>MDSW01163552.1_pt1 | contig 39981 bp, 22 predicted proteins | sample 811171 | NCBI WGS metagenome assembly MDSW01 (sample SAMN05326641, study PRJNA326480) | marine metagenome | isolation source: seawater | place: Atlantic Ocean: North West | collected 2012 | reverse complement strand
CGGACCCGCCCCTCGCGTCGCGGCAGTCGCGGCGGTCGCCGTAGCCGTCGCCGTAGCCGTCGCCGTACCCCCCCCCCGGGGGGTCGCGCGCGGCGTACCCGGCGTACCCGTCCCACGCGTGCGGCGCGGGCGGGCCGACGCCGTCGGCGTAGTCCCGCGACGAGTACCCGCGGCCCGCGGGGGCGCCGCGGCGATCTTCGTCGGCGTAATAATCATAATACGGGCGGGATTTTTTGTGAGGGGGGACCTCGTACGCGTCTCGGCGGTCGAACGCGTAGTCATCGCGGCGCCGGTCGTCGTATCCGTACGGGAGGGGCCTGGGAGCGTCCCTGCCGCCGGCGAACCCCCCCGCGGCGCGGCGGTCTCCGTCTCTGCGTTCTCTGTCTCTGCTGTGTTCTCCGTCTCTGCTGTGTTCTCCGTCTCTGCTGTGTTCTCCGTCTCTGCGTTCTCTGTCTCTGTCGCGGGCGAGTCGGCTGATGACGACGCCGGCGGCGTCGCGCATGCGCACGCGGTCGGGTTTCCCTCTGCATCCCTCGAGCTCGAGCCTCCGCTCGCAGAGGTCCAGCGCGTGCCAGCACCGCTCCGCCGAGCCGTGGATCTCCACGACGCGCGTGGTCTCGTCGGTGTCGGGCGAGGGGTCGTGGACGAGCGCGCTCACCGTCGCGGCTTTGCGAATGGCGGAGATGTTCGCGCCGCGCGCCCCGATGAGGGAGCCGGCGTCGCCCGTCGCGATCTCGAACGTCAGGGTCACGTCGTCCTTCTCCGCGTACCTCTGCCGAGGGCGGAGGTGCGTGGAGGCGGCGCCCGGGTCGGGGGGGTCCTCCGCGCGGGACCGGGACCGGTCGTCTCCGCGGCGATGGGATCGTTCTTCGGCGGTTTTATTAGAACCGGGACGGTCGGGTCCGCGGCGGGCGTCCGGGGGATCGACGAGCGGGGACGTCGTTTTGGGCTTTCGTTTTCCGGCGGCGTTTGTGGCGTCGCCGCGGTACCCGTTCCCGACCCGGCCCCACTGCTTCTTCGCCGGCTCGGACGGGGACGGGGCGTTCGGGTCGGCGTTCGGGTGGTCTCCGCTTCCGTCGAAAACGACTCCGAACCGCCGGGTCGGATTCTCGTCGTCGCTCGGGGGGTTGATGCGGTGGTCGAGCGCCTTCGCGAGCTCGGCGAGCGCGCCTCGGACGGCGCCCACCGACCCGGTCACGACCAGGGCGCGGTCGGTCGGGAGCGCGGAGGCCGCGAAGCGGACGTCGTCCCTCGCGTCCCCGGGGACGAACGAGACGGAGGCTCTGAGCGCGCCGCGGAGCGCGGGGGAAAGTTTCTCCTTCTCGGACGACGCGTCGCGCCCGCCGCTCTTCTTCTTCTTCGCGGGAGGGTCCCCCTCCCGCGCCGTCGAGGAGGGCGACGGCGCGCGCAGCGCGTCCGTCTGCGACCGCGGGACGAGGAGGAACAGCCACGCGCGGGTCGGGTCTTTGTGGACGTGGCCGAGCTTGTCCCGCGCGAGTCGGGTCCAGCACAGGTCGAGGGCCGCCGCGCACGCGCTCGGCCCCGAGGAGGCGCCGGCGAGGATCATCGCGCACGCGTGCGACTCGGGCGAGGCGGACGCGTCGCGGGGGAGGACGTGGAGCGCGCACCCGGTGTCGCGCGCGATCTCGTCGGCGAAGGACGCGGCGTTCGGGCGGGCGCGGGGGGCGCGCCGAGCGAACGACTCGGCGCGGGCGACGTCGGGGAGGGTGAACCGCAGGCACGAGCGCGTGACGCTCGACGCTTCGGAGGACGGGGCGTTCGTTGGTTTCGCGGCGGGGGGGGGATCCTTCCGAGGCGGATCCGCCCGAGGCGTCGAGGCGTCGGCGTCGCTCGGGGGCGGGGGCGCGTCGTCCAACACCTTCACCGCGGATCGCCTCCGCGGATCGCGCGGAGGAGGCATCGGATCCGCCGCGGCCACGCCGAGCGTGAGCCGGCGCGCGGGTCGGGGTCGGCGCCGATGGGGTGTGATTCGGACGCGACGCGCGCGGCGGTCCCGTCAGCGGACGCGCGGGCGTGAGTTGACAACGACGATTTTCCCGCGGGGGCGCCGTCGCGCGGAGACAGTTGAACGCGTTCGGCGCGCCGTGCTGAAAACCTCGTCGTCGGTTTTGTCCAAGGCGGCACGCGTTTTCTCGGCACGCGTTTTCCCGGGGGCGCGCACTGGTCGCCGCGCGCCCTCCGGGCGCCCCCTCGTCGTCGCGATGTCGTCGCGCGAGGCGGACCCCCTGAGCGCGCGCGCGGTGGTCACGGGCGTGGTCGTCGGATTCATCGTGAGCGCGATGAACGTGAGCTTCGGGCTGAAGGCGGGGTGGGCGCAGGGCGGGAGCGTGCTCTCCGCGGCGATCAGCATCGGCGTCTTCGCCGCGCTCAAGCCCGAGCGCCCGTTCACCCCCCTCGAGGCGAACATCGCGCAGACCGTGGCCTCCGCGGCGGGGTCGATGACCATGGCCGCGGGGCTCATCGGCCCCATCCCCGCGCTGCACATGCTCGGCCATCGCTACGACGTCCCGACGATCATGCTCTGGGGCGCCTCCGTCGCCTACCTCGGCGTCTTCTTCGCCGTCCCGCTCCGAACGCACTTCCTCGTGCACGCCAAGCTCCGATTCCCCTTGGGCACCGCCACCGCCGAGACCATCCGCTCGATGTTCGCGGACGCGGGCAAAGCCAAGGACCAGGTCGCGACCCTACTCCGCGCCTCCGTCATCAGCGCCGCGTGCGCCCTGCTGACGTGGCTGTTCCCGCGGCTGCTGAACCCCCCGATCTTCCCCGCGCTCGGACTCCGCCGACTCGCCGCGCACGGGTGGGGCCTCCGCGTCGACGCCACCCTCGTCGGCGGCGGCCTCCTCATGGGCTTCCGCGTCGGGTGCTCCCTCGTGTTCGGCGCCGTCATCGCCTGGGGATTCATCGCGCCCGAGGCCACCGCGAGGGGGTGGGTCACGGGCGACCCGTTATCTATGCGCGGGGGGGCGAGAGGGCTGCTGCTGTGGCCAGGGGTGGCGGCGATGGCCACCGACTCGTTCGCGCAGTTGGTCCTCGCCAACGGGGGGGCGAAAAGCGGGGCGAGGGTATCTTCACCCCCGTCGAAGGGTCTTCTTCTTCTGAGGGGTGGTGGTACTCACGAAGACGAAATGGGGGATGCGGATGAGTACGAAGGAGGAGGGGGGGGTGGGATGCACGACGGCGCGGCGGGTCTCGAGACGGGCGAGCGCGTCGGGGAAACGGCCTTCTTCGGCGAAAACGGATCGGCCTCGGGCGGAGAAGGGTCGGGCGGGAACGCCGCGCCCGCGGGTCCCCCCCCCCTCATCGGGCGGGATTTTCGCTCCTCGGGCGGTCGTCGTTTCGGTCGTCGTTCGCACAGGGGCTCGCCGATTTCCCTCGACCGGGACGCGCCGCACGCTCTGGGTTCGGATCGGATCCCTCGCGCTTGGTGGGTTTTGGGTCTCGGCGGGGCTTCCGTCTCTTGCGCGGCGACGCTTCGCGTCGCGTTTGGGATGGCGGCGTGGCGGCCGCTCGTCGCCGTCCCCGTGGCGGCGGCGATGAGCTACATCGCGGTGCGGTGCACGGGCGAGACGGACATCAACCCGATCGGGCCGATGGGCAAGATCATCCAGTTGGTGTTCGCGTTCATAGCGCCCGGGGACGCGGTGACGAACCTCATGGCCGCCGCGGTGGCGTGCGGCGGCGCGGGGCAGGCTGGGGATTTAATGCACGATTTCAAGGCGGGCGCGATGATGCGCCTGTCGCCGCGGAAGCAGCTCCTCGCGCAGGCCATCGGCGTGCCCGTCGGGATCCTCGGCGCCGTCCCGGCGTACGCGCTCTTCCGCGACGCGTACCCGCTGGGGGGGGAGCAGTTCCCCGCCCCCGCCGCCGTCGCGTGGCGCGCGGTCGCCGAGGTCCTGACGGGAACGGGGGGAGGCGCCGGCGCGGGGGGATCCTCCGTCGGGCTGCCGTACCCGGCGCGCCGAATGATGCTCTTCGCGGCGATCGCGACGGTGCTGGCGCGCCTGGTCGAGCGGTACGGGCGCGAGGGCGCGCGGCGCGGGTGGGGGTGGACGCGGTGGATGCCGAGCCCCACGAGCGCGGGGATCGCGTTCATCGTCCCGCCGCCGTTCTCCGTCGCCGTGGCCGTCGGCGCGTTCGCGTCGGGGGCGTGGGCGGCGAAGCGGCCGCGGCAGCACCGGGAACACGCGCACGTCTTCGCGTCGGGATTGCTGGCGGGGGCGGGGGTGATGGGCGTCGTCACCGCGTGCTTCGACATGAGCACATCGTCTTGAAACGATGAAACGAACCGAGGGGGTTGGGTGAGGGGATGGAAGGGTGGGGGGGAGGAGGGGGGGTGGAGACGGGGTGCTGCTGGTGTAGAGACTGACTTATTTGTGAGGCGGATGCGTTATTGAACGATGCGTCGTCGTCTTCGCTGCGCTCGTCCTCATAAAGTCACAAGAAAGTGCTGCTGTTCCTCTCAACGATGAGTAGTCTAGTCGCGCGATCGTCTCGCGCTTGCTCACAGATCTGGGCCGATCGCGCCGCGTCCCTCGCCCGGGGTTCTCGTTTTCGCGTCGGCTCCGCTCGTCGCCATGGAGGGTCTCACGGAGGAGCAGGCGGCGGTGTACGATCGTCAGCTCCGCGTCTGGGGCGTGGAGGCGCAGCGCCGCATGGGCGCGTCTTCGTTTTTCGTCGCCGGGCTCACCGGGCTCGCCGCCGAGGCGTGCAAGAACATCGTCCTCGCCGGGGTGGGCGTCGTGACGCTGTTGGACGACGGGACGCCCGGCGCGGAGGCCTCGCCCGGGAACTTCCTCGCCGCGTCCGCGCTCGCGGACGACCCCGACGCGACGGCCGCGGAGGCGACGGCGAGGACGCTCCGCGAGATGAACCCGTTCGGGCGCGTCGAGATTCACAGATCGGCCGGGGGCGGCGGCTTCGCCGGCGTCACCGCCGACGCCGTCGCCGGCGCCGACGCGGTGCTCGTCTGCGGCGCGCCCCTCGCCGACCTCGAGCGCATCAACGACCTGGCGCGCGCGCAAAACTGCGCCTTCTTCGCCGGCGAGTGCGGCTCGCGCTCGGCGCGGTTCTTCGTCGACCTCGGCGACGCGTTCGAGTACGCCCCGCCGAAGGCCTCCGCCGACGCGTCGACTCGCGCGAATAAGACCATCCCCGCCGCGCCCCGCGTCGCTCGCTTCGTCACCTACGCGCGCGCCACGACGATCCCCTGGAGCTCCCTCGGCATCGACCGCGAGGGCGGGATCCGGCGCGTGAACAAGCTCGCGGGCGCCTGGCTTCTGGCGGCGGCGTTCGAGCGGCGGGAGGGGCGCAAGCCGACGGAGGGCGACCTGGACGCGATGCTGGAACGCGTCGGCGACGAGGAGCGAGCCAACGGGGTCAAGGCGGGGTGGTTGCCCGCGAGCGCCGTGGCGGAGCTCGTGGGGGACGGCGTCTCGGAGATGCCCGCCGTGGCGGCGATCTGTGGGGGGGTCCTGGGGCAGGAGATGCTCAGGGCCGTCACGAAGGTGGGCGAGCCCGTGACGAACGCGTTCGTCTACGGCGTCGGGAACGGACAAGGCACCGTGGAAAACCTCAACCCGCACGACGGGGACTACGGGCTCACGCAACTTTAGAATTTGGAGCTCTTGTCCACCCTGAGACTACGGGTGGGGACGTACAATGTCGAGCGTCGCGCGCGCGAAGAAGTATCGTCGATGAAAACTCTAGCTAGACAAGACTAGTCACGTTCGAGAATCTCCCGCCCCCCCCCAACTCTGCTGAACTCGTGGCTCGTATCACTCCGGTGCCGCCTCCATGGCGACCTCGGGGGGCGCTGGTTTCGTCTTTCGCTTGCCGTTGTCCGGCGCGCCCACGCCCGCGGCGGCCTCGGCGTCTCTCTGCTCGTGCGGCGCCGGTCCGTTCAGGATGCGCTTCTTGTCGCGCTTGAACTGCTTCGTCTTTTGGTGCCGCGCGAGCGCGTCCGCACTCTCGAAGTGCCGCCCCGTGTACATGCAGTAGAACTGCCCGCCCCCCGGGAGGTCCTCGTTGTACGGCTGGTTCGAATCCCCGGCGATCATCGCCTCCGCGCTGGAGATCTCGCGCGCCTTGTGCGGCTTCTTCGCCACCCCGCCATCCTTCGCCGCGAGGTGCTTGTGCACAGCCTTGTAAATCACGTCCGCGTGCGGGAGCTCGAACTGCGCGCGCCGAAGGCGCTTGGTCGCGTACCCGACGCGGTTCTTCTGGCTCGACGTCTTCTTACCGCCGCCGGTGGGACACCGCCCCATGGCGACAGCGGCGCGCGGCGAAGGCGACGGGAAAGCCGGCGCGCGGGAGCGAAGTGGCGGCGGCGGCGGTGAAGAAGTGTCGTCGCCAAAATGTCGCGTCTCATCATCTGGCCGCAGATCGCCGGCGGAAAATGGCGCGCAGTCATCATCACTGAACAAAAAACACATCTGTCACTCATCACAAGTCGTCGGGCGCAGCTCCGTTCTCTCCTTCGGCTCCGTTCGCCCCTTCCACCGCTCGCCCTCATATGTATACTCCCGCTCATCAGCCACCGTCACTCCGTGCGTGCGGTCTCTCGCGTCGCGGTTCACGGTTTGATGACGATGGCGTCTCGCCCCGGTCCGACGCCGAGGTACCTGCACTCGACGCCGCAGAGCTCCTCGATTTTCAAGACGTACTTTTGCGCGGCGGCCGGGAGCTCGTCCCAGTTTCGCATGCCCGAGATATCCTCCTCCCACCCCTCCACGTCCTCGTACACCATCTCCACCTGGCCGAGCAGGTCGATATCGCTCGGGAAGTCGGTGGTGACGGTGCCGTCGGGGAGCTTATACCCGACGCCGATGCGCAGCGTCTCGAGCCCGCTCAGGACGTCCAGCTTCGTGAGGTTGATGTGCGTGAACCCGTTGATGGTCGAGGCGTAGTTGAGGGCGACCATGTCCAGCCACCCGATCCTCCGCGGGCGCCCGGTCGTCGTGCCGTACTCGAACCCCTTCTCGCGCAGGTCGTCCGCGAGCTCGCCGAAGAGCTCCGTGGGGTAGGGCCCCGCGCCCACGCGCGTGGTGTACGCCTTGGCAACCCCAATCACCGTCTCAAACTTGTTCGGGGCCAAGCCGATGCCCGCGCACACGCCGCCGAGGCTCGGGTTGCTGCTCGTGACGAACGGGTACGTGCCGAAGTCCAAATCGAGCATCGTCGCGTTCGCGCCCTCGATCAGCACCTTCTTCCCAGCCTTGTGCTCCGCGTTCACCAGCGCGACGGTGTCCGCGATGAAGGGCTTGATCCGCTCGGCGTACTTGGCGTACGCCGCAATCTCAGCCTCCACGTCGTACTCGAACCCGTCGAAGCGCGCCGCGGCGTCCGCGGCGAGAGCGCGCAAGCTCGCCCCGAACTTCTCCGGGTTCCTGATGTCGCCGACGCGGACGCCGTTGCGCGTCGCCTTGGACGCGTACGCCGGGCCGATGCCCCGCTTCGTCGTGCCAATCTTATTCCCGCTCAGCTCCGCCTCGCGCAAGCCGTCAACCTCCTTGTGCAGGTCGAAGAGCATGTGCGCGCGGTCGGAGATGACCATGCGGTCCGAGGTCACGGTCACGCCGGCCTTCTCCAGGGCGTCCAGCTCGTCGAACATGCCGGGGAGGTGGACGACGACGCCGTTGCCGACGACGCACTTGCACTTCTCGTTCAAGATGCCCGAGGGGACCAGGTGAAGCGCGTACTTCTTCCCCTCGTCGTCGTAGATCGTGTGCCCCGCGTTCGCGCCGCCCTGGCACCGAGCGACGACGTCGTATTCCTGCGGGGTTCGGGTTTGGGTTCGGGTTCGGGTTCGCGGGGGGGGGGAGGGAAGAGGGAGGTGAGTCTCGAGGTGAGGGCCGAATGGAGCGGTTTTTCTCGTAGAGGCTCCGCTCCGTCCGAGTGCGTGTTTTTTTCAGGGTTTGCCAACCCCCCCGAGTCGGCAACCGCCGATCGACGGGATGACGAAATGACAAACGACCGCCCGACGCGGCGGTGTGTTCGATCGCGTCTCGCTTAGGTTTGCGGCGGGGGGTGCCGGGGGTTCGCGGGGGGCGCCACGCGCGTCCGGCGGGGGCTCGGGTCGGGCGTCGACGCGCGGGCGGGGGGAGGGTCGCGCCGGGGGGGCCGGGGCGACGCGGGAGAGGATTTTCCAGCCCGACGCGGGCGGTCGCCGCGCGGCGCGATGATCGGGCGGCGCATTTTTCCGCCGGCGCGTCGCGTTTGGACGACGATGCGAACGCGTTTAGAAGGGGCGCACCTGGGCGAGGATGTCCACGAGCTTGCCCTTGCCCTCGTCGCCCCACTGGCTGCCGAGGACCGCACACACGGATCCGAGCGAGTTCCACTCCGCCTTGTTCAGCTTGGTCGCCTCGGACGCCTCCGCGACCGCCTTGGCGACGACGCGGCGCGTCACGACGGCGCGAGGCGCGATGCGCGCGCGATGACGCAGCTTGAGCGCTCTGCCGCCGAAGACGGCGGCGTCCGCGCGAGCGGGGGCGACGGCGCCCATGACGCTCATCTTCGTCGCGTGTGGTGTGAGTTGGTGGTCTCCGAACCCGACCCGCCGAGCGCGCGTGACGCGTTCGACTGCCCTCCGAGTGCGCGCGGATGCTTGTGCGCGGCGCAGGGCGAGGACGCCGCCTTTTCCTTTTGGTGGCTCGAGTCGTGACGCGGGTCGATCGAAAGGACGCCGGTGAAATAATCCGGATCGTGTCGGTGAAATTATATTTTGAAACCAAAGACCCAAAACGCGTCCGGGGCAAAAGCACGCTGACTGGATTGGCGGAGAGATCACGCGCATCGACCGATCGAGGTGTCGGAAGGTGTCGGAACCGTGGTCCCGACGAGGCCCATCTCCCCGCGCGCGCAAACGCACGCGGTTCGCGTCCGCGCGCGCGCACTCGAGGTCACGCGGGACGAGAATCGTCCCCGTCCTCGCCTCGTTCGTCCCCGCGGCTTCCCCGCCGGCGCGTCCACGCTCTCCCGCGCGCGCCCCGTCCGCGCGCGCTCGCGCATTCCGTCTCGGAGAGGCCCGCCTCTCTCACCCCCGGCGCCGAGCTCCCCGGCGAAAGGACGCGCGCCGAACGTACGCCCTCGCGCGCGCATCACGCCCGCGACTCGACTCCCGACCGTCGCGCGCGCGGGTCCCGTCGCCCCCCGCCCCGACGGTCCAACCGCGAGGCCCACCGACGGCGGGGACGCCGGGACCGCTCTCGGAAAGAAAAGCCACCGCATTCGGCGCGAAGCGAATCGCGGGGCTCGGCGGTCGGCTCGTCGGCTCGGTGCTCTTTTTTACCAGCCAGATCGGCTCTCGTCCCTCGCGTCGTAGGAGGAGCTTTTGGCTCGGTCTTTATGTCCCTGGGCTCTTGATGTCGACGACCCCGCCCTCGCAACACTCGGGCGCGGCCGTCGCTCCGCCGCCGACGCCCCCCGCGGCGCCGAAGAAGCCGAACCAGACGGCGTCGCGCGCCGGTGCCGTCCCGCCCGGCGATCCGGCGAGGCGGCGACTGGCGTTCCCGGAGCGCGCGGGGACGGGGTCCCCCGAGACGTCCCCGGGGACGTCCCCGGGGACGCCCGGGACGGGCGGGTCGGACGTGGGGGGGGACAAACGCGGCGGAGACCCGCTGACCAGCCCGATATCCAGGATGCGGGTAGGGGAAAAGTGATGACCAACAAAACGCGGAGTCGAGGGACGCCGCGCATAGAGAAAGCCGCCGCGCAGAGAAACGAAACTAGTTCGCGCGAGAGAAGGAAGTACAGTAGACGTCGAAACAGCCGCGCCGCGCTCGTCCATCCCCACCGCCCCACCGGGAGGCTCTCCCTGCTGTCCCTTCGCTACTCCGGCCTGAGTTCTTTCGGGAGCTCGCGGCCGATTCGGCGCTTGATGACGGCGTCCGGGAGCGCGCACGTCCCCCCGTTGGTGCCGAAGATCCACCGCCGATGCTTCGCCACCACGTCGTACACCGCGTCGCGCACGGGTCTCGGGAACACTCTCGCGAACGCGGCGAGGAGGGCGAGGGGCCACCCGAGTGTCTCGAACGTGCGCAGGACCGCGGTGGACTTGACGAACCCGCGCAGGTTCCCGCGCTCGTCGCGCTCCACGAGCGCGATCGTGGACAGGTCCTCGGGCATCTTCGCCTTGCGCAGGAGCGCCCTCCCGGCGGGGCTCTGCTGCGTCTCGAAGTACACCCGCCCGGCGCGGTCGAACGCGGAGACGAACCGCGCGTACCCGCTGCACAGCGCGCAGTCCCCGTCGACGAGCGTCACCGCAGAAGACACCGACATCGCCGCCGGAGCCACCGGCGCGCGAGACGCGCGCCGCCCCGTGTGATGACGATGACGACGCGCGTCGTCAAGAGACGGAAGAGCAGACGCGGCGGGGGAAACTGGCGGTCATCAGTCTTGAGTGCTGGCTGGCGAGGCGACATTTCTTCTCTCGCTTCTCGTTTGTAAAAATACAACCTCGCGCCCCTCGTTGGTCACGGTTCCGGGGCGCGCCTCTCTGCTATGAATAAATACTCCGTCGTCGTCGCCTTCTCCTGTCACTACTTGTACTCGCGCTACTCGTTGAGCGCGCACAAGAGCGCCACCCCTTGCAGGACCCAAAAGTCGCTGTCCGTCCCCGGGCGAATGGGCAAGCCGACGCACAACACGAAGTTGGTGCTCTGGCCGGTGGTGCTCAGGATCCCCGCCCTCACGCTCGTCTTGTAGAGCGGGCACTGGTACTCCTTCGGGTCCGCGGGCGCCAACAGAGGCGGCGGCACGTAGTTCTGGATGGGGATGAAGTGCACCACGGGAAGGTTCGAGCACATCACGCCCGGCTCGGATTCGTCCAAGAATTTCCCGTCCCGGTTCCACCGCGCGTTGTCCACAAACAACCCGTCGATCAAGACGCCGTCCTCCGGGGCCTCCGTCACGTCCCCGGCCGTCTCCTTGTCGTTCAGGACGTCGAACGTGAAGTTCAAGCTGTCGATGGGCTGCTGGTACTTGCGCGCGTGTGTCTGTAACACGCCGGTCATGAACCCCTGGGGGAAGAAAAACCCGGGGAGCCAGTACGACTTCGGGTTGCCTTTTTTCAACCACGAGTCCATCATCGCGATCCTCGCGTGGTAGTCCTTGATCCACCCCCCGAGCGGTTTCAGGCTCGGGTACGCCGCCTCCTCCCAGATCCCCGGGACGCGGTTGTTCAGCAAACTCGCGTGCATCATCTCGAGCTCGCCGGTCATGACGATGACGCCCTTGATCGCCAGTTGCAACTGCTTCAGGCTCGCGGTGACCACCCTCGTCAGTTTGTTGAACCTCTCCATCTCCTGGCCCAACACGACGGAGAGGGATTTGAGCTGCCCCGTCTCCGTGCGGTCGAACAACCCCGGGAACGCGTCGTCGACGTCCATCGGGGGCGCTATCGATTCCGCGATCTCCTTCGCGAGCTCGGCGACGAGCTCGTCGGGGCTCTTCCCGCCCTCCGCGCTCGACGCGCGGGGCTGGATGCTCAGCACCGTGTCCATCATCTTCTTCGTCTCCTGCATCTGGAACGTGATGTTGGCGTTCGGGTGCATGCCGAAAACCTCGGGAGCCTCCGCGAGCGGCAGGTCGTTGATGAAGTCGCGGTAGCTCTGAATGTCCCCCTCCGGCGGGGCGTAGTACGTCCCGCTCGGCGTGAATCTGTGCTCGTCGTCCATCACCGCCTCCAGGTAATATTTTTTCAAGATGGACATCAAGCATCGGCGGTCCAGGTCGTCCGTCACCCGCCCGCCGTAGTTGATCTGGCCGGTGACGTACACGAGCGCCGCCCACGGAATCTCCTCCTGCTCCTCCAAGAACATCTTCAGGGTCAACATGCTGCACTCGATGTCCGAAGCGTTGAACTCGTACCGGATGTTCCACCCCAGCGGACCGAACTTCCGGCGCTCCTGAATCACTGCGTGGAACGTGCTCAGCGCGTACATCAGCTTCTTGTACGCTCTGGGTTTCGAGCAGCTCTCCCACTGCTCCTCCGTGAGGTCGTTGAACGTCCGCTTCATGTTTGCCCTTACGCCCTTCGGGGGCTCGTTCGTGAGCTTGATGCCGTTCTGGAGCACCAAGACGGGGAAAATCGCCGCGGGCATGCTCGTGAGCCAGAGCCTGAAGTCGTCGTGCGTCGCGCTCGTGGGCTGGCCGAGGTCCTCGACGAGCTTCTCCAGCGAGAGCATCCACGACTTGGCCAGGTGGCAGTTCTGCAAACACACCCAGTCCCCCGTGGATTGCCCCGCCTCCACGAGCGACTCCGCGTACGGGCCCTGGCCCTGGCCGAGGCTCACGATGTGCAGCCTCTCGCCCGGGATCCAGCCTTTCTTCGTGGCGAACCGCTGGAGCATCGCCGTCGGGTCGGCGCCCGTGGAGAGGATGAAAATCACGGGCGTCCTCGCGTCCGTCTCAGGGAAGACGTCGTCCAGCGTCCACGGAGGCGCCTCCGTGAACGCCTCCCCGAGCTCCACGCCCACGTACTGCTGCGCGGACCGCACCGCCGTCTCCTCGCGGAATATCTTCACCACCGCGAGCTTCACGAAGGGGCTCATCTTCTCCTCCCACTCCCCGGGCAAGTCGCGAGCGAAAGGCTCGTCGGATTCCGCCCATACCCGGAACGCGCCCGAATCGGAACCGGCGAGCTCCTCGCCAAAGCCCTCCAGCGTGCCCGGGAGCTCCGCCTCGAGGTACGCCACGTTGCGCCACACCGCGTCGGAGACCCACTCGGCCAAGGACTCGGGCTTCGGAGGCGCCTGGTAGTTGAGCGGGGTGCCGCGCAAAAACGCGCCCCACTCCGCGGGCTCGATGGACTCGCTCGCGCGCAACACGCTCGTGCACAGCAAAAAGGAATACAAGAGCTTGTGCTCCTCGAACAAGCCGCGGCACACGTTCTCAAACATGAACCTGGTCGTGTACTCCATGAGCGAGTCGAGGCGCTTCGTCAACACCGCGGAGAGCTTCGCGTCCTCGTCGTCGGAGTCCGCGTCCGAGTCCGAGCCGTCGTCGTTCTCCGCGGACGCCGCCTCCGACGGAGCCGCTGCGTCGCCCGCGTCCGACCCGTTCTCCGCGTCGGAGCCTTCGCCCCCGTCCTCTTGCGAGAGCCCCTTCTTAGAAGCTCCCTCGCGCGAGTTGTCGATGCAGTTGTTGAACATGCGCATGAAAAAGTTGAGGCTGTACTGGTACATCGGCCCGATGAGCGCGAGGTCGGCGATGACGAAGTACAGGATGCTCCCCCGCACCGCCGCCGTCCGGTACGTCTCGCGCGTCTTGTTGATGTTGAACTCCGTCTCCTCCGCCTCCTCGAGCCGAGTACCAATCTGGCCGGAGGTGATCTTGGAGTTCTGGAGCGTGTTGATCAGAACCTCGTCGTCCAGGATGTTCCCCTCGGACTCCTTCAGGAGCTTCAGGATCTTATCCTCCAGGTCCTTGAGTTGCTTCTTGTCGTTCGAGATGGAGACGACCAGGCTGTCCTTCTGCTCCTCAAGGTCCGGCCGCTCCTTGCGCACGACGTCGCCCAAGAGCTGGTCCTCCAGGCCCTTGATCGTGACCGTAAAGTTGATGATCGTCACCTTGATGCACACCTCCGGAAGGTAGTGCGGGTTCGGCATCTTCGTCGTGATGTAAAACTTGAAGTTCGGGTCGTAGTCCACGTCGGTGTCGCCGAGGCGAATCAACGTGCGCCCGTTTTGCGTGAAGACGGCTTTCTGCAAAATCGGCTCCAGCGCCGGGTCGAGCTCCTCGCCGACGTCCTCCACGAGAACCGGGTTCCCGATGCGGATCGAGCTCTCGAGCGTCCTGAGGTAGTCCTTGTCCGTGAGCTTGATCACCTTGAGCGCGTTCTTCTGCTCCATCGCCTTGACCCACGCGTTCGCCTGGTTCTGCGGGTCGATCATGAGCGGCCATCGCTTTCCGCGCGTGACGAGGATGCCGTTATCCACTGAGACGTTATCCGTGGGCAAGCCCCAGATGTTCCAGTCGCGCACCTCCACCGCGCTCGCGAGCGTTCCCCGAAGCGTGCAGTCGTCCGTGACCGGAATGTCTAGTTCTTTGCACCGACTCACCCACCTCTGCACGAGCTCGTCGCGGTACGACCCGGTGAAGGCGCCAAAGTACGCGATGCACGCGGCGCTCAAAAAGACGTCGCCGACGAGAAGGTCCGTCTGCAAACCGAGCTCGTCCGCAGTATCCTTCCACCGAACCTGCTCGTCCGCGAGGCCGGTCGTGAGCTTCTCCGCGCGCTCCAAACGCTTCACCGTGAGCTCGGCCTGGTCCTTGAGGTTCTGCTGCTCCTCGAGAGCCGCCTGGAGCTGCGCCTCAAGCGATGCGACGTTATCGCGCACCGCCTGGAGCTTGTCCTGCTTTTCTTTCAGCTGGCCCATCGTGACCTCGAGCTCCGCCTTGGCGGCGTCGCGCTTCGCCTCCTTGGGGGCGACCACCTTCTTCACCTTGACGTACAGGTCCATGGCCCGGGCCCACTCGCACAGCGATTTCGCCGCCTTGCTGCTCTTCTCTACCTTCTCTGGGACGAAATCCGGGTCGTCGATGTACTTCTTGAGCGCCTTGATTTTCTTGGGGGAGATTTTGTCCTTGTCGTAATTGACGAGGCTCTGCATGAAGTCCGACTTGTTGAGCAGCTTCTTCGCGTCCGCCCACTCCGTCTTCTCCCCGAGCAGGATGCACACCGCGGACATCGTCTTCTGGACCAGAACCGGCGGCGTGGCGAACGATTTCACGAGGTCGACGTCGTCCTTGTTGAGGGACTCGAGGGACTCGAGCGCGGCGTTGAGCTTCGGCATCGCCTCGTCGAGGTCGGCTTGCGCGTCGTTCGCAATCGCCTCCACCTCCGCCGCCGACTTCTTCGCCACCTCCTCCTCAGCCGCCACCGCCGTCTCCACCTCCGCCGCGGCCTCCTTATCCTTCGCGACCTCCACGAGCAAAATCTCCGTCGCGGCTGACTTTTCGACCAGCACAGGTTGGAGCTCTCCGAGCTCGATCTTCATGTTTGCCACGAGCTCGTTCGTCTCGTCGAGCTTCATCAACCCGTTGAGCAGACGATCGCGCGCGTTCCCGAGCTCCTCGCGCTTCTCCGCCAACAGGCTCGTGTACAGGTTGATCAGATCGAGGTAGCTCTTGGGCGTGGTGTAGAACTTCCTCCTGAGTTCCTGGAAGAAGCGCTCTGACGTCTCAGCGACGCTGGTGTGGATGTCCACGCACATGGACGCGACGGCGTCGCGGGTTTCGTCCGAGCCGAGGTCAACCTGGCTCAGGAACCGCTGCGACACCGAGTTCAAGGCTTCCGCGGGCCACTCCATGTACCAGTCGATCGTGCAGCAGTTGATGAGAGAAGGGAACTGGCGGCACCGGCTCCGGAACGCCTCGCCCACGGGAGACATGCACAGGATGATGTGCAGATTATCCCGCACGCGGTTGATGAAGGTGGTGTACAGCACGTCCTTCGTCATCGGCAGGCCCATCTTCTCGGCGTACGGCCGTATGTCCGCGCACATCCGGTCCTTCTCCGTCTGGTCGAACAGCGCGGGGACCTCGCCGCTGTTGAGGATGTTGTTGATATCCTCCACGAAGCTCTCGGAGACGATCTGCGTGTCCGTGAACAAGAACACCGTGGGGACGCCCTCGATGCCGGTTTGCGCGTAGAGATTTTTCAAATCCTCGCGAAACTCGGAGATGCCGTACCCGCGCGTGAGCTCGATGCTGAAGCACTTAAACCCGGCCATGAACGATGCGAACCGCGTCAGGCTCTGCTTTCCGCTCCCGCCCACGCCCACGAGCATCGCGTTCCCCCTGGGCTGCCTCAAAATCCTCGCGATGCGCGTCGTGTGCTCGGCGGCGTCCATGAAGAACACCAGGTTCATCGTATTCGTGGAGCTGAAGTTGTACTCCTCGAGGTATTCCTCCATCAGCTTGACCATCTTGTCGAGCTCGCCCGACTCCTGGTACACGCGCTCCTCCGCCTCCTGCCCCGGCTGGAAGAAGTCCCCGAAGATGATGTTCCGCTCCACGAACAGTTCGTCGTACGTCGGCCCGCCGCTGAAGTTTTTCTTCACGAGCTGAGCGACCATCTGCTTGTAGTACTCCTTGTCCTCGACGCAGATGAGCCGGTCGTGGAACACACGCATGGATTCGTGCACCCACAGCCTGGTCATGACGTCCCGCGTCTTGCACTGATCGGGCCGGATCAACAGGATGCCCTGCAACACCTTGCTCAGATCGCGCAGGTTGAACGTGTAGTGACTCTTCGCGGGCGTCGGCAGGAGCTCCGCGCTCATGCGTCTGTACACCTCCACGCTCGAGTCCACCACGGGCTTGACGCAGTCGCCAAACTCCTTCGGAAAGTCGCTCAGGAAGCCGCTGTAGATGCTCCCCAAGATTGTCTTCATGCTCTGGTCACTCGGGGGCGGGACGTTGAGCATGTTGAAGTGGCGGAAGAACCTGGGCGTGACCTCTTGCCTCCCACCCCCGGGAGGCGCGCACGCGGCGATGAGCGTCGTGTCCTCGACGTCTTTCCAGAAGAGCTTCTTTCGGTCGTAAAACCCGCGGAAATCCTGAAACTGCCTCAGCAGCTCCACGGGCGGCTGCGCCCCGTACTTCTCCCGCGCAGGCATGTTCACGTCGTCAACGAACAAGACGATCTTCTTGTTCGGCGGCGCGCCGAACTTCGTCTTGCGCTTCTTCTCCAGCTTCGACTCGATCAGGAGCTGCGTGTCGAGCGCGGGCGTCTGCGCGGAGAAGTTGAGGACGATCGGGATGAGATCCTTCAGCTCCGCCGACCGCGCCAAGTAGTCGGTGATGATGACGCTCTTGCCCACGCCCGTGCCGCCCGTCAGAAGGAGGCTCTTGTCAACCTCCAGGCACCGCTCGAGCAAGAAGCTAAACCTGGTGGTGTCCACGTTCGGAACAAGGAGCTCGAAGTACGGCACCTCGGAGCTGTACTTGAACTTCTCAATCAGACCACCCCAAGGCGCCCACTCGCCCTTGGGCTTCTCCGGGTTGTCCGTGACGATGGTGTAGTCGTACACGAGGTTCTTGGGCGGCAAGTTCCCGAGCTCTTCAATCTTCGACGCCAAAACGTCGCGCGCGTACTCGTCGAACGCGTCGTGGTAATCCGCGTCCAGGTTCCCGCCGATGCTCCACACGAACGAGAACACGAAGACCTTCGCCAGCGCGGCGTGCAGGGACTTGACGCTCGCCGAGAAGTCGACGCCCTTGTCCGGTGCGACGAGCGCCTTGAAGAGATACGTCAGCGACGTGACGAGGTTGATGTCCACCGTCGGGATGCCCTCCTTGCAGTTCTTGCGCACGAACTTGATCCCGTCGTCGATCGTGCGGTCGAACACGTCCAGGATCCACTCCCGGGTGGCGTCCGTGCACGCCTCGGGCAGCTGCGTCTCAGCCCAGGACTTCACGTACGGCCGCCACCCGAGCTCCTCGGGGGGGACGTACACCATCCCGCAGCGGCTCACCGTCGCCGGCGACGCCACCGCCAGGTCTTGCACCTCGAAGAGCATGCGCATCGTGCCCGGGTTGAGCTTGATGCGCTCGCCGTTCGGAAGACACAACGTGCAGTTGTCGTCCAGCACCGTGTTCATGTTTTCGATCCAGATGGCGTCGACGGGGCCGTCGAAGACGACCCACTTCTTCTCCTTGGTCTGGTCGGCGACGGCGTTGCGGATCAATGTCGACCCCAAACCGTCCGTCCACTCGTTCGTCATCAGGTTGTACTCGCCGTACAGCTCGCCCATCTTGATGCACTTCGGGTTAAAGACGTACGTGTGGATGATCTGGAAGTTGTCGTTCTCGTGCCCGTCCGCGTGGAGTTTCGTCAGCGCGTTCTGCAGCATGCGGTACACGGTGGTCTTCCCGCCGCCGGTGGGTCCGACGAGCATCGCGCCGAAGCGCACGTTGAAGGTCTCGTACATCTGCACGATTTTCGCCACAAACTTATCCACGCACTGGAGCTTCTCCTCCTCCAAACTCGCGATGATCGCGCGCGCCAAGTCGCCCTGCTCCACCTCCGGGACGATGACGCCGGGGAATAGGTCGGAGACGATCGCCTCGAACAGCTCGGCGTCCTCGGAGAGAAACTTGGGCAGGTTCGAGTCGCGCATGGCGCGAATCAAAACCACCTGCTCGTCCAAATCGGGGCTCCCGCGCTTGAGCGATCCGGCCATGACCAACACGGACTTCAGGGCGCGCATGCCGAAATCGTAGTGGTCCTGCTGCGACAACTGCTCGGAGCTGAGCTTGTAGAGCTTGACCATCTTCCGGCTCAGGTCTTTGCTCGTCTCGAACCCCTCGCTGAACAGCATCACCTCCGCGACGAGCGCGTAATCGGGGATCATCATCGCCATCGGGCGGAATAACGCCTTGAGGTTATCCGGGAGCTCCGTGCGCCCGGCGTACCCCGGGTTCATCGTGATGAACACCGCGAACGAGTGAATGAGCTTCATGTCCCGCCCCTCGAAATTGAACCTGTTCACGCCCGCCTTCATCGCGTTCTGGATCGTCAACAGCTGCTGCGCGACGACGGAGAGCACCTCAATGTCGATGCGGTTGAACTCGTCGAAGCACGCCCACGCGCCGCACTGCGCCAACCCGGCGAAAAATTTCCCCATGAACTTGTAGTCCAGGTTATCGCCGCAGTTGAACACCACGCACTGCACCCCCAGCGCCTTGCCGAGATCCTTCGTGGATTCCGTCTTGCCCGTGCCCGCGGGGCCGGCGGGGGCGCCGCCGAGCCTCAGGTGCATCGCGCCCGTCAGAGTCATGTAGCACCGGTCCGTCATCGGGGTCACGACGAGGCGAGACTGCGCCCCCAGGTACTCGTACGCGTAGTCGAACCGCGAGTTCGTCTGCCTGATCTCGCACACGTCCTCCTCGTCGTTCCAGTAGTACCGAAGCTGCATCTGCCACTTGAAATCGTTCGTGCTCGAGGTCTCGGCCTCGTGCAGCTCCTCGACGATGTCGCGCGCGTGGACGTCGATGGTGATCAGCGCGGCGATGATTTTGCGGTGTAATCCGCTGAGCTGCCCGCGCACGACGACGGTCATGTCCTTGAGGTCGGCGCGGTTCTTCTCCAGGTACCGGAGCATGTTCGACACGGGCTCTCCGCTCTCGAGGCACTCGATCACGCCTCGGCACCAGTATATCTGGCTCACCATGATCACGATCTGCGCGGGTTGTTTCAGGACCCACTTCGTGCGTTCCTCCTTCGGGTACGACACGTACGAGTCCTTGCCGTGTTTCTTGAGCGACGCAATCATCGCCGCCTCCACGGAGCTCAGCCACTGCTCGACGTTGCCTCGCGCCTTGAGGTTTTTCCCCAGCCCGACGCGCTCGCCCTCGCCGGAGAACATGGCGAAGATGTCCACGGACTTGGGGTCCTTCCCGAAGTCCAGGGACTTGATCCCGTCGAAGCACTTGCTCATGTGCGGCTGCACCGCCTGGACGTTTTTCGTCTGCGCCAAAATCTCCAGCAGCTCGTCGTTGGAGAGGAAGTAAAATCGCGGAAACGCCATGCGCTTCGTCTCGAGGTAGTCCTCCAGGTTCTTCTGGATCCGATCCAAAGCGTCGTTCGCGTTCTTGAACGACTCCAAGTACCCGGGCGTCGTCCCGGCTCTGAGCGCGTTGTCGTTCTCCCTCGTCTTGCGCATGATGTCGCGGAACTGCTTGTCGACGGCGAAAAACTGCTTCGCCTCCGTCGGGAGCTGCCTCTGGATATCCGGCGCGCTGAAGATGCTCTCCAGGTACATCCAGTTCTTCTGCACGCTCAGCCACTCGTCCAGGGTCTCGCTGAACAGACTCAACTGCCCCTCGACCTTCTCGACCTCGCTCCGGATGCCCTTGACGAACCGGCTGGACATGATCGTCGCCATGGTGACCATGGAGTCCTCCAGCGCGGTCATGATCTCCTCGATCCCGCCCAGCACAAACGTGTCCTTGGACTCCTTGTACGAAACCACCTGGAACGAAACGTCCCCCCACTTGCTCGTGACTTTGTACAGGAGCTCCTCCAGGGCCTGCTCCTGCGTCGCCTCCGTGGACACCGCCCCGATCGCCTCGCCGTGCGCGGGCGCGCCCATGTCGAGGATCTTTTGCAGGGTGAACTCGTCGTCGCGCACGATGGGCGCGCCGATGAGCTCCTCCACCTTGTCCCAGTGCCTCGTCTTCATGGACTCGTTCAAGAGCGCGTTTACCACGGGGAGCAGTTGCTTGTAGTCCTCCACCTTGTCCTTGAACATCGGCACGCGGTCGTTCGGGGGCAGGCCGCGCTCGAGCTTCACCGCGAGCTTCCCGAACTTTTGCATCTTGTCCTCCATCGCGGGCACGTCGATTTTGTCGAACACCGTCTGCGACCACACGACGGTGCACTCGTCAAACTCCTCGTCGCCTTCCCACAGCGAACGCTTCAGCGCGATATCCTCCGCCACCTCGTTCAGCATCTCGAACTCCGTCTGGTCCTTCCCGAACAGGCCCTGGAAGTTCGCGATTCTCAGCGCCTCCGCGCGCTGCGCCTCCACCTTTCGCGTCAACTCGCGAACGTGCGCGAGTACCTCGGCTCGGTCGGCGTCCGGGGCGAGAATCATCTCCTCGCCCGCGAGCTTCGCGAGGTCCCTGGCTTCCTGGTTCACCTCCACAATCTCCCGGTCCAGCTCCTTGTTGAACCGCGCGATGTTATCCTCCTGCTGCCCCTCGGCCTCCTCCAGCGCCGCCTTGAGTAAGGCGACGTCCGAGTCCAACGTTTGGAACGCCGCGCGGTTCTCCTCCTCCACGGGGAACTCGAACTCGTCCACGAGCGCGTACGCGCGCGTGCACTCGCTCGACTCCGCCGCAAACGCGTCGAGCGTCCCGCCCCTGAGCTCCCGGATGAACGCCATCTGCTCCACGAACTCCTGCGCGCCGTCCAAGCGCGCCTGGAGCTTCGCGGTCGCGTCCCTGACCTTCGCGATGAACGCCGAGTACATCTCGGCGGCGAGCGCGGGGAGCGTTTCAGACATCTCCCGCATCTTCGCCGACGGCGACGGGAGCAAAGCCGCCTTGAGCTTCTCGCTGTTGATCCTGACGATGCCCACGTCGCTCGTCGTGTAGAACCGCTCGATGCGCGTCTTCTGGTCCAAAAACGTGATGGATTTCCGCCGGAACAAGTCCAGCCCGATGGGTGCTCCGTCCAACCCATCCGGATCGATTTCTCCGGCGCGATACCGCTCGACCATGGTCGCCAAGCTCGCGTCGGCGTTCGCGGCCACCATTTTGGTGAACACCTTGAATTCCTTCGCGTACTCCGACGCTTGCCCAAACCCAAACGTCAGCGATCTTTTCACGCGCCGCATCAGGTCCCTGTGCGCGTCGTCGCTCACAAGCGTCGCGAGATCCGTCGGGTCGGAGAACGACCCGGCGTCCGCCTCCAACGCGCGGCGCATCCTGGACATCAAGACGTCGTCTTCGACGAGCCGCCGCGTCGTCGCGAGTGTCTCGGCGAAGCGCGATATGACCGACTCGATCTCGCCCTGGAACGTCGCCACGTCGGGCACGAAGGCCAACGCGCGCGACGGGGGTTCCTCCTCCTCCTCCGGCATCTCGAGCTGGTCCAGCACGACCAGCTCGAGATCGAAATTCGGCGCGACCGGGTACTTGGGCTCGAACACGTTTTCCGCGTCCTCGTCGCGTCTGAGTTTCTCCTCCCGGAGCGCCTCCTCCGCCGCCTCTCTCGCCGCCCTCTTCGCCTCCTCGACCCGCGCCTTCTTGCTCGTCGTCTCCGCGAGGCGGCTCTCCCTCGCCATCTTGCGACACGCGCGCGTCAACGAGAGGCGCGCTCGTTCGTACGGAAGCCGCTTGCGGTACGGCGGGGGCAGTTTCTCGGAGAGGAACTCTTCCTCCGAGCACTGCCGCGTCGCCGCCAAGACGCCCTTCATGGAGTCCCGCAGGACGTCGCGGAGGGTGTCGCAGACGACGTAGTCGAGAAGGCGGACGAACTGCAGCAGGCGCCTCTGCTCCGTTCGCCGCGTCGCCGTCACCGTGTACTCGTACTCGGACGAGACCTGGTCGTGACCGGAAGCGAGACCCTCCGCTTCGGAACCGGCGGAATGCCCGCCGAAGAATTCCCGGAGACCCGTCTCCATCGCGTCGAGCGCCGACGCGCACGCGGCGTCGACGACGGAGACAGTTCGCGCGGAGAATCCCTCCAGAACCTTCTCAATCTCCGCGCGCTTCGCCTCCGCGTCGCGCTTGAACACGTCGAGGGTTTTCGGCTCCCCGGGTGTCAAGAAGGAGCCGAGCCTCTGCTCGCTGAGCGCGAAGCACTCCCCGCGGACCTCGATCATCGCCCGCGAGAGCAACCCGTCGAGCTGGAACAAATTCTTGCGCAAAACGTCAGCCGCGCGGCGCATCTTCGCGCGCTTCACGACGCGCTTCCACGAGCTGAACCCTTTCCACTTGCGGAAATCTTTGAACACCGCGAGCTGCTTGCACTTGGTGAACAGCGCGTGCTCGCGCTCCCACCGCTCCAGCGTGCAAAAGTCCATGTCCACGCCCGCGACGAAGTGCGTCACGCCGCTCGCGCTCATCGTGTAGTAGTCGCGGGGGTCGAGCGACTCGTACGGCCGGATCCCGAGCGCGTACGGGTCGTACTCGTTCGGGTCCGCGTCCAATCGCCCCAGGTAGACGAACTCGGTCGACTTGGGGTACAGCCGCATCGCGCGCATCACCTCCAAGTACGCCGAACCGTCCGACGCCGACGCCGAGGGGGCCCCCCTGGCATTCATTCTTCCGACGTCCAGAAGCGACCCGCGAAGGTTCGTCGCGGGCGGCAAGGTCAAGGTCTGCGTGCGAGTGTACTCGGTGGTATCGATGGGCCGCGAGCGGAGCGTGACCGGCGCTAGCGTCGCGGTCGCGGGGCGCGCGGGCGTGGGCGGGGCGGAGGATACCGCCGACGCGGGCGTCGTCGCGGCGTTCATCTTCGGTCGCTTCGACGGCTCCAGCGGATCGAGCTTCAGCGGCGAGCCCTGCTGGGGTGAGAGGAAGAGCGCGGGGGGAGGATCGCTCGCGCGGAGAGTCGTCAGGGTCGACCTCAGGCGACGGAGGGTTCCGGGGAGGGGGGATGCGGACGCTCGCGCCGCCGTCGCCGGAAATGGATTCGTTTGGAACGATCGAACGAGCCGCGAGATGGTCGGAGCGCGTACCTTGAACGCGGGCGCGCGCGACGTCTTGCCCAAGCCCGAGGGCCTCGACCCCGGGGGTTTCGGTCCGAGTGAGAGGCCGCTGACGAGCGATTCCCGCGTCAGCTTCGGGCGCGCGAGGCCATCCTGAGAGGGGGAGATGGAAGGGGGGGGGCGGACGAGGGAAAAGAGACGAGGTGAGCTGGGGATCCGCGCGGGTGGTGGGGCGATTGATTCCCCATCGAGTGCGCGCGCGGGGGGCGCCGCGGGGAACCCCGTCGAGGCGCGCCGAGCTCGGCGGCCGATCGCGCGTCGAGAGGCGAGGCGAGGCGGAGACGCGTCGCGTCGCCAACACGAGACGCGACGCCTCGATCGCCAGGGAAGGGGGGACGCGCGCCGGCGTCCCTTGACCGAACGGACGCCGGATGGGGCGGGCAACGACGACGACGAGACGGAGAAAATGCGCCTCCGCCGCGCGCCCGAGTGGTGAGGTGCGCACCTGCTCCTCCGCCGCGGGCGCCATGTTGAGAGTCCTCGCGCCGTCCGGTCGCGGACCGACGCGCGCTCTCGAGGAAGACCGCCGCGTGACGCGTGGGAGGTTGCCACCACCCCGACGCTCGCGCGCGCGAGAGTTGCCGCCTCGGAGTGCTCCTCCCCAGCCAAGGAGGGACAGCGTCGACCAAATCGGGGCCTCGGGCGCTGCTGATGTATTTGGCGCTGTGGCGCGCGTCGGCGCTGGTGGCGTGTCATCGCAAATTCTGCACTTTTACACGACTGATTGCTCATTGGGGGTTTCAGAGGCGCCCGCCAACCCCAGCCGCCAAAAAAACACAAAGGTAGGGCGTCGCCGCCCGCTCGCCCTCTTTCCCTCGCGCGCCACACGCGTCGAGCTCGACCGGCGTCCGGGCGGTGTGCCGAGCGCGCGGCGACCATGCGTCCCATCCTGCTCAAGGGCCACGAGCGCCCCCTGACGTTCATCAAGTACAACAAGGAGGGCGATCTCCTCGTCACGTGCGCGAAGGACCATCACCCCACCCTGTGGTACTCGGACGACGGCGAGCGCGTGGGGACGTACATCGGACACAACGGCGCGGTGTGGACGGCCGACATCACCGGTGCGTGGGCGATCTATTCTCGACGCGCGGGCGGCGCGACGGCGCGCGCGGCGCGGGGGGCACGACCTCCGGGGAAGATCGCGTGCCCGCGAGGAGGCGAAAGATCTTCCCTCGCTCGATCCCCGCCCTTTTTTCGCCTGCGTCGAGTGCGCGGGGCGAAGCGATCGATCGGATCGAACCCCCCCTCTGACCGCTCCCGTCTATCTTATGTCGTTCGACAGATGACTCCAAGACGCTCGTGACGGGTTCGGCGGACACGACGTGCAAGATGTGGGACACCGAGACCGGGGTGTGTTACTTCACGCACCAGTTTGAGCAGCCCGTGCGCGCGGTGGCTCTTTCGCAGGGGGATGCGATGATGTGCATCAGCAGCGACCCGTTCATGGGCGTCCCCGCGGCGTTGCACCTCGTGAAGGTGGCGGAGGACCGCGAGGCGCAGACGAACGAGATCGTGCGTTCCTTCTCCGGGCCGGAGGGGCGCATCAACCGCGCGCTGTGGGGTCCGCTCAACGAGACGCTCTTGACGGGCGGGGAGGATGGGGTGATCCGCCTGTGGGACGTGGAGACGGGGCAGATCGTCGCGGAGGCGAAGGACCACAAGAAGCAGATTCAGCACCTCTCCTTGAGCGACGATAAGACGCACTTCATCTCCGCCTCGCTGGATAAGACGGCGAAGCTCTTCGACTCCAAAACGCTGGAGTGCCTGAAGACGTACGCCGCGGACCGGCCGGTGAACGCGGCGATCCTCTCGCCGCTGCTGGACCACATCATCCTGGGCGGCGGGCAGGATGCCATGGCGGTGACGACGACGCACTCGAAAGCGGGGAAGTTCGACTCGAAGATCTACCACAAGATCTTCGAGGAGGAAATCGGAGGCATCCGCGGGCACTTCGGGCCGATCAACGCCCTCGCGTTCCACCCGGACGGACGGAGCTTCACGAGTGGGGGGGAGGACGGGTACGTGAGGATCCACCACCTCGACAACGACTACTTCCGCATCAAGTGAGGAGAGGAGCGCGCGCGAAGAAAAAATTATCAGCCGGGGGAAGCGCGCGCGGCGAACTCGCGACGAACTCGTCACGTTTCGATGCAGTGACGACCCAGATGCTCACGATTCACGCGTCGCATCGCTCACTCCCCCCACGCGTACTCGCCGAGCTCGCACTCGCCCGCGTAGTTGCAGTTGACGGAGCCGAACTCGGCGAGCGCGAGCGTCATCTCCGTCACCTCGGACTGTCCATCCACGAGGTCCTTCGCGGCCTCGAGGTACTCGGCGAGGTGCGCGCTCTTCTTGTGCTCCGCGAGCGCGTCCTCGTCCTCGTACACCTCGTACAGGTTCACGACGTTCGGCTTATCCTCGGAGATGCCGTAGTCGAAGTACATGCACCGGTCGTTCATGAAGCACAGGCTGATGTGCTTGCGGATGAGCGTCTCGTACTCCTTCATCTTTCCCTCCTTGATGGGGACACGCACGAATAACGATCGGCGGTTCGCGTGCGACGCGTGGACGCGCGTCGCGACCCGCGTCGCGCGTCCACGCGCGCGCGCCGGCGCGCGAACCGAACCGGCGAGGAAAGCGCTGTTCGTGGCGGCGAAAGACGGCATCGAGGAATGCGGACGGACGACGCGGACGACGCGGATAGTCCTATGTGTCACGCTTTACCCTTTTCCGCGCGAGATATTGGTGGATTCTGTTACGCGGGTGCGTCAGCGCCAGCACCTCGTCCCCTTCGCCCATCTGCTGCCGACCCCTTCGGGCGGGGGCGTCAGAGCCCCCGCGCGCTCCCGCGCGCGATGTCCGCCTCGACGTCGCGCGTCGCTTTCGCGGGCGCACGCTTGACCCGCGGCGCGCGCGCTCGCGGGTCTCGGCGCCCATCGCCCGGTCGCCCGCTCGCGACTCGTTCGTCGGCGGCAGCACTCGACGAGGCCGCCCCCCCCACGCCGTCGTGCTTCGTCGATCACTGCGGCGTTTTCGCCGCTCGCGAGGGCGCACCCGGCGGCCCCCTCTCCGGGCTCACGTTCTCCGCGAAGGATAACCTGGACGTCGCCGGCGTTCGCACCGGCTGCGGCTCTCCGCGTTGGCTCGAGACCTCCGGGTCGACGCCCGCTTCCTCGAACGCGGCGGCGGTGGAGGCGATGCTCGACGCGGGCGCGACGCTCGTGGGGAAGACGCACATGGACGAGCTCGCGTGGGCGCTGACGGGCGAGAACGCGCACTACGGCACGCCCCCGAACCCGGCCGCGCCCGGGCGCGTTCCGGGCGGGTCGAGCTCGGGCGCGGCCGCGTCCGTCGCGAGCGGCGCGTGCGACGTCGCGCTCGGGACGGACACCGCCGGGTCGGTCCGAGTCCCCGCGAGCTACTGCGGCGTCTTCGGGTTTCGACCGAGCACCGGCGCCGTGTCCAACGACGGGTGCGTCCCGCTCGCCGCCTCGTTCGACGTCGTCGGGTGCTTCGCGAAGGACGCCGCGACGCTCGAGAAGGCGGGGAACGTCCTGCTCGGCACGAACGACGGAGAGGAGGACGAAACGACGCGGAGACTACTACGCGTGAGAGGTTCATCGGAGCGGGGCGAGGGTTCGTCGGATCCCACGTCCGACGCGGCGTCGCGTATGGGCGTCCCGCCCGCGAGGCGGACGGCGCCCCTCCGCCTCGGTCGCGCCGAACCGTCTCGCCCCGAAACGAAGGGGCTCTCTCGGTGCGTCGTCGCGGCGGACGCGTTCGAGGCGTGCGAGCCCGCGACGCGCGCGGCGCTGTTCGATCTGCTGCGCCGCGCGGGAACCTCCGACCATCCGACGGTGAAGACGATGTTCGCGTCCGAGCGCGTCGCGGAGGCGCGCCTGGGCGGAACGACGGCGAACGGCGCGGCGCTTTTTCGTCGTCGCGCGAGCGTCTCGGGGGAAGAAGACGAAGACCCTGAGACGACCGTCGCGGTGCCCCCCCTGAGCGAGTGGTGGTCCTCGTTCCGCGTCGCGCAGTCCCGCGAGGTTTGGGCGGCGCACGGCGCGTGGGTTCGATCGAGCGGCGCCCTGGACTCGTTCGGGCCCGGCGTGCGCGATCGCTTCGCGGCGGCGTCGGCGACGGACGCGGACGCGGCGGCGGCGGCGGAGTCGACGCTGGACGCCATCGCGGCCCGCCTCGAGACCCTCCTGGACGACGGCGTCGTCCTCCTCCTCCCGACCGCGCCGGGGCCCGCGCCGAGGCCCGCGAGCGAGTCGAGCGCGACAAAAAAGGAGGCAGAGGCGTACCGCAACGCGCAGCTCAGGCTGACGACGGCGGCGGGGTGCGCGGGGGCGCCGCAGGTGACCATCCCGGCGGCGCGCGCGGACGGGATGCCCGTCGGGCTGAGCCTCGTCGCCGCCAGGGGCGCGGACCGCGAGTTACTCGCGCTGACGCGCGAGCTGTGCGAGGGGAACGAGGGGCTGATGGCCTTGCGCGAGGAAACGGGGGGCATGTGATGGCCGTGCGCGGCGGGGAGGGCGGTCGAGAGGGCGAGGCGTAGGCGGTTGAATGAGAGAGGCGAAGGAAAAGAGATGGCGCGTTTTCGCGCCGTCGGATGCGTGACTCGGCATCGTTCTCGGCCGTTTCCCGGGCCCGCGGCGACGAGCGCTCCACGACGCCTCCCGCGCGTCTCCGATCCGCGCGGCGCGGACGAGTTCGCTCGCGGCGCTTCGGCGGCGACGCTCCGCGTCGCGACGGTTCCGCGCCCGAACCGCTCGGCCGCGGCGCCGTGCCCGGCCCACGGCACCCGCAACGGTTTTTCGTCGCGCTTCAGACTCAGACGCATCGCGCGCGAAACGCCACGGGAGGTGGAGAATGCCCAAAGCGCGTCGGCGGATAATCGCGGGCCAATCTGCGACGGAATTTGAGGACGGCAGAGGAGGTACAGTCAGCATTTCCGGGGCGAAAAGACGGCTTCCCCTCAGGGTTGACGGCTACTTCCACGCGCGCACGAACGTTCCGTTCGACCACCTCCACCGCCCACCCACCGCCCACCCCCGCCAACTTTAAAGATGGACCAGGCTGATGTTGTCGCCTCCGGAAGGGTGCGCGCGCGCCCCTCGCGCCCGAACGCGCCGCGCGTTTCCGCGTCTCCGGATGAGATTCGCGAAAGAAGAATTCCCTGCACTTTTTTTTTTTCCCGGGTGACGCGTGGCACGAAAAGCCGGCGCCGGTCGCGGGCCGCGTTCGTCGCGCGCGAACTCCGCCGTCTCCGCGTCTCCGAGCGCGCGCGAGCGATTACGCTTCCACCGCATGTCCTGACGACTTCCCCGCGCCCCGAACCCCCCTCTGCGCTCAGATCACCGTCAAGGGCGACGGCTCCGTCAGCGAGGACAAGTTCGCGATTAAGGCCTCCGCGGGTTTCGCCAAGGGCGGCACCGTCTCCCTGACCGTCCGCCCCGGATGGAAGCCGAGTACGTGAACGCCCGTCCCCCGCGCGCCGATCCCGCGTTCGTTCGTGCCGTGGCGCGCTCACTCGCCCAGAAACGCGCCGGTCCGACGCTTCGTTCCCCCCATATCCACTCGCGACCGGGCCGGGCGTTCCGCCATCTTCTCCGCGTTGTTCTCGGAGCGTTTCACTCACGTTTTTCCTCCCAACCCCCACCACCCCCCGCAGACGCGAGCGCTGGCAAGGACGGCGTCTCCACCAACCTCACCAGCCCCGTCGACATGGTCGGGCTCGGCAACATCGATGACTTCGACGTGAACGTGCGTCCCCCCCCCGCTCGCCGTTTCCGAGGTTTTACCCGAGCCGCAAACCCAGCCTGTGCACGGGGTTCACGCCTCGACCGACCGGGATAAAACCCGTGACCTTTTCGGCGACCCTTTCGCGACCCCTGCTCGCCCGCGTTTCGACCGCGACTGCCGAGATTCGCAAAATCGCTGACCGAAAAAAAAATTTCTCGTCCCAACCCCATTTTCCAACGTGATGCGTACAGATCTCGAAATCCGGCGTCGACATCCAGGGCCAGTCCTGCGACATCACGCTCGACTCCCAGCGCCTCGGGCAGGAGAGCCAGGCGAACCGCCTGACGATCAAGACGAACGTCGAGGCGGTGGGCGCCGTCGGCTTGACGCTGACCCAGGCTGGGTACGTCGACCACGCCAAGCGCGACAAGGTCGAGGGCCAGGGCGCGAAGCTCTCCGTGGACCTCAACAAGTTCGTCCAGGAGATCAGCAAGGACGTCACCGCGAGCGTGGACTACAACCTCTCCAACGACGGCGTCGGCGGCGCGGACGTCAACCTCGGCATCAAGGCGGGCGACCTCTCGGTCAAGCTCAAGACCTCCGCGGGCTCGCTCACGAACCTCGGCTCGCTCAAGCACAAGATCAACGCCAACTACGTCGTCGAGGGCATCAACGCCGGCGTGGAGGTGGAAAGCAACGGCACCGGAAGGGTCGAGGTCTCCAAGTCGGGATACCAGATCGCCGTCCCGATCTCCAAGGACAACGGCATCGACACCGACGGCGCCACGCTCAAGAAGACCTGGAGCGTCTCCCTCGCCTAATCGACGAGAAAGGCTCCGTTGTAGTTCTTCCTTGTTGTCCTTCTACGAAGGAAGACCCGCGCGGCCCGCCCGCGCGCGTTGAACCTCACGTAGCATTCATCAATACTCCCGCCGTCGAAAGGGAGGGTTCATATTATACTCTCTTCGACCGCGCGATGTATCACCGGTGACGCGCTCTGTACACCCCCCCAAAGGGCGGCGCGAACGAAGTGTGTCTTTTTAATCAGATGTGAAACACCGAGTATTTTAACACGACGCGGCGTCTCCGACGTCTGTACTCAACCGCGTCTTTCGCGTCTTTGCTCGCGTCTCTTCGTTCTCCGCCGGGGCCGCCCTCCTCCCCTTCGTCGTCTCTCTCGATCTTCACGTGACCTCCACGACGATCTTCCCCCTGACCCTTCTCGAGTGGAGCCTCCGAAACGCCTCCGCGACGCCCTCGCTCGTGAGCGGCAGCGTCGCCTCGATCGCCGGCGCGACGCTCGTTCTTCCCCCCGACGCCGAAGCGTCGCCGTCGCAGACGCGCGCCAACTCGGCGAGGTCCGACGCGCACCCGGGGAACCGAATCCAAAACAGCTCGCGTCCGCGCGCGAACAGGTTCACGCCGGTCACGCGCTTGATCGCCGCCAGGACCCACCCGACGGGGCGCGACCCGATGGTGACGTAATTGTGCGCGTCGACGCCGTTCGCGGGTGTTTTCACCAGCCCGGCGCTTCGCACGCGGCGCTCGTACTCGAAGCCGGCGTCCCTCGCGTCGCCGCTGGTGACGGCGTCGAGGACGAGGTCGAACGCGTGGCCGCCGAGATCCTCGCGGACGATCCGGCGGAGCTCGTCGACGACCGCGTCGGGGGTCGTCGTTTCGTTCCCAATCTCTCTCTCTTTTGCCCCTCCGGACGAGTCTCGCGTAGTCTCCGAACACTCCGCGTCGTACGCGACGACGGCGTCGGCGCCGCAGCTTCGGACAAAGGCGGCGTTGGCCGCGGAGCACACGCCGACGACGCTCTTCGCGCCTCGCGCCTTGGCGAGTTTGACCGCGAGGTGGCCCACGCCGCCCGAGGCGCCGATGATTAACAGCCTCTGGCCCGGCTCGAACCCGTGCTGGTCGAGGAGCTGCGTGACGGTGACGCCCGGGAGGACCAGCGCCGCGGCTTCGGCGTGCGACAACGAGGCGGGTTTCTTCGCCACCTGATGGAGCGGGACGCGGACGAGCTCCGCGAAGGAGCCGCGGAAGGGGGGCACCGCGCCGAACACCTCGTCGCCGACGGCGAAGCCGCTGTTCGGCGGCGCGCGGTCCACGACCCCGCTCAGGTCGAACCCCGCGATCGTGCCGTCCAGCGCGCGCCGCGCGAGCGGGCGCAGGAACGCGGGGAGCTTGTCCCCGACGACGCCCTTCGCGTCGACGGGGTTGACGCCGCAAGCCCTGACGCGCACGAGAAGCGCGTCGCGCGCGGGAGCGGTGGGCGGCGGGCGGGTCACCACGCGCACGCCCTCGACCGCGGTGCGGTCGTACACCGCCGCGCGCATCGCGAACGGTGGACGCGACGGACGCGAGGCGCGAGGAGCGCGGCGTCGTGTGAACCGTCCGATGATGACGATGATGCCGACGAGAGTCGGGGCGGGTTGGTAAGTATTGTTGTTGACGGCGGTGCCACACACTTGTGAGTGGAATATTGCGGACACGCCTCCTCTCGCGCGGTCGTCTCCCCTCACCCCCTCGCTCCTTCACGGCGTCCAGAAGAAGGGGTGCAGGAGCGCGGTGTTACACCCGAGCCTCCCCCTCTGCAGGAAGTTCCTCTTGCACACGAGCCTGCACGCGAGGTCCCAGCCCAGGCCCGCGCCGGCGTCGAGCGCGGAGAAGTCCCACCCGATGGGCTCCACCATCTTCCGCCACTTGCGCAAGTCGTACCCGCAGTTTTCCAGATTTTTCCGAAACGCCCCGTTCGGGTCCATCACCTTCCGTCCCCTGAGCTGCGGGACGCACATCTGGAGGAAGAGCAGGCCGGCGCTGAACGAGTCGAACAGGTCCGGCAGGAACGCGGCCCAGACGATGGGCGAGAGCGACGCCGCGAGCGGCCTCAGCGGCGGCGGCGCGGGGATGCGCTCGGGCATGATGAAGTTCTCCGGCGGGGAGTAAAACGGGTCCAACAACCCTTGCTCGGGTTCGTAGTTGTACCCGGTCCTCAGATCCGCCGCCGCGCCGAAATCCACGAGCCGGAACCGGTTCCCCATGAGCACCAAGTTCGCGGGCTTGACGTCCCTGTGCACGATGCCGATGTCGTGCAGCCCCCCGAGGGTGAAGAGGAGCCCGCGCAACACTTTCTTCGCCACCTTGTTCGTCCGCGCCGCGAAATCGTCGCTCTCAGACACCTTCCCCGTCAGCGCCTCCTCCACGCACCCCGGGTAGTCCCTCGAGTTGATCATGTCCTCCAGCGTCACGTCGCCCTCGAAGCTCCACACCAGGCTGGGCGACGCCGCGCCCTCGACGACGTCGTACGACCCCAGGTACGGCGCGCACCCGAAGGCGACGAGCGGATAGCGGCGGATGCGGCGGTTCATGTACTCCTCCGCCCTCTGCAGCTGCGCCGCGCCCTGCACGCCCTTCGCCTGCTTCACCACGAGCGCCCTGTCCGTCTCCAGGTCCACGGCGGAGAACACCTGGCCGAACGACCCGTCGCCCAGCCGCCCGCCGGTCCGCACCGTCTCGGGGGAAAATTTCTTCTCGTTCGCCGCGAGGTCGATGGCGTCGACGACGTACGCGTCGAACGCGCCGGAGATGACCCCGGGCCGGGACGTCGCCCACAAGAACGCGAGGACCGCCAGCGCGAGCTCGTACTCGCTGTTGCCGGTCAGGAGCTTGAACCCGCTCGCGGTCTCGTCGGACCAGAACCGCTCGAAGGCGCCGGAGGCGTCGTCGGGCAACGCGTCGAGCGCCGCGCCCGCCGCCGGCGCCGCCGCCTCCGCCACGCGCTTCGCCGTCTCGGGGACGTCCACGCCGAAGATCGTCGACGGAATATCCGGGAAGAGCTCGGCGAAGCCGGGGGCGGAGGGGGGAGGGGGGGGAGCCGGCGCCGGGACGGGAGGGGCCTCGCGCGCGAAGCCGAGATCGCCCACGCCGACGTCGTCCAGAAACCCCGCGCGAGGCGCAACCGCGGGGCGGGCGGTGGCGCGTCCGGCGCGTCCGGCGCGGAGGAACGAGCGGCGCGCGCGAAGCGGGGTGAACGACGATCCGCGGGCGAGGCGGTCGCCGAGGAGGTCGCGCGCGACGGAGGGGGACCCGCGCGAGTCACGAACCGCGGGCCCGACGCGCCGCGATGCGCGGCAGGCGCTGACTCGACATCCCGTCGTCGACGCCATCATCGCGGGCGGACGCGCGACGCGCCGGACGAGAGGGGAACGATCGAGCCGAGCGCGCGGAAACGCGGAGCGACCGAGCGGCGCGAGGCTGCGCGCCGTGGCGGAGGCGAACGCGCGTGAGAACGCGCGCGGGGTCCGAGTCGCGCGCCTCCCGCGCCGAGCGATTGTGCCCGCGTGTGTGCCTGCTGGCAAGGAGATTGCTCTCCGATTCGCAGATGCGGATGGGAGGGACTGGAGAGTGGAGAGGGGACGGACGACTGGGGCGGGGGGAGATGCGCGCCAAAAAAAAAACATCGAGGCGATTTTGACGGTCTAAGACTCAAGAAGTGACCCGCGGGAATTTTCTGCCACTTCTCTGCAGATTCCAGATTCCACACGCGCGGCGTGGACCCGTCTGCCACGCTGGACCGGTGCCCCGGGCACCGCAAGTTCTACTGCATACACGACGTTTCAAGCGTACGACGATCGCACGCGGCCCGCGCCTTCACTTCACCCCAGCTCTTCTCTGGGGCCCACACGCGGCTCGCGCGTTTCCCCCTCTCCCGTTCCCACACCGTTCTCGCGCACGCGATGTCCCCTCTCGCGAAGATCGGCGGCCTCGTCGGCAAGGTCAAGGCCCTGCCCGGCAAGATCGTGGCCAAAATCACGGGGAAGAAGGCGAACAACGCGCCCGAGGGCAAGATGAGCGCGCAGGACAAGCTCGGGGCGGTCGGCAAGGTCAAGAACGTCAAGGAACAGAAGCAGGCGTGGATGGACCTGATCCTGAGCAAGGAGTTCGACAAAATCCTCGACGACGTGTTCTCGGAGTGCTGCGCCATGAACGACGACGGCGTGGCTGGCCCCGAGGACAATTCCCTCGACGCGGGCGAGCTCACGGTGGCGATGGAGAAGCTGTACATGAAGCTCGACAACTTGATGGGCGGCGGCGGAAAGCTCCCCATCGTCAAGATCCCCGTGGCGGACATCCTGTCCAAGTACGACGAGGATAACGACGGCGCGCTGGACCGCAAGGAGTTCCAGGGCTTCGCCAAGACGTACTTCAGCCGCCTGGAGTGGCCCAAGTGGAAGGTGGTCGTGCGCGGCTTCATCAAGGGGTCCATCTTTTACTTCCTCAACGAGCTCGTCATCTCGCCCTTCGTCGAGGCCACCGTGGGCGTGATGATGCCCATCATCATGGCGAAGGCGCAGGAGGAGATGAAGAAGCTCATGGGCGAGCAGGCGGCCGCGGCGAGGTTCGCGATGAAGAAGAAACTCGCGGGGATGAAACCCGGTGGGAAGGACGCCGACGGCGACGGCATCCCGGACGAGCTCGAGGACCTCCTGCGCCAGGAGAGATGGGCCAAGCGCATGAAGACCGCGAGCGAGATGGCCACCTTCGGCAGCGGGTTCGCCGCGGGGGCGCTCGCCGGACTCCCCGTCATCGGGTGATCACCCACCCAAACGGAAGTGGAGAGAACGTCGCGCGCCCCAGGCGGCGTCCGAGGGATGTCGGAGGCGCGGACGCTCTCGTCGCTAGTGCAGAAAGATTCTCAATTATTTCGGTGCAAGGACAAGGAAGGATGAGGACGGACGATCGTTCGCGCGGCGGCGTGACGATACCGGCGCGGACGAACCCCGCCGGTTACGTAGACGCATCTAGAGTAAGTTAAGCTGTAATGATCATGTCGAGTGTGTCGAGTCAAGACATCCGTCGCGCGCTCCCTCGGCGCGCGGGAACGGTCCTTCCCGAACGCCTTGACCGTGAGCGTCCGGTTTCAAAGCGATCGGTGTTTTCACCATCGATCGTGGAATACCGGTGAGACCGTGCGCTTGATCGGGGAAGCCCCCGTCGGCGGAAGCCCCCGCCTGCCCGCGCCGGGGAGACGAGTTTGAACTCGGGCGCCCCGTCGTCGAAGGCGCCACACCCCCGCGCGTCGACGCACGCGGCGCTTCGGAGTCTCGCGCGCGCCACGCGTCGCGACGCTCGGTGGATTCCTCAACGCGCTCCGGACGCACCCGGACCCGCGCGTTCCGTCGATCGCCTCGCTCAGATCTGAGGCGAAGCGGTCACTGACGCTTCGCGTTCGGATTCTTTTAGGGCACGCGCGATGGCGGACTCGAGGTCCAACTACTCGCTCACCACCTTCAACTCCTCGGGCGAGCTCGTGCAGATCAAGCATGCTCTCGCGGCGGTGCAGGCGGGCGCGACGTCGCTGGGCATCCGCGCGACGAACGGCGTCGTCCTGGCCACGGAGAAGAAGCTTCCGAGCACGCTCGTGGATGAGCGCACGGTGGAGAAGATCGCGCAGCTCACGCCCGAGATCGGCATCACGTACAGCGGCATGGGCCCGGATTTCCGAGTCCTGACTCGCAAGGCGCGCAAGGAGACGCAGGTGTACTACCGCACGTACCACGAGCTCGTGCCGTGCTCGCAGCTCGTGCGCGAGACGGCGACGGTGATGCAGGAGTTCACCCAGCGCGGCGGCGTGCGGCCCTTCGGCGTCTCCCTCCTCGTCGCGGGCTTCGACAGCAACGGGCCGCAGCTGTACCAGGTGGACCCCAGCGGGTCGTACTTCGCGTGGAAGGCGAGCGCGATCGGCAAGAACATGACCAACGCGAAGACTTTCCTGGAGAAGAGGTACAGCGAGGACATGGAGCTGGAGGATGCCATCCACACCGCCATCCTGACCCTCAAGGAGGGTTTCGACGGGCAAATCAGCGCGGACAACATCGAGATCGGCGTCGTGGCGGAGGACAAGAAGTTCAGGGTCCTCACCGCCGCGGAGGTGGCGGACTACCTCTCGGAAGTGGAGTGATGACGGAAGTGACGCGATAAGGATGTCTTTTTAATACTCATCGATCCGTTCCGAGTGAACGTATTATCGACCGTTTCGCGCCGTTTCGCCCCACACGGACTCGTCCGGAAAATTCCACGTGTCCTCCGCCCCCGCGGCGCTCCGCACGACGTACGCGATCGGCCGGGCCCTCGGCGGGTCGCTGACGTTGGCGCCCCCCGCGTGCCAGCACCGGTAGTCGTACGCCACGAGCGCGCCCCTCGGCACCGCCGGCGCCACCTCCTCCGCGCTGTTTCTCCTCGCCTCCTCCGCCCGCGGGACGTGCGCGGCGTCGTGGGCCCAGAGGTGCGACCCCCGCTTGAACCGCGTCGGGCCGAGCTCGGGCGTGAGGTCCACGAGCGGCGCGAAGACGTTGACGACGCCGCGCGTATACCCGTCCGCGTGGAAACGCTGCGGCGGCGCCCCGGGGAGCGCCACCACCGCGCCCGTCGCCGTCACTCTCGTCGCCGCTTTTCGCGACGCGGCGTTTTTTTCGTCGACGGGAATTCGTTCGGACCCGCCGCCGAGGATTCCGAAGGCTTCGCTCGCGACGGGCGCCGTCCACGGGTCGATCGCGCGGCGGACGCGGTCCCACGCCGACGCCGCCTCGTCCGCGATGGCGATCGCCTCCGGGGGCCCCGCGGGGGGAAGCCGAATCATCGCCGCCGCGTCCGAATCCGAATCATCGCCCCGCGCGGCGTCCGAAGCGTCGTCGTCGGTTTTTTCGTCCTTCGGCGACCGCCGACGTTCGGCGGTGACGTCGAATCGCCGCCCGCCGCGCTCGCGGCTGCACACCTCCGCGAAGCGAAAGTACGCGTCCTCCGCGTACCTCCGACCCCCCTCGACCCGACCTACCCCTCTCTCCTCTCCGCCCACGAAAGAGAAAGCCTCGTCCCCTCGCTCCTCGTTCATCAGTCGCGCGCCGACGGCGTCGAGGAGCGACGCGAGTCTGTTTGCCGTCGCGTCGCGCGCCGCGTCCAGCGTCTCGGCGGCGACGAGTCCCGTGTCCGAGGCGCCGTCCGCTCCCGTGCCGACGATCGCGACGAACCCGTTCGAGGCCAAGGATCGAGCGGCGGCTTCGATCGTGCGCTCGGAGGGCGCGCCCCGCGTCGTCTCCGCTCGCGACGCCTTGACGCGCCAGGCAGGAAACGGGGGGTCCGGCGCGGAGGCGTCGTCCGAATCCGAGTCGGCCGCGAGTCGGGGCGGCGGTTTGTTTTTGTTTTTTCGGGGGGGAGATCCAGATCCGTCGTCGCCGTCGCACGCGGGGGCGTCGGTCTCCACCTCGAGCGCGGCGAGGTCGTCCAGGAAATCGCCGAGCGCGCTCGCGGCGTCCGACGCCATGGACGAGAGCGACGAAGTGGCCGAGGCGGGACGCGGTGAGAGAGAGGAGGAGGGTCCGGAAGGAGGAGGAGGAGGACCTCGATCCCGACCCCGACTCTGACCTTCGCCGACGGGACCCCGACCCTCCTCGAACACGCGGTGCGTCTCCTCCGCGTCTTCCTCCGTCTTCCGCCCCTCCGACACGATCACCGCGCGTCGTTCGTCCCACCTCGCCCCCGAAGGCGCGTCGTCGTTCGCTACGCACGCGATGAGGACGTACCCCCCCGCGGCGGCGATTTGCTCGCCGTCGTGCGCGTGCTCCGCAGCGGTGCGTCTGATCTCGGCGGCGTAGTGTTCGCTCGGAAGCTTCGGGAGCTTCGGAAGCTTCAGCGATTCGCGATCGATCGCGACCGGCGCGAGGCCGAGCCTCACGAGCTCCGCGATCAGCGCCTCGAGGAGGCCCGCGCGTCGCAGGCCGACGGCGAGGACGGCGGTTCCGCCCGGGGCGAGGTGCGCGGCGGCGGCGCGGGGAAGCGACGCGCAGTGCTCCGGGAGGTAGAGGACGTCCGCGGCGACGACGACGTCGAAGCCGCGGGGCAAAGGAGATGCAACCCCGCCCGGGACGTACGTGGAGACGTCGTCCCAGTCGAGGGGTCTCGCGGTGACGTCGCACGAGGCGTCGGGGTCGTAGTGGCCGTTGAGTCTCGCGTTGGCGTGCATCAGCGCGAGCGTCGCCTCGTCGCGATCCGTCATGGTCACCGACCTCGCGCCGAGGGCGGCGCACGCGAGGCCGACCGCGCCCGTACCCGCGCCGAGCTCGAGGACGTCTTTGCCGGCGACGCGCACGGGAGGGGCCGACGGGGCCCCCGGGGGGAAGGGGGGGGAGGGGAAGGCGGAGGGGGAGGCGCGGGGGACGCGGTCGCCACCGCCGACGCGACCCGCCGACGCGCGCGCGAGCCACGCCGCGAGGAGTCGCGCGCACGACCACACCCGACATCCCGTGCGCAGAGGGACGTCCTCGTTGTCCCGCTCCTCGCGGAGCTTCACGGGACGCGCGAGGCCGGGCGCGTCCAGCGTCGTCACCACCGCGAGCACCATCGCGCGCCGACGAGCACTGTGTGCCGGCGCGCGCGAAGTTCAACGAGGCGCCGTCGTGGTGCCGAAAAAGCCGCGTCGGCGGTTCCGAGACGACTCGCGTCCGCACTCATCACCCGCGCGCACGAGCACGCCGGGATGCCGCTCATCCCCCCGCGCTCGCTCCTACCCCTCCTCCTCTCCGCGGCGCTCGTCCCCGCGGCGTTCGCCGCCGGCGACGGCGAGACGTGCGCGTCGTCCTCGTCACCCCGCGCGCTCGTCGACATCACCGCCCCCATCGACGCCTCGCTCGTGACGTTCGAGAAGGCGGACGGCCTCGGTCCCCAGCACCGCCGGGAGAGCTCGAGCCACGACGCGGGAGACCCCGCGAACGTCTCCGAGCTCGCCTTCGGCGCGCACACCGGCACGCACGTGGACGCTCCGCGACACTTCTCGAGGAAGGACGCGCGCGGCGTCGAGACGATCCCGCTCGCGACCATCAACGGCCCCGCGCTCGTCGTCGACGCCTTCGGCGTGCCGCTCTTAGACGCCCTGGCGCTCGAGGCGATCGCGGAGTCGATTCCGGACTCCCCCGCGGTATCGCGCGTCATCTTCCGCACGGACAACACGCGGCGCGACCTGATGCGCAAGACGCCCTTCGCGGAGGACTACGTCGGGTTCTCGAAGGACGGCGCCGAGTGGATGGTGAAGAAGAGGCCGTCGATCGAGGCCGTCGGCGTGGACTACGTCAGCGTGGCGGCGTACGCGCACCTGGTCACCGCGCACGTCGTCCTGCTCGACGCGGGGAAGGTGCCCATCGAGGGACTGGTCGTACCGGAGGAGACGGTCGCCGCGGGGTGGTGGAACCTGCACTGCGCCCCGCTCAAAATCGCGGGAAGCGACGGCGCGCCGGCGAGGGCGTGGTTGACGCAGATGGAGTACAAGTAGTTTTCATCATTACGGCGTCGAAGCGCGCGCGCGGCGCGCCGCGGTACCGTCTACGATAGACATTTATACAACAGCGTGGCTTCGATCGTTCTCAACGCTCATTTGCGCAGCAACGGTCGGCCGTGCGGTCCGTCCGGGGCGTGTTCGTGCGCGCCGTCCTCCGCGCGTTCGTAAATCTTTCGCCCGCGGAGGTACGTCGCGTGTATCTTCCCCTTGAGCGCCATCCCGGCGTACGGCGTGAGCTTGTGCTTATGCTCCACGGTCCAACCGTCCGGGCCCTCCTGGCCGACGACGACCGTCGCGCCGGGGTCCCAGACGACGAAGTCCGCGTCCTTCCCGGGCGCGATCCCGCCCTTCGAGCCGAGGCCCGCGACCCACGCGGGCCTGACGCTCCAAATCTCTGCGAGGAGGCGCGCGAAAAACGTTCGAGAGTGAGAAGGCGCGCGCACTTCTTATAGACGACGAGACGGACGCGCGCGACGGAGAGGAGAGTGTGCCGAAGATTGCTTCAGATTCCCGCCACCAGATGCAGGCGGGAACCTCCGATTGATACGACGGCCCGGAGTGATGTCGCGGGAGATGCAACAAGCTGATGGCGCCGCGTACTGGTGGGGTATCAAGCCACCTTATCCCGCGGCGCCCGTCCCTTCCCGCGCG
>MDSW01011634.1_pt1 | contig 39986 bp, 42 predicted proteins | sample 811171 | NCBI WGS metagenome assembly MDSW01 (sample SAMN05326641, study PRJNA326480) | marine metagenome | isolation source: seawater | place: Atlantic Ocean: North West | collected 2012 | reverse complement strand
ATAAAATGGTAAAACAAATTTATTTTCCTTGTAAATTGGAATGGTTATTATCTTCAATCCTCAAAAAAAATGCAAAAAAAAAGCTGTTTGTTCCAAAAAAGCAAATAAATATTTCTCAAGGCAAGTGAAAAATGTATGAAGGACTACGCTTCTCAGCGATCGACATTGGTAGTAATGCAATACGTCTACTGTTTACAAGAGTTGTTTTAAATGGAGGGCCAAATTTTATAAAGGAGTCTCTCATCCGAATGCCACTTAGGTTAGGAAGAGATGCATTTGTAAATGGATCTATTAGTGATGAGTTATCAAATAAGTTTCTCCATACAATGCGTGGTTTCAAGCATATGATAGACGCCTATGACCCGATAAGATATAGAGCTTGCGCTACTTCTGCGTTAAGAACTGCCGAAAATGGGGAGGAACTAGTTGATTATGTAAATGAGCTTACGGGATTAGACATAGAAATCATAAGTGGTAAGGATGAAGCTGCCCTAATTTTATCAAATCATATTGAACAGACTCTCAAGTCTGGGCGTCACTATATTTACATTGATGTTGGTGGTGGAAGTACTGAAGTTACTCTGATTTTTGATAAAAAGGTTTTAGCCTCTATGTCATTTCCAATAGGCTCTGTCAGACTGCTTGAAAATAAAGTAACGCCACAAAACTGGAGGGAGATGCGAGATTGGATAAAAGATCGCACAAAAGATTGTGTTTCTTTGAAAGCAATAGGCAGTGGGGGTAATATAAATAAAATAGCTTCTTTTCTTAAAAAACAAAAGGGAACTGGGATAGAAAAAAATGAAATAAGGGACGCCCTAGCTGAAATTAATCCGTATGATTATCACTCACGGGTTGTAAAACTAGGAATGCGTCCTGATCGAGCAGATGTGATTACTCATGCTGGACTAATTTATCTAAATTGTTTAGAATGGTCTGATGCAAAAAAAATGGTAGTACCCCAAGTAGGATTGCCTGACGGTATAATAACCGATCTTTACCGTATGTATAAAAATCAATTAAAATAATATTTAACAACAAAAGTATTTTAATTTAATACATGGATAATTCAACATTTATTTTATCAATCCCGCTTATAATTTTGTCATTACTTAGTATAATAAAACTAATTAACAACCAAAATGGTAATAAAAAACCTTGGTTTAGAATTGAAGAGGTAGAAGAAAATGAATAAACATTTGAGTTTAAGATCTGGAAACCCGGCGCTACAGTCTAATACGTTTCGAAAACATCTTTCAGGTGTTTCGGCTGGTGCTATGACAATCAATGGGACTATTAACAAAACCGGATTTTCTCTGTTTTTGTTGATGGTAAGTTCCATTCTCACATGGGCAAATCCCTCTTTGATGGTAATGGCCATTCCAGCAACAATCATGGGAATAATACTCGCCATTGCAACGATATTTAAACCAGTGTATGGATATGTCACTGTTCCTTTGTATGCAATTGTTGAAGGTGTAGTGTTGGGAGCAATTTCTTGGGTTTTTGAGTCGAGTTACCCCGGAATTGTGATCCAGGCAGTATTTCTTACATTTGGCACGCTTGCATCACTTTTATTGGCTTATATATCAGGTCTAATAAAGGCTACAGAAAATTTCAAACTTGGAGTAGCAGCTGCAACTGGTGGTATCGCCATCGTATACTTGATCAGTTGGGTTATGAGTTTATTTGGAAGTGGAATATCGATAATTCAGAGTAATTCTCTATACAGCATTGCTTTCAGCGGATTCGTAGTTGTTATAGCAGCCCTGAACCTTGTTTTGGATTTTGACTTTATTGAAGAGGGTGCAGAAATGGGGGCTCCTAAATATATGGAGTGGTACGGTGCTTTTGGTTTACTCGTAACATTAATTTGGTTGTATATCGAGATATTAAGACTGCTCAGTAAGTTACAAAATAGAAGATAAAGATGTTTTATTTTTGTAAAAAGTCATATGAAATCCAAAAAATAGCAATTAGTAGACAAGCTAAACTAATTAAAATATTTTGATCCTCTATATAGAAAAAAATAGCAACTAAAATGGAAATTGGCACCGAAAAATTTCTTCTGAGGAAACTCATAATTATTAATCTAGATATCAGAAATCTATTCTTTCTCCTACATAAATTTGAATCCTTTTAATAAAAAAACAATAACTTTTCATCTAGTTGTTTGTAAAAATAAAAAATGATTACTATTATAAATTAAAATAAAATAAATGTTAGAAGATCATGCAGGATAAAGATTTTACAGTGCTAATGAGAATCCTAGATGGTGAGCAGCAAATTATTCAGCGCACAGACCAAAAAGCTTTCACAATGCTTTCTCTACTAGGCGTGTTTATGGTATTTTTCATTGTTCATTTCACAAAAATGCAGATGGATACAATTATTTTCCTTTTGATTGTTATCTACTTTCCAGCTGCTATGGGTGCATTATATTTTCTGGTCAGGGTTATTGTGCCAAGAGTCAAAAATATTGATACACCAAACAAAGATATAATTAACCCAACGTTTTTTGGAGGCATTAGTCAGTTCGCCTCACCCGAAGATTACGGTAAATACTTGAGAAAAATTACTCAAGATGATGACAAACTATACGAAATGTTCGCTGGGCAGGTATTCGCTATCGGAAGAATTAATTCTCGAAAAAACGATAATATTCGAAAAGCAATGTTTTATCTAGTAGTAGCGCTGACCTCTGAATTATTAATCATTATGACACTTGCGTATCGGCGAGCGTACTCATACTTAAGCGAAAACACATTTTATTATGCAATAGGAGTGTTCATTTTTTCCATTTTAATCATTACCGCAACTCGCACAAAATTATTTCATCGCTAACTTGTGAGAAAAATTATACTTATTTATCTCATTCTTTTAGTAGGGTGCGCAAATTTTAATACACCAGGGCCTCAAGGTGAGGTAGGTCCTAGAGGACCTGAGGGGGTAAGGGGATTAAAAGGTGATAAAGGTGATAAAGGTGATAAAGGTGAGGCCGGAAAAAGTATTTCTGAAAAAGTTTTAAATCAAATAGAAAACTTTATCGAAAAAGAATCAAAAAGAGAGGGTGAATATTTAATTGGCTCAGTAGCCTACACATTTGGAATAGCACCACGTCTTACAGGTTTTGTTTTCCTCACAAATACAGGGCATTTGTATAAAATGGAAAATAAAAATCCTCAAATTCTAGGAGAATCATTAGAAATAATAGGGCGTATTGCGCCAAATGATAATTTTTCTACTTTTTCCAGAACAACATATGGAGATGACATTAAGCAATATTTTACTGCAGCTACATCTGATGGTAAAATTTACACCTCAGAAAATCTTGAGGATTGGGAATTAAAAAGTAGTATTGAATTTAGATAAATCATTTTTACATTAATTTAATTAAAAATCAAAATTCTTTATTGTGATGAAAAAATGGAATAGCTATAAATCTAGTCTAGCAAATGAAAAAATTAGGTTATATGATAAAAAAATAGAAAGTAATTTTTCATATACTTTACTAGATTTGAACAGTTAAAGTTTTATTATTATTTATTTTTTATTAAAACCTTATTTTTTAATCAAAACACAACTATTCGTCCTATGATCAATCCATATATTTTCCGAGAATACGATATAAGAGGCGAGGTAAAAGCTGATTTTACAGAAGAAGTAGTGATTAAACTTGGTAGAGCTTTTGGTACTTATGTTAAAAGAAATGGATCTCAAGAAATTTCGCTTAGTGGTGATGTGAGACTTACAACACCTGAACTTTTACAATCATTTAAACAAGGTGTTTTATCAACTGGTATTGATGTAATTAATCTAGGCATATTACCAACCCCAGTTAATTATTATTCAATGTTTCATCTTGGTATTTCAGGAGCGGCTCAAATAACTGGTTCTCATAACCCACCGGAGTTTAATGGATTTAAATTATCGTACGATAAAAAAGCTGTTTATGGAAAAGCAATTCAAAAATTATACGAATTGATTGATAAGAACGATTTTGAGCAAGGAAAAGGGACTGAGACAAGATATAATATTTTACCTAGTTATAAAAAAATGATTTTGAGCAAAATTACACTTGATAGGCATATGAAAGTTGTTTTGGATTGTGGGAATGCAGCAGGTTGTATTAACGCACCGGATATTTTCAAAAGTTTAGATTTAGATTTATTAGAATTATTTTGTGAGAAGGATGGAACCTTTCCTAACCATCACCCAGATCCCAGTGTCAAATCAAATTTGAACGAACTTACCAAAAAAATGAAAACTGGAAAATATGATATTGGCATAGCGTTTGATGGAGACGCCGATCGAATAGGAGTTATCGATGAAAAAGGTGATATGCTCTGGGCCGATCAAATCATTGCCTTATTTTTACCTGAAATAATTAAAAACGGTGAAACAATTCTTTTTGATGTAAAGTGCTCACAAGCCTTAGAAGATATGATAAAAAAATATGGTGGCAATCCTGTAATGTGGAAGACTGGACATTCTCTTATAAAAGAAAAAATGATTGAATTGGGATGTAAATTGGGTGGAGAAATGAGTGGTCATATTTTTTTTGCTGACGATTATTTTGGATATGATGATGCAATATACGTTGCGGCTCGATTGATCCAAATGCTATCAAAGACAAAAAAAACTCTATCTGATTTAAAATCAGAATTACCTGTATATCATTCAACACCTGAATTGAGACTTGAAATTGAAAATGACAAAGAAAAATTTAGAATGGCTGATCAGGCCATATCTTATTTTAAAAAAAATTATAACTGCATTACTGTAGATGGAGTAAGAATAAAATTTTCAGATGGTTGGGCTCTTGTGAGGCAATCAAATACACAGCCAGTGATTGTTTGTAGATTTGAAGCAAAAACAGCTGAAAGAATGGATGAAATAAAGAACTTAGTGATGGATAAGCTCAGAGAGTTTGGATCTTTTAGTTTGGGCGGTCACTGAGTGTCATCCTTTCATGAGCTTCTTAGTTTCATTCGTGATGAGGTTAATAGTTCGTTAAAAAATTTTTCATTTCCTGATCATCCAAAATATTTATATGACCCAATCCGATATATGATATCAGGTAAGGGAAAGCGTTATCGTCCTATTTTAGTCCATTTGTCAGGCAGGGCATTTCGCGTCGATCCAAACATACTAATGGACATATCCGTTGCAGTAGAGTTCATGCATAATTTTACCTTAGCTCATGACGATATAATGGACCAAGATGATCAAAGGCATGGAAAAGAAACGGTACACAAAAAGTGGGATGTTTCATCGGCCATACTTGCTGGCGATGGATTATTTACAATTAGTCAATTATTAATTAACAACCTCGAAAGGTATTCAAATAAAATATATTATATTTTTAATAAATCCGCGCTAGACATATGTGAAGGACAGGCTTTAGATATACAATTTGAAAACGACACGTCTGTTAGTTCAGAACAATATATTTATATGATTAAGAAAAAGACAGGTGCACTTTTGGGAGCTTGTGCATCTATGCCCGCATTAATGGCAGGCAAAAAAGGAGATACTTTAAAAAAGATCTTCAAATTTGGTGAGAACCTTGGATGCGGTTACCAAATTCAGGATGATTTGCTTGAAATCTATAGTGATCCGCTCGAAATGGGAAAAAGCTTAGGCAGTGATGTTGTATCGGGGAAACAGACACTTATGGTAATTCTAGCAAGAGAAAAACAAAAAAATGAATGGGAAAAAATAATTAACAGTAACACAAAGCCATCACTAAAAATACTGAGATCATTTTTTTCAAAATTTGGTATAGATCAAAAGGCAAAATATGTTGCTGAATCATATTTCAATGAAGCTCGTCAATGTTTAAGAGAGATTTCTGACTCAGATTTTTCAGAATTATTTAAATTTATCAACCTTTTAGAAAAAAGGAAATATTAATGAAAAACTATAATGATCCAGAAAATATGTTTGATGCAATTTGGAATTTTTCGAAAAATATTGAGGATGCTTCTGGTATTGGCGAAAATATTTCTCTAAAAAATCAATATAAAAATATTGATCATATAATTATTTCAGGGATGGGTGGATCGGCTATTGGGGGTGATTTAGTTTCCATATTAGAATCCAAAACATTATCGATACCTTTGACAGTTTTGCGTGGATATTCCATTCCTTTGTGGATTAGTAAGAATACACTAGTAATTTGTTCATCCTACTCCGGAAACACAGAGGAGACCTTATCTGTTTTAGATCAGGCACAAAGAGAAAACCTAAAAATTTGCGGAATAACTACTGGAGGGAGACTTGAACAAAGGCTAAGAGAAATGGGAAAAGATGTTGTTATTATCCCAAAAGGTCTGCAGCCAAGAGCTGCAATAGCATATTCATTTATTCCTATGATAGCCCTTCTCGAAAAGATTGAGGTCTTATCTTCTGATTTCTGGAAAAAAATACCAGATCTATTAAAATTATTAAAAGAAAAACGACAATTATATTCTAAGGGCACTAATGATAATCCAGTATTTAAATTATCCAAATTAATCAAAAATCGAATTCCAGTGATTTATTCAGATTCATCAACAATGGGTATTGCTGCTAATCGACTGAAAGGTCAACTAGCTGAAAATAGTAAAATGCTATCTTGGAATAATGAGCTACCAGAATTAAATCATAATGAAATTGTGGGTTGGGAAAACAATGCCAACCTTTTTTCAAATTTATATGTAATATGGCTCAAAGACATAGATGATCATGAACGAGTTAAGTTAAGAATGGAGATCAGTTCAAAAATTTTAAAAGATTTAAAAATAGATCAGGCTGAACTTTTTATGGACGGAAATTCTTTTCAAGAGAGATTTCTCCATATGATTCATTACGGAGATTGGTTAAGTTTCTGGTGTGCAATAATGCACAATACAGACCCAAGCCCAGTTGAAAAAATACATTTTCTCAAACAAGAACTTTCAGTAAAACTATGATAAAAGTAAAAGTACAAAAAATTTCTTATCACCCGCCAAGTCGTAGCTATGCAGTCATATTACGTGAGATTGGTGGGGATAGATCTATGCCTGTAATTGTTGGTAGCTTTGAAGCCCAATCTATTGCCCTAGCTATAGAAGTCGTAGAAACACCTAGGCCCCTAACTCATGATTTAATTTGTGATTTAATAAGTGATATTAATGGTGAGTTAAATACCATAGAAATTCATAATCTATCAGATGGGGTATTTTATGCAAGAATGGACTTATATGTAAAAGAGATTGGCCAAAAAGTAGTTGATGCAAGACCAAGTGATGCTATTGCCGTAGCACTTCGCATGAATACCCCGATTTTAGTATCAGAGGATGTAATGCTTGAAGCCAGTATTCTTGAGGAGACGAAAGATGAAAATAAGAAGATAGAAAAAAAAATCAATTTATCAATTAATGTCTTGAAACAAAAATTAAAGTCTGCTGTAGAAAAAGAAGAATATGAAGTAGCTGCAAAAATAAGAGATAGAATTAGCAAAATGGAATCTTAAAAAACTACTTTCATTTCCTCCAAAGCAATTTTAGCTGCTAACTGTTCCGCAGTTTTTTTATTTGATCCTTGCCCTGATCTGTACAATGTTTTTCCAATTTTTACTTGTACCTCGAAAATGCGCTCATGATCCGGTCCCGTAACATCTTTGATTAAGAAATTTGGATTATCAGTCTCTTTTGAATGGCAATATTCTATTAAAAGACCTTTATAATTTGTGGTTTTCCATGCATCATTCCTGAATGTCCAAATAGTTTTTAGTATCAGTTTAATGCAGGGTTTTATTCCTCCATCTAAATATATTGCTCCAATCAATGATTCGTAGAGATTTGCAAGTTGTTTTTCAGCGATTTTGTCTACACTCAGGTCAACATGGGATTCAATTTTAAGATAGTCCATTAAATTTAATAATTTGCCCATTTTAGCAAGATAAGACTTTTGAACTAAGGTAGATCGTTTTTGGGTCATAAGACCTTCGTCTCCTTCCGGAAACTCTCTTAAAAGTTCCCTTGTCACAATTAGATCTATTACTGCGTCTCCAAGAAATTCTAACCTTTCATAATTCATACTTGGTTGGGTGTTCAAAGATTTATGAGTGAAGGCCTGATCGAGATAATGCTTATTCTGAAATTTATAGTTTATTTTTCTTTCCAACGCTGTTGACCAAGATTTTCCACTGAAAAGGGATTTTATAAAATAAATAAATTTCAAACGTATTTACTGAAGCATAGCACCGCATTGTGACCACCAAATCCAAAAGTATTAGATAAACATGAATTTATTTTATGTTCCTGTGCAATATTTGGCACATAGTCTAGGTCACAATCGGGATCAGGTTTCTCATAATTTATAGTTGGCGGTATTAATTGATGGACAATAGATTTAATTGTTAGAACTGACTCAATACCTCCTGCAGCACCAAGAAGGTGGCCAGTCATAGATTTGGTTGAACTAACTTTTAGTTTATTTGCATGTTCTTTGAAAAGATTTCTTATTGCAGAGCTTTCGTTTTTATCATTAAATGGTGTAGAGGTACCATGTGCATTGATGTAATCTACATCAGTAAAGTTCAATTTAGCATCATTCATAGCTTTGCCCATAGCGATACTAGCACCTGATCCCATCGGTGCTGGTTGAGTAATATGGAAGGCGTCATCTGTTGACCCATATCCTGATAATTCAGCAAGTATAGTTGCGCCTCTCTTAATCGCATGTTCCTCTTTCTCAATAATTAAGATTCCAGCACCCTCACCTAAAACAAATCCATCTCTTCCTGCATCAAAAGGCCTGCTAGCTTTTTGTGGTGACTCACAAGATTGTGAAAGAGCTTTCATGTTAGCAAATCCAGATATGCATAATCCAGTAATACTTGCCTCAGTTCCTCCTGTGATCATTACGTCTGCATCTCCAGCTTGGATCAATCTCATCGCAAGACCAATAGCATCTGTCGCTGATGCACACGCTGAAGTTACTGTTTGATTTGGACCTCGAAAACCCCAGCGAATTGCTAGGTGACCGCCGGCAATATTGGAAATCATTTTGGGTACAAATAGAGGAGATACTCTTCTAGGACCTTTTGTCTCTATAATTGTGTGCTGGCTTTCCAATGTTTGAATTCCTCCTACCCCTGTTCCAATAGTTACACCAACTCTATCCATATTTAAATTGTTATGGCCAATCAAATTTGCCATTTCTAGTGCTTCATTCGTAGCAATGATAGCGTAAATTGTGAAAGGATCCAGTTTTCTTAATTCTTTGGAATCAAAATATTTTTCTGGATTAAAATTATTTAACTCACCAGCAATTGTAACTCTGTGGTCTTTTGTGTCAAAATAGGTAATTGGGCCTATGCCACTAATACCTTTTATTGTGTTTAACCAAAATTCATCAACACCATTTCCATTTGGTGCCAGTGCACCAAGGCCAGTAACAACTATTTTTTCTCTTTCCATTTAAAGTTAGTTCAGTTAATCCTTAATTTTATCTATATAATCAACAGCACTACCAACGGTGGTAATGTTTTCCGCATCCTCATCTGGTATTTCAATTCCAAATTCCTCTTCAAATTCCATAATGAGCTCAACAGTATCTAGTGAATCAGCGCCAAGATCATTCACAAAATGAGCATCAGATACTATACTTGACTCTTCAACACCTAGCTTATCAATTATGACCTCTTTTACTTTATCAAATGTTGACATTTTGTCTCCTTTTTTAGTTTATTATTCTGCCACCATCAACTGTGATGGTTTGGCCTGTTATGTAACTTGCCTCATTAGAAGCAAGATAAAGTGCAGCATATGCAATATCCTCAGCAACACCAAGTCTTCCAATTGGAATTTTACCTAAGATTTCTGTTTTTATATTTTCATTTAAATCGTTTGTCATTTCGGTCTGGATCCACCCAGGGGCAATACAATTTACAGTAATACCTCTGGAAGCCACTTCTTTTGCTAAAGATTTGGTAAACCCAATCAGCCCCGCCTTTGAAGCGGCATAGTTTGATTGACCAGAATTTCCAGTAATACCAACGATTGATGTTATGTTTATTATACGTCCTTTACGATTTTTCATCATAGGTTTTATGACTGTTTTCATACAATGGAATGCACCTTTAAGATTAATATTCATAACCATATCCCAATCTTCTTCTTTCATTCTTAATAACAGAGAGTCTTTAGTTATTCCTGCATTATTAACGAGGATGTCAATTTTCCCATATTCTAAAATAACATTTTGCATCATATCATAAATATTTTCCTTAGAACCAATGTCACAGCTAGCATGGCTTGCGGATCCACCATTTGAATTAATTTTTTTAGACAAATGTTCTATTTTATCGGTGGTTCTAGCAACGCAAACTACATGGGCACCAGCATTTGCAAAGGTTGTAGCAATAGTTTTTCCAATCCCACGAGATGCACCTGTTACGATTGCTACTTTATTATTAAGGTCAAACATATTAATTACTCAAGATCAGTCAAAGATTCTATTCCAATTATTGGGACTTCTGGACAGATGCGTTTTGAAAGACCTTGAAGTATTTTTCCAGGACCAATTTCCAGAAAATTATTGATTCCATTTTGAATCATATTTTTTATTGATTTTTCCCAAAGTACTGGACTTACAATTTGACGGATTAATAGATTTTTAATCTCTGTTCCTTTTTTAATCGGTTTCGCGTTGACATTTGCATAGATCGGATATAATGTGTCTTTAATTTCTATAGAATTTAATTTAACAGCAAGGGATTCACGTGCAGGTTCCATAAGTGGGGAATGAAAGGCTCCACTGACATTTAATAAGGTTACTAATTTAGCACCTTTATCTTTGGCTAAACTCATTATCACATTAATTGCTTGATTATTACCGGAAATGACAATCTGTGTGTCAGAATTAATATTCGCTGGCACCACTGTACCGCTACCTTTATAATTATCACAAAGACCAAGTACAGTATTTTTATTTAGGCCTATAATTGCAGCCATAGAACCTTCATTGTATTCACCTATTTGGTCCATACTCTCTGATCTAGTCTTTACCAAATCTAAACCTGTTTCAAAATCTATTGCCCCTCCAATAGTGAGCGCAGAATATTCTCCTAGACTATGTCCAGCGAGCGCTTTTGGTTTAAGACCTTTCTGTAATAATAATTTCCCTAATATTACGCTTATGATGTAAATAGCAGGTTGAGTATTTCTAGTTTTTTTTAATTCGTCGGTAGGCCCTTCAAAAATAATGGTTTGAATATCATAGCCCAAAATTTTTTTAGCTATTTTAAAATGACTTTTCCCAATACTTGTTTTTAAAAACAAATCGTGACCCATCCCAACCTTTTGTGAGCCTTGTCCTGGGAAAAGCCAACCGCTAATCATGGGTTGGTATTCCATTGAATTAGCATACTGCCCCATGTAAAACCTGCTCCAAATGCTGCAAGTAAAAGAAGATCACCATCATTTAACCTACCATTTTCAGAGGCTTCATTAATACCTATGGGTATTGTTCCAGCAGTGGTATTGCCATATTTATCTATGTTAATCAATATTTGATTTTCATTTAATTCGCACCGATTTGCAGTAGCATTAATTATTCTTTTGTTGGCCTGATGGGGAATAAATAATTTGATATCATTTGGGGATAATTTGTTTTGATCTAGAATTTCTTTGGAAACATCAGCCATTCCATTCACGGCGAATTTATAAACTGTTTTTCCATCTTGTCTTAAGTAATGTTTTTTTGATTTTACTGAATCTAATGTGGCTGGATTTCGGCTGCCACCGCCAGGCATCATTAAATACTCACCACCATGGCCATCCATTCTAAGAATAGAATCAATAATCCCACCTTCCTGGGATGAGCGCTCTAATACTACACCACCGCCGCCATCACCAAAGAGGATACAAACATTTCTATCTTCGTAGTCCATTATGGTACTCATCGCATCAGCACCAATTACTATAATCTTTTTATATTTTTTTGATTCAATAAATTTTGCGCCAGTTTCTAATCCATATAAAAAACCAGTGCATGCAGCGTTCAAATCAAAACCCCAAGCATTCGATGCACCAATATTTTTTTGTACAATTGAAGCTGTAGAGGGAGCAAAAAAATCAGGAGTACAAGTAGAAATTATTATCATATCGATTTCTTCAGGGGATAAACCTCGTTTTTTTAGGAGTTTATTTGCTATATTGGTGCAGAGATCAGACGTGGCTTCAGTCTCATCCACAATATGACGCTTCATAATGCCTGTTCTACTCTTTATCCACTCATCTGATGTATCAAGAAATTTTTCTAGATCATAATTTGTAAGTGTTTTCTTGGGAACGTAATGAGCAGTAGCAGTTATTGTAGCATTCATATTCATCGATTTCAGAAAGATAAAAATCTTTTCGAGGCTATTAAGCTGATAAATTCATTAATTTAAGATGCTGGTATGACTGGTCGACCACGATAATACCCACAATTTGGACAGGCACGGTGGGACATTTTTGTTTGACCACATTGAGGGCATTTAGTTGTGCCAATTAATTTTGATTTGTAGTGAGTACGACGTTTTCGACTACGAGATTTTGATTGTCTTCTTTTTGGCAATGCCATAGATGCTCCTTAGGCTTATTTTAATTTTAGTTTTTCCAATGCTCTAAACACATTAGTATTTTTGGAGCTAAATTTACAACTACAATCAACATTGTTTAAGTTTTTACCACATTGAGCGCAAATACCTTTGCAATTGTACAAACATAGTGTTTTGATAGGTTTTTCAAGAACAATCAAGTCAGATATCAAATCGCGAATGTCAATATAATCATTCTTCTCTGCAAAAAAAAATATTTCAGAATTGTATTTTTCATTTTTCTTAATATCTGGCGAAACTGAAAAATTGATTTTTAAATTATATTTTTCATTGAAAGAAATAAGACATCTATCACACTCTAATTTCAATTTTACTTTCAAAGATCCGGACAATTTAAAATGATCTCTATACTTACTACTTGAGAGTTTGCAAATAATTTTATCATCAAGAAAGTTTACCCCTTTATCAGGCAGATCTTTGGAGTTTAATTCAAATAACTTTTTATTCATGCCTGATTCTAAATCTGATCGCAATATTTTCATTTTATTCTAGTGGAAATAACATTAGTGATAAAATCCGTACTAATAAGGGGCTTCACATTAAATACAAAAATTTAATTATTCCTCTGAGTCATCAATATTATCAACAGCCATTTGCTTTGAGCTATTTTCATTATTATAAAAGCTTAAATCATCATCATCTATAAAATCATCTTCGTCTCGTCTCTTTAATAGATTATCATTATCTGAATTCTTTTTGAAAATTATAAATTCAATAGTTTTTCCAACAGCCAAAATACTTAAACCATAAGAAAAAATGGTTAATAATACTATAAACATGAAAAGAGATAGTATAATTCCTGCGAAAACATCAAAATTAGATAAGTAAAAAACAGGTTTTTCGGTATTATAAAAAAGGTACGATAAATCCACCATTCCTAAATTTTTAAGTTGATATATAAGATTCTCAGGAAAAACAATTTTATTGGAAAAAGCAAAAAAATTATTAATTTTTTCTTGTATGACGATTCCAAAAACTCTCTGAATTAAACCTATACCTGCAGTTCCCACCCAGGTTAAGGTAACAATTCCTATGTAAGTAAGTGGAAATATAATGAGATTGTATAAAATTATCCTCCAAGGCTGAGACCAGGTAATTGAATATGATTGGAATAATGTCCCCATTGTGTCCTCTTCGTATGTTCCAACTATTGCTGGGGAATAGAAAATAGAAACTAGAGCCACCAAAATCGAATAGATAGTAAATATTGATCCAACTAAATAAATAGGGAAAGGAATAACATAAAAATAAGAACCTATGAAGGGAATACTGCAAATGTATGCAAAAAAAACACCAAAAATGAGGAAAAGAAAAATAATCGAAAAAAGGGAGATTGAAGTTAAAATAACAGGGTGCCAATGTTTTTTGACATAACTCCACGCATTATCTCCAGTGAAGAAATCATTCCCCTTTAACTGTTTCAACGTGATACGACTAACTCCTGCAAAACTAAACATAATTGCAATTAACCAAATTAATATTCCAAAGGAATAAAACAACCAACCAATCAATGATGCATTGGTAGTAAATAAATGTGGATACAAACCATGCTTGTCTAACATTTGTGAAAGTTGTTCGCCCGAAATAAAAAGAGCTAGGTAAGATAAAGTCCAATAAAAGATAAAACCCACAACATTTCCTGTTACAAGGACCCAGATTTTTTTACCGCTTAGAGCTAATCTGGGAGCGCGGAAAATGTCTCTAAAATCAAAATATAAATTAGCTGGAACCATTTACAGAAAATCCTAATTGGTATTCTGTTCTTTTCTAACAAAGTCTACCCAAGTTGCCATACCTAATTGCTTAGAAACTTCATTTGCAGTTTTATAAGCAGAATTTATGTTATCATAGCTTCCAATTCTTACTCTGTAAAAAATTTGTTCCGATTGTTGAAGAATAACTTTTTGTATGTAAGCGTCGTAACCTTGACTAATGAGTTTATCTGCATAAGATTCAGCATCTTTCAGTAACTTTTTTGAAACAACTTGAATAGTATACCTATCAGTTCTTTCAGGAATGCTTGTTGTCCTTTTCTGTGGAGCAGGTTTCGCTTCTGAAATAGGCTCTTTGATTGGTGAAGCTTTAATGTCAGCTGGAATTTCAACCACTGGGGAAGCTTGAATATTTTCTTGGATGGAATTTTCGTAGTCAGCTTCATTATAATCTTCTATTTCAATGTTATCATCATAAGCCTCATCCTCCAAAGTCTCATCTGCTAATTCTTGCTCATCTAATTCTTCATTAAGCCAATCCTCATCAGGATCAGAGTTTTTGGGAATATCAGCTTTTATATTATCTTGGATGATCTCATCAGCATTTTTAATAGAAAAAGCCCAACTTTGATTAGAAATTTCATCACCATACTTTGAAACAACAACATCTATGATGTAATTACCAGGATAGTCTGGTTCAAATATCATTTTCATTCCTCCATCTGATGAAACTAAATCAGAGGAGTTTAATAATGATCCATCTGGTTGCTCAATAAGTATCCAAGTGTAGTCAACGTCGTTGGTTTGGTCAGGATTTTTCGCAGCAATAACTATTTCTTCTCCTACATAACCCTCTATACCCTTATCTGCGCAGGAGATAAAAATTATAATAATGGTAAATAAACTTATGATTTTTTTCATAATTGAAAAATATTAAGTGCTTAAAAGTTCACTATCAGAGAAGAAAAAGGCAATCTCTTTTTGAGCATTTTCATCACTGTCAGATCCATGAACTGCATTCTCTTGAACATTTTTTGCAAAATCACTTCTTATTGTACCTTTCATAGCTACTTTCGGATCTGTAGAACCAATAGTTTTCCGCCATTCTTTTACAGCGTTATCTTTTTCTAGTGCTAAAACCATGCAGGGACCTGAGGTCATAAATTTTATTAAATCATTAAAGAAAGGACGTTCCTTGTGCACGTCATAAAAACCCTCAGCTTGATTAGTCGTCATATGTAGTAGTTTTACTGAAATTACCTTGAAGCCTGACTGGATAATTTTATCATAGATTTTCCCTGTATGTTTGTTTTTAACAGCGTCTGGCTTAATTATTGCAAATGTTCGATTACTCATTTATATCCTTCTCTTTTTAAATCATAAGACTTTTCATTTTTTGACCTATGTTTGCAACAGATTTAGAAACTTCAATACCGCACTCTTCAAGAATTCTCATTTTCTCTTCAGCAGTATCGTCGCCTCCGGAAACTATCGCACCCGCATGTCCCATTCGCCTACCAGGGGGCGCTGTTTGTCCTGCTATGAATCCTACAATGGGCTTTGTCATATTATTTTTTGCCCACCTCGCAGCCTCTATTTCCATTTGGCCACCAATTTCCCCAATTATAACAACTCCCTCAGTTTCGGAATCTTTTTCAAACAGCTCTAGGCAATCTCTCATAGTAGTACCAATTATTGGATCGCCACCAATTCCAATTGCAGTAGTTTGTCCTAAGCCTGCATTAACAAGCTGATCTATAGCTTCATATGTGAGTGTTCCTGATTTGGATATTACACCAATATTACCCTTTTTACATATGAATCCAGGCATGATGCCTAATTTACACTCGTCAATTGTAATGATACCTGGACAATTTGGACCAATTAGGCGAGTATTTTTATGATTTATGATATTTTTAACTCTTAACATATCGTTAACAGGAACACCCTCCGTAATACAAACAACTAAAGAAATCCCAGCATAACAAGCTTCTATTATGGCATCCGCGGCAAAGGAGGGAGGCACAAAAATTATTGATGTATTTGCACTGGAACTATCCACAGCTTCTTCAACACTATCATAGACTGGTACCATTTCATTAAGTGTATTAGATCCTCCTTTTCCAGGTGTAACACCTGCAACTATATTAGTGCCATAATCAATCATTTGGGCAGAATGAAATTGACCTTCAGAACCTGTAATTCCTTGGACCACTACTTTTGAATTATTATTAATTAATATAGACATCTTACTCCCCTTTATGACCTGAGGCCGCAGTCACTACTTTTCGTGCTGCGTCCTCCATTCCCTCTGCAGAAATAATTGATAGCCCTGAACTATTAAGTATTGATTTAGCCTCATTCGAATTTGTTCCCTCAAGTCTTACAACAACAGGTACAGTTAATCCTAATTCTTTTACTGCTTGTATTACACCATTGGCTACTCTATCACAGCGCACAATTCCTCCAAAAATATTTATCAGAATAGCTCGAACATTTTTATCTGATAAAATAATTCGAAAACCATTTTTAACAGTTTCAGCACTAGCGGTTCCTCCAACATCCAAAAAATTAGCTGGCTCCCCACCAGCGAGTTTTATTATGTCCATGGTGGCCATTGCAAGTCCAGCTCCATTTACCATACAGCCAACATTACCATCGAGTTTTATGTAATTTAAGTTATATTTTCCAGCCTCGACCTCCATATCATCCTCTTCAGTCAGATCTCGCATGTCTTTAATTTCTGGGTGTCGAAAAAGAGCATTGCCGTCAAAGTTAAATTTAGAGTCAAGAGCGATAATGTTATTATCTTGAGTTTGAACTAAAGGATTAATTTCTAGTAGCGAAGCATCAGTTGAGAGGTAGCATTCATACATATTCATTAAAATCTTACATGTTTCTTTAAAAGCTTTACCTTTTATTCCAAGCCCGTGCGCTAATTTTCTAGCTTGAAAAGATTTCATTCCCACGAGTGGATTGATCCATATCTTAATAATTTTTTCGGGTTGTACTTCTGCTATTTTTTCAATTTCAACACCACCCTCCTTTGATACTATAAATACATCCATCTCTTTTGCTCTATCCAAAGTAATGGCTGCATAATATTCTTCTAAAATATTTGCCCCTTTTTCGATATATAAACAAAGAACTTTCTTCCCGTTTGGTCCAGTTTGGTGGGTAACAAGATTCATATTTAAAACATCTGAGGATATTGTTTCTACCTCCTCACGACTATGAGCTAATCTTACGCCACCACCTTTTCCTCGACCTCCAGCGTGAATTTGGGCTTTTAGAACAACTGTTTTTGCTTCTAATTGATTATATGCGTTGACTGCTTCTTCAACAGAAAACACAGGTATTCCCATTGGAACAGGTATTCCAAATTTTCGAAAAATTTCTTTTCCTTGGTATTCATGTACTTTCATATTCCAAACCTCATAAGTGTAAAAACATATTAATTATTTCAAATGGATAATTTATAGATGTTTCAATCATCATGATAATAATGCATTAATATTCATTTAATATTAAGTGATAATCTTTTAAATTAAAATTTATGTATATTGGCAATTAGTAAAAAAAATAATAAAGCAATTTATAATCACATGGCAGCCAAGTTGTTTTGATTAATAGAAGCATTTTTAAGTATTAATTATTTTTCAGGAATGGGTAACGATAATTACTTGGTGGTTGAAAATGTTCTTTTACTGTCCTTATTGAAATCCAACGTTGAAGGTTAAATATCGAACCTGCCTTATCATTTGTACCAGATGAGCGTGCGCCCCCAAAGGGTTGTTGACCAACCACAGCACCGGTTGGTTTATCATTGATATAAAAATTACCAGCGGAATGGACAAGTCCTTTTTTTGCTTCTTCGAGAGCTATTTTATCTTGTCCTATAACAGACCCTGTCAAGCCATAAGGTGAAGTTTTATCAACAAGTGAAATAATGGATTTCCAATCCTTAGGTTTGTATAAATATATTGTTAGAACTGGGCCAAATATTTCCTCGACCATTGTCTTAAAATATGGATTCAAAGTAATAATTGTGGTCGGACTTATAAAATATCCTTTTGAATCATCATATGTACCACCAGTTATAATTTTAGCGTCATTTGAATTTTTCGCATGATTAATATATGTTTTGATTGAATTGAAAGCTTTCTTGTCAATTACAGCATTTACAAAGTTCTCGCAGTTGCGTGGGGAACCGACCTTTATAGTATGTATTTCATTTATGTAATTAGTTTTTATTTTTTCCCAAAGATTTACAGGAATGTATGCACGCGATAAAGCAGAACATTTTTGACCTTGATATTCGAAAGCTCCGCGAATCATCGATGCAATTAAAACTTTATGATTCGCTGATTCATGAACTAAGCAATAACCTTTCCCTCCAGTTTCTCCGACTATTCTTGGGTAATTTTTGTAATTGTTAATGTTAGAGCCAATTTTTGAGAAAATATTTTGAAAAGTTTGGGATGAACCTGTAAAGTGCACTCCCGCAAGATTTTTATTTTTTAAAATAATATTTCCAATTTCGTCTCCTGCCCCAGGAATAAAGTTAATCACTCCCTTTGGGAGACCTGCTTCAATTAATAATTGATTAATAAAAAAACTAGAGTAAACGGCGGATGAAGCAGGTTTCCAAATTGAAACATTTCCCATTATGGCTGGGGCAGTGGGAAGATTACCGGAAATTGATGTGAAGTTAAATGGTGTTATGGCAAAAACAAAACCCTCTAAAGAACGATATTCAAAATAATTTTTTGTACCCTTGGGCGAAATTAAAGACTGATTTGAATAAATTTGTTCAGCAAACTGACAATTGAAGTTGAAAAAGTCTATTAATTCACAAGCAGAATCTATCTCAGCCTGGTGTACATTTTTACTTTGGTTTAGCATAGTGGATGCATTGACAATATCCCTCCATGGACCACTTAGTAATTTAGCTGCCTTTCTAAAAACATTAGTTCTTTCAAGCAGGGATGTTCTTGACCATGATTGCCAGGATTTTAGCGAAGTCTCAATTGCATGAGTAATTTCTTTTTTCCCTGCTTTGTGATATTTTGCTAGTATGTGTTTATGATTGTGGGGAATGATGGAGTATCCAAAATTACCCGTTCTAATTTCCTCACCATTAATCGTTATAGGGATGTCTATGATTTTTGATGATAATTCATCGTATTTTTCAATCAAATTAGCTCGATCCACTGATCCTGGCTTGTAAGTTTTTATATTTTCGTTAGTTGCTTTTAAAATTTTCATCATGTAACCAATAAACTAATCAGATCCATACGATATTATATTATCGTATGAATACTTTCAATTGCGTGAGCAAAATCTTTGTGGTCTTATAAAATAGATTCAATAAGAGGATAATTTAAATTGATTTAAAGCATTTTTCATAGCTTTCAAATTTGGTGCGGTAATAAGTTTTTTCCTAAACTCAGATGCTCCAGGGAAACCTTTAATATAATTTGAGAAATGTTTCCGCATAAGGTTTGTTCCTGCTGATTCACCGCGACTTTGCAGCAATAAATCAAAATGTCTATTGCAAATTTTTGCTATTTCTTTAAGAGATGGATAAGGGGGTGGAGTGGTACCATTTAAATGGGCCTTTGCTCTCTCAAAAAACCATGGGTTTCCCTGAGCAGCTCTTGCAACCATTACTGCATCACAGCTCGTTTTTTCAAACATGGACATCATATCCTCCGTATTCCTGATATCTCCATTACCTATTACAGGTATATTTACAGAATTTTTTAAGATTCTTATGTATTCCCAATCAGCATTTCCAGTATATCTCTGCTTTGTAGTTCTTGCATGCAAGGTTATTGCTTTAACACCAATTTTCTCTAGTCTGTATCCAGCTTCCGGTATTATGATGCTATCAAGATTCCATCCCATTCTCATTTTAACTGTCACTGGTGTGTTTGGGACAGACTCAACAACTGCTGAAGTTATATCATCCATTAAACAAAGATCTTTTAATGCTGCTGAACCGCCACCTTTCTTAGTAATTTTTGGTACTGGGCAACCATAATTAATGTCTAATATATCTGGTTCAAAATTCTTCACCACATACTTAGCCGCACGGCTCATGGTCTCCGCACTATTTCCAAAAATTTGTACACCTATAGGTCTTTCTTTTTGTTTAAAATGTATTAAATCAAGAGTTTTTGTATTTTCTCTAATGATACCATCAGCAGAAACAAACTCTGAATAAACTAAACCGGCTCCCATTTCTTTGCATAATATTCTAAATGGATAATCAGTCACACCAGCCATCGGAGCTAGAAATACGGGTATATCAATTAATATGTTTCCAATTTTCATATTATTTAATTTAAAAATTAATACGCATTATTAGATTTGCAAGATCCTTTGTTATCCGTAATTATACCCGTATTCAATGAAAAGAATACTTGTTTAGAACTCATTCAACGTGTGAAAAATGTTAAAATTCAAAAACAAATAATAGTTATAAATGATGGGTCAACAGATGGCACTGAAAAATTACTTACATCAATTGACGGTATTTTACTAATAAACAGAGAAAAAAATTATGGTAAGGGATCTGCAGTACGTTCAGCCATTCCATTTTGTAAAGGTCGATACATTATTTTGCAGGATGGAGATTTAGAATATGATCCAAATGAATATCACAAGTTAATTCAGCCTATTATAGATCAAAAAGCGGATGTTGTATTTGGGAGCAGGTGGTTGGGAAAAAATAATAAAAATAGTTCGTATCATACACTTGGTAATAAAATGATAACTTGGTTCTCAAATTTTATAAATGGAAAAAAAATAACTGATGTTGCATCATGCTATAAAGTATTTCCAACAAATTACTTTAAAGAATTAAAATTAAAATCTGAGGGTTTTGGATTAGAAACCGAAATCGCGGCGAAAGTTTTCAGAAAAGGCTATGTTGTAAAGGAGGTTGCTGTTGGTTACCATAGAAGAAGAGTGGACGAAGGGAAAAAACTCAGACTGGTTGATGGATTAATTTCAGCATGGAGTTGTATCAGATTTAGATATTTGGATTAATTGAGATCATGAAAGAAAGGATGTTTTACTATATTGAATTGATTACTAAATTATGCAATAATTCATTGTAAAAATACTGAGATAATCTTATGAGTAGGATATGTGATGTAACGGGGAAAAAACCGATGTTTGGTAATAATGTAAGTCATGCACACAATAAGAGCAGACGTCGTTTTAATATTAATCTTCAAAAAAAGAAATTTTGGTTGCCTGATGAAAAAAAATATATAACTCTCAGAATTTCAGCAAGGGGAATGCGGATTATTGATAAAAAGGGTATTTCGAGAGTCGTTAAAGAGATTCGTTCACGAGGTGTTAAAGTATAAATATCGCCACTAAATAAAATTAAAAAAGCCCCAAAATGCTGGGGCTTTTTCTTAACCATATAATAAAAGAATATCAACTAATCATGTTGCCTTCTAATGAAAGCAGGTACCTCGAGATCTTGCCCATAGATTACCTTAGGTGTTTCTTGCGTGTCATCGAATTTTAGTACTGGTGCTACTTGCTCCTTGTCAGTGTTTGTTTGATCTAGATCATTTTGAACGTGTAATGGTTTATTTTCCCTTTCTTGGAGCGATCTAGTATTAGTAGAGCTAGATGGTTTTTCAGGATTAGAATCTAATTCCATATCCTGAATCGTTTTAGGTATGTGAAAACCAGTTGCAATTACTGTAACTCTTATTTCGTCATTCATTTCTGGGTCTATGACCGCTCCAAAAATAATATTTGCAGAAGGTCCCGCTTCTTCAAAAATAATACTTGTTGCTTCATTTGCCTCCATTAATGTTAGATCATTTCCTCCTGTGATATTTACAAGGACACCTTGAGCCCCCTTAATACTCGCGTCATCAAGCAGAGGACTTGAGATAGCTTGTTGAGCAGCTAAAACGGCTCTCTCATCACCAGATGCAGTGCCTGTACCCATAATAGCTTCTCCCATATTTTTCATAATAGTTTCAACATCTGCAAAGTCTAGATTTATAACACCCTGTACGTTTATAAGATCGGAGATACCCTTGGCTGCTTGGTGCAATATTGTATCTGCCATATTAAAAGCTTCTGGAAGAGTTGTTGATTTATCAACTATGTTCATTAATTTTTGGTTTGGAATAGCAATTACTGTATCACAGGTTTTTTTCATCTCTGACAATCCCTCAAGGGCTCTATTCATCCTCTTTGGACCTTCAAAACTAAAAGGCAAAGTAATAATACCTACGGTCAGAACACCTTTTTCTCTAGAAATTTGGGCGACTACTGGCGCAGCGCCTGTCCCAGTACCACCGCCCATTCCAGCAGTTATAAAAACCATATCAGCCCCATCAAGCAAATTAGAAATTACTTCTCTATCCGCCTCTAATGCTTCTCTTCCGACACCGGAGTTAGCACCAGCACCAAGACCTTTTGTTAGATTTTTACCAATTTGAACCTTTTGTTCAGCAGGGTTGTTATCTAAATCTTGAGCATCAGTATTTATTGCAATAAAATCAACTCCTTGCATTCCTGATGTTATCATGCGAGTAACCGCATTACCTCCAGCGCCTCCAACTCCAATGACTTTTAAATTAGCTTTTTGTTCTGATAGACTATCAAACTCGAATAGCATGATGGTACTCCTTTTATTATTGTGGTTAAAATAATTCCTCGATGTTGTTTCGAATTTTCCTTAAAAACCCTTTTAAACCTTCATTAATAGATTTCTGACCTCTTATGTAATCAATTCCAAAATATGGCCAAAGTAATAAACCTAAGGCAGTTGCATACCTTGGATCCTCCGCAACATCATTGATTCCCTCGATATTTTTGGGTATTCCTACTCTCACCTTAGAATTAATATTTTCCTTAATTAGGAATTCTAGGTTCCTGAGATTTGCACCACCCCCTGTAAGAACCATACCATAAGTAAGGGGGTCCGTTATGTCTGCCCTTGAGATTTCTCTAATTACCATTTGAAGAATTTCCTGCATCCTTGCCTCTGCATAACTTGAAAGTTCTTTTTCTTGTATTGTTCTGTTCAAATTATTTTCATTACCAGATATGTTAATTTCAAGTTTTTCAGATGATAGGGAGGATTTCGCTGAGGCATACTTTGTTTTAAGTTCTTCCGCCTCTTTTATTCCTATTTGTAACATAACAGCTATATCATTTGTAATGCTTGATGCACCAATTGGTATAACTGCTGAGTGCCTTATTGATCCATTACAAAATACAACAACATTAGTTGTTGAAGCTCCAATCTCAACTAAAGTAACGCCTAATTCTTTTTCATCTTCAGTCAATACCGTTAGAGAAGAAGCCAAAGGCTGAAAAACTAGTCCCTCAACATTAATACCTAATTCCTCAACACAATTCACTAAATTATTCATTGCTGTTGTTGCAGCAGTAACAAGATGGACTCGGCCTTCTAGTCGTCTTCCAGTCATACCCATTGGATTTTTTATTTGATCAATGGTATCCACTAAATATTCTTGAGGGATAGTATGCAGAATATCTCTATCTACAGGAAGCGAAATAGCTTGAGCAAGATCCAAGACTTGATCTATATCATTTAAATTAATTGTTCGATTTAAAATATTACTTGCATTTCCATTTCGCCGGTTCATAGCAATCGCAGCTTGTGTATTAAGACTTCTGACGTGATCACCAGTAATACTTATGATTACTTTTGCAACTTTATGGTTTGCCATCAATTCAGCTTCGCTTATAGAATATTCTAATCTATCAATTAATTGATCTCGATCGATAATCATTCCTTTTTTAATTCCAGCAGAGGGAGATGTAGCAATACCTAATAATTTCATTTTTTCTTTATTGCTGTTTTTTTCTCCAATGACACAGGTAGTTGAATCTGATCCAATGTCCAATCCAGCAATGATATTATTACTTTGTCCATGACCAATTGGTTTCATGACCTTCTTTCCTTTGCTATAATCTGATTACTATATCTCATATCTAAATAGGAAAATTTTGCTAGAACATGTTTTGGATTTAGGTTCATACTAAATTGGTTTAAGATTTCTATTTTTTCTAATATTCCATCATTACCTAATAATATTTTTGTGGGTTCCTCAGAAAGAATTAATTCGATATTATTTTCAGATGTTTGTCTTATTTCAGATAAATCATCGTAAATATGGGGGTAATCTTTCTGTATCCTTTTTAGCCACTCTATTGATCTTTTTACATTTACAGATAAAACTTTTTCTCCCGATGGATATAATTCATCGGATGAATTAAAATTAGATAAAGTGGGGAGGGAGAAAGATAAAATATTTTCTAAATTTGGAAGTACATACCCTTCTTTGTCCAACATAATCATGGGATTCGTGTTAAGTATTGCAATTGGTTCTCTTTCGATAATTTCTACATAAATTTTTCCTGGAAAATGATAACTAACTCTTGAGGCAAAAACATAAGGATGATTTTCTAGGTTCTCAGTGAGGATTTTTAAATTAACGTCAGCGTAATCTGATCCGATTAGTTTATCAAAAATTGGAGCGTATTCATCGGTTTTAATAATTTTTGTCGTTGAGAAAATTATTTCCCGAACGATGAGGTGCTTTGCATACTCTGCCCATATAAATGAGCAAAAAATAAATATAATTTCAAAAGAAAAAATTAATCCAAAATATATAATTTTTTGATACTGTTTGTCGTTTTTTAATTTAATGTGCATATGATTCTAAATCTTTGCTCTCAATACCAATGGTCTTTATCTCTAATTCCAATTTTACATTAAATTTTTTGTACACTTCCGTTCTTGCCATTCTAATAAGATCAATAATATCCCTTGCGGAAGCATTACCATGATTGACAAAAAAATTTGCATGATGATTTGAAATTTCAGCTCCGCCAACTTTAGTCCCTTTTAGTCCTACTTGATCGATTAAGTATCCAGCAGCATTATTAGGTGGGTTTTTAAAAACACTACCAGCTGATCTAAATCTCAATGGTTGAGATGATTTGCGCCCCATACTCGCTTTTTCCTTTTTTTCCTTAATTTTGGAGGGGTCTTCTTTTTTTAGATGAAAGCGAGCAAGCAAAATAAACTCGTCATCCAAAAATGTCGAAAAACGATATTTAAAATCTATTTCGTTTCGATGCAGAGTTATAACATCACCATCCATTTTCATTACATCAACATTATAAAGTGTGTTAGATATTTCGCTGCCAAAAGCTCCCGCATTCATTACAAGAGCTCCCCCAAGCGTTCCAGGTACACCAATGAGACTTTCCATCCCTGTTAAATTCCTTTTTAAAGATTCTTTGACAATTCGACCCAACATTACTCCTGACTCAGCAACTAAGAAGTTTTCATTAAATTCAAGGCTATTTAATGCCTTGGCTGGTGTAACTACGATACCCTTTATCCCTTTATCTGAAAAAAGTATATTTGATCCTGTTCCGACAAAATACGTTTTTATTTTATGTCTTTTTGAAAATCTTAGTATTGATGATAAATCATCCTTATCACAGGGTGTAATAAAAGCAGTAACAGGACCTCCAATACCATAAGTTGTGTGGCGTGACATGGGTTCATTTTCCAAAATGCTTCCTCTAACAATTGATCTTAATTCAGTTAATAACTTCAATTTTTAACACCAACAATATTTTTTTCTAAATGAAGGGCATATTCTTCACTAAATCTCCAAATATTCCCAGCTCCAAGCGTAATTATCATATCATTGTCTTGTATTATTCGATCAAGTTTTTTTGGAATATCATTAAAATCTGGTACTAGATAACAAAGTTTGTGTCCCATGTTTATACATTCAATGTAAATTAATTCTGAGCTAATTCCAGGGATGGGTGCTTCTCTTGCGGGGTAAATATTTGTAATGAATATCATATCAGCTAGTTGCAATGATTGTGCAAATTCTCTAAAAAACGATTTTGTTCTACTGAATAAATGCGGCTGAAAAACAGCAATGATTCTCCTATCCCATCCACCTTTTGCCGCCTTTAGAGTGACTTCAATTTCTGTAGGGTGGTGAGCATAATCATCTACTACTATTATATTTCTATTCTTTGTCTTTATATCAAATCTTCGCCTCACTCCATCATATTTTTTTAGACTTGATTGTATTGATCGAAAAGAAAGGCCCATTTCCAATCCTACAGTTACAGCCGCTAAGGAGTTCAGAACGTTATGCTCTCCTGGAAGAGCAACCTGAATTTCTCCAAGGTTTTCTTTCGAGCGAAAGACAGAGTATGTGGATTTATTTTCTCTAAATCGAATATTTTTCGCACGATAGACCGCATCCCTTGACTTTCCATAGGTGGTCATAGGCCTTTCAATTTTTGTTAATATTTCTCTAACTCCGGGTGAGTCAATACATACAATGACCTCGCCGTAAAATGGAACCGATTTGCTAAACTTTAAAAATGCATTTTGGAGATCATCTAAATCGTCATAACAGTCAGTGTGCTCTAATTCAATATTTGTGATAATACCGATTGTTGGTTTGAGGGCTAAAAAACTTCGGTCATACTCATCAGCCTCAACTACAATAATATTTCCATCTCCTAATTTTGAATTAGTATTTAGGTTTTGGACTAGACCACCAACAACTAAAGTTGGGTCCAGATTACAATTAGATAAAACTGATCCAACTAATGAAGAGGTGCTTGTTTTCCCATGCGTTCCTCCAATTGCGATACTAGTTTCTTTAAATGAAATAAGTTCGGCTAACATTTCTGCACGCTTTATAACGGGTATTCCAACCTGTCTAGCTTTTATAATTTCTGAGTTTTCATCTTGAACCGCACTTGAATATACTAGAACATCAGCTTCCCCAACATTTTTGGGGTCGTGCCCTATGGTCACTTTGACACCGAGACGATTTAATCTTTCTGTATTTTCAGATGTTGATATATCCGATCCGCTAATTTTGAATTTTAAATTCAAAAGAAGCTCCGCTATTCCGCTCATTCCAATACCACCTATTCCTACAAAATGTATGTTTTTTATTTTACGGAAACTCATCTGACAATCTCAAAAATTTGATCAACTATTTCTTTAGTTGCATTTGGCTTTCCTAATAATTTTGATGAGGACGACATCTTGCTTAATTCATTTTGGTTATGAATCAAGGAAATAATTGAATGAAATAATTGTTTTGGCTTCAGTGCCTTTTGTGAAAGTATCTTTGCAGCACCAACATCAACAAGAGCCTGTGCGTTTTTAGTTTGATGATTACCAGCTGCATATGGGTATGGAATCAAAATGCTGGCTTTTCCACTTAAAGTTATTTCTGATATTGTAAGGGCACCACTCCTGCATATAATCAAATCAGCGAGGGCGTACGCTCCTGCCATATCGTTGATAAAAGGAGTAATAATTATATTTTTAAATGAATAATGTTTATACTTGAGATAATCCTTATCACCTGTTTGCCATATTAGCTGGAGACCAGCATTGGTAAGGTTTTTTATGATAGAAAATATCATTTTGTTTAAATACGAAGAACCCTGGCTACCACCAAATAAAAATATAGTTTTATTTTTTAACGATAGATTAAATTTTTTTGAAGCTTCTATTTTAGATCCATTAGCGATCCCTTTTCGAACAGGGTTCCCGGTCAATATGGTTTCATTTTTAAGGTATTTGTTTGCTTCTTCAAAGGCAATGCAGGTAGCATCAGATTTATTTGCGAACCAACGGGTTGTCATACCAGGGAATGAGTTTTGTTCTTGAAGCACAATAGGGTAGGAGTATTTCTTTTGAGTTGCCATAAATAATGGCAATGCAGAAGCATATCCACCAGTTCCAACAATTATTTGTGGAATGAAGTCTTTAAATAAAGTTCTAATTTTATTGTAAGATTTTATTATTTTAGAAGGCAATAGAGCATTCCTAGAAAAACTTTGAAAACTAATCCCTCTTTGCATACCTCTGATTGGTAAAAGCGTGTGCCACACATCCTTCACCGGAAAGACTTTAGCTTCTAATCCAAAGATAGATCCTACATAATGAATTTTCATTAGAGGTTCACGCCTTTGTATTTCCTCCCCAATTGCTAACGCTGGATATAAGTGCCCACCAGTACCACCTCCAGCAATTAAAATTTTTCCATTATTCATAAAGCATTGGGCTCCATCTATTTTTAAAATTCCCAACAGATCTTTTTGATCTAGATATATTTAATAAAATACCAACGAGGCTCATATTTATGACCATTCCAGATCCTCCATAGCTTACGAGAGGCATAGGCAGGCCAGTTACAGGAAAAATTCCTGTCACCACTGCAACATTTACAAAAGCATAAATAACGAAGTTAAATGAAATACCAACAGCGATTAATATTCCGAAATAATCCGTACAATTTTTTGCAATTTTTAATCCTCTGAAAAAAATTAATAGGAAAAGTGTAATTACTGGAATAGTACCAAATAGGAAACCTAATTCTTCTCCAATTATAGCAAAGATAAAATCTGTATGTGGAGTTGGCAGAAAATGATTTTTTTCCATACTATTTCCTAAGCCAACACCAACCACGCCACCATTACCTAAACTAATTAGGGATTGATTTGCTTGATATCCTACATCCTTCAATTCTGTGAATCCAAACCAAGATCCAAACCAAGATATGACTCGTTGGCGACGATATTCCCTGGATAGCAAAACTGGGATACCAATTAGTAAAGCGGCAAAACCTGAAAGTGACAAGTGTTTGATTCTGGCACCTCCAATGAAAAGAATCAATGTACCGATAATTCCGATCATAACTGCAGTACTAAAATCAGGTTGAATTACAATAAGACCTATAATTGTAGATAAAACTATTAATGGAAACAGAAGACCAACTCGAAAATCCTTAATTTTTTCACGTTTTTTATCAACATAGTAAGCCATGTAAATAATAATAGACATTCTTGCAAAATCAGAGGTTTGGAAGGAAAAAGGGCCAAAATAAAGCCACCTTGCAGGTTTGCTCCAACTAAAACCCTTCATTAGGTAAAATATTTTTGTTAATAATAATATAAAAATGGACAAAACAAGTAGATGGGTTGCTATTGTTTTTAATTTTCGATAATCAAGAACTGAAAAAGAAAATAATAAAATGACTCCTATTAGCAGCCTTTTCAAATGTCCTTGCAAAAATAACATTTCAGTACGACCATTTGAATTAGCATAAGACTCATACCAACTTGCGCTATATAGCATTATTGTTCCAATGATCGCTAAAATACAAAAATACATTATTAGCTGAGTGTCGTATTTTTTTATTAGGATATTAATCATACTCTATACTTTTGAAAAAACAAGCTCTTTGAAGTGAATTCCTCTTTCTTCATAATTACTATATTGATCATAACTAGCACATCCCGGAGAAAGCAATACAACATCCCCGGGAATAGCTAGTGATTGGGCAATTGTAACCGCGGAAATAAGATCAGTTACTTGTTCTGATCTCACCGCATCCCCTATTGCAGTTACAATTTCCCTGCCCGACTCTCCAAAGGAGATAATTTGTTTGATTTTATTTGAATCAATTATTTTCTTTAGTTTTTTAAAATCAGCCCCTTTATTTTTACCTCCAAGTATCAGTAGGATTGGTTTTATAAAACTATTTACTGCAACAAAAACAGAATCCAAGTTCGTTGCTTTTGAATCATTGTAATATTCTACACCATTAATTTTTGATACAAACTCCAACCTGTGTTCAACACCCTCAAAAATCATTAGTGCTTTTCTTATTTGACTTTTTGAAATACCGAAAATATTTGCCACCGTTGATGCTGCTAAAATATTGTAAAGATTATGTGTGCCAGGAACTTTTAGCTTTTTAATCTCTACTAGAATCTCATTTTTACCGTAATTGATAGCTTTATGATCGAGTTTAAATAATGTGTCATTATTTTTAACACTAAATGGGATCAGCTTAGGCTTATTACTTTTCAGTTTATTAACCAAACAAGAATCATCAAGGTTATAAACAATAAAATCATTTTCCTCTTGATTCATCACCATCTTCATCTTCATTTTAATGTACTCGTTCATAGAATAATGTCTATCTAAATGGTCTTCCGAAATGTTTGTAAAAACACTGATTTTTGGGCGAAAATGCTTAATAAATTCCATTTGAAAACTGGATATCTCCAGAATGTAAACGGTGTTTTCATTCGGGCCTTTTAGTTCGGATAAAACCAATGAGGAAAATGGGATACCAACATTACCAGCCATAGATACAGTAAGGTCTTTTGACTCAAAAATCTTTTTTAATAATTTTACCGTTGTTGTTTTTCCATTTGATCCTGTCACGGCGATTATTGGTGAAGTTGTGAACCAACTAGCAAATTCTATTTCTCCAACAACTGGAATTCCACAATCTAATGCTTTAGAAATAACTTTTGAGTGCTTTGATATCCCTGGAGAAACTACACATAAGTCTGACTCGTAGACGCGATTTGAATGCACTCCTGTTTCGATTCCAATTCCTAAATCAAATAATTCGTTTGCTGCTACATTTGTTGGTATGTTAGTATTGGAATCACTTGCAAAAACTCTAGCCCCTAAATAATGAGCTAATTTGGCAGCTGAGGATCCACTTTTTCCAATACCAATAATTGACAAAGTTTTTTCTTTTATATCTATTTTTTCTTTTTTGGTAATATTTATCATCTAATCTTAAAAGTGGTTAATGAAAACAATGCTAAAACAAGGCCTATGATCCAAAATCGGATGACAACTTTTGTTTCTGGCCAGCCTTTTAACTCGTAATGGTGGTGAATAGGTGCCATTAAAAAAAACTTTTTGCCCTCACCAATTTTTAATTTAGTCCACTTGAACCAGGAAACTTGAATCATGACTGAAATTGTTTCCCAAACAAAAACACCTCCGATAATTAGCAAAAGAAGCTCTTTCTTTAAGAGGATAGAAAGAGTACCCAATGCCGCTCCAGTAGATAAAGAACCGGTATCACCCATAAACACATCAGCAGGCGCAGAATTAAACCATAAATATCCTATACATGCCCCTGCCATGGCGCTTGCAAAAATTGTTAATTCACCAGCCCCCGGTAGATAAATAATATTCAGGTAATCTGAAAAATCAGTTCTGCCTGATATGTAAGATATAGCGGCAAAAACAGTAAAACAAATAGCTAGAAGACCAGCAGCTAGCCCGTCTAAACCATCAGTTAGGTTAACTGCATTTGAAGTGCCCGTTATAACCAGAACAACCATTAAAGGGTATAAAATACCTAAATCTATTTCGGCATTTTTTAAAAAAGGAATGGTTGTCATGGTTGCAAAAGGTTCAAATGACGATGTTGAAGTAATCCAGAGGCTTATTATGATCCCAAGAAGTATTTGGCCCGCCATTTTATATCTAGCGATTAGACCATTCTCATATTTTTTTACCACTTTTAAATAATCATCTATAAACCCTATGAATCCCATCCAGATTACTGAGAAAAGAATTATTTGGACAAACGTACTCTGTAATTTTGCAAATAGGAGGGTAGGGAGGAGTACAGCAGAAAGTATGATGACTCCTCCCATCGTGGGCGTGCCCTTCTTCTTCAGATGAGATTTTGGCCCGGATGAGCGAATTTCTTCGCCTATTTGGTGTGTGTGTAGTATGTGGATAATCCGGGGTCCAATCAAGAAGCTTAAAATCAATGCTACTATTGCAGCGGTAGCAGCGCGAAAAGTTATGTATTCAAATAAATTGAATGGAGAATAGTATTCTTTTAAAGGTGTAAATAATTCGTATAACATTAGTTAAAAAACACCTCTTCAATTATCTTTTCCATTTTCATCCCTCTTGATCCCTTGAAAAGGATATTGTCATCTGGTCTCAGTGATCTTTTTAACTCAAGAATTAAATCACTTTGCAGTTTAAAATGGGAAGAAAAAATTTTATCATTTACAGTAGAGTGCGTGTGCAGGGTTTCTTTTCCAATTGTAAATAATCTATCTAGATCAATTTCTATGCACTTGTGACCAACTTTAGAATGTTGTTCCTTTGAAGAATCACCTAATTCAAACATATCTCCGAAAACAAAAATTTTTCTACCAGGACCACTTAATGCATTTAAATAATCAAGGGCAGCCAGGCAAGAAAAAAGATTTGCATTATATGTGTCATCTATAACTGTGACATCTGCAAACTGTTTTACTTGACATCGGCCATTTGGCGATTTAAACGAATTGATATTTTTTATTATTTCTTTCCAACCAATGCCTAAGGTTTTAGCTACGGATGTAACTGCAATACTATTTTTAATAAATGATAAGTTTTTTGATTGTAAAGTTATTTTGTTAATGTTCAATTTTACGGTTAGAGTACCATCCTCTTGACGATAAATATCAGCAGGGAAATCGCAATTCTGAACGCAACCATAAGTTAATTTCTTTCCTAAAACTGGTATAGACGCTACTCGCTCATCCGAAATATTTACAAAACAAATACCATTTTTTAGTCCAGAGAACAATTCACCTTTAGTTTGTGTAATTGCTTCCATTGTACCAAAGCCCTCCAGATGAGCAGGTGCAATATTTGTAATAAGGCCATGTGTGGGCTTTGCTATATCGCATAAGTTTTTGATATCACCTGGCTGATTTGCCCCCATTTCCAAAACTGACACGGTGTGTCTATTACCAAGCTTTAAGAGGGTAAGGGGAAGTCCAATAGATGTATTGAAATTCCCCTCAGTGGCGTGCACATTGTACTTTTCGGAAAGCACATGTACTAATAATTCTTTTGTAGAGGTTTTTCCATTTGAACCGGTGATGCAAACTATGGGAATATCAAATTGGGCCCTCCATCTCTTAGCAATTTCTCCAATTGTGCATATAGGATCGTCCACTTTTATTTGTTGGAAATTTTTATGATAAGAATTTTTTGAGACTAATGCAGCCACTGCACCTTTCTTAATCGCATCATGCAAAAAAATATGACCATCCTGTTGGTTGCCAATCAGAGCAACATACAGGTCCCCAACGATACATTCTCTGCTATCGGTTGATATTCCAGTCAATTGATTTTCAAGACAAACTCCTGTAACATCTTCAAAAATTTCAGATAATCTCTCCGGATGCTTTACTGTTATTCTCATTGATATTTCTCGATCACTCTTATATCCGAGTAAAATAATTTATGTCCATTTATTTCTTGGTAATCTTCTCTTCCTTTTCCAAGAACAGTAATAATATCATTTTTATTTGATGCAAGAATTGCAGCAATTAATCCCTTTTTTCTATCATCATATACGGTATAATTACTTGATTTAAACCCCATTTTGATATCAGAGGCAATTTTATTTTGATTTTCATTTCTTGGATTATCGGGCGTAATAAAGGCATGTTTTGCATATTTTTCTACAATTTCAGCCATACCAGATCTTTTATCAACGTCCCTGTCTCCTCCAGCGCCGAATACGACGTAGATATCTGAACCCTCAAGCAATATTGATTTCACTGATAAAAAGAGTTTTTCATAAGCATCAGAAGTGTGAGCATAATCAACCAAAACTATGGCTCCATTTGAAAGAATAAATTTTTCCATCCTTCCCGGAACTATTGAACAATTTTCGATACCAGATTCAATTGAATTCTTACTTATACCTAAAGCATTTGCTGCCGCAACCGCGGCTAGAATGTTTTCAAGATTGAATTGCCCAATGAGCTTGGAATTAATTTGAAAATATTCGTCCCCAATTTTTATTTCCCCATTGATGCCCTCTGTGGTCAGCTTGGAATTTTTGAAATAAATATCTGTTTTTCGATTTGAAGAATAAAACACCTTTTTTGCATTTGTGAGATGAGATATCCGCTGTCCGTGCGGGTCTGAATGGTTAATGATTGCAACAGAATTATGTGATAGGTTTTTGAATAATTTTGATTTGGCATCGAAATAAGATTGCATATCACCATGGTAATCCAAGTGCTCTGCAGTTAAGTTGGTAAAAATTCCAATTTTAAAATCAATGCCAGAAACTCTGCATTGATCAAGCGCATGTGAAGAAACTTCCATAACTACATGAGAGTAGTTACTATCACTTAATTTTGAAAAAACCCTATTTAATGAAATGGCATCTGGCGTTGTGAGCGACTTTGGCTGAGAAAAACCATTAGCTTTTATTCCAAGTGTGCCTACTTGTGCAGATTTTTTTCCTTCCTCCAAAAGAATGTTATTTAAAATTGTAGCTGTTGTTGTTTTTCCATTTGTTCCAGTTATGCCAACCATAACTAGGTTACTTGATGGTCTGCCATAAAACTCACTAGCAATTATTGAAGTTGCTTTCCTTGTGTCCTTAACTTTTAAAAATGGGACTCTAATGTTTAAATTGGTGTCACTATTTAAAATAACAGCAGAAGCACCATTTTTGATTGCTTCAGGTATATAATCATGACCATCATTATTATTTCCCTTGATTGCAATAAATAATTCCCCTGGCTTAATCATTTGAGAGTCATTACTTATACCAGAAATAGGAATGTCTGGTATACCACCCTTTTTTACCACCTTTTTCGCTATTTCTCTAAGATTTTTTTTCATTTTAAGCTAATAATACAAGTGCTTCCATATTTTACTACAGTTCCAGGTTTTGGGCTTTGCCAGGAAACTTTTCCACTTCCATCAACTTTAGGTTTTATTCCAATAATTCCAAGCTCTTTCATTGCTTTGCGCATACTGAATCCTCGTAAATCTGGTAATTTAATCGCTTCATTATTTTTTGTTGAAACGATCGAAAGAGCAGGTGGCAGTTTCTTTGGTGAATACTCTTTCTTTGAACTTAATTTTGCTACAATTATATCATCTTGATAGAGGTCATTAGTATTATTTTTGTGTCTGGACCTATCTCTAGATGGCGGTATAATATTATCGTCAAGATTTATTATCCTTTTCATAGTTCTAGAGAATGCTACTGCGGCTCCTTCTGATCCCCAATGAAATGGCTTACTTGGCTCGTCAAGAATTATTAAACCTAATAATTGAGGATCCTCGAATGGAAACATTCCTACAAAATTGGAAATGTATTCTGCATTATTGTATGATCCGTTTTTTGCTTTTTTTGCGGTCCCGGTTTTACCAGCTACCTCCCATCCAGCGATTTCTGCTTTGAACCCAGTGCCATTTGAAACTACTGAGCGAAGCATTTTTTTCATAAGACCCATAACTTTTTCATCCGCTACTTTTCTTATGATTTTAGGTTCTTCTTTATAAACAATATCCCCGTTATTTTTTACAATCTGCCTTACTAGTGTAGGTGAAACTAAGTATCCCCCATTTGCAATAGCGCAATATGCTGCAGCTAATTGAATTGCTGTTACTCCAACCTCATACCCCATAGCGATTTGACCTTTTGAAACTTGGCTCCAGCTTTTAATAGGGTGTAAGTCACCAGAATATTCCCCTGAAATGCTTATACCTGTTTTTGTTCCAAACCCTAAAGTTCTTGCCGTATTATATAGCGGCATGGGACCCACTTTATCCATGATTTTAACAATGCCAATATTGCTAGAGTTTTGAATTATTTGAGAAAATGTTAAAAATCCATATTTTTCATGATCAGAAACAGTAATGTCGTAGTACGGATAGAGACCATTTTCACAATTAAATTCATCCGAAACAGCAATATCATCTTTTAATAGAGCTGATATTGCAGCAACAACTTTAAATGTTGACCCTGGCTCAAATTGATCCGTAACTGCCCTTACTCGATGATAGTCTATTTTGGTTTTAGAATATTTATTATTATTAAACCCTGGAGTTGATGCTATAGCGAGAACCTCTCCAGTCTGAGGATCCATAATGATCCCAGTTGCGGCAACAGAGTTGGTTTCTTTTTGCCTTCTGGCAAGTTCCTCCTCAAGAATTGATTGGTATTCAAGATCAATGGTTAATTGTATGTTATTGCCGCCAATTGGTTTTTGATATGGATTTCCACTTCTATTTTGAAACCTACCTTTCCAACCCTTAGTTTTAATAATCCAACCGGGGGCTCCGGTAAGATATTTATTGAAATCTTTCTCAATACCTGATATTCCATTGTCATCAATATTTGTATAGCCAATAATTTGTGCTCCTATGGAATTATGCGGGTAATATCTGCGATAATGCCGCTTAATTTGAAAGCCATCAATATTTATGCTGCCTAAATCACCGAGGGATTGTCTGTTTAAATTTCGTTCTAAATAAATAAAGTTTTCTTTAGAGCGAAGTTTATTTAGATAATGAGAGACAGACTTACCTGTGTTTTTACTAATCATTTCGGCAAGTTCTAATTTTTTGGTGACTTTAGATGGGCTTGCCGATAATGTGTAGTGTATTATATTTCTTGTGAATGGTTTGTTGTTTCTATCATAAATATTTCCTCTGTTTGCTTTGAGAATATGTTTTTTTTGAGCTTGCTTGATTAAAATTTTCCGATAATTGCTACTATCTAAAATTTGAATATTGAATAATCTTATACAAAGCCCGAACCAGGATAAAATTATAACACAAGAGACCACCATAACTCGCTTTCTGAATTTAATGTAGGTTTTAGTCATAATTTTTTTATAAGTTTTTGATTAACGGCAATCAGTAGTGTTTCTGGTTGTGTGAAAACCATGCTAAGCTCTGTCCCTGCTCGTTTTGCTATAACATCCGGCCTACTCAGTGATTCTATGTCACTCTTTAATTCTTTCAATTCATTACTGAGTTCATTGACAGTAATATTTTGGATTTCGATTACTAGTAAAGTCTCATCTATTTGAGTATAAACCCATAGGTATAGTATGAGCGAAGCAATAACACAAAACGTAGCCACAAAAAACATGGCACTTTGAGCTAGGTCTCTTGATCGTTTCGATATTCTTTTTCGCGCCATCAGGTTACCCTTTCCGCCACCCGTAATTTTGCACTTCGACACCTTCTATTCTTCTTTATTTCTTCTTCTGTGGGAGTAATTGGTTTTTTAGTAATAATTTGCAGTCTGCCCTCTTGTGACAATTGTTTATATTTGACCTTTACTCTACGATCCTCTAGTGAATGAAAACTTATAATTGCAATCCTACCACCGATACTTAAATGATTAATGAATCTATCAAGAAATATATCTAAACACTCTAGTTCATTATTTACCATTATTCTTACTGATTGAAATACTCTTGCAAGTGTTCTGTCTCTATGTTTTGGTGGAGTGGACTGACGCACTGCCTCAACTAAATCTGAAACTTTGTAAATTGGATTTAAGTTTTTTATTTTTCTAGCGATTCTTTTTGAGAGTCTCTCCTGCCCAAAATAAAACATCATATCTGCAAGTTCTGACTCGGATGAATTATTGATTATGTCAGAGGCCGTAAGAGATTGTTGTTGATTAAACCTCATATCCAAAAATGAATCGAAGTTGAAAGAGAATCCTCTTTTTCGATTATTTAATTGCAGTGAGCTAAGTCCTAGATCTAGTAATAAGCAATTCGCTTCCTCTAAACCAACTCTTCCCAAAACAATATCGATATTGTGATATGAATCATGATAAAGTGAAATTTTTGAATACGATGATTTTAAACGATCATTGCAAACTGACACTGCATCTTTATCTTTATCAGTTCCGATGAAGTGCCCTTTGTCAGTTAATAATTTTAAAATACTAGAAGCGTGACCCCCTCCACCAAGAGTTCCATCGAAAACTATGCCATTAGAGGGAACATTAAGAGACAGTAAAACATCCTTTTCCAAGACTGGAACGTGACCTTTTTGTCCCTTACTTGGAATAGTTTGCATCAGAGTATTATTTTATCCGCGAGATCATCATAAACATCTGACTCATTTTTGAGGTTATGCTGATCAATTTTTTCTAGATAACCTGGGTCCCAAATTTCAATTTTATTTATCATTCCAATTATAAGTACTTCTTTTGATATATTAGAATATTTTAAAAGGGATGGAGAAATCATTATTCGACCTTGCTTATCGTATGTGGTGGGGGAAGCATACCGAGCTGTGTTCCGCATAAAGGTTCTGTTTATATTTTTAACTGAGGATAAATTCCTCAAGTTATTTTCAATCTCCCTCCATTGGACCAAAGGATAAACCCAAACACATGGATCAAGCCCACGAGTTATTACAAAAGTATTCTGATTGTTTTCAGTTAGAGACTGTCTGAATTTTGCTGGAATATTAATTCTTCCCTTGGAATCAAGGGAATAATTGTACTCGCCAATAAATGTGTTGTCTTGCAATGTCATTTGAAAAGAAGGGTATTAACCCACAACTACCCACAATTTTACATACTACTGTAAATAATGTCAATAATTATTCAAATATTATAAAATTTTAACAATTTATATGAGGATCAATAGATGTGGGTTGTATTGGGTAAATATATTTTAAGATTCAGTAACTCTTAATTTTTAACAGTTATATATTAAAATAAAAGAAATGTATCTGTTGAGGTTTATTGTTATAATTTTAGGTTTTGTAATGGAAATACAAGAAGCATCCCATTATTTAAAAATCTTTACTTAAAAACTATGTTATTTATTAAATATTCTATTGTAGTGGCCTGAAACGCTGAATTACTAAGCTAGGAGGGTTAGTAGGCTTTATTATTAGTTTAACTGGAAATTGATGCCCATTTGTATTTATAGTGTAGCCATTTATGTACACTGAGAGATTTTCTGTATGTGAAAAAATGAGTTCAGAATTTTTAGAAAACTTTTCTAGTGCCTTTTCTTTTCCTGCGATAAGTCTATGTTCATCAAAAGGATTAGAACCATTTTTAAAAAGCAAAACATTATTTTCCCTTGGTATTAATTTGATAGTGAATGGAGAGTTTGTGGGCAACAATTCTTCTCTATAATCATCTTGCAGGTACCCCGAGATCAATTCTTCATTTGTAACTGCCTTTATAATTTTTGGTAATATGTTTCCATCTTCACCGGTAATTTCATTACCGTTTCCATTAAAAATTTTTTGGGAAATGACAATAACAAATACAAATACTATTAATAGCATACCTGCCTTGATTAGATCTTGACGTATCTTTAAATCAGAATAATTTGGAAGTAACTGTTCAAAAGAAAATGTTTTATTTTTCTCGGGTTTATCTTCACTATTACTATCAATTTGATTTGGAATTTCCGTTTTTTTTGATTTTGTCGCGGTAGGAATTGGAATTCCCAACGGTTTGCCTAGGAAAGAGTCAAGTTGTTCAAGAGCATTATCTGCATTACCACCAATTTCGTCTGAGTAAGCTCTTAAAAACAACCGCAGATATGGGATTGGTAGTATATCAAAATCACCAGCCTCGATTGCTCTAAGATATTTAATGTTTATTTTTGTTCTCTCATGAATCTGTTCAAGAGAAATACCTTTTGAGTTTCTGAGTTCTTTTAATTCAGTGTAAAATGTTGCCATAATTCAAATAATTACGTGTGTAGATGAAACCATAATGTTATTCTAGTTCATATTTCATTTAAAATTTTCATAATTTCTGAGAACGAATTCTTTTTTTAAGACCATTTATTCTCTTTTGTCTTAATCGTTTTTCAATTGAAAACGGGCTTTTTCTTTTCCTTTTTCTAGTTTGCATCCTCTTTGCGGCACTACAAAATAATAAGATTAAGCGGTTTAGAGCCTCTTTTTT
>MDSW01060478.1_pt1 | contig 39990 bp, 35 predicted proteins | sample 811171 | NCBI WGS metagenome assembly MDSW01 (sample SAMN05326641, study PRJNA326480) | marine metagenome | isolation source: seawater | place: Atlantic Ocean: North West | collected 2012 | reverse complement strand
TTCTGGAAATGCAGATAGCGGCGCAGTTGCTGGGTTACGATGTCGATCGAGGCCGCCTGCACCTCGGGTCCGCCATTGGGGCCCGAGACCATGCGCAACAGCCCTTCCACCTCCAGCGCTTTGAGCGCCTCGCGGATCGTCCCTTTCGAGCAGCCGTAATATTCCATCAAGCTGCGTTCGTTCGGCAGCCGATCTCCCGGATGCAGTCCCTCGCGCGAGATGCGTCGGCGGATATCCTCGGTGATCTGGTCCGACAGCTTGATCCGCGACAATCGACCGCCGCTGGCTCGGGTTTCGTTCTTGTTCATCCGCTCCCTGACCAACGCTCTGCGCCGCGCGCAAGCGCCTGCTGCGTTGTTCCCTTATGTCCGTGACCCGTTTCAGGCCTTCACTCCAAGATAGCGATCTATCGTCTCGGAATCACTGGCGAACTCTGTCGCACTGGCCTCGTGGACGATCCGACCCATCTCGAGGATGTAGTGACGGTCGGCCAGAGCGCGGCACACGGCGAGGTTCTGCTCGACCAGAAGGATCGGCACGCCCGCGTCGCGGATCAGCCCGATTTGCGAGACGATCTCCTCGACAATGATCGGCGCGAGACCCTCGACCGGCTCGTCGAGCATCAGCACTTTCGGTCCACCCAGCAAGGCGCGCGCGATGGACAGCATCTGCTGCTCACCGCCCGAAAGCTGTCCGCCACCGTTGCGCCGGCGCTCTTCGAGCCGCGGAAAGATCTTGTAGATATCCGCAATGGCCCAAGGCGAACCGCGTTTGACCGCGATGCGCAGGTTTTCCTCGACGCTCAGCAACTGGAAGATACCGCGATCCTCGGGCACCAGCGACACACCGGCTTTGGCGATTCGATGTGCGGGCTGGCCGGTGACGTCACGCCCGGCCAGCTCTACCCGGCCCGAGCGTGGCGCGACCGCACCCACAGCGGTTTTCAATGTCGTGCTTTTGCCTGCGCCGTTGCGGCCCAGAAGCGTGACGATTTCGCCCTCTCCCAGTTCCAGCGAGACGCCCTGAAGAATGTGGCTCTTGCCGTAATAGCTGTGCAGATCCGTCAGTCGAAGCGCCGCCGTCATGCGATGTCTCCCGTGATCATGTTGCCCAAATAGGCCGCCTTGACCTCTGCATTGTCGCGCACCTCGGCGGGCGACCCCTCGACCAGTTTGCGGCCGAGTCGCATTACCGTGATCGTGTCCGAGATGTTCATCACGATGCCCATGTTGTGCTCGATGAAAAGCACGGTGTGGTCGCGGCCGAGATCGCGGATCAGGGTCTTCATCCCCTCGATATCGTCGATCCCCATGCCGGAAGTCGGCTCGTCGAGCAGGATCACGCGCGGGCGCGCCGCGATCGCCATGCCGACCTCGAGGCGGCGCTGCTGGCCGTGTGACAGCTCCCCCGCCGCGCGGGTCGCGACATGGCTCAGAGAGAGCCGTTCGATCACCGCGTCGGCGGTCTCGAGCACGCTCTTGCTGGCCTCCGCGCTGCGCCACGGTATCAGTGCCTGCCACGGCGTGCGCCCTTGCGCGGCCAGCCGCAGGTTCTCGTGTAGGCTCAGTTCCGGAAAGAGGCTGGTGACCTGGAACGAGCGCGCGATGCCGAGGCGCACCCGGTCATCGTCGGAAGCGCGCGTCACATCACGGCCCTCCAGCTCGATCCGGCCGCTGCTGGCAGCAACCGTGCCGGTGAGCGCGTGGAACATCGTCGTCTTGCCCGCGCCGTTCGGCCCGATGATCGAATGAACGGAGTTCCGCTTCACGCTCAGATCGACGTCGCTCAGCGCATCGAAGGTGCCGTAGCGGACGCCGAGCCCGTGGGTTTGCAGGGCAATATCAGACATCGCCAGCCTCCTTCCGCGTCACCTTGCGGCGTTCGACCAGCGCGTCCCAGCCGCGCTCGACCAGCCCCCAGAGTCCGCGCTGGAAGAATAGCGCGACTGTGACCAACACAAGCCCCAGCAGCAAAAGCCAGCGCGGCCAGATCACAGAGAGCGTATCGGCCAGCAGCAGGTAGAACCCGGCTCCGATGACCGACCCGAAGAGGCTCGTGGAGCCGCCGATGATCGTCATCACGAGGATCATCTCGCTGGTGTGGTAGTTAATGCTCTCAAGCGGTGCGACGCCGATCAGCAGCGCATGCAATGCGCCGCCTAGGGCCGTGATCGCACCCGAGATCGCGAAGGCCTCGATCTTGAAGAGCCGCACCGGGAAGCCGATCGCAGCGGCGCGACCTTCGTTTTCACGGATCGCGAGCAGCGTGCGCCCGAAAGTGGAGCGCGTGACCATCAGCAGCAGCCAGAAGATCACGAGGAAGAACACCGCGACGAAAGTGTAATAGGCCCAAGGCCCGTCGAGCACCTGTCCCATGATCTGCGGGCGGGGCACGCCGAGGAGGCCGTTATCGCCGCCGGTGATGTCGCTGAACGTGTAGGCGAGAAAATAGAACATCTGCGCGAAGGCCAGCGTCAGCATCACGAAATAGACGCCCTGACGACGGATCGTGAACCAGCCGACGACGGTCGCCACCAGCCCGCCCAGCACGACCGCGCCCAGCAGCACGAGCGGGATCGGAACACCCCAGCGCGTTGTCAGAACGCCCGCGACATAGGTGCCGAGCCCGAAGAAGATGCCCTGTCCGAAAGACAGAAGCCCGGTATAGCCCAGTAGTAGGTTACAGGCCGCGACGACCATCGCGTAGATCAGGATCTCGGTCGCGAGGATGCCCGAGCTGAGCACGAATGGCAGGATCAGCACGGTTGCCAGCGCGAGGCAGATCTGCACCTTGGCAGTATCGAGGACATGCATCGCTCAGACCCTCCCCAACAGACCGCGTGGGCGGATCGCGATCACCGCCGCCATCGCGATATAGATGAAGAGCTGTGCGCCCTGTGGCCAGATCGTCGTCATCAGGCTCTGGATGATACCGATCAGCAACCCCGCCACCAACGCGCCGGTATAGCTGCCCATGCCGCCGATCACGACGACGACGAAGGCGACCGAGAGCGCCTCGGCGCCCATGAAGGGTTCGACGCCGCGGATCGGCGCGGCAAGCGCTCCGGCAAGGCCGGCCAGCCCGGCGCCGAAGGCGAAAACGGCGGTGTTTATGCGCATCGTGTTGTAGCCGAGGAGCGCCATGTTCGACGCCGACTCAGAGCCCGCGCGCACAACTGCCCCCAGCCGCGTGCCCTCCAGCAGCCACCACAGCCCCGCGGCCATCACCGCCGTCACGATGATCGTGAACAGCCGGTATTGCGGGTAGATGAAGTTGCCCAGCATCACGACGCCGCCCAGCCCTTCAGGCGTGGGGACGGAGCCGCCGATCGGCCCCCAGATGATGATCGCGAGCTCCTGGAAGACCAACGCGATGCCCACCGTCACGAGGATGTGGAACGTGTGCGGCAGCTTATAGATCCGGTGCAGCAGCAGCGCTTCGATCGCGCCAGCGACGATCGCCACGATCAGTGTCGCCACCGGCAGCGCGATCCAGAAGCTCACGCCCCGCTCGACGAGATCATAGGTCAGATAGGCGCCCAGCAGATAGAAGGCGCCATGGGCGAAATTCACGAATTGCAGCAGGCCGAAGATGATGCTCAGCCCGGCGGCGAGCAGGAAATATAGCATTCCCAGCCCGATGCCGTTGAGGATCTGGAATAGGTAGATCACGGGCACACGCTCCCAGTAAGGCAGTAGAGGGGATCCGCCGGGAGACGGGGGGAGCTCCCGGCGGATCGGCATGGCTACGGTCTGTCGGCTGGTTAGGCCGGCAACTTGCAGCCCGCAGCTTCCGGATCGAGGAAGGACTGGCCGGAATTGATGATCTCGGCGTAGTCGTCCTTGTCCTGCATATCCGCTTTCGCCTTGCCCTTCAGGAGGTAGTAGTTCTTGATCACCTGATGATCGGCGGCGCGGATTTCTTCCGGCCCGGTGAGGCCGTCGTATTTCCGACCTTCGAGCGCCTTGGCCACCTCTGCGCCCTCGGTGCTGCCAGCCTCGGCGGCAGCTTCGAGCAGAAGTTTCGAGATGATGTAGGAGCCCGCCAGCGAATAGTTCGGGTTGTAGCCGTATTTCTCCTGCACGGCTTTCACGAGCGCCTTGTTCGCGGGCGTGTCCGCCTGATGCCAATATTGCGCGCCGAAATAGACGCCCTCGCAGGTATCCGCGCCCAGCTCCTCGAACTGCTCGAGACCCGACGCCCATGCGATGACGATGGTCATACGCTGCTTCATCCCGAAGGAGATTGCCTGACGCAACGTGGCCGAGGATTGCGAGCCGAAGTTCAGCAGCAGAAGAACGTCGGGCTGCGCGGCCATCGCGTTGGTCAGGTAGCCCGAGAATTCCCGTTCGCTCAGCGAATGGTAGCTGTTGCCGACATGCTCGATGCCCTTTTCCTCGAATACGTCCTTGGCGGCGCTCAGAAGCCCTTCGCCGAAGACATATTGCGGGGTGATCGTATACCATTTCTTTGCATCGGGCAGCATGTCGATCAGCGGGCGAACGGTCTCATTGATCGCGCCATAGGTCGGCACCGACCAGCGGAAGGTCGCGATGTTGCAGTCCTTGCCGGTGATCTCGTCAGCACCCGCGGTGGTCATGAAGACGCCACCCGCGCGCTCGGCTTCCTTGCCCATCGCCAGCGAGACTGAGGACAGGATGCCGCCGGCGAACAGCTTCGCGCCGTTCTGCTCGGCCGAGTCCTGCACCTTGCGCACGGCGGTCGCGGGCTTGCCCTCGGTGTCGAGATCGAGCGTGTTCACCTCGATACCCTTCGCCGCAGCGACCTCTTCAGCCGCCAGCTTCGCTCCGATCACGGCGTATTTGCCATTGGCCGCGAATGCGCCTGAGATCGGCACCGGCACGGCGAGCGTGATGGCTTGGCCTTGCGCCAGAACCTGTCCCGACAGCCCGGGCATCGCGAGGGCTCCTGAGGCGAGAGCGGAAGTCGCCAGAAACTTGCGTCTTGTGATCATGGTCTTTCCCTGTCGTGATTTTTTGTATTTCTCATGTTGATCATATCTATACGCATAGATTCAATCACAAACGCGTGAGTCGGCCCGCGATGCGTCAGTCGCAAGTTTTTTCATCAACGCAATAAGGGAATGCGGACGAAAAGACCGAAGCGGAAAGGAGGCCGGTGGACGTCTGCCTGTCCGAGTGTTCGGTGGTCTAAAGGCTGGCGGCGCGTGACGGCCCGTTACGATAGGCGCCCAACGATATTCGTCCCAGCGAGAGCACGCGCCGAGACAGTCCGGTTCTGGTGGTGAGGTCTCAGTCTCGGTGAAAGTGGCTGAGGGTGAGACCATAACCATGGTGCGGAGGCGATAAAGACGCGCGTTTCCATACGCCCCTTTACGGCGCTGTCGCGCCGTCCCGCAATCCAACCGTTCGAGAAAGCTACCTATAGTCTGTCATATAGGTAGCTTTTCCGGGCCGGCGTTGCCCGCTCCGCCCGGCATCGCCGGTCAGTCCGTTCACCCGCGCTCGGCTTCGCTCTCCTTGAGGCTGGCGAGGATGACCTCGTAGGCGCTGTCGATATCCTCGCGCAGGGCTGCGATGGCCGCTGCACTGTCGCCGTCCCGGATCGCTTCGAACAGCCTGCGGTGCTGCTTGTTGGAAACGCGGTAGTGGCCATGACGTTGCAACAGGTGGAACTGCGGATTTATCCGCAGCCAGATATTGCCGATGATCTCGAGGAGCAGGGGGGAACCTGCCTGCCGGTAAATCGTGAAGTGGAAGTCGTAATTCGCATGAATGAATTCGCGCACTTGGCCTGCGGCTTCCGCAGCTTCCATCGCGTAGAGGACTTTCTCCAGTCGGGCGATGAACTCGGGATCGCGGCGCTCGACTGCCCAGGCCACCGCGGTGGTCTCGATCTCCGAGCGGACTTTGCGCAGGTCGGCGAGTTCGTCTGCCCCAAGACGCGGCACGCCGATGGATCGTCCCGACACGATGGTCAGGGCTCCGAGGGCCATAAGCCGGGAAATTGCTTCGCGCACCGGCATCGGACTGACGTCGAGCGCCTTGGCGATGCTGGCGACAGTGATCGACTCGCCGGGAGCGATCTCGCCCTGCAGAATCAGATCGCAAAGCCGCTGATGCACCAGCGTCTGCAGGGTTTCGCGCTTTAGCGGCGTGACGCTTTCGAACATGGTCAGACCTTTCATTTCACGGCCCAAACTACGCCGGCTCGAAAAAGAATAAAACACGTTTTGACTGTTGATCAACGATATCGGATCGTGAATTCCGTGAGGCGACCGGGGAGAGTCGCCGGACATGGGAGGAAGAAATGATGAAACGCTATATCGCGGGCGCCGCCTGCGCCCTTGGTCTCGTGGCTGGAGCCGCCCAGGCGCAGAGCGACGGGCCTTACAAAGTCTATCTTTCGATGAGCTATATCGGGAACGATTGGCAGGCCGAGGCCTCGAACATGGTCAAGGCGCTCGCCGCGTCAAAGGACTACGCCGACAAGGTGGATCTCGAGGTTCAGGTCGCCGGGCCGAACGCCCAGCGCCAGATCCAGCAGATCAACGCGATGGTGCAGGCCGGAGCTGACGCGATCGTCGTCTATCCGATCTCGCCCACCGCGCTGAACAGCGTCGTCAAGAGCGCCTGCTCGCGTGGTGTGACTGTCATCGCCTATGACGCCGAGATCACCGAGCCCTGCGCCTATAACGTGACGATCGACCAAGAGGAGGCCGGTCGAAAGACGGCGGAATGGCTGGTCGACAAGATGGGCGGCAAGGGCGATGTCGTGATGGTGACAGGTGTGCCCGGCACGTCCGTGGATACCGCCCGGACCAAGGCGGCCAAAGAAGTCTTCGCCCAGCATGACGGCATCAATATCGTCGGCGAGGCCGTGGGCATGTGGAGCCAGGCGGTGGCCCGGACTGAACTCAACAAGCTGATGGCCACCCGCGACTGGTCCGATATCAACGGGCTCTGGATGCAGGTGGGCTGCTACACGGCGGATTCCATGCAGCTCGAAGCGGGACGCGATCCTTCCGAGCTGCTGCCCTGTGCAGGTGAGGGATCGAATGGCGGGCGCATCCAAATGCTTCCGGCAGATACAGCGGTCGAAGGGGCGAGCAAGCCCTATGCGCCGATGGGCGCACCCCGGATCTCCTACGCCTCGCCGCCCTATTCCGGCGCGCTAGCCCTGAAGCTCGCGGTCGACAAGCTCGAAGGGAAGGACATCCCGAAGCATACCACCTTGCCGCTGCCCCTCGTCACCAATGAGACCGTGCAGCTTTGCGAGACGGGCAGCTGGGATGAACAGAAGGCGGGGTGCAACGTGTTCCAGCCCTCGATGGTGTCGAACCCCGGCTGGTTCGCCTCGATCTTCTCGGAAGATCTGCCGCAGCTTGGTCTGAACGCCGCGCTCGTCGGCCAGCCCGAGAACTGAGGTCACACGCCCGGCGGCGGGGGCTTCCGCCGCCGGGCGCAGACCGCACCATACATACGCATTCCGGAGAATTGCATGTCACGCATCGCCGATTCAGCGCCTGCGGTGGAAGTTCACGACTTATCGAAGGCCTACGGTCCCACCGTCGCCAATGACAAGGTCAGCTTCTCCGTCGCTCGCGGCCGCGTCCACGCCCTGCTCGGCGAAAACGGCGCCGGCAAGTCGACCACCATGAAACTGCTCTCGGGGCTCGTGCGGCCAGATTCTGGCACGATCCGAATAGCCGGCCGCGACGTCAATTTGCGCAATGCGCGCGATGCCCATGCCGCGGGGATCCAGACCGCCTTCCAGGAGCTGACGCTGGTGCCAGACCTGAGCGTGCTCGACAACATGCTGCTGGGGCGGTCGCGCCGGACGATCATCGGCTCGCTGGACCGCAGCCGTGCGCGGCGCGAGGTGACCGCACATTTCGAAGCGCTGGGCCTCGACGTCGATCTCGATGCGTTGGCCGAGGAGCTGACCCTAGCTGTGCGCCAGAAGATTGAGATCGCCCGCGCCCTCTACCGCCAGCCCGAAATCCTTTTGCTCGACGAGCCGACATCGGCGCTCTCTGGCAGCGATGTCGACTGGCTCGGCCGGATCATCGCGGACGCGGCCGCGCAGGGGATTACCGTGCTGTTCATCTCGCACCGCTTGCCCGAAGTGCGCGCCTTCTGCGACACGCTCACCATCTTGCGCAACGGACGGTCCGTGACCTCGGCGAAGGTCGCGGATGTCAGTGATGCCGAAGTGGTTGAGATGATCGTGGGCCGCTCGGTCGAAAATGCCTTCCCGCCGCGCCGCGCCCCGAAGGAGATCGCGGGGCAGGTCCCGGTTCTCGCCACCCGCGCGCTGTCGGCGGGGCCGAAGCTGCGCAAGGCCGAGATCGCGCTGCACAAGGGGGAAATCCTCGGGATTGCCGGGCTGCAAGGCATGGGGCAGGAGGCGCTGTTCTCCGCCCTTTTCGGACAGGAGCGGTTGCGCGCGGGCCATATCGAGCTGGACGGGACGCCCCTCCATCTGCGCGCCCCGGCCGACGCGCTGCATCCGTCGGTCGCGATCGGGCTCGTGCCCGAGGAACGCAAGACGCAAGGTTTGTTCCTGGAACTCAGCGGGCGGCAGAATGCCAGCCTGCCCGTGCTCTCGCGGTTTCACCGGGGGCCGGTTCTCGATGACGGGGCGGAGGCGCGCGCCGCTGCGGGGGCTTTCGCTGCCGTCGAGGTGGACGAACGCGCGCATTACCTGCCCGCGGGCGCGTTCTCGGGCGGTAATCAGCAGAAGATCGTGTTGGCCAAGTGGCTCGTGGCGCAAAGTCGGATTCTGCTCCTCTTCGATCCGACGCGCGGCATCGATGTCGGGACGAAAGAGCAGATCTATGCGCTGCTGCGCGCCTATACGGATGCAGGCGGATCGGTCCTGCTCCATTCCACCGAAATCCCTGAACTCGTTCATCTGTGCGACCGGGTCGGCGTCCTCTACGAGGGTCGGCTGTCGTGCTGGCTCGAGGGTGAAGAATTGAGCGAGAACGCGATCATGCAGGCCACGCTTGGCGGCGATGCACCGCTGAAGGGACACACGACACATCCGAAACAGGAGGTCCGGGCATGAGTGACCAAAGCCTATCATCCGGGGCCGAGCCGCGGCGCAAGTCCTCCAACTGGCTACGCAGCCTGCGTCACGGACAGGCCGTGATCGTCGCGGCGCTGGTGTTGGCGGGGCTCATGGCGTTGAACGCGGGGCTGAGCCCTTATCCGCTGAGCTATTTCGATATTTCTTTCCTCGCGAGTGGCGGGGCGACCTCCACGATCGCGGCTGCGGGGCAGACACTGGTTATCCTGTCGGGCGGGTTCGACCTGTCGGCAGGCGCGGTGGTCTCGCTGGTCAACGCGGTGCTTGCGACCTCGATGGACCCGGCGAACATGCAGGCCTCCGTGCCGCTCTGGACCGCGATCGGGATCGGTATCGGCATGGCCGTGGGTGCGGTGAACGGCTTTTTCGTGGCCGTGGTGCGCCTGCAGCCCATCGTGGTCACATTGGCGGTGATGTTCATCGTGCAAGGGCTGACGCTCCTTGTGATGGCGATGCCGGGCGGCTTCGTCGCGCCTTCGCTCGCATCTGTCTATCTTGGTGACACGATCCCCGGCCTGCTTCCTGCACCGATCACGCTGATGCTCGTGCTGGTGGCGCTGTGGCTCTGGCTCAAGCGCACGGGCTACGGGATCACGCTCTATGCAGTGGGCAGCGACGCCGAGGCTGCCCGCGCGACGGGGCTTCACGCGCGCACCGTTACCTTCGCGACCTACGTGCTCGCAGGTGGGCTTTACGGGCTTGCCGGGGTTTTCGTGAGCGCCCAGACCGGCAGCGGCGACCCGCTGGTGGGGAACTCGCTTCTGCTGCCGACCTTCGCGGCTGTGGTGATCGGCGGCACCCGCCTTGGCGGTGGCAAAGGCGGCGTGCTGGGCACGATCCTCGGGGCCTATATCCTGATGATCGTGGTGAACCTTCTGCTGTCGCTCAACGTCTCGGCTTACTACTCGACCATCGCGGAAAGCGCAGTGCTTCTGATCGCCGTGCTTGCAGGCTCGTTGCGCCGTGACAGCACGCTCTCGCATCGCCTGCGCGAAGTCACCGATGCGATCGGCGCCCGACGGCGCGGATGGCTTGTTGGCCAGCGCTCGGGTGAGGATCACAGGTTGGCTTTCACGCGACCGGCAGAGACTGCCCCCGCGCAAACTTTCCTGCAACGTCACGGTCATACGCTGCGCCACGTTCTGCCCGCCTGGATCTGCCTCGTGGTGGTCCTGATCGCGACGCAGCTGGTGCTGGGCAATGTCTTCAGCGGCTGGCGCTACTGGGACTCGCTCCTTGTGCTCTCGAGCTTCCTCGCGATCCTCGCGCTGGGGCAGGGCGCGGTGATCCTGACCGGGGGGCTGGACCTGTCGCTGCCCTGGAGCATCGCGTTGTCGGGCGTGATGCTGACCGGGCTCGTTGGTGGCCAAGACATGGGATTGCTCACGGCGCTGCCGGTCGTCTTCGCGGTGGCTGCGCTGATCGGGCTCGCGAACGGGCTGGGCGTCGTGGCGCTGGGCCTGTCGCCGATCGTCGTGACGCTCGCGATGAACGGCATTCTTCAGGGCGCGGCATTGATCTGGTCGGGCGGCACGCCGGCGGGTTTCGCACCGCCCTCGTTGCGTTGGTTGATGACCGGCAAGCTGATGGGGGTGACTCCGGTGATCATCTTCATGGCCGCCTTCGTCGCTCTCGCGATCATCCTCTTGGGACGCACCGGGTTCGGGCGCCGGGTCTATGCGGTCGGCAACAGCGAACTTGCTGCGCGCCTCTCGGGGGTGCGCACAGGACGGGTCATCATCTCTGTCTACATCCTCTCGGCGCTCTGCGCGGCGCTGGTCGGCGTTCTGCTGGCGGGCTTTTCCGGACAGGCGAGCCTCGGGATGGGGGATGACTACCTTCTGCCCTCGATCGCGGTCGTCGTCGTGGGTGGGGCGCTGATCACCGGTGGCCGCGGGCATTACGCGGGTATGCTGGGCGGCGCTCTTCTGCTGACCGCGATGCAGACCCTGCTTGCCGGCACCGCGCTGCCCTTCGCATTCCGCTCAGTGTTCTTCGGGCTCGTCATCCTGATGGCCGTGATCGCATTGCGCAAATAACCAAGGAGATTTCGATGAGTGATACATCCAGGATGAAATTGCCCGGCCTCGAGGGCAAACGCGTTGCGGTCACGGCGGGCGCTTCCGGCATCGGGCTGTGCATCGCGCGGGAGCTGGCTCGGCAAGGCGCGCGGCTGGCTATCTGCGACATCGATGAGGCCGCGCTCGAACGGGCCGCGCAGGAGCTGGGCGCCGAAGTGGCCCTGCGCGCCGACGTCTCGGATGAAGCTGCGGTGACATCTTTCTTCGAGGCGATCGGCAACACCCTCGGCGGGCTCGATGCGCTGGTCAACAATGCCGGCATTGCGGGGCCCACCGGCTCGGTCGACGAAATCTCGCCCGAGGATTGGCGGCGCTGCCTCGATATCGGCCTGACGGGGCAGTTTCTCTGCACGCGGAAAGCGGTGCCGATGCTGCGCGCGGCAGGGGGCGGAGCGATCGTCAATATCTCCTCCTCGGCGGGCAAGTTCGGCTATGCGTTCCGCACGCCCTACGCCTCGGCGAAATGGGGGGTGATCGGGTTCACCCAGAGCCTGGCGAAAGAGCTCGGTCCCGAGAATATCCGTGCCAATGCGATCCTGCCCGGCATTATCGAAGGGCCGCGGATCGAAGGCGTGATCGCAGCCCGCGCGAAGCAGACCGGGATCAGCCATGAAGAGATGACCGAGCGGTATCTGTCGAACGTCTCGCTGCGCCGGATGACCCCGCCCGAGGACGTGGCGGACATGGCCGCCTTCCTGATCGCCGAAACCGGGCGCAACCTGTCGGGGCAGAGCTTCCCCGTCGATGGCAATGTGGAGACCTTGTGATGAAAGAGCCTGTCGCCTGCGTCGGTTCGGGGCTTATCGGGCGTGCCTGGGCCATCGTGTTCGCCCGCGCCGGTCATCCGGTGCGGTTGTGGGACGAGGTCCCCGCCGCGCCAAAGGCCGCGCGCGACTTCGCCGCCGAGATGCTGCCGGAACTGGAGCGCCTGGGCCTCATTCCCGGCACCGCTGAGGAAGCCCTCGCGCGCATCGAGCCGGTCGCCACGCTCGAAGAGGCGCTCGAGGGCGCGCGGCACGTGCAGGAGAGCACCTTCGAAGAGATCGGCGTGAAGCGCGAAATCTTCGCGCGTCTCGACGCGATTGCCGGCCCCGATACCGTGCTCGCCTCCTCGTCGTCGGCCCTGCTGCCTTCGGCCATTTCCGAGGGGCTCGCGGGACGCCACAGGGTCGTGGTCAATCATCCGATCAATCCCGCCTATCTCGTGCCCGCAGCAGAGTTGGTGCCTGCGCCTTGGACCGATCCTGCGCTTCTTGAGCGCACGGCGGATCTTCTGCGCGACGCCGGCATGCGCCCGATCGTCATGCAGAAGGAAATCGACGGCTTCGTGATGAACCGCCTTCAGGGCGCGCTTCTGCATGAGGCGTTCCGGCTCGTGGCCGATGGATATGCCAGCACCGAAGACGTCGATATCGGGTTGCGCGAAGGGCTCGCGCTTCGCTGGTCCTTCATCGGCCCGTTCGAGACCATCGACCTCAACGCGCCCGAGGGCGTGCGGCAATATGTGACGCGCTACGGCGGCATTTATGACGGCATGGCGGGGCAACCCGCGGCGGACTGGCGCGGCCCCGTGCTGGACCGGATCGAGGCGGAGCGCCGTGCGGCGCTTCCCGCAGACGAGCTTGCTCAGCGGCAGGCGTGGCGAGACCGGCGCCTCATGGCGCTCGCCGCTCACAAGCGTCGAGCAACAGACGAAATCGGAGATTGATAGAATGCCAGACAAGGTCATCCTCACCTGCGCCGTGACCGGCGCCATCCACACGCCGACGATGTCGGATCACCTTCCCATCACGCCCGACGAGATCGCCGAAGCCGCGATCGGGGCGGCCGAGGCGGGGGCCGCGATCCTGCACCTGCATGCCCGTGACCCGAAAACTGGAAAGCCCGACCAGTCGGCCGAGGCCTTCGCGCCGTTCCTGGGCCGGATCAAGCAGGCGACGAATGCGGTGGTGAATATCACCACCGGCGGTTCGCCCTACATGACGGTGGACGAACGCACGAAGCCCGCGGCGCAATGGGCGCCCGAGGTCGCCTCGCTCAACATGGGGTCGATGAATTTCGGCTTCTTCCCGCTTCTCGCGAAATACAAGGAGTTCAAGCACGCATGGGAGCGTGAGCATCTCGAGGGGTCGCGTGACCTCGTCTTCCGCAATTCGTTCAAGGACATCGAATACGTGCTGGAGACCTGTTATGACAACGGCACCCGGTTCGAGTTCGAGTGCTACGACATCTCGCATCTCTACAACCTCGCGCATTTCGCGGATCGTGGCCTCGTGAAGCCGCCGTTCTTCGTTCAGTCCGTCTTTGGCCTGCTGGGGGGGATCGGCACCCATCCCGAGGATGTCATGCACATGAAGCGCACGGCAGACCGTCTCTTCGGAAAGGATTTCCGCTGGTCGGTTCTGGGGGCCGGCAAGGACCAATTCCGCATCGCCACACAGGCACTGAGCATGGGGGGCAATATCCGCGTCGGTCTCGAGGACAGCATCTGGATCTCGCGCGGCAAACTTGCAGAGAGCAACGCCCAACAGGTCGCCAAGGCGCGCGCCCTCGTCGAGGGGCTGGGCCTCGAGCTCGCGACGCCGGACGAGGCACGCGAGATGCTCGCGCTCAAGGGCGGCGACGCCGTGAACTTCTGAACCGGATACCAAGGGAGGAGACCAACATGCAGATCGATATTCTGCTCGACGTGAAAACGACACTGGGCGAGGGCCCGGTCTGGGACGTGGAAAGCCAGCGGCTCTATTTCATCGACTCGATGGATGGGCGGGTGTTTCGCTGCACTGCGGACGGCACGGAACTGCGCGCCTGGGATGTGCCGGGCAAGATCGGCTCGATGGCGGTGCGCAAGGACGGCAAAGGGGCCATCGTCTCGCTCGACAAGGGGTTCTGGTTGCTCGATTTCGACAGCGGCGATTGCGAGTTGCTGCACGACCCGGAGGCCAACCTCGCCACGACTCGTATCAATGACGGCAAATGCGACCGGCGCGGTCGGTTTTTCGCCGGTTCGATGGATATGCAGGAAGAGGGGCCGCTGGGCGCACTCTACCGCGTCGATCCCGACCTGAGCGTTACCAAGCTCGAGGAGGGGATCATCTGCTCGAACGGGCCGTGCTTCTCGCCTGACGACAAGACCTTCTACTTCACGGATACCTGGACCGGTGAGATGTGGGCCTATGACTATGATATCGAGACGGGCGGCATTTCGAACCGTCGCACCTTCGCGAAGGCCGACACCTCGAACGGCGGCGCCGCGGACGGGGCGACGGTCGATGCGGAGGGCTATTACTGGATGGCGCTGGTCTATGACGGGCGGATCTGCCGCTTCGCACCGGACGGCACGCTCGACATGGAAATCCCGATGCCAGTGAAGAAGGTCACGAGCGTCCAGTTCGGCGGCCCCGATCTCGATGTGCTCTACGTCACGTCGATGGCAAAGCCTCCGCTGCCGCGTTTCCCCGACGACGGTGTTCAGCGCGGCAGCCTGTTCGCGATCCGCGGTCTCGGCGTGAAAGGCGTGCCGGAGCCGCGCTTCGGCGGCTGACCGATCAAAGCCGACCTCATCTGAAGCCCTGCGCGCGCTCCGCGCGCAGGCGCATCCGGAGGAGCTGCGTGAGACCGGAGAGCGGCCAGCGCTCGGACTGATCGTGGCGGTTCGTTTCGCAAAGAGAGCAGTGTGAAATTCGCCTCTCCGGGAAAGTTATCCCTAGTAGGTCAGCCAGTCCAAACGCTCTCCGATGCGGAGCCAGGAATTTTCCTGAAATTTTCCGACCGGAATTTTCAGGTCGGCGAGGGACACTGGTCCCATGAAAGATCTTGCAAACCCTCCCGCCAATCTCGCCCGATCCAATCCTCGGGCCGCGTCGACCCATATACAAACCTGCACCCTCTCGAAAGTGAATAGCCCCGCCTTTCTTAGACGCCTTCGTGTCTCAGTTCCCGCTGTCGCTCGAAGCCGACGGGCGACAGCATTCCATGCCAAGCGTGCAAAGCTTGCCGCGCCGAGCGCAACCGGAACCTCATCGTCTCGCTACGAAGGTCGAATATCGCCGCGCCATCTGATCGTTAGACTCGCCGCATGTTGCGCGCGCTCATCCTATGGTTCTTTCTGGCGTTGCCCGCTTTCGCGGCGAGCCTGTCGCGCGAGCAGGTGGCCGATATCGTCGTTGCGCCTTATGCGGTGGGCGATGAAATCAATGAAAAGGGCGTCTGGCAGCTCCGCAATTCCGGGGGCGGCGAGGCGGGTTATGTCTTTGAGACCGGCGAATTGGCGCCGTTGCCGGGTTTTTCCGGCAAACCGATCAACATGCTGGTCATGCTCGATCTGGAAGGGCGCTTCATAGACGTGAAACTGATCAGTCAACACGAACCGGTTTTCGTGTCTGGGCTGGGAGAAGCGCCATTTCGGGAATTTCTCGAACAGTATCGCGGCCACTCCATCAACGAGCCGATCGTCGTCGGCACGCCTTATGGCGGTGCCGGGTCGGGCTCAGATCTCGTTTATCTCGATGGTGTGACCAAGGCGACCGCGAGCGTGCGGATCGCGCATGAATCAATCTTGGCGGCGACGCTCGCGGTGGCGCGTGAGAAGATGAAGGGAATCCAATCCGGTCCGCCGCCGAAGCCTGATCCAGACCATCGCGAGCAGCTTGACTGGCAAGGCCTTATCGAGGCGGGACTGGTGGGGCGGCTCCGCGTCACGAACGCAGAGGAAGACGCGGCGTTCGACAATACGAAATGGGCCGCCGATGATGCGACGGTCGATAGCGACCCGAACGGGCTTTATCTCGATCTCTATGCTATCGACCTCGGCCCGGGCTCGATTGCAAAAGCTGCGCTTTCTCCCGAGACCTATGCCGAAACGCGACGCTTCCTGTCTCGTGCGCCGGATGACGAGCTCTATCTGCTCATCGAGGCCGGCCGACAGGGGCTGGTGAGCGAAGACTTCGTCCGGAACACGGCACCGGATCGGATCTCTGCGCAGCAAGATGGATTGCCGCTGGCGCTGCGCGATGCGGACATTCTGGCGCAACTGGCCAAAGATGCCCCGGCGACGCTTGAGGACGCGACGAAGATGGTGGTCCGGCTGGATCGCCGTCTCGGTTTCGATCCCTCCCGCGATTGGGAGCTGACCGCGCAGGCGGTTCGTCTGCATGGGATGTTTCAGCCCGAAGCGGGAGAGGCGAAATTCAGTCTCACGATGAAGACACCCGAGCGGTTCTTCGTTTTCCCGCAAGTGCCGGAGGCCTTGCCGCCATGGCGTGAGGCGCTTCGCAATCGGGCAACGGATTTGTGGGTTCTCAGCGGGTTCCTCGTGCTGCTGTTTGGGGCGCTGCTGCTGCAATCGCGGCTTGCGGCGCTCAGGCTTTTTACCCCGGTGCGGCTTGCGATTCTCGCGATCACGATCGGCTTCGTCGGTTATTGGGGGCAGGGGCAACTCTCTATCGTGACGCCCATCGCGGTGATCCGGGCGCTCACCGGGAACGGCTCGCTCGAGGTGCTCCTCTATGACCCGTTCTCGCTTCTGATCTGGGCGGCGGCGATCCTCGGTTTCCTCCTGTGGGGGCGCGGATTTTTCTGCGGCTGGCTGTGCCCTTACGGGGCAATTCAGGAATTCGCGCATCACATCGGACGCTTCCTGAACTTGCCGAAATGGGAGCCGCCACGGTCACTTGCCCAAGCGCTCCTTTGGACCGGGCCGGTGGCGTTGGCTGTGCTGACCGGCATTGCACTTGTCACGCCCGATCACATCGAGAAAGCCGTCGAGGTCGAACCTTTCAAGACTGCTATCACCACCCATTTCGCCAGACCCTGGCCCTATGTGCTCTGGGCGGCGGGGTGGATCGCGGTCTCGATGGTCTGGTTCAAGGGGTTTTGCCGCTCCGTCTGCCCCTTGGGGGCCGCGATGCGGCTCGGCGGCCTCTTACGACTGCGAAGCTGGATCCCGCGTCGGGCCGACTGCGGCTCGCCGTGTCAGCTGTGCAAGGTGCGATGCAATTACGGGGCAATCGCGAAGACCGGCCAGATACGGTATTCAGAGTGTTTCCAATGCCTCGATTGCGTGAAAATTCATGACGATCCAAAGCTTTGCGTGCCTCTCGTGCTAGCCGCGAAAAAGGGAAAACGCGGCCCCGGCCTGAGGGAGGCAGCAGAATGAATCGGCGCCGTTTCCTGCAAATTTCGGCGGCGGCGCTATGTGCCGGAGCCCGCGCGCAGGCAGCGCCCTGGACTGGACAGGCATTTGGTGCCGAGATCGCGCTCGATCTCAGGGGCGGGGTCAGGAACCGGCAGGACATGCGCGCGATCCGGGACGAAATTCAAGAGATCGAGAACACGTTCTCCTTGTATCGCGAAAGCGAATTGACGCGCCTCAACGCGACAGGCCGCTGCCGACCGTCTGCTGCGATGTCGGAGGTTCTCGCGCTCTCGCGACGGGTGCATCTGGCGACGTTGGGCGCGTTCGATCCAACGGTGCAGCCGCTTTGGGATGCCTTGGCAAATGGCAATAGCGGCGCTTCGCTGCGTGCGAAAATCGGCTTTGAGACCGTAAGAGTTGCGGCGGACATTCGACTCGGACCGGGGCAAGCCCTGACGCTGAACGGGATCGTGCAGGGATATGCGGCTGACCGTGTCCGGGACCTCTTGGTTGCGCGGGGCTATTCCGACGTGCTGGTCGACATGGGCGAGTTCGCGGCGATCGGCGGTCCGTTCGATCTTGGGGTGTCGGATCCAAGCGCTGGATTGCTTGCGCGCCTGCAGCTGCGCGACGGGCGGGCGATGGCGACCTCGTCGCCGGGAGCGCTCGCTTTGCCGGGTGGCTCGCATATCCTGGGGCCCCAAGGGCAGCTCCCGCGCTGGTCAACGGTTACGGTCGAGGCAAAGAGCGCGGCGCTCGCAGATGCGGCCTCGACTGCATTCGTGCTCATGGAGCGCGACGAGATCGCACGTAGCGCGGCCCGTCTTGGCCTCGATGCCGTCCATCTGGTGGATTTCGATGGGAATTACGGGCCGCTCTGATCGCGAGATCGAAAGCGGCCCGAACGCGCAGATCACCGCGTCGGTGGGGTGAATCCCACGCCGTAATCGGCAAAGGCCTTGGCGATCCGCCCGTCTTCCAGCGCAGCTGCGATCGCGTCATCGACCGCATAGCCAAGACGACGATGCTGCATCGAGAGCGCCACGCCGATCGCCCATTTCGAGCGCGGCAATCCGAGCGGCGGTTCGTGGATGTCGATGCCGGGCGCAAGCGCGGCTTCCAGCTCGGCCCGCGGGCCCATCACCGCCATCACCTCGTGATCGGCCAGTGCCTTCATCGCGAGCGCGGTATTGCGGTAGCGATGCACCTTGTCCGCCGAAGGTCCACGGGTTACGTCGGTCATGTAGAAATCGGAAATCGAGTCATTCTCGACACCGATAGGATCATAACGGAAGACCGCCGGGGTCGGCCCCTTATCGGGATAGCTCGCGGCGTCATAGGCGATGGCGATATGTTCCTCGCCGTAAATGCCGGTGAAAACGACCTGATCGAAGCGACAGGCGTAATCCACATCATAAGGAACATGCAGCATCACGTCGGAGACGCGGCCATTTACGACGGCGCCCTTGTAGACATAATTGCGCAAATCGGCGTCAAGCGTTTCACCTGCGGAGACGAGCCGGAAGCGCGGCTCGACGCCCAGAGCTCCCGCGATAATCTTGCCGATCTCGATATCGATCCCTTCGGCTTTTCCGGCGTTCTCGAAGGACCAGGGCGCATAGTCGTCATAGACAGCGAATTCGATATAGCCGTCCGTGGCAATCCTATCGAGATCGCGCCCGATATCCTGTGGCGAGGTATTCTGCAATTTCTGTTCTGGGGCCACGCCTTCGCATGCGGCAAAGGCGGGAATGGCTCCGACCATCCCGCCCAGAAATGCCAGCACGCCAAGCCCCGCGCGGGCCTGTGCGATGACGCTCATCATTCCGCAGCCGATATGCCGATCGAAAGCATATCCGCCGCTTCCTTCTGCTTGCTCGGATCCTTCTCCAGCTCATGTGCTGCGCGGGACGCAGCGCTGTCGGCGACGGGTGCTCCGGAAGCGGTATCGACCTTGCCGGAGATATCCTCGAGCGTCGCAATAACGGTGGGGACGTCGGCCTCTCCTGCGGCAAGCTGATCGCGGATCTTTTGAAGCTCATCCGAGTAGGGCTCCAATGCACCATCGTCAGGTCGCGTCTCGATATAGGTGCGGATTGCCCAGGCTGCTTTCTGACCGAGGATTTCCCCGAAGGCGGGCATCTTGGTGGTCCCGTTCTGGGTCATCCCATGGCGGAAGCGTTCAACAAACCATTCGTCGCCATATTCCTCGGCTTCGAGATAGCGCAGGTCCGGCGCCAGACCGCCCGAAACCGCACCCAGCCCGTGGCAGCGCGCACAGTTCTGATTGAAGCCGCTGTCGCCGATCTGGACGGCCTTGGCCCACACCTCATCACCGGCCGCCGCGGCGCGATAGGGGTTCTCGCTGAGCCATTCCTCGCCAACGTCGGGCAGGGCATCGGTGTTGACGGGCTGTGGTGTCACGTCGCCATGCGAAAAGGCGGTGACCGGCGCAAGTGCCAGCGCCAGAAGCGCGGCCATCAGGCCCTTACGGGTGTTGAGCATCTAAACCTCCCAAAAAGATCTCGCTTGTCTTCTGGATAACGCGAGGCTGCGTCGGGCCACCATTCGACCTTGGTATCAATCGCGGTCCCGCTGGCGGGAAGGGGCATTGTCCTTTGGTCGAATAGGCGCGCCGTCGCGACCTGATACTGTGGTCGCAAATGCGTGATCGCCGGAGGAGCGGCGGGGGGCGCAGATGGGAGGAACAGATGGCTTTTGACGGATTGAGCCGCGCAGCGGGCGCGGCGATTGCAGCTCTCGCAATGAGTGCAAGCGCATGGGCGGCGGACCTGCCAGTGCTGAAGGTGGCCGCGCTCGAAGGCGGAACCGTGAATTGGGAGCTGGACACGATCAAGCACTACGGTCTGGACCGAGAGAACGGCTTCACTCTCGAGGTGGTCCCCGTCGCAGGGAAGTCGGGCTCCGATATCATGCTGCAGGGCGGGGCGGTCGATGCCATCGTAACCGACTGGTTCTGGGTTGCGCGGATGCGCGCAACGGGCGAAGATTACCGCTTCATTCCATATTCGAAAGCAGTGGGCGGGCTTTTGGTCGCTCAGGACAGTCCGGCAAAAACGCTGGCCGATCTCGACGGAAAGAAAATCGGCATCGCAGGCGGGCCGCTCGACAAGAGTTGGCTCATACTGCGGGCCTATGCCGAGCAGGCCGATGGCTTTGATCTGGCGGGCAAGACCGAGCAGGTTTTCGGCGCGCCGCCCCTTATCATGAAAGCGGCGCTTTCGGGCGAAGTCGATGGCGCGATCAATTTCTGGCATTTCGGTGCGAAGATGGAAGCCGCAGGGATGCGCGAATTGGTGAGCGTCGGCGATGCCGCGCGCGCGCTTGGTCTCTCTCCTGAGACACCGCTGCTCGGCTATGTTCTCTCGGGGGACTTGGTGGAGTCGAAACCGGAGCTAGCCTCGGGTTTGGTCGCCGCCTCGCGTGCGGCCAAAGAAAAACTCGCCACCGACGACGAGGCCTTTGCGCGGCTTCGCCCGATCATGAATGCCAAAAGCAACACCCAATTCGCGGCGCTCAAGGCGGGATGGCTCGCTGGCGTCCCGGCACCCGGCCCGGTCGATGAGGCGGCTGCCGACAAGATGCTGCGTCTCATGGCGAAACTGGGCGGTGAGAAGCTGGTGGGCGGCGCGACATCGCTGCCCGAGGGCACATTCCTGACGAACTGAGCGATGGGCGCAATTTTGATCACGCAAGGGAAGAGATCTGGCGTGGAGACCGGGCGCAGCTTCGCTCTGCGAAACCGCGCCCGGCTCTGGCCCAACCTTCCTGTGGTCGTTGCCTCGCTCATGGCGCTCGTTCTGCTCTGGGCCTGTCTCGCTTGGTGGTTGGCCGATCCGCAGCTTGCTCCCGGACCACAGATAGTTTTCCCGACTCTCTGGACGGCATTGGTTAGCGGTGACCTTTGGCCAGACCTGAGCGCCACGCTCACACGGGTGACGGCAGCCTTCGGGCTGGCGATGGGCTTCGGCGTGGCGATCGGGATCGCACTTGGCGGCAGCCGTCGTGCGGATCGCTGGTTTGGGCCCTGGTTGACGGTCGCGCTGAATATTCCGGCGCTGGTGACCATCGTGCTTTGCTATCTCTGGATCGGGCTGAATGAGTGGGCGGCCGTCGCGGCTGTGTCGCTGAACAAGATTCCAATGGTCGCGGTGATGCTGCGCGAAGGGATGGTGGCGCGCGACACCGACCTGTCGGACATGGCGCGACTTCACTGCATGGGCTGGTTCGCCCGGCTGCGCCACATTTTGATCCCGCAGCTCGCGCCGCATATCATGGCTTCGGCGCGCGCGGGGTTGGCACTGATCTGGAAGATTGTGCTTGTCGTCGAGTTTCTCGGCCGATCCAACGGGATCGGATTCCGCATTCATCTTGATTTCCAGATGTTCGATATCGCGGGCGTGCTTGCGAATGCGCTTGCCTTCGTCGCCGTGATGCTCGCGGTGGAATGGGGTCTCCTTGCGCCGCTTGCGCAACGCGCTGCACGCTGGAGACAAAGATGATCCGGCTGGAGCTGACAGAGAAATCCTTCAGCGGCATACCTGTGCTTGGACCTATGAAGCTCGATGTCGCGCGCGGCGAGGTGCTGGGGCTCTCGGGAGCGTCAGGTGCAGGCAAGACAACCCTGTTGCGACTGCTGGCTGGGCTCGACCATCGTTTCGAGGGAAGCCTAAAGGTGGAGGGGCGCCGCGCAATGGTGTTCCAGAACCCGACCCTGATGCCTTGGCGCCGCGTGATCGACAATGTGACGCTGCCGACTTCAGCCACCGAGACACAGGCGCGTGCGATGCTGGATCGGGTCGGGCTGGCCGGCCTTGAGGATCACTGGCCCGGTCAGATTTCGGTCGGTCAGGCGCGGCGCGTGGGGCTGGCCCGGGCCTTCGTGATGCGCCCCGATGTGCTGTTAATGGACGAGCCCTTCGCCTCGCTTGACGATGCGAGGGTGGAAGGCCTGCTGGAACTGACCGCCGGCTTGATCGCGGAAACCCATGCGGCGGTGGTGATCGCGAGCCATGCGGCAGGCGAACTCGATGCGCTGGCCACACGGTTTGCCCGGGTCGAGGGACGCCCGGCACGGCTCGTTCAAGAGCGGGTGCGGGCGGGTTCGTAACCCCAGATCGCAACGGCGAAGAACACCAAGCTCGCCAATGCGGTCCAACCGAGAGCTGCGGGGTTCAGCTGGCCGTAGAGCGCGAAGCGGATCAATTCGACTGCCTGAGTGAAGGGATTGATCTCGCATAACCTGGCGAGAAGCGGAGAGCTCTCCTGCATTTTCCATATCGGGTAGAGTGCCGAAGAGCAGAAGAACATCGGGAAGATCACGAAGTTCATGATCCCTGCGAAATTCTCCAGCTGTCTGATGCGCGAGGACAGGAGCAAGCCAAGCGCTCCCAACATGATTGCCGCAAGCAAAAGCGCGGGGACGACGGTCACATATCCCGTCGACGGTGCGCGCAATCCGAAGAGCGCCGCTATGGCAAGGAAGGCCGCGACCTGCACCATCCCGACCAGCGCGCCGGCGAGCAGTTTCGCGCCAAGCATGAACCATCGTGGCAGAGGCGCTGTCAGCATCAGCCTCATCGCACCATTCTCGCGATCGTGGACGAGGCTGAGAGAACTTTGCATTCCGGAGAACAGCAAGATCATCGCGCAGAGACCGGGCAGGATATAGGTCTCATAGGAAATATAGGTTCGGTAGGGGGGGATGATCGACAAGCCCAGTGCCGCCCGAAAGCCCGCCGCGAAGATGAAGAGCCAGACGAGCGGGCGCACGAGAGCTGCGAGGAACCGCTCGCGTTGCGTGAAGAAGCGAGCGAGTTCGCGCGAGGCGATGGCGGAGGCGGCGGAGAGCGCGCTCATGCCGTATCGCCCATCGCCTGGGAGAACCAGTCAGCTAGGAGGCTGTTCTTGCTCAAGCCCCGGACGTCGCCTTGCTCTTTCACCTGACCTTTCTGTAGCACCACGACCTGATCCTCCGGGCGTAATTCATCGGCGAGATGGGTGGCCCAGAGCACGGCTATTCCGTCTTGGGCGAGTTGATGGACATGGGCGGTGATCGCGCTGCGGGCAGGCGCGTCGAGACCTACCGTCGGCTCGTCGAGCAAAAGGAGCCGGGGCCGATGAAGCAGCGCGCGGGCGATCTCCATCCGGCGCCGGTGCCCGCCATTAAGTGCGCGCAGTTTTTCTTCGGCACGTTCGGCCATGCCCAGACGATCGAGCGCTTCCGAGATGCGACGATCGGCGAGTTTGCTGCCGAGCCCGTGTAGCGCTGCGAAATAGCGTAGATTTGCGCGAACCGAGCGATCGAGATCGAGAGTCGGCTGCTGGAAGACGACGCCGATCTCGGCCAGCGCCTTGCGCCGGGCGCGTGCCATGTCGTGACCGGAGATCGTGACCACGCCGGGGGCGGGCCGGATCAGTCCGGTCAAAACCGACATCAGCGTCGATTTGCCTGCGCCGTTGGGGCCAAGCAGTGCGCAGAAGCGCCCCTTCTCGACGCGGAACCCCACATCGCGCAGCGCGGGTTTGCGGCCCCAGTCATGGCTGAGGCCCGCAACATGCAGGGCAGGCGCGTCACTCAATCAAGATCTCCAGCCGCTGATCCTCACCGGTCGAGCCGGGTATGTGCAGGTCGTAGCGACCCGGCTTGATCGCGATGAACCCGATCTCCATCGTGCCTGCGCGGTCGAACTCGATGGAGGCGAGACCCATCGGGCGGACCTCCAGCCCGCGGATCACCACCTCGTCGACCCAGATCGCGCGGAAGAAGCCGTCGCTTTCGAGCCCGATTTCGCCCGACCCGTCGGCGGTGATCTCGACCTCGTAATATCTGCCCGATCGCAGCGTCCAGGGACCGCCCAGCGGCTCGCCCACCGAGAGGGTCACTTCGGGGAGGTCTTCCTTGTTGTGACCCGACAAAAGGCCCGCCAACGGGGCCGCATCGTCATCGGCCCAGGCGGGACCGGCGCAGAGCGCGGCGATCAAACTGACTTTCAGAATTTTTGAAAACATGGAAAGCCTCGTCATTTGGAGGTCGGGCGTGCGGCTGCGCCCCAGGGGAAGCGGCCGACTTTCACGGTGTCGATCGGCTCGAGCGTGGCGATATCGATCACCGTCACATCGCCAGAGACACCGTTCGTCGTGAACAGTTTCGTCTGATCCGGCGAGGTCGCCATGTGCCAGACACGGCGCCCGACGAGGATGTATTTTTCGACCTCGAAGGTCTTGGCGTCGACCACCGCGATATGGTTCGCGGGCCCAAGCGCAATGAAAACCTTCGAGGCGTCGGGCGAGAACCGCATGCCGACGGGCTGGATCTTCTCAGGGCGCACGCCCTTAAGCGTGAAGGAAATCTTGCCGATCTCACTGTGGTCCGAGGTGTCGAAGATCGCGACCGTGCCGCCGATCTCGGAACTGACCCAGAGCTGCGCGCCGTCTGGACTGAACTCGGCATGGCGCGGGCGCGGATCGACGAGGGAATTTGCGATGATCTTATGCGTTTCGGTGTCGATCCAATGCGCCATGTTCGTCGTTTCCGAGGTCGTCACCTGAACCTTCCCGTCGGGCGAAATACCCATGCCTTCGGGTTCGACGCCGACATCGATTTGCGCCACCACTTTTCGGGTTTGGGTGTCGACCACAGTGGTGATCGCGTCATCCTCGTTCGCGATGTAGAGAAGCCGGTCGTCCGGGGCGATCACGAACTGCTCGGGGTCTTCGCCTGAAGGCAGATCGTGCAGGATCTCGCCGGTATCGGGGTCCATCACCTGCACCGCGTCGCTGTCCGAGGCACAGATATAGACTCGTTTGAAATCGCGGCTGAATGTGATCCCGCGTGGACGTTCCCCGGTATCGAAACTGTGCAGCACTTTGAGGCTATTTGCATCGATCACCGAGACCGTGTCGTCAGCTTCGTTGGTGACCCAGATTTCGTCCGCGAAGGCCGGACTCGCGAGCAGGGTCGTCAGAAGAAGGGCGCGGATCATTGGCTGTCTCCGAAGGCGGCGCAGGTGGATTCGGGGGCGTCGATGCCCAGTGTGTCGAGCTCGTTGGTTTGGTGCAGAAAGCCCTCGAGCGGGGCGAGCGCGGTCAGCGCACGCTCGGTCACCAACGGGATCGGCTGACGCAGCTGACCGTTCCAGTTGCGAAACGAGAGCGGTCGGCCGAGGAAACCCGCGAGGCGAAATTCGTCCGAGAGCATGTAGCGGCGCAGGGTCGCAGGGTCCGTCGATTGCGTGCGGGTGAAAGCCTCACCCACAGCCGCAACCGCGACCCAAGCGGCGAAATCGCCCTGCGCCATCTCGCGGCCTGCGGCTTCGCGGAAACGGTTTTGCAGCTGCGCCGCGCCATATTGCTCGACCACGCCCGACCAGCCCACGGGCTTCAGCCCTTCAGAGCCCGCCAACGGGCGCGGAAGCCAGCTGTTATAGGCGATGTAACGCGCGAAATCTCCCGGCTCGTCGGAGACGAGTAGGAGGTCGTGATCGGGGAGGTCTTGCGTAAAGAGCGGCACCTCGGCAGCAGCCGCCCGGCGCATATCGGCATCGAAGGCCCATTCCTTCTCGCCCGCGAGCGTCAGGCCGAATTTGGTGAGCGCGCGTTTCAGTGCGGCAGTGAAGGCCAGGTCCTCGGGCAATTGCCCGGAGATCAGGGCCAGCTTGCGCCATTTCTTGAAAAGGATGAACTGCGCCAGCGCATCCGCGCGCATCGCATAGCTCGGTGCAGTGTGCAGCACGTTCCTGCGGCAGTCATCACCACGCAGCGCATCGTCCTGCGTCGAGGCATCGAGGATAAGCACGTCCTTTGCTTCGGGCAGGTCGGCTAACGCCAGCAGGTCCGGGGCAGGGGCTTTGACGACGAGCACCTTCGCGCCGTCAGCCAGCACGGATTTCGCGGCACCCAGAAAATCGTCTTGGGGGGCGATGACGGTTTCGTTCGATGCGTAATCCTGCCCGGTAAAGCGCCCGGTCGTGCGGATGTCGCCGATCGCAAGCCGCGTGCCGTCGAGACCCAGACTCTCGGGAACCGCCGCTATGTTCGAGAGAATCGGCGGCGGCGTGACCTGATGCTCCAGCCAGTCGATGCGCAACGTTTCCGATGACGCAGGCGCGCCAAGGAGCAGCGCGGCACAAACCCCGATGAGCCATTGGATTCGCAAAGATTTCCTCCCATGCCGGACTCCTCCGGCAACGCCATGCTGCGAAGCGGAGGTGCAAGGTGCAATACGACCAAGGTATAAGCCGCACCTGCGGGCGCACTCGCCGCGGCTATGCTAGGATCGTGCGAAGGAAGGTTTCATCGGAGCAGGAGGGGAATGCGATGCGCGCGATGATCTGCACGGCTATTCTGGTGGTGAGCGTGCCCCTTGGTGCCGTGGCCCAGCAATCGGATGAAGGCGGAGATTTCCACGGGGACCTGAACCCCGAGGAGTTGTCGCTCGACCGGGCGCTGCGCGACGTCGGGCGAGGTGAGACCTCGATGACCAATTGCGCGATGGGCTACCTGATCACCAAGTCGGGCCGTCATGCCGAAGCGCGTCAGCTCTTCGAGCGATGCTCGCGCGACGGTTGGACAGGGGCGATGACGTGGATGAGCCAGCTCGACGACAACGGTCTGGGTGGCCCCCTCGATCCGGGCGCAGCCGCTGACTGGGACAAGCGCGCCGCCGATCTGGGCGACCCGGTGGGGATGTTCAATCGCGGGCTCGACCTGATGCGCGGACGCGGCGTCGCGCGCGACGAGGCGGCGGGGCGGGCACTCGTGGATCGCGCGGCAAAGGCAGGTCTTCCCACGGCGCAGCGGCTTCAGGGAGCGGGTTACGACCTCGATGAAGTCACGCCCGATGCCGACAATTGGAAATACGCGCCGGTCTCTTGACCGGATGCGGGCGGCGGCCGGGTCTTCCTCTTCCCATACGCGATCCGGCTGCCCGAACCAGTGTGATCTACGACCAAGGTAGGGGGGTGAGCTTGATGCGGATCAAGCCCGCCGCTCGGAGACAGGGGCATTGTGCGGGGCGAAAGACAGTCGCAATGAAGAAGAGGTTCTCCGATGTTTCGCCCCGTCCTGGCCGCCACCGTCCTGATCTGCCTGAGCCTTCCGGCCGCTGCCGAGACCTATAAGAAGGTCAAGACAGATGCTGGTGGAGCTCTATTCGAGACCTCCTGCCTGCGTTGCCACTCGGTCGATGCCGACAAGGCGAGCTACGGTCCGCTCTTGAACGGTGTCGTCGGTCGTCGTGCGGGCACCTATCAAGGCTATCCATATTCCGAGGCGCTGAAGGCTGCGGGCTTTGTCTGGACGCCCGGCGCGCTGCGCGCCTGGATGGAGGACAATGACAAATTCGTCCCCGGCACCAAGATGCGCCATGTCGGGATCGAGGATCCGACAGTGCAGGATTTCATCGTCACCTATCTGACATCGTTGAATTGATCTCTTCCGCGTCGTCGTTCCTCCCGGCCGCGCGGTGGCTTTGACGGTCCGGTTCGGTCCGGGCGGGGTCGCACAGGGCGTAAGACCAATGGACAATATACGCCGCGATCCCGCCGTCGATACTTGAGCCGTGATGCATCGTGAGTGCGCGTGACCCCCGCGTCGCACCACGGGCGGGAGACCAAAGGGAGGACATGATGAACAGATTTGTATTGGCAGCCGTCGTTGCCATTTCCTGTCTCGGAACGGCTGTGAGCGCCGGTGTGACCGAGGAGGATCTGGCCAATGACCAGACCAGCACCGATAACGTGCTCACCAACGGGATGGGGCGCCATCTGCAGCGTTATTCGCCGTTGGAAACCCTCAACAAGGACAACGTGAAGAACCTCGTTCCGGCCTGGGCCTTCAGCCTTGGCGGCGAGAAGCAGCGCGGTCAGGAAAGCCAGCCGCTCGTTTATGACGGGGTCATGTATGTAACGGGTTCCTATTCGCGTATGTGGGCGATCGACCTGAAATCCGGCGAGGAGATCTGGCAATATGACGCGCGCCTCCCCGAAGGCATCCTGCCATGCTGTGACGTGATCAACCGCGGCGCCGCGATCTATGGCGACAACATTTATTTCGGCACGCTCGACGCGCGCATCGTGGCGCTCGACCGCAAGACCGGCAAGACGGTCTGGAACAAGAAGATCGCCGATTACAAGGAAGGGTATTCCTACACCGCCGCGCCCTTGATCGTGAACGGAATGGTCATCACCGGCAATTCTGGCGGCGAGTTCGGCATCGTCGGTGAGGTGCAGGCTCGTGACGCCGAGACCGGCGAGCTGGTCTGGACGCGTCCGACAATCGAAGGCCACATGGGCACGCTCAATGGTGAAGAGAGCACCATGACCGGCACGCTCAACGCGTCCTGGCCGGGCGACATGTGGAAAACCGGCGGCGGCGCGACCTGGCTTGGCGGTTCCTATGACGCCGACACCGATACGCTCATCTTCGGGGCGGGCAACCCGGCGCCTTGGAACTCCTGGCTGCGCAATGCTGGCGAGAAGAATGACGGCAGCGGCGACAACCTGTATGCGGCTTCGCGTCTGGGCATCGACCCAAAGACCGGCGAAATCAAATGGCACTTCCAGACCACTCCGCGCGAGGGTTGGGATTTCGACGGCGTGAACGAAGTCGTGGCCTTCACGGACAAGGACGGCAACAAGCGTTTCGCCACCGCCGATCGCAACGGCTTCTTCTACGTGCTGAACCGCGACGATGGTAAATTTATTGCGGCCTATCCTTTCGTGAAGGATATCAACTGGGCGAAGGGCATCGATGCGAACGGTCGCCCGATCTATAATGAGGAAATGCGCCCCGGTGCGCCGAACACCAGCTCGGAGGATGGCAAAGGTCAGCAGGTCTTCGCGGTGCCTTCGTTCCTCGGTGGCAAGAACTGGATGCCGATGAGCTACAGCCAGAAGACCGGCCTGTTCTATGTGCCCTCGAACGAATGGGGCATGGATATCTGGAACGAGCCGATCTCCTACAAGAAGGGCGCGGCCTATCTGGGTGCGGGCTTCACGATCAAGCCGCTCTTCGAGGATTACATCGGTTCGCTCAAGGCGATGGACCCCGCGACCGGTGAGGTGAAGTGGGAATACAAGAATGACGCGCCGCTCTGGGGTGGCACGATGGCCACCGCGGGCGGTCTCGTGTTCTTCGGCACCCCCGAGGGCAAGTTCATGGCTCTCGACGACGAGACCGGCGAAGAGCTTTGGTCGTTCCAGACCGGCTCTGGGATTGTCGGTCAGCCGATCACCTGGGAAGAAGATGGCGAGCAATATGTTTCCGTCATGTCCGGCTGGGGCGGCGCGGTGCCGCTCTGGGGTGGCGAGGTGGCCAAGCATGTGAACTATCTCAATCAAGGCGGCATGGTCTGGACGTTCCGCCTGCCCAAGCAGTTGGCCTCGGCTAACTGATTGCTTGATCATCAACGAAATGCCTGGGCGCGAAGGGAAACCTTCGCGCCCTTTCACGTTCCATGCCGACTCTGTCGCGCGTTTCGGCGGGATAAGACTTTTTGCCAGTATGACAGGTCAGAGGGGCGCGATAGGCTAAAGAAAAGGCGGGCGAGGTTCCGCCAAGCCATGCCGAAGGACGCATTATGAAGGATCGCGCTGCCAGTCCGAAGAGGGTCGAATTCAATGCGGCGATGATCGTCGAAGATCATCCGTTATTCTGCGACGCGCTGGCCATGACCCTGCAGGCCGTCGCGGGGATCGAGACAGTCGCACAGGCGGAGCGTCTGGGCGACGCGATACAAATGATTGAAGAGGGGGCCGCACCGGACGTTATCGTGCTCGACCTGAACCTGCCGGACGTTAACGGGCTCGACGGGTTGATGCGGCTCAAACAGGCTGCCCCGGACAAACCGATCGTCGTCGTTTCCTCGCTCGACGAACCGCGGGTGATCCGCTCGGCGATCCTCGCGGGTGCGGCAGGTTTCGTGCCCAAACATTCGCGGCGCGAGTTGTTCAGGGCCGCTTTCGCCGCAATCAGCCGCGGTGAGGTCTTCGTGCCGGAGACGAGTGGCGAGGCGCTGGCCGGGGGCAACGGTATTTCTCCTCAGGACGAGGCGATCCGACGTCTCAGCCAGCTCACCCGGCAACAGGCGAATATCCTCGAGCAGATCTGCGAAGGCAAAATGAACAAGCAGATCGCCTTCGACCTCGATATTGCCGAGACCACCGTGAAAGCGCATGTGACCGCGATCATGCGCAAGCTCGGCGTTTGCTCGCGCACGCAGGCAGTCCTGATCGCGCGCGAGGCGCAGAGTATGACGGGATTGCCCGAAGGCTGGAGGGCAGGCTAATCTTTCCGTTCAGGGAGGAGATATGCTGGATATTCACGACTCGCGCGCCGGCCCAGGCTGTCCGCGCTCTGCCTATGCGCCTGCGCAGGCGCCGGATTCACTGCGCCGGATCGCGGAAGATCTGGGTGAAGGCCCGTTTGCTCAGGTTTTTCTCTTCGTTGATCCCGGCGCCGATCTCGACAGTCTCGTGCAAGAAGGTCGCGCGCTCTTCCCTGGCGCTGAAGTCGTAGGCTGCACCACTGCCGGAGAGATCACCGGGAACGGCTACGATGAAGGCCAGATAGTGGGCTTCGCGCTACCGGTGAAGGGATTTTCAACTGAGACTCTGATCATCGAAGATCTAGACCGGCTTGATACAAAAGCGCTGGTGTCCGAGCTGTTGCGCGCCCGGCAAAGCCTCGGGCGTCTCGCGTTCGAGCGGGCGAATGAATTCGCGATCCTGTTGGTTGACGGCCTTTCGGGGCAGGAGGACCAGCTGGTTTCCGCACTTTCGGGTGGGCTCGGGCCGGTGCCAGTGTTCGGGGGGTCGGCGGGGGACGGCAACAAGTTCGAGCGTGCCGAGTTGTTTGCCCGCGGACGGCGTTTCGAGAATGCAGGAATCCTGACGCTTGTCCGTTCCGCCTGCGAGGTGAAGCTGTTTTCATTTAACCACTTGCAGCCCACCTCCTCGCGAATGGTGGTGACAATGGCCGATCCCGGCGCGCGTTCGGTGCTGCGGATCAATGACGAACCGGCAGCCCGCGAATACGCGAGGCTGCTGGGGCTCAGCGTCGCCGACCTTTCGCCGACAGTCTTTGCCGCGAACCCGATCCTCGTGCGCGTCGGCGGGCGTTATCACGCGCGTTCGATCCAGCAAGTCGGGCCGGGAGAATCGCTGATATTCTTCGCCGCGATCGATGCCGGCTTGGTCCTGACCCTGGGCCGCCCTGACGATATCTCCGCTCATCTGGCGCGCGAACTTGACGCGCTCTCGGCCAGTCGCAGACCTTCGGCCGTGCTGGGATTTGATTGCATCTTTCGCCGCTTCGAAGCTGAGGGCAAGCAATGCGCCCGCGCTGTTTCCGATACGCTGGCGCGCCATGGCGTGGTCGGTTTTTCGACCTATGGCGAACAGATCGGCGCAATGCATGTGAACCAGACCATGACTGGCGTGGCTTTCTTCCCGCCTGAACCATCGGGGATGGAGCCATGAGGCAGTCCCTGGCCGCTTCGCTGCTCGATCCCGGCGATACGTTGGAGCGTCAGAACGCGAAACTTCTGACCATCGCTGAGGCGCTGATCCAACATTCCGAGGAGATGAACGAGGACCGGGGAGCCGCCTTCGCCCAGTTCCAGCGCGCCGCAATGCTCGAAGAACAGGTCCGCGCGCGCACGCGTGATCTGGAACGGGCGCTCGATCTTCTCAACGTTTCGAATGCGCGATTGGCCGATGCGAACCGCGAGACCGAAACCGCGCGGCAAAACCTCGCCGCGGCGATCGAGACCGTGCAGGATGGGTTTGCGCTATTCGACGCCCAGGACGTGCTCGTGATGGCCAATTCGCGTTTCAACGCGCTTCTTGATGACGTGCGTGACGAGATCGTGCCGGGGATGCAGTTTGACGACTACCTCGAACTCGTGGCGGGATCGACGCATCTGCACATGTCCGACGGGATGAGCCGTGGCGACTGGATCGCAATGCGCCGCGCGCGCCATGCCGAGCACCACTTCATTTTGAACCAGCGGATGGGGGACGACCGCTGGATGCAAGTCAGCGAACATCGCACGCATGATGGCGGGACGGTTATCTTGCAGACGGAGGTGACGGATCTGATCCGCGCCGAAAGGGAGAAACGGGGGCGGCTCCTCGACGATCAGGCGAAAATCCTGCGCGCGACGCTGGAGCACCTGAAACTCGGCGTCTGCATTTTCGACTCGCGGTTGCAGCTTCTGGGCTGGAACGCGCGGCTTGGCGAATTTCTTCTTCTGCCGCGCAACCGGCTGCGCGAAGGGATGCATTTCGACGCGATCCTGGAACAGGTTCGCGACCAGTTCACCTTTCCCAACGGGCTCTCTGCGCATCGTCTCGGGGATTGGGTGCGGCGTGCGCTGCGCCGCGACCAGTTCGAGGTCGAGGTGACGCGGGAGGGCGGCAAGGTCTTCGAGATCTTTGCGCAGGAATTGCCTGACGGTGGCTTTGTCATGTCGCTCTCCGATGTCTCGGCGGAGCGGCACGCGATCGAAGGGCTGAGCCGCGTGAACGAGACGCTGGAGGCGCGCGTGACCGAGCGCACGCTGGAGTTGGAGGATGCGCTTGCCAGTGCCGAACGCGCCAACGCATCGCGCGCCCGGTTCGTGGCCGCCGCAAGCCACGACCTTCTCCAACCCTTGTCGGCAGCAAAACTCTATCTCGCATCGCTGGGCGAAGAGAAAACGTCAGATATCGCAGCGAGAACCGTCGAGAAGGCACAAAACGCACTCTTGTCGGTGGAAGGCATTCTCGGCGCATTGCTCGATATTTCTCGGCTGGAATCGGGCCACGTCTCGGTCGATATGGGGCCCGTTGCGCTGGGCCCGATATTCGCGGCGCTGCGCGATGAATTCGCCATGCATGCCCGTCTCAAGGGGCTCGATTTCCGTATCGTGTCGACTGACGCTGTCGTTGTCTCGGATCGCGCTTATCTACGGCGAATTCTGCAGAACCTGATTTCGAATGCGATCCGTTACACAGAGACCGGCGGCGTATTGATGGCTTTGCGCCACCGCCGAGATGAGCTTGTGATCGAAGTGCGCGATAGCGGCCCGGGGATTGCAGAAGATGATCAGGATAAAATCTTCCACGAATTCCATCGCCTGAACGCGAAGGCGTCCGCGTCGGAAGGCATGGGGCTGGGGCTCGCGATCGTGGAACGTGCTGCAGCGGTCCTGGGGCACCCGCTGACGCTGCGCTCGGCACCGAGGCGCGGTTCAACCTTCACTTTGGGCCTGAAGCCCGCGCTTGGAGGGGCAGCACGGGCCGAAAATGACGTGGTGACACCGGTGCGCGACCCCGAGGGTGGCGATATCGTCGTGTTGCTGGTCGAGAACGACGCGGATCTCTCACGCGCGATGACGCAACTTCTCGAAAAATGGGGAGCGACGGTTCTCGATGTCGATAGCGGCGAAGCGGGGCTGGAACTTCTCGAGGCAACGGGGCTAGAGCCGGACGCCTGCCTTATCGACTATCAACTCGGCGATGGAATGGATGGACTGCAGCTGATTGCCGCCTTGCGTCAAAAGATCGGCTCCGTTCCGATGCGCTTGGTTACTGCGGATCGTTCAGAAGAGTTGCGCAAGATGGCTGCGGCAGCGCAGGTCGAGATGCTCACCAAGCCAGTGCCGACTTCGCAGTTGGCGGCGTTTCTCTTCGGATCTCAGCGCCGCGCAGGCTGAGCGTCGCCGCGCTCGGTTGCATGGGCCAAAGGCTTCAAATGAGTCGGTATTGGCCCATGCATGGGGCGTTCCTGCGCCTCAGTGATTGTGCCGCGGCAGTCTCTTCGCAAGCTGACGGAACTGCTCGGCGTCGCGAATCGTCGCACCGTCGGCCATCTGCGTGACGGTCTCGCGGTAGAGCTTCTGCCACGGGGTCGCTGCCTCGGGAATCGGCGGCAGGTCGCCAGCCTTGCGCGCTGCCAGTTCGTCGTCGGCAACGAGCATGTCGCAGCGCCCGGTGTTCAGATCGATCCGGATCGTATCGCCCGTGCGCAGCCATGCCAGCCCGCCGCCCGCCGCGCTCTCGGGTGACGCGTTCAGGATCGAGGGGCTGTCCGAGGTGCCTGATTGTCGCCCGTCACCGATCGTCGGCAGGCTGGTTATGCCGCGTTTCAGCAAGCGATCCGGCGGCTGCATGTTCACCACTTCCGCAGAGCCCGGCCAGCCGAGCGGACCCGCCCCCCGGATCACGAGGATCGAGGATTCGTCGATCTCGAGTGCGGGGTCGTTGATGCGGGCATGATAGTCTTCCGAGCCGTCGAAGACGAAGGCCGTGCCCTCGAGAATTCCCTCGCGGCCCGGCTCACTGAGATAACGCTCGCGGAACTCCGGCGAAATCACCGAGGTTTTCAGGATCGCGAAGTCGAAGAGATTGCCAGAGAGGACATAGAAGCCCGCGCGCTCCATCATCGGCTCCTCGAAACGGTAGATCACCTCGCGATCGGTGCTCTCGTGCCCGTCTAAGTTCTCCGCCATGCTGTGACCGGTGACGGTGGGACAGTCGCCGTTCAGCTGTCCCGCCTGCAGCAGTTCCCACAGGATCGCAGGGACACCGCCCGCGCGGTGGAACCGTTCGCCCAGATATTTCCCGGCGGGCTGCACATTGGCCAGCAGCGGGATGTCGTAGCCATGCGTTTGCCAGTCCGACGGATCGAGCGTCACGCCCGCATGTTTCGCCATTGCCATGATATGCGGCTGGGCATTGGTCGAGCCGCCGATCGCCGCGTTCAGTTTGATCGCGTTCAGGAAGGCCTCGCGGGTAAGGATGTTCGAGGGCCGGATGTCCTCGTGAACCAGTTCAACGGCACGGCGCCCGGTGCGATAGGCCATCTGGCCGCGGGCGCGATAGGCCGCCGGTATCGCCGCACAGCCGGTGAGCGACATACCCAGCGCCTCCGCGATGGCGTTCATGGTAGAGGCCGTGCCCATCGTGTTGCAGTGGCCAACCGAGGGCGCGCTGTCGAGCGCGGTTTCGAGAAACTCGTCGCGGGTGATTTCGCCCGCGGCGTATTTGCGGCGTGAACGCCAGATCACCGTGCCCGAGCCCACGAGTTCTCCCTCGTGCCAGCCGTCGAGCATCGGCCCGCCGGACAGAACGATCGCGGGTAGGTCGACCGTCGCCGCGGCCATCAGGGCCGACGGGGTGGTCTTGTCGCAACCCGTGGTCAGCACGACACCGTCGAACGGGTAGCCGTAAAGCAGTTCGACAAGACCCAGATAGGCGAGGTTGCGATCGAGCGCGGCGGTCGGACGCTTGCAGTTCTCAAAGAGCGTATGCGTCGGGAATTCGATCGGGATGCCGCCTGCATCGCGGATCCCGTCGCGCACGCGCTTGGCGAGATCCAGATGGTGGCGGTTGCATGGGTTCAGGTCGCTGCCCGACTGGGCGATCCCGATGATCGGCTTGCCCGCGCGCAACTCTTCAGGCGTCGTGCCGTAATTCATGAAGCGTTCGAGATAAAGCGCAGTCAGGTCGGCATGATCGGGATTGTCGAACCAGTCTTGCGAGCGCAGGCGGCGTTCGGTTTTGGTCATGATCTTTCCTCGAGAAGGGACACGCTGTTGAGCGTCTCAAGATGAAGCAGCAGCCCGGAATGATCGACGTCGCCGTTTCCAGCGGCGACGAAGGCCTCGTAGGCCGCACGCACGGTATCGGTCAGCGGGAGCTCGAGATGGTTCGCGTTCGCAAGCGTCTCGACGCCGCGAAGGTCTTTCAGCTGCAGTCGCGACGGGCCGCCTAGGGTGAAATCGCGGGCGATCATCCGCGCGCCATGCAGTTCGAGGATGCGGCTTTCGGCAAAGCCACCGCGGATCGCGTCGCGGAATCTCGCGGGATCTGCGCCGCCCGCTCTCACGAGGACCATCGCCTCGGCGACCGCGCCGATGGTGACCGCGACGATCTGCTGATTGGCCAGTTTGCAGACCTGACCGGCGCCCGCAGGGCCGACATGGGTCATTCGCCCAAGTGGTTCGAGCACGGGCGCGATCCGCGCGATCGTCTCTTTCGGCCCACCCGCCATCAAAGCGAGCGTTCCGCTCTCGGCGCCCGCAGTGCCGCCCGAGACAGGGCAGTCTATCTGCGTCACGCCAAGCTCTTCGAGCCGGGCGGCATGATCGCGCGCCACATCCGGCGCGATCGACGAGGTGTCGATCAGCACGCTGCCCGGGCGCAGGGCTTCGGCTGTGCCTTGCGCAAACAGCACGTCGGCCACCGCTGCACCATCAGAAAGCATGGTGAAGGTGATATCCGCCTTCGCTACGGCCTCGGCGGGGCTCCCCGCCTGCTCGGCCCCGGCGGCGACCAGCGCGCGGGCCTTTTCGGCAGCGCGGTTCCATACGGTGACGGGATAGCCCGCCCCGAGGAGGCGCCGAACCATCGGCGCCCCCATTAGACCTGTGCCCAGAAAAGCAATATTGGGGAGCGGCTGTGTCACGCGGCACCTTCCAGTTCATCCTCGATATGCGCTTGGATGATCGCGTCAAAGCTGTCTTCCGAGGTGAAGCCGAGTTGGCGGGCGCGGGTCGCGTCGAAGCCTGCGGCCCAGCTCTCGCACATCTTGGTGATCATCGCGTCTGGCTCGCGCCGGATCAGGGCGACAGCCTTTTGTCCTGCAACTCGGCGCAAGGCTTCGATCTGTTCGCCGACTGTGGCGCTGACACCCGGCATCGAAAGGTTGCGGCGCGGCCCGACCTCATCCAGATCGATATCGGCTGCGTGCAGCATGAAACCCACTGCCGAGCGCGGCGAGGTGTGCCAGTGCCGGATCGTCTCGGGCACCGGAAGCACGGCTTCCTGACCCACCAGGGGTTCGCGCAGGATGTTCGAGAAGAAGCCTGACGCTGCGGCATTCGGTTTGCCCGGACGGATGCAGATCGTGGGCAGGCGGATGCCGATCCCGTCGAAGAAACCATGGCGCGAATAGTCCGACAGCAGCAATTCGCAGATCGCCTTCTGGGTGCCGTAGCTGGTCAGGGGCGTCGCGTGGAACTCGTCGGGGATCGGATAGGGCAGCGGCGCGCCCACCACCGCGATGGAAGAGGCGAAGACCACCCGCGGACGATAGCCATCGGCGAGATTCGCGTGACGGATTGCCTCGAAGAGTGCGCGGCTGCCGTCGAGATTGATCCGGTAGCCCTTTTCGAAATCTTTCTCGGCCTCGCCCGAAACGATCGCGGCTAGGTGGAAGATTACATCAGGCCGCGCGGCGATCAGTTTCTCTGCCGTGCCTGCTTCGGACAGGTCGGCTTGCAGGCAATCGGAGGTGCCTGAGTATCCCTCCGGCGTTTCCGGGGCGATTACGTCGACCAGCGACAGGTGGTCGACCGCTTTGCCCTGAAGGGGCGCTCCTCGGACGATTCGACCGGTGAGTTTTCGGCCAACCATTCCCGCCGCGCCGACAATGAGTGCGTGCATAACGTGTCTCCTCCCTGAGAAATTCGCAGTCCAGCATCAAAGATGTTGTAATGTTGTCTGATAACCAGATATATGCGGGATGCAAATCATTTTTGTCCAGCTGGTCGAGATGGGGCGACGGGCGAGCACGAAGAACAAGAGTGGGGGAGATAGGCATGCAGAAAGGTGAGGCGGCGAAGGAACTTTGCACGATGCTAGGCGGCGACATGGTCTCGACCGATGCCGGGCTGATCGCGCGCCATTGCCAGGACTGGCACGGCGACATCACCAGTTCTGCCATTGCGCTTTTGCGACCGCGGAGCACCGAAGACGTATCCCGCGCCGTGCGAGCCTGTGCAAAGCTCGGGCTCGGCGTTGTGCCACAGGGGGGGCGTAGCGGACTTGCTCTGGGCGCGGTGCCCGATGCGCCTGAGTCTCAGGTCGTGTTGTCGCTCGAGCGTATGGACCGGGTCCGCAGCCTGAGCGCACAGGATTTCACGGCGGTTGTCGAAGCTGGTGTCGTGCTCGAGTCGTTCAAGGAAGAAGTGGCCGAGGCCGGTCTCTACTTCCCGCTCGCGCTCGGCGCGCAAGGCACCTGCCAGATCGGTGGCAATGTCTCGACCAATGCGGGCGGGGTGAACGTCCTGCGCTATGGAATGACGCGCGAGCTGGTGCTCGGGCTTGAGGTCGTCCTGCCGGACGGTCGCGTGCTCGATCGGCTCAGTCGGCTGCGCAAGGATAATCGCGGGATCGATCTCAAGCAGCTTTTCATCGGAGCCGAAGGGGTGCTGGGCATCGTCACGGCCGTGTCCTTCAAGCTGATGCCCGCACCCGACCAAGTCTCGACCGCGTTGCTGGCGCTCGACTCGCTAGAAGATGCGATCGAGCTTTACCGTCTCGCGCGTCGCCAGTGCTGTGACCTCATGTCGGCCTTCGAATTCCTGCCCGCCGAGGCATTCACGCTCGCACGCGAGGGTATTCCCGATCTTTCGCTGCCGCTTGAGCCCGCACATCGCGCCTATGCGCTGGTTGAGCTTTCGGGCTCGGGTCTCGTCGATATCGAGGCTCTTCTTTCTCAATTCCTCGAACTGGCGATGGAAGAGGGGCTCGTGCGCGACGGCGTGGTCGCGCAGTCGGAAGCTCAGGCGCGGAATATCTGGCTGGTGCGTGAGGGGATGAACGAGGGGCAGGCGCGGCGCGGAAAACATCTGCGCACGGATCTCTCGGTGCCGCTTTCAGAACTGGCTGCGTTCGTTGCTGAGGCCGAGGCGGCGGTCGGAGAAGCCTTGCCCGGGGCGGTCTGCGTCTCCTACGGTCACGTGGGGGATGGCAATGTGCATCTGAACGTGCTGCCAGACCCGGAGGGCATGGAGGCGCTCGATCAGCAGATTTTTCGAGCTAAAACAGTTCTCAACGGGGTCCTGGATCGCTATGACGGTTCGATCAGCGCAGAGCACGGGGTCGGACGTCTCAAGAAGGCCGACTTCGCCGCGCGCGCGTCTTCGGTTCAGCATGATCTGCTGGGGCGGATCAAGCGGGCGATCGATCCAAATTTGACGATGAACCCTGGGTGTCTGATCGACCTCGAAAGTTGACGGACTTGGGACGAGACGAGGAATGAGTGATGGATAATGAGTTCGAGCAGATTGCCCGCGCGGATCACCTGCCAACGCGGATCGCCACGCAGTTCGCCAAGCGGATTTATGATGGCGTGCTGAAAGCCGGTGACAAGCTGCCGACAGAGCATGCGATGTCCAAGACCTTCGGCGTGAGCCGCACCGTCGTGCGCGAAGCGATTGCGCAACTGCGCAACGAAGGGCTGGTCGAGACGCGACAGGGTGTCGGTGCCTTCGTGGTGGAGCGCAAAGCACGCCAGATCCGTCTCGAGGATGGCAAGAAGATGGACCGGCACGCCTTCAACGATCTCTATCAGGTGCGCGTGCCGCTGGAGATGGAAGCGGCTGCACTCGCAGCAGTGAACCACACCGAGGCCCAGATGGCGGCGCTCGACGCCGCGATGATGGGGCTGTCGGGTATTCGTGATTGGGGCAAGTCGGGCGTCACCGCCGACCTCGATTTCCACCGCATCATCGCCGAGGCGACGGGCAATGACTATTTCGTGCAATTCGTCACCGCGATCTCGGAGCGGATCAGCCATGTCATTACGATTGCGCGCGCCGAGGGGCAGCTCGACGATGTGATCGCGTGGACGATCGAAGAGCACGGGGCGATTTGCGAGGCCATTCGAGCGCGCAATCCCGCCGCG
>MDSW01044462.1_pt1 | contig 40017 bp, 38 predicted proteins | sample 811171 | NCBI WGS metagenome assembly MDSW01 (sample SAMN05326641, study PRJNA326480) | marine metagenome | isolation source: seawater | place: Atlantic Ocean: North West | collected 2012 | reverse complement strand
GCATTCCTGAAGCATGCATAAAAGCATTTTTTCCAAAAATAGGTTTATTATCGTGGATACTTATACCTGTTATTTTTTCCATTTGAAGACTAACTTTTTTAAATAAACTCATATTTAATTTGTCTGATAACAAATCTGTATATTTTAAATCTAATATTGCTATAACTTCTTCAATAGGGGTATTTCCAGCTCTTTCCCCTATACCATTTATAGTTCCCTCAACTTGATTTGCACCAGCTTTTATCGCGGCAATTGTATTAGCTGTAGCTAAACCTAAATCATTATGGCAATGAGCAGCTAGAATTATATCTTGATGATTATTAGTTATTTCTTTTATGGTACTTATTAAATTAGCATATTCATGAGGCAAACTAAAACCAGTAGTATCCGGAAGGCAGATTGTAGTAGCACCGTTAAATAATGCAATTTCAACCATCTCAGTTAAAAATTCTATATCTGCTCTAGGAGCATCTTGTGCTGTAAATTGTATATTTGAAAACTTTTGTTTTGCAAAAATTAAACTCTTTTCTAAATTTTTTAATAAAGAACTCTTATTTTCCTTAGTAGAATGTAAAATATGTATGTTAGAAGATGGCGCTACTATCTGGATTTTTTTATTTTGAGCTTTCTTTACACTATTATAAGCTATATCTATATCTTTTTCTATAGCTCTTGAAAAGACTACAAATTCAGTTTTATTTTTACTAAAGTTAGTACAAATTTTTTCAATTATTTTTGCTTCCTCTTTAGAAGCAGCAGGAAATCCTATCTCTATACTATCCAAACCTAAACTAATTATAGCTTTAGTAAGTTCAATTTTATTTTCCAAACTATATGCAATACCTGGGGTCTGTTCCCCATCTCTTAAAGAGGTATCTTGAAATTTAATATGCTTCAAATAATTCCCCAATATCTATATTAAAATTTTCTAATTTAAAATTATTATTGGTACAACCTACATATACCTTATCAGAGTAGCTAATATTTTTATTATTTTTATGCATGAAATAATTAGGTACTTTAGACTCAATTTTCATACCTGCATTCAAATAAGACCTAATAGAGCCAATATTTTCTTCATCTATACTTGCACTGATTTTTCTTAAACCAATAATATTAAATGAAATTTCTATTGCTTTTTTAATTGCAATAGTAGCAACTCTTTTTCCCCAATAATTTCTATCTCCTATAACTGTAACTAAGTCAGTTATACAATATTTACTCTTAATAGGCCCTATTTTTACATTGCCTATATGTAAACCATTATCTGCCAAGCAAATAGCAAAAATAAAGTAAGATTTATCTTCAATGCCTTTATTGATATAATCTAGTACTTCATTTTTTTTTAGATCTTTAACCTCTAAATACTTAGTTACCTTTTCATCAGAAAACCAAGATAGATATCTATCTGTAATATCACTTTCTTTTATTAACCTTAACACTATATCTTTTTTCTCAAGTTTCATTCTAAACCTTTATCAATTTTATTTAAACCTATAATACTTCCTTCATTAAATTGAATATTATTATTAAGTTCTTTTACTTTTGGATTTTTTTTTAAAAAATCAATTACATCCAACCAAGAGCAAAAGTCATCTAGATGACTGTAAACCGCATTTAAAAAATGAAGATCTTCTTCTTCATCTAAAGTCCACCTATAATTACTATAGTCAGTAGAATGAACTAATTGATTTCTTTTAAATTGTCCACACGGAAATTTATCCTTAAGTCTACCATGTATATATGGTGTAACATGTTCTCTCATAAATAAATTATCTGATTTCTCATCTGCCTCATATAAAGCATTTTTTGAAAACACCTCTACGTCTAAACCATCTGGATATGTCCTAGTAAGTGTATTAGAAGTATAATCAGTATCAGAAATTATAAATTTATCAATAACTGCATCTATAATGTCAGGATCAATAAGTGGACAATCACCAGTTATTCTTACTATTATACCAGAATCATTCATTTTACTTATAGAAACATATCTAGATAATACATCATTCATATTTCCTCTAAAAACATTAATATTATTAGTTTTTGCAAAATTCTCTAATACATTATCTTCTTTGTGATCTGAACAAGCCAACCATAAATCCGAAATTAGTTTACTTTTCTTTACTCTCTCAGTAACTCTTTGTATTGCCGGTTTACCAATTATACTTTTCATTGATTTACCAGGCAAACGAGAAGAAGTCATTCTAGCTTGAATTATACAAGTAATTTTTTCTTTTTTTATCATAAAATATTTTCAGTTTGAAAATGTAGTATTGAAATCTATAAAAGGAACCAGAGTAGTTCCATCTTTAGGGATTAAACTTTTATTAAAAACCTTAATTTCATATAATCTAAGTAAATCTTTATATAGAGGAACACCAGTCTCAATAGATGCTACGCAACTTCCACTTGGTCTAGGATTAACCTCTAAAATCACAGGAGTACCATCTTTTGAAGTCATTATATCTATGTCATAAAGATAAGATAGCTTTAAAGCTTTAGCCACTTTTGTAGCTAAATTTATCAAATTTTTGTTATACCTAATTATATTTCCTTTATAAGGCACTCCAGCAGGATTTATCCTTTCTCTTGGGACTGCATGGACTAAATTTCCTTCTTTAGCTAAAACATCTACATCATAGGCTGGAGAAAACAATCTTTCTGTAATAATTTTAGGAAAACTATCGTCTATATTTGGCCTTATTTTATTTTTATAATAATCCCATCCGACATGTATCTCTCTTGACCCCATATAATTTATCTTACCATCTATATTTTTATCTACTAAGATTGTCCCTCGATTACCTCTTGCTACAGGTTCTTTAATTACAAATGAACCATAACTATCCATGAAATCAATTGCATAATCATCTAATCTTTTTAGACTATCTATTTCATAATAAATAGGTACATTAATATTATATTTTTTTAATACTTCGTAAGTTTTAATCTTATTAGACATGATTTTAATAGAGGAATAATCCGCTGTAAAAAGTTCACATCCCATACTTTCTATTTTTTCTTTATTTTTTGATAAAGTAATAGCCTCTTCATCAGAGCATGGTAAAACTTTATTTATTTTATTTTTTTTAATTGCCTTACAAATTTGAGAAATATAATTAGATGAATTCCCTGAATCAACAGTTATAAATTTATCAGCTAATATTTCTGCATTTAAATTAAATCCTATATCAACCGCCATAACCCATACTTGGCCAGGAAAAGAGTTTTTCATCGCTTTAATATTTTTTGCTCCTAACGCACCTCCCGCAGAAGTCATTAATACTCTGTATTTATACATAAATATTTTTCTTCATTAATTTTAATTAAAACTTAAATCTTTAATATTTAACTTAGTACCAAATAAATTATCTAGTATTTCTTTCTTATTATCTTTCTTAGATGACCATTTATTTTTAATAACATTATATGGTTGATTTAAAAAATTAAATAAATCAACATCCCAAGAAGTTTCATTCTGATCAAATATGAAGATTATATTAGATAAATGCTTTAAAGCGGATTTAGATAAACTAAGAGGCCCCTTTCTATTAATAAATATTATTGGTACATTTGTATTAACACACCAACTTAAAGTACTAGTAGCCCCACTAGTTATAATAATTTTATAATTAGAAATTATATATCGTAGGTCCATATGGGTACCTACGATATTAATATTTTTAATTTTCCTTACATCGCTCAATACCAAATCAGGATCTTGGTATCTAACTGATGGATATGGTTTGAAATCTACTTTAGATTTTAATTTTGAAAAAACAGTATTTACTAAATTTTTTTCCCATTTTACCATTTGAGAATCTGATTCTCCAGCTAATATATTAGGACGTCCGCCCGATAAAAGTACTGTGGAAACATATAAAATTGGCTTTTTAAAAATAATATTTCTTTTTACAACTCTAAAATAATCGTTAGGTAATCCTACAACTGTAATTTTTTTATTATTTCCTAAAAATTTAGATTGTTCGGTAATTTTTTTGGAAAGAGTGTTAAAACATAAAAAATGATCACAAAAACTTGTTTCAAACTTGATAGAATTCATATAAGGGTCTTGTAATAATTCTCTAGATACACCATGTTGACAGACTATAAGTGATATATCTTTATTTTTACAAGTATTATACAAAGCAGCAGCTTTAGTACTATTTATATACCCCGTAATTATATATTTTAAATATTTTTTATCTTTTAAAAATAATTCTGATTGATTTACATAAGATTTATATTTATTTATTTCATCTTTAACAGACTCATCCCATAATATAGATAAGATATTTTTAACTTTCTTTGATTCTATATTTAAAAGAGCTTCATCTATAATAACTCTAGTTCTATCTATAATAATTCTTATATCCTTAGAATTATTATTAAGCTTTTTTTTAGACTCTCTAAATGGACTATTATAAATGGCTATACTTTTAAAATTTTTAGTGAATAACTTAGTTACTACATCCCTAACCAACTCATTATAAAATAAAACACCTATTTCACTTTTTTTATGCCAAAATTTATATTTAGATAAATAATTTAATAAAAGCCAAATTAGGCCTTTTAAACCTACTATTCTAAATCGATTTTTTAAACTGGTCTTACTTTCTCCTCTTAATGACCTTTCATCAGTAACTGTTGCTGAAACCCTTAGTGGGATATAATTACTACTTTTATTAAGAATAGCTTGTAAATTATTATTTACTAATGCACCAATTTCTCTCTGATTAACTTTTAGTTCAACAAAACCAAAATTCTCATTCAGATATTCATCTTTAATTAAAATGCCATTATAAACATCAAATAAGTAATTAAAGAATCTAGTTGTAAGTAAGATAGTATATTCATCATCTAATAAATCTTTAATATTAAGATAAAATTTTTCTGTTAATTCTTTAAATTTCTTTCTAATTTCATGTTTTTCTTTGTTATTAATATTATTATCAATATTAACTATATAATTATTATTAGTATTTAATAATGATGGCGCTCTTGATAAAACCCTAGTATTTTTTGGTAAACCTCTTTTATATAAATCATCTAAAGCACTTAATGACTCACAAAATATTATTCTTGGATATATTGTCATAAATTAATTATTTATAATTTTCTTTATTTTTGAAATAATATAGCTGGTATCAGTATTTTTTAAATTTGGATATAAGGGTATACTTAAAGTAGATAAATAATATTTCATTGCATTTGGAAAATAATTTTTATTTACTTTATAATAAGGTTGTAAGAATAAAGGAATATAATGTACTTGAGTTCCAATACCATATGATTTAAGAGAGTGCATTATATCTCCTCTTTTTTTTTCTAGATTTACAAAATCAATATTTAATGAAAATAAATGCCATACATTACTTTTATCAAATTGTTCAACTTTAGGAAGTTTAACATATTTAATTTCAGATAATTTATTATAATATAGCTTAGCTATTTTAATTCTTTTTTCTATATTTTTATCTAATCTTCTAAGTTGATTTAAACCTAAAGCACAACTTAATTCATCAGCTCGGTAATTCCAACCTAAGTTATGCATTTCATAATACCATAATGCATTTTTTTCAGGAATATTCGATAATTTATGTTTTTCTTTTTGCATCCCATGATTTCTATATAACTCAATATTATTTATTATTTTTTTATTATTACTAGTAATGCATCCACCTTCTCCCATAGTCATATGTTTAATAGCATGAAAACTAAAAGTACATGCTATACTATATTTACAGTCTCCAACTTTATAACTATCTTTATCTGTTCTAATCTCAGCACCGGGAGCATGACAAGCATCTTCAACTAAATGACAGTCATATTTTTTTGCTACTTTAAAAATTTCTTTTAGATCACAAACTCTTCCACCCAAATGCACAACAGTGATAACTTTTATTTTTATAGTACTTTTAATAATAGCGCTTTCTATAGTCTCTGCAGTAATAAGACCCGTATCAGGATCTACATCTGCAAATATAACAGGAGCATTGCACATTCTAGCAGCATTCGCTGTTGCTAAAAATGTTATAGGAGTAGTTAGCAAACCTTGATCAGGACCTAAACCGAGTGCATGATATAATAAATGTAAAGCCGCTGTACCCGAGTTACATACTCTAGTATATTTAGATCCAAAATAATTACTTAACTCATTTTCAAAAAGATTTAATTTATCACCTTGAGTCAAATAACCAGTTTTAAGTGTTTTTACTACTTCAGATATATCTGACTTAATTATTTCAGGTTTAGAATAAGGATATTTAATCATTTTTAAAATACTTGATTAATAGATGCAGCAATTCTTTGTGCTCCTTTACCATCTATTAATTTGGGGCCTTTCTTTGATAAAATTTTTAACTCATCTCTTGCGTTTAATAATCCTGAAATTGTACTGACTATAGAAGTAATAGAGTTTTTACATCCTATAACATAGCCATTATTTACTAAATTATCCATTAATAAATCTTGATATTTATTTTGTGCAATTATAATTGATGGTACCCCTGCAGATAATCTTTCCATATTAGATAGTCCAGGTGCTCCAATGGCTAAGTCAGAAATTCTATAAAATTTATCTATATTCTCAACATTAATATTAATAAGTATATTTGAGTATTTTTTTGAAAAAAGTTTTAAAGATTTAATATGCGGAGATTCTCTTCCAATTAAAACATTCACAAAAATATTATTAACATCTCTAATTAAAATACGTTCTATCGCTTTTAAAATTTTTATAGTTATACCTTTACTGTCAAAGGCCCCCATAGAAACTAATAATTTACTGCATTTTTTATTTTGAGCTTGGTTGATATTAAAATACTCTTTTTTGATTGGTATATATTTTGCTCCAATTAAATTAACCCTAGAGTTTTTATTTTTAAATTTTAGAAATTGAGGACATACAAATATATCAGTTTTTATATTACACTCTTTATCTTCTATTAATGCGGTAGGTATTAAATTACTCAGAATTGATTTATGCTTATCTGATATTTTATAACTATCTAAAAGCAAGTAATTAATTTTATTTAGTTTTATATATTTTTTAACTTCTAAAAAATTTTTAGCATCTTTCTCTAAAATAATTTCATCTATTTTAGGAATTGCATCAGGTATGTTATTACATTCATCTATAAACCATATAACACGATTGTTAATATATCTTCTTATTTCAAGACATCTATTAAGATGTCCACGTCCAAAAGATTCATTCGTTGATACTCTTATTCCTAAAACTGACATAACTTAGACTTTTTTAATTAAAATTTGGTCACTACTTTACCGATTTCTAAAAACTCATTAATATCTTTTTCTGTTAGCCAATAATCATTACTATTACTAGCATACTCAAAAGACTCTGAAACCTTTTCGCCTGTTTTTCCAATTGTTTTTTTTAAATCCTCTGTATTCCACCAAGAAAATGTAGGTTGAATTATGTAATAAGTCTCCATATCAATACAGTTTAAAGATTCTTCTCTAGGTATCATAACTTCATGTAATTTTTCTCCAGTTCGAATACCTATAACCCTATAATTATTTTTTCCTGCCATTACATTTGCTAAATCTATAATTTTAATACTTGGCAATTTAGGAATAAAAATTTCTCCGCCGGACATCATATTTATAGTTTTAAGAACAAAATTAACTCCTTCTTGCAAAGTAATAACAAATCTAGTCATATTAACATCAGTAATAGGTAAAGCTTTTTCGCCACTATTAATTAATTTTTTAAAGAATGGTATTACGCTTCCTCTAGATCCCATAACATTCCCATATCTAACTACAGAAAACCTAGTTTTATGTTGGCCAGCTAAGTTATTAGCTGCTACAAATAATTTATCAGAACACAGTTTAGTGGCACCATATAAATTTATTGGATTAGCTGCCTTATCGGTTGATATTGCTACTACTCTTTTTACGTTATTTATAATTGCAGCATCAATAATATTCTGAGCACCTTGTATATTAGTAGCGATGCATTCATTTGGATTATATTCTGAAGCAGTTACATGTTTCATAGCCGCAGCATGAATTATAACGTCTATATCTGCACAAGCTCTAATTATTCTATTCCTATCCCTAACATCTCCTAGAAAGTACCTTAAACATGGATGATCTTTTTCTGAAAATTTCTGGGATAATTCGTATTGTTTAAGTTCATCCCTACTAAGTATTACTAATTTTTTAGGCTTATGCTTGTTTAAAATTGTTTCTAGACATCTTACTCCAAAAGAACCAGTACCTCCGGTTATTAATATTTTTTTATTGTTTAAATTAAATTTCACTTTATTTTCCAATTAATTATTTTTTAAAAAAATTACAGCTATTACTTTTACTATCTCTTATGTATATATAACATAATAATATTTAAAATATTAACTCACTTAAAGAGATCAATTATGTTTATTTTAAAATATTCTATTAAAATTATTTTTATATCTATAATATATTATTCCTCTATTTTAGTATTATACTATAGTTTAATAAAATTTAAATTTTTACCCAATCTATTAACTGATCTTTTACATAACTCAGATTATGCTCCATCTATAAGCTTTATTATGTTAATTTTATTACCTATAATTATTATTCCTAACTTAACTATTCTCACAAATAATATAGATAAAAAAAAAGTAGTATTATCTAATACATACAAACTAAATATTTTATTTATTAGTTTAGTGCCAATTACCACTTTACTATTTTTTAATATACCTATGAATAACCCTATTTTTTTAAATATTATTATTATTCAATTGGTATCAATTATTATTAACACTTTATTTTTTAAGTTCTTTAAAATATATAATTAGCTTAGTCTCTTTTTTAAATGCTCAGCTAATCTAAGTGCGAGTGCCACTATAGTTAAAGTGGGATTTGTAGAACCTCCAGTACTAAACACTGAACTTCCAGCTAAATATAAATTATTCAACTGATGATATTTACAATCTTTATCAACAACACTCTCATTAACATTACTGCCCATTCTAGTAGTCCCCATATGATGATAACCACCGGCTATTGGAGAATTATTTTTAGTCCATTCTATATTTTTAATATCTGGTCCTATATTTATTCTGCCCAACCCATATACTCCAACTATCTCTGATAACCAAGTAGTGACCTTATTAATTGATAACTCATCAGTTTCATTTAACTTCCAATTTAATGATGCTTGCCTTTGTCCTAACTTATCATATTTATTATTTAAATATACTTTACTATTTGGATTTGGTGCTTGTTCAAAGCCAATAAAAATTCTCTGTGGTCTATTAAAAATAGCATCTTTATTTTTAAAAGACTTATACCATTCCAAAGGTCCTTCCATACTTTTAAGTAGGCCCGATATGGCATTTAATGTCTCTTTATAATTATTTCTAAAATTAATATCATCTGGGCCTAAAATAGAATTCCAATTTTTATTGTAAAAAGTAATTCTAGAATTGAGAATTCTTTGATCTTTTTGAGTATTTTCAGAAGGAATAAAATATGTTTCAGTTTCTAATTTATTTTTAAAATTATATTCATTCATATAAGTTAGATATTTTGTTATTTCTTCGTGAAATATTAGTGTGCCTGCTGTAGCTCCATAATGCTCTTGAAAAAAACTACCTATAATTGGTTGATTATTAATATTTTTAAATGGAATATTATCAATATTTAGCAATAAAAACCTTGCATTTTCTATGCCTCCCATCGCCAATACATAAAATTTAGATTTTACTGTAACTTTTTCATAATTTGAGGTAACTGCTTCTATTTTTTCTATATTATTACCATTAGTACTTATATTAGTAGCAGTACAATGAACTAAAATATTTAAATTATCATTATCTTTAAATGATTCTATATATTTATCAGAAAAACGTAATGGATTAATATAATTGGTTAAAAAATATATATCTTCCTTAAGCTTTTTTTGTAAAAGTAATGAATACTTTAAAAATGTATCTTTTTTATCAAAATAAGGTAAATCTTCAAATAAATTAGGTATTTCATTGATTTCAAATGCCTTTTTATAAAAAGGCTTTAAATCATCTATAGTAATTGGCCAACCACTATATTTAATCCACTCTCTGTACTTAAAATCAATAGGATCTAACATTTGATTTGAACCTACCCAATGGTTACTAGTTCCCCCAAACAAGCGTAATCTGCTCATTTCAAGATCATATCCAGGGTCTTGTCCTACAATATCACCTTGATTTAAATCCTGATTAGATGTTTCTCCATCAATTCCTCCACTTTCTAGTAAAGTAACTGAAATATTTTTTTTTAGAAATTCATTTGCTATAGTAATACCTGCCGGTCCTGATCCAATAATGCACAAATCAGAATCTATATGTTGTTTTTTGTTAAATTTTCTAGAGTCTACGAACATTGTTATGCTCATTTATATATGCAATTAAAATAACTTCTATTTCAGATAAAATCCAACCATTTACATTCAAAACATTCTTTTCTTTAAAATCCCTTGATGACATTTCTTTAAAAACTGTCTTAGAATTTACGAGCATTTTATTTATTTTTAAATAATACAAACTACTATTCAAAGATGAATAAATTTTTTTTATATGTTTATTTTCTAATTTGAAATTAATGGAATTTGCTAAGATATTATTTTGTTTACGTAAATCGAATAATATCTTATCTAAGAATATATCAGCACTTTTATTTTTTTTAAAATTTAAAAATAAAAAACCTAATATAGCAAATGAGCTAAAATATTTAAACATACTTCTTCTAGATAACATCATAATGCTCTTTATGTTGAAACATATATATTCCAAAAAGTTTTAATATGAGAGATAAATTCTTTATTATATTTATTATTAGGAATTCTATCCCATTCCGCCAAGTAGCCAATTGACAAATCCTCAAATGGTATATTCCCATTTAATACTTCATCTAAAACAGAAGCCCTTACTTTACAAATTTTAATCCTATCTGCAACATTATCAAAATATAAGTGTCTTATTTCACTAATAATATTTTCTTTCTCATCTATAATTACAAATCTGAACTCTATTCCAATTTCCATTATATCTATTTTTGAATTATTTTTTTTATTTTCTAAGAAATATTCAAATTCTTTACAAAATTTTATTGCTTTGTTCTTTAAGTCATCAATATTGCCTTTAAATTCTGGCCAGGTATATATATTATTATTCTTATAAAAATTCTTTTGATTAACATGCAGAGATTTCATTAAAGGTATTATTATTCCCTTATTTTTTTTAGGAAGAAAAATATCTCCTGGTGATAAATCTAAAAACTTATTTGAATTAGATATTTCATTACAATAATGTGCAGTAGGAATAGGAGACCTATTAGAATACATTTTTCCTTTAATATTTATATTACTAAAGCATGCATATGCTAATATATTATCAAAACCACATGATGAAGCAGTATTCTCTAACGACTTAATCATTTTATTATTTTTTTCTATTAGAATAGAATCTAAGTCTGCTTTATCATAACTTAAATAGGTCAGCGGATATCCAGAAGCTGAACCGCCTTGCCCCATAAATAAGCTAGCTTTATTTATTTCTTTTAGTTTTAATCTAATTTTATTTTCTGCTTCCTTTTTAATTCTCCAGCTATCATTTCCATGAAAAATAAAAGCGTCAGGTGTCTCTATAGAAATTGCTGCATCATAGTCACTATCATAGTGAGAATAATAATTTAAATTATAGTTACCTTCTTGGACTCCTCTATTAGTAATTTCAATAATATTTTTCATTCCTAAGGACTCTAAAATATCAATAAAATGTGAGTCTTTATATTTAGGAATAAAAATTTTAGTGTCCTTAGGAACTAACTTTATAAAATCTCTATCAATGTGATCTGGATGTGCATGCGAAATCAATATCTTTAATTTTTTACTCTTTATTAATCCAATAAGCATATCAATATTATATATTGGTGGAGGACATGGCCACCATGTATTAAATGCACTTGAGATATACCAAGGATCAGTAATTATTAACTCATCATTATAATTTAATAAAACTGATGCATGAGAAATAAATGACATAACTGTCTGATTTTTAATATAACTAACTGACATATACTAATTTCTTATCATAAATAATTAGAATCCTTATTTCTTTTTCTAATAATTTTTGCTGGCGAACCATAAACAACAAGATTACTTTCAAAATTTTTATTTACAAAACTATTAGAACCAACCACTACATCTTTTCCTATATCTACTTTTTGTAAAATAGTACTATTTATACCTATGGCTGATCTTAATCCTATTTTTACATTTCCTCCTGTAACACTAGAAGGGCCTAAAGACGAAAAATTCGACATCTCACAATCATGGTCTATGCTGGAGCTTGAATTTATAATGCAAAACCTTCCTATTTTGCAGTTAGAACCAACAACAGCATTTTGTAAAACTACTGTACCAAATCCAATTTTAGCAAATTTAGAAACTGAAGCAGATGGATGAATAATACTAGGAAAATTTATTTTTAAAGTTTTATTCATAAATATTTTATGTATTTCAAATCTTTTACTATTATCACCTATAGCAATAACTATATTTAAAATACTCTTGGATTTAGAAATATTTTTCACAATTTTATAGCCTAAAAGTTTATCTTTGGACTTATATCTATCTACAAAATATAATATTTCATGTCCACATGACAAAATAGATTCTGCAATGCTAGTTGCATGCCCTCCTGCTCCAATAACTATAATTTCCAATATCAATCCTTATATTTTATTATTAAGTACTCGCTATAGCAACTAAAGTGTCATTTGCATCTATTCTTGAAAGTGCATTAGAATAAGCATCTTTTAAATCTTCGCTCTCTAAAATACTCAAAATTTCTTTATGTCCAGAAGGTTTATCATGTCTCAACCAATTGAAATGGTTAGCAATATTATATCTTTGCACTCCTTCTATAGTAATATTTCTGAAACCAGCAGTTTGGAGAAATGTTTTTAGAGATTCACGAGTATGAAGGATTAGATGTTGAGACCATAAAGTAAATTTTATAAATGAAATTATTGAAAGATTGTTGATTAAAAAATCATTCGCATGAGGCACTTCTATTACAATTCTACCTTTTCCTTTTTTCTTTAATTTTTTATACATTATTTTTAACGTTTCCATTGGATCAGGAAGATGTTCAAAACTATGAAAAAGAAAAAATACATCTATTAGTTTATTGAATTCATTGATAGAATGATAACATTTAATTTTATTGTCATTCAATTTAATATTAAGATCATTCTGTGGCTCTACACCATATATTTTATTTGCATATGGTTGAATTCTTTTTAAAAACTCTCCTGAACCGCATCCAAAGTCACATATATCTTTATCAGCAACAAATTGAGCATATTTATTTACTCTCCTAATTGAATCTATATTTTCTTCAAAAATTCTTTTTGTAGTTTCAATCTTAGGAACCAACTTTGCTTTATATTTTCCATCCCTATACTCATTAATCCCGACATAGTAATCATCTATAAAAATTATACCGCTTTTTTTATCTTTGAATACTTTCAGTTTATTATTATCTCTTGTATGCTTGGAAAATACTTCAATATTTTTTTCATTAACTAAATTTAAATACTTTAATGTTTTTAAGACTTGAGATTGATTTTTTTTATTATGCATTTTTTTGTCCAAAATTATATTATTATTTATGGTTTAGTTTTGCATCAGCAGCAAGTATAAATAATTCATGAAAATTCTTCTGTCCTTTACTGTCTCTAATTTCACTCATTACAGGTATATAATCAAATTCAATTAATTTATCTATATAGTTATGAGTGAAATCTGCAGTCATACCTGCTAAAGGTGAAATTTTTCTACTTATGTTTTCAGGACGCTTTATCCAAAAATTTTTAATTGATAAAGGAAAAGCCCACCACGGTTCATAAAATATTATAAACTTTATTCCATTATTTTTAAAAGCTTTCATATATCTATGAAATTCTAAATGATTAAACTTAGGTGATGTGCTAATCATTATAACCATGTCTGCTTTTATATTATTTCTTTCAAATTCTTCAAGCGCATAACCGTTATGTAATTTCCAATTCTTTTCTTTTCCTAAAGGCTCATTAATTTCTTCCATATTAGGCTGAAGGTCAATCGAGTGAAAATCAATATTAGGATATAATTTGCAAAAATATGCATTTAAAGTATCTACTCTTGCTCCAATATGAGCTATTGAATTAATATTTTTTTTATTATTATTTATAAAGTCTATTAGAAATGGTGCTAATTTTTGATGTTTTGTAATTTGCTTTTTTTTATCAGATAAAATTTCATCATTAATTATAGTTTTTTTTATTTTTCTATCTATTACCGGAGTAACTCTTCCTATATTATCAGTCTTCCACTCATTAACTAACTCATCAGAAAGAGGACCTGAAAACATCAATGACTTTTTAGTCTGGTATAATTGATAAAATGCCTTATAAGTTTTTACAATTCCTAATTTTCCCAACATTAAATTTTTTCTTATTCTAAAACCAGAAAAAAAAGATACATAGAATATTTTTAAAAAATTAACTTTAATTTTAGTTTTTTCTATAGCTTTGAATTGCATAATAATTTCCTTTATAAATATTATTTATGACTGAGCATGATCATTTTACGAAACGGATTAGGATATTTATTATCTGAATATTTCTCAAAATCTTCTAGTTCTTTATAATTATAGCCTAGTTTTCTTAACAATTTATCCATTTCTAATGCAGAAAAGCGATAATCTTTATATGAATACTTCATCTTATAACCAAATAAGGAGAAAAAATAATCATTTTTATTATCTTTATCCGCATTTTGATAATCAAAAATAATTTTACCATTAATATTTAAATGTAATTTTAATTCCTTGAGTATTCTTTCTACTTCTTTCAAAGGATTATGGCATATTACAGAATATAAAAGAATATAATCAAATTTTTTATCACCAATAATTTGATCTAATGTTTTATTAATTGATACATGGAATTGAAATGATTTCTTAATATTTTTTTTGGCTATATATTCCTCCGCCATTCTAATTCTCTCTTTAGATAAATCTACTCCAATATATTTTTTATCATTTAAAAAATTAATAGCAGGTATAGCTACTCTTCCATAACCACAGCCATAATCTAAAAATGAATTACTTTCTTTTAATCCATTATTTTTTAAAAAATCTAAAATAGTATATCCCTTTTTAACTGACCAAAAATGATATTCATGGTTTAACTTTTCAATATTTTCAAAAGAATTTTTTCTCTCTTGCCTATTTAATAAAAAAGAATAGAAATGCTCCCACTTACGACCTGTAATTATGAATAAATACTTCAAAATATACAAAATTAGCCATTTTATTTTATTAACCATACGCATTCCCTAAATAAAAAATATTAATCATTTATTAAACTATCTTTAAAAATAATATCTGGCTTTCCTACTGCTTTTATCTGTCCATTTTCAATTAAAATTATTAAATTAGCTTTCTTTAAAGAAGATAGCCTATGTGCAATTAAAATAATGGTTACATTTAAATTATTTTGCAAAGTAGAAATAGTTTTTTGAATATAATTATCCGAATCTTTATCAAGAGCACTAGTAGGTTCATCTAGTATTAATATACTCGGTTTTTGTAAAAACGTTCTTGCTAAAACAATTCTTTGTCTTTGACCACCAGATAATTTTTTGCCCATTATACCTAAATCAGTATCCATTTTATCTGGTAATTCATTAACAAAGTTATCTGCATTTGCTAATTTTAGAGCATTCCATAGTTCCTCATCGTCTGCTTTATTATTAACATATAATAAATTCTCTTTGATAGACATGTTAAATAAAATTGGCTCTTGGGGAATATATGCGATATTTGACCTTAGTGATTTAAGGGAAATTTTCCTAATGTCAGTATTATCCATTAATATAGTCCCTTTATCTGGCTCTATTATTCTAGGTAACATATCAACAATTGTTGATTTTCCAGCTCCCGATGCCCCACTGATCGCTATAAAAGATCCTGCGTCTAATGTAAAACTAATATTTTTTAGAGTAATATTTTTTCTATTTGGATAAGTGAAAAAAACGTTTTTAAACTCTATAGATTTTTTTATTTCATTTATTTGAATACCTTCTTCTACATACTCAAATGAAACTAAAGCACTTGTTATTACTTTTTCAACATATTTATATGAAGGAAAATATTGAACTAATTTGTTTAAATTACTCTGTAAATTTCCCATAACTGGCATTAACCTCATAAAAGCAATACCAAAAGTTAAAATAATTGCTAATTTAATCTCTAATATTGAAACAAAAACATTTAATGATATTAGTAATACCGCAGTTGATAATGGAATAAATATTAAAGCTAGTATTCCAGAAATTTTTGTTAATTTAACTTCATTATCTACTATTACTTTTTGTATTTTGGTTATATTGGACATTTCATCTGGCAAAGTATTACTTAATCTAATTAATTTCCAAGCAGAAAACTTTTCATTAACAAAATCTCTAAAATGATTTCTATAAACTAAATTAGATTCACTAATTTTTTTTGTCAGCCTAATAAATCCACTGGATAGCAATAAAACTGAAGATATAAATATTAATACACCAATTGTTATTTTAGGTGCAGTCAAAAATAATATTATTGTATAGGCTAGTAAAGTTAAAAAAATCATCCAAATAGTATTATAACTTCTAAATATAGCAGCAACCTGAGGAATCTCTATAGCTGTAATATTAGCCAAATGTCCTGTTCTAAACTCTTGAATATAAAATGTCGAGCTACTCATTATGACATCAAATATCTTTATTTGTAACTTCTTATCTACAGTCCATTTTAATTTTTCTGTATATAATCTATTAAAATAGTTATTAATTTGTCTCAATAAAGTAAAAAATATGGCTATAAAAGACATAGAAAGTAGGGAAATAGGAATACCTAGAAAGCTGAATATATTTACAACATTTTTAGTCAGTAAAGAACTATTTTTAAATTTTTCTAAATCGTTACCACTCTCAATAAAGCTTAGAATTGGAATAATAATTGATAGTCCAATCGCTTCACATAATACTGTAAGTGTAGCTAAAAATAAAACTATAATTAATTGTTTAGTTTTCACTACATTTATGCTTTTCAGAAAGGACCAATGGCCTAACAGATATAAAAATAGCTTAGGTATTTTTCTAATATTACTTATCATAAATTGACAAATTTATTCATTAAAAGTTTCAATTAATAAATCTACAGATTTATTCAATTCTTTCTTAGAGAGTGCTGTATTATTCCCATAGAATAAAGGAGTATTTTCAGCTTCAAATGAAATATTCATTATTGCTTCAGGCAACCTCGAACCATCTTGACGAATTTTTTCTTTTGTATTGTTATCTAAATTTTCCATCGCTAGACTTACTATATCTTTTAATTTACTAATTTCTTTTACAGTAAATATATTATTCAAAAATGAAAAAGAAGAATGCAATGAAAATTCAATTACTCTTTTTCCCATCATAGTAGCCTCTAGACTGACTGTTCCTGCCATAGTTGCAACAGACCTTGCTTTCTTAACTAAATCTATACCTCTTAAAGACGGATGAGCCATCTTGATATTTGGTAACTTAAGAAGCTCAGTATAAAAACTTTTATCTCTTCTACCTATGTCTGAATGTTCTTTAATTACCAAATCATATCCAGCAGGCATATTTAATGCTAAAAGCTTAATTATAGATTTTTGATCATTGAACTCTTTACATCTAGCTTGTACAGAAAATTCTGGCTCTAAAGGCAAAGCATAAAATAGAAAAGGTTTCTGGTCAAAGCTAGTAATACTTCTTTCAGAAATTTTTCCTAAAGTTCTATATAAAGACCAACTATTTATATGAAAAGACAAACTAGATAATAAGCTTATTCTTTTCTTTTTAGTAAAATCAAATTTTATGAGATCTATTAATAAAAACTCTACTCTAAATAAAATTGTTTTTATTAAATTTTTTAAAAGAGACTTCGTAGAAAATGTATTATCCATTTTTCTTGTATCAGTCCAGCCAGTTTCTGGGGGTTGTAAATTTTCTTCACTTATTATTTGTTTAAATGTTGTGTTTTTAAAACTTTTTTCTAATTTACTAGAGTCTTGAAAAGCATTATTCACCCAAAAACCAAAACTTTTATACTTAGAATTATAAGGGTAAGTAACTTTTACTCCTCTACTTTCAAAAATATTAGACATAGTTGCTGATAAGCCATCTACAGGCCAAACAAACGCCATATCAATATTTTGGTACTTTTCTATTATTTCTTCAGTATATTTTACATATCCATTTACTAATTTAATTAGATTTTGATTATTACTTAATCTACTCTTATTCCATATATATTTAGGAGAATAAGATAAAAAACTTGCAGATAAACTTCTGTCTTGCTGTATTATATCTCTCATATAGTTAATAGAATATTTTTTTTCTATTTCTCTAGCTATTTTTTCCTCTTTACCTAAGTCTTTATTAAATCCATGAGAACACATATCTTCTAATTGATAATCGTAAGTTATAAACTCGTCTTCTTTATTTAAAACCTTCATAAAGTCGTTCTTAACACCTAAAGGTGCAATAACTAGAAATTTTGTTGAGAATCTATTTCTTAAGATAGGAATGATTAAAATATATAACCAATTCAAAATTCTATATCCTACTATTAATATTCTCTTCGGATATTTTTTATCATTAGTTGTCATTGAATACACCTAATATCACTTCTTTAATTCTTCTAATTCTTGATGAAGAATCCAATTTCCATCTTTATAAGTCCATAAGTGGGGTGATCTAAATTCATCTATTTTTTCCCAAAAATATTCTTTAGATATTCCCATATAATCAATACAATCTTGAAAATACCTTTCAGGAAATTCTCCTTCAAATTGTTTAGCTAATAATAAAGCCTCTTCCCTATCTATATGTCCATTTCTAATCTCTTGGCTAGAATCTAGTCTAGTTCTTCCAATACCAAATTTTATATAATGGCAAAAGTAATGAAGTGGATCGAATTTATCATCTATACTGGCATATTTACCATAAGTGCCATCTGTTCTTTGTGTATCTGGTTCAAAACCACAATTTTCTACTGAATAGTAATATGCTGATTGAGGATCCCATTTTAAATACCAACCTAGGTTATCAACAACTATATTCTTATCTTTTATTTCATCAAATTTTACAGCACTATAAGGCGACAAATCATTATCATTAAGTTTATGCTTATCCTTTAGTTCTTCTATAGGTAAACCAGCTATATATAAGTCTTTATAATCTTTATCTACTGTATAAAACTCTTCACCAAAACCAGGTTTATCTAATTTTTTTGGATCTTCACTTCCATATTCTGATCTTGGCTCTCCATAAAAGACTAAATTTATATTATATTGAATAGCCATTTTAATAGGAAAAACTTTCAATCCAAACTTAAAAGGTTGTATAGGATGTAAAATAGTATCAAATGCCTCCTTTGCTAATATTCTTGAAACTCTTCCATTTGGAGTAAATAAAACATTATCAAAACCTCCAGTATTAATCCAATTTTGCATATTTTTAAGGCCTTCATTAGTATATAACAAAGGAGAATAAGTGACAGTTAAAGGATGCATTCCATATTTATACTTTAAAATATGAGAAGCCATTCCGCTATCTTTTCCTCCAGAACCAGGTACGACACAATCATAGCTTCCATCATTACTTCTATGTTTATCCAGTAATTCTTCTAAAAGTTTCTCTCTTGCATTCCAATCTATATCTATATCTTTTTTGTCCGCATAATGACAAGCTGAACATAGTCCATCTTCATGAATTATTAATCCTTCCTTTTTTATTTCCTTGCCATGAACCATCTCATTTACTGAGAAAGGTTTTTGATTTGTCATTAAACATTTTTTACAATGCTGAACTTTTTCAGGTAATCCATATAAAGAGTATTTATTATTATTTTTCATTTATTTTCTCACTCATTTTAAATTAAACTTATAAAATTTGACAATATTTTAAATCCAGATTTATCACTTAGTTCTGGATGAAATTGACAACCATAAATATTATTATGTTTTATAATTGCCGGAATTTTTATTTTTCCATAATCTATTTCTCCTACTACATGATCTTTATTATTTGGTTCACAGTAATAAGAATGAATAAAATAAAAGTCTGTATTTTGCTCTATATCCTCAAAGGGTTTTACTTGCTCGTTTTTAAATTTAATTTCAGACCAACCGATATTAGGGACTGGCCATCCTAAGTTTTTAGGAATAGGTTTAACTTGACCAGGAATAAAATTTAACCCTTTAAATAGTCCAAATTCCATACTCTCTGATAATAATAATTGCATACCTAGACAAATTCCAAGTATAGGCTTATTAGTTTTGCCAAAATCTATTAATTCTTCATAAATATTAGTATTTTTTATATTATCCATACCGGACTTAAATGAACCTACTCCTGGAATTAGTAATCCATCTGTTTTCTTAAGATCACTAGCATTTTGTATTATTTTTATATTTATTTTAAGTGGCTTTATACTTTTTATTAAACTAAATAAATTTCCAGAACCAATATCTATAATACCAACAGTTTTCATTACTTAAAAAAGAGCCAAACGTGTATCAACATTATTTTTAATTAATTCTTTTTTTAAATCTGATATAGTTGTTTGATTAAAATGTAAAATATTAGCAATAGCTATTGCATTTACCCCCAATTTTACCAATTCTAAAATATCATTTAAGTTTTTAATACCTCCACTTATTATAATTGGTATATCCACTAAATTAATTATTTTATCTACCAATTCAAAATCTGGTCCTAACTTTGTTCCATCTTGATCTATAGAAGTTAATAATATTTCTCCTGCTCCCCTTTCAACTACTTCTTTTACCCAGTCTAATAAATCTAGATTAGTATTTTCTCTTCCATTATTATAATATGCATCCCAACTATTATTATTTTTTCTTTTAGCCTGAATAGAAACCACAACTGATTGAGATCCAAATGACTTAGCTAGCGAAGTAATTATATTAGGAGTCTTAATGGCTTGTGTATTAATTGAAACTTTATCTGCTCCTGAGCGTAATAAATCTTTTCCATCTTCTAAACTACGAATTCCTCCTCCAACACATAGAGGCAATCTTATACTTTCTGATACTTTAGATACTAGACCTTGTAAATTATTTCTTCCATATAAAGATGCAACAGTATCTATAAATAATATTTCATCAGCTGAGTCTAAATAATATTTTTTACTGAATTCTTCAGGAAGACCAACTACTCTGAGACCTTCCATCCTCATTCCTTTAATAACATTTAATCCCTTGATTTCTAATTTAGGTATAATTCTTATTTTAGGCATATATTATTTTAATCCAAAAATAACTTAATATGATTAAAATCTATTGAAATTTCGGGCTATTTTTTTTCCAATAAACTTAATAATTTGAAAAATAGATTGATCTTTATAAGTCGGAATAGCTCTAAAGTATTCTAAATGATCAATATTAGTTATTTTATTAATATCATTTGCACTATGTCTTATATCCCAGCCTGTATACCTATTACTTCCCGAGTATAAAACACATGTAGGAAGTTTTTCTGGGACTATTTCAGCAAGGGGTATCATTACTGCTGACTTTCCAGGTATTTTTTTTCTTATTTTTTTTCCTTTATCACTAATTGCATTAGCAACTATTGGCCCATCATAAGGATTAATTAAAAGCGCGGAATTAGAAATATCAGACTGAGAGTCTATGAAATGTCCGGGATTTACGAGATTAAATGTCCCTGTAGTTTTCATATTACCAATAATTAAAGGTTCTGAATATTTAGACTGAGGTAAAATAGTAGATATAATTGATTTCTCACCAACTAATAATGCATAACCCTTTTCTGTCTCAATTTTACTAAAATAAGGCTTACCTGCAAATAAAGAAACCTGAACATAACCATAGCCAGGTAATACATATTTTTCCTCAAAATACCTTGGAGATATTTTTTGATTTTTGATTTCAATTTTAAATTTTTTAGTAGACTTATTTTCTCCTTCATAAAAAACATCTATTTCGACATCTACCTCTGTATCTTCTAATTCATCCATATTTTCGGGAACATGGTTCATAATAATTGCTGCAAAATCTAATTTAATTACTGTAGTACCAGAAGCTTCTGGCATCACTGGGTAAATTAGTGGCGAACAATAGTAAAAGAATTTATTTTTCATACTGTATTTGGGAAATGGTCCATACTCAAAGTTCCATTTTCACTTTCCATTAATATATGTTTACGAGTAGCTACAGAACTACTTACAGCTATAAGTAATACTGCATCTTTAGGTATATTATTTATTTTATTATCTAAATACACTATTGCAGATCCGTTGGGTTCTATTTCTTGATTATATATTCCTTTATAAGCGTCTTCTGTCAACTCAATAGTAAAATTGCCTTTTTTATTTGCAGCATTAATAACTGATAAAGCTGTATTAGTTTTTCCATTTACAGATTTAATATACATGTGAGCTCTCCTAGGTTGTCTAGATGGCCCATACGTAGCATGAATATGAGGTTGTACATGACTAGTCAATGCCCAATTTTTGCCTTTTAATAAAATCTGAGGTCTTAATGTACCATAAAAGCCGGGATTAGAAGGTATAAGAGAAATAAGAAACCAACCCCTATTTGGACAATTTTTTAAACTACTAAAATCGATACTCAATGTTTCGCCAACTTTAGCTATACCTCTTGTTTGAGAAGTTATCTTACCAGATTCAGAGAATAATCTAACATGGTAAGCATGGTCTACAGCTTCATTAGTATCTCTGAATAAAGGATTATAATTAGCTAATTGTAAACTAGTATTTATATCATTTTCACATAAGAAGATACCAGAGTCTAATCTTTCATCGGGATGAGTCCCTTGAAACTCAATTTCAAAATTTTCAGATAAAGTCTGTTCTCTTTCTTCATAAGGACTATCAATATTTTGAGACTCACTTAAAAGTAAATCTAAATCTGCTAAACAAGCAGTGCATTTACTACCAACTTTTAGGTTAGAATACAAATCTTCTATATTTGCATCTTCCTTAGATAAAAAATTCCTTACTTCTGTCTTAGTAATATCGAAGCACGCACATAATATATCTTGGCTTTTTGACTTCATGTAATATTTAAACCCTTTTTTTTAAAAATATATCTATAAAAATAGATTTTACAACATTAAATTAAATAGTTTTTTTGCTTAAAAATTCTTCTAAATATTTTTCTGCATATAAAAAATCTTCATAGGTATCAATATTGATTACTTTATCTTTTATAATAAATGGGGCAGTATTTTTTCCCATTCTAGATTTTTGACTTAATATACAATCTCTAGTAAAAGCATATGCCAATCCGTTGACATGATATGTAGGATATAAAGATTGTCTTGTAGGTAGTTGATTACCTTCTTCCATAATATAATTTAATAACCCATCTTTTATAGACAACTGTTTGATAGGGTGATACTTCAAGTCTGTTTCAGAAACTGTCCATACGCAATCGAAATTATTATTTATTAAATGACTTAATATATTATAAAGTTGATCTACAGTTCTAAATGGAGAAGTCGGTTGAAGCATCATAATAATATCATATTTTTTATTATCTAACTCTTCTGCTTTAATTAAAGCATGTTCTATAACTTCAAAATCTTTAGCATGATCTCCAGATAAATTTGCTGGCCTTAAAAAGGGTACTTCTATACCTCTATCAATAGCAACATTCGCAATTTTTTTATTATCAGTAGAGACAATTACTTGAGTATTTTCTCCCATTTCTAGAACGCAGTCTATAGTCCAATTTATGAGAGGGCGTCCACCAAGCAAATGAATATTCTTTAGAGGTATACCTTTACTTCCTCCTCTAGCAGGAATTACAGTTAAAATATTTTTATTTAGATACATAATATTTATTTAAATGATTCACTATAATAATTTTTATACCACAAAATAGTATTTTCTAAACCAGTATAGTAGTTATCTGTCTCTTCATAACCTATAGATTTTATCTTGGTAATATCAGGACATCTTCTTGAGGTACTTCCACTCAATACTTCCGAAATATCAATATTTATTTCTATACTTAAAATATTTGAAATATCTTGTATAAGGCTTTTAATAGTTTTTTCTTTTTGCATACCTATATTATATAGTTCGTCTTTCTTTCCATTCTCCATCAAACAAATTAATTGATCTACAGCATCAGATACATAGCAAAAAGCTCTTGTTTCATCTCCAGTACCTTGAATTTTAATTTCACATTTTTTAGAAACCCATCCATCACTAGCAATGAATATTTTTTTTAATAAATCTGGAATTACATGCTCAAAACCCATATTAGGACCAAAAACATTATGAGGCCTAAAAATTAAATTTCTTATCTTTGTATCCTTTAAATAGTTCATTGTTAATATTTCACTGATAAGTTTACCGCCAGCATAAGAGAAACGTGGATTTTTAATATCTGTAATAATGGCTCTTTCTGTTTCATTTGTAGGTATTATAGTAGGCTGATTATAAACTTCTGAAGAAGAAGCCATAATATATGTATCTAGACCTGAACTCTTAGCGCAATCAAGAGTATTAAGAGCACCTTTTAGACCTACTTCTAAAACTAATCCAGGGTTTTCATAAAAAAACTTTGTACCATTTACAAAAGATAAATGAAAAATAGTATCACAATTACCGATAGCATTTTTAACATCATCAATATTTCTTATATCACCCTCAATATAATTAATTTTATCTAAAATACTTTCTATTTTACTAACTGAGCCTCTAGAATTATTATCAAATACTGTTACATTATGACCTAAATCGACCAATCTTATTGATAAAGCACTACCTAAAAATCCTGTACCTCCAGTTACTAAAATATTTTTCTTCACTCTATACCCTTCTACTATTTTAAGCCTATACCCGAATAAGTTATTCCAGGATGAGAAACAACATCACTAATATTAAAAATATTCCAGCCATCAAAGAAATAACTAGAATCTTTCATTAAACTTAAAAGAGGTTCTATATCTAAGGTGTAAAATGATCTATGATTATTCATAAAAAATACAGCATCAGAATTTTTAAAGCCCTCCTCCAAGGAACATGCTTTTAATCCTAAATTATTTAGTTCAGAATTATCTATAATAGGATCATATCCCCATAAATTTTTTACACCTTTGCTAATTAAATATTCTATAAACCACAAAGTAGTTGATTCTCTAGTATCCGAGGTTTCTGGATTACCCTTAAAAGCTATGCCAACAATAAAAATTTTGGTATTTTTAATATTTTTTCCTACAGACTTCATAAATATATCTGTCTTATTATATATATCTTCTGGGGCCTTCTCATTAACTCTTCTTGAAGCCTTTATTAAAGGGCTTTCAAGCTTATTCTCTTCAAAATTACTTATCAATATATATGGATCTTTACTTAAACAAGCGCCACCAACTCCTGGAGATGGATAAGGTATAGTATTACGTTCATAAGATAAATTTATTTTATTAATTAAATGATTAATATTTAACCCATATCTCTCGCTAAGCTCTGCCATTTGATTAGCAAACGCAAAGCGTGTATCTCTATATGCATTATCCATTAATTTACACATTTCAGCAGCTTCTAAACTTCCAATATCAATAACAGTATGAGTATTTTCTCCAAATAATCTAAGCCCTAATTCTCTACTTTTACTATCATACCCTCCTACTATCTGAGGTAGATTTCTTAATTCTTCTAAAGCTCTACCTTCAGCAGTTCTTTCAGGACAAAAAGCTACACTAAAATCTTCACCTACCTTTAGATTAGATACTGACTCTAGCATAGGAATTACAGTATTTCTTGTACAGCCAATAGGAACAGTTGACCTTAAAATCACTAAATCATTTTTTTTAAGTTTTTTTCCTATATCTTCTGAAGCTTTTAAAATATTTTTAACTTCAGGTTTTTTTGTTTCTTTATTAATGGGGGTACCCACCGTAATAATATAGATATCTGAGCTAATATATTCAATATCGCTTGAAACTCTTAAATTATGATTTAGATGCGAATTAATATAATTTTGAATACCTTTTTCAAAAAAAGGAGTCTCCTTATTTTTTAATTTTTTTATTAATTTTTTATCAATATCATAACCTGTTACTGAAAAACCTTGATCCGCCATAACAAGTCCTAAAGTTAAACCTACATAGCCTAAACCTAATATTGAGACATCATAAGATTTTATATCTATTTTAGAAATTATATCTTTATATCGCAATAAACCCTTTATTATGCCTTTTTTGTCAATTACAGGAGCAACTGAAATTCTTTTACTTAATAATTTTTCTCCATCTTCTAATAATTGATCCTCATGAATAGCAAGAGGCTTTCTATCGTGAGTATTAATAACTTTTTGTGAAACGTCGGAATTTTTTATTAAAGCTCTCCTGATGTCTCCATCAGAAATAACTTTAATTAATTTTTTATCTTTTGTAACTACGAAACATATTCTTTCTTCTCCATAATCTATAACTTTCATGGCATCATAGATACTAGAATCTTCAAAAATTAAATATGGCTCTGCATCAATAAAAGAAAAATTATTTTTCATAAAAGTCCCTAACGTTAATTATCAACAAAATTAATAATTTTTTTTACTACATATTCTTGAATTTTATCATCCATACCAGACCATATTGGGATATCCAAAAAAGACTTATAAGAATTTATTGCATTAATATAATCATTTTCAGAATAACTATAGCTCTTTATATAAAATGGTTGGATATGAATAGGAGGAAAAGATAACCTAGTCTCAATTTTATTTTCTTCTAAATATTTAATAAGAGAATCTCTAATATCTTCTTTAACATTTATTGAATACATGTACCAACTAGGTCGAGTAACATAATAAGGAACGTTTGGAGCATTGATAAAATCATGACTTTTAAAAAATTCATTATATTTTTTTGCTAATATAACTTTGTCATCAAGTATTTTATCAATTTTTTTTAGCTGTTCTATACCCAAACTAGCCAAAATATCTGTCATTCTATAATTATTACCTAACCAAGTATGGTTATACCTACCTTCTTGGCCTTGATTTCTTATAATTCGTAGTTTTTTTGCCAATTCGTCATCATTAGTTACTACTGCTCCTCCCTCACCCGTAGTCATATTTTTATTAGCAAAAAAACTAAATGAATGAGCTAATGCCTGAGATCCAACCTTATTACCTTTATAAATTGAACCAAATGACTCTGCACTATCAGAAATAAATGGAATACCCGTCTCTTGGCTTAATTTTTGAAAAGCCTCAAAATCAACAGGTAAACCTTTCATATCCGTGGTCATGAATGCTTTTGTATTTTTTGTAATTTTTTCCTTAATGTGTTCTGGATTAACGTTATAAGTATGTGGGTCATTATCACAAAGTACTATTTTAGCTCCTAAATACAGAACTACATTCGCAGACGAAATATATGTCAATGAAGGAACTATTACCTCATCTCCTGGTCCAATTGAAAGAGCGGTTAAAATAGAATGTAATGTGGAAGTACCATTATTCATAACAATTGCATTATTGACATCCAAATAATCACATATTTTTTTTTCGAATAATTCTACTTTTTTACCCATGCTTATCCAGCCCGATTTAATTACATCATATACGGCTCTTGCTTCATCTTCTCCAATACTTGGTTGGGCAATAGGTATAAAATCCATTCTTCTTTTCCTAACTTATAATATTATTTACTAAATCAACACTATTCTTTAATTCATACTCATCAGCATTTCTAGCCTCAATACAATATATAATTTCTTTTTTATTATTTAATGTAGCTTTATTAATTTTGCTTAACGCCTCAAGCTGCCAACTGTGTTTTTTAACGGCTAAATGTTCATCTTTTAATCCATTATTTTCAGAAATATGAACTTCTAATAATCTATTAGAAAATTCATCTAATATCTGGTCTAAGGCCTTATTTCTATCAAAATCTAGTATTACACTTGAAACATTTAAGTGTCCTAAATCAAGCAAAAAACCAACATTTTTTGGAGTCTGACTCATCAACTCTCTAATTTCGGCAACAGTACAGTTTAATGAATGCCTTTTTTTCGGAGAAGGAAATAAATTCTCTATAATTAAAGATATTCCTTTTTTATCAAAATCTTTAATAACTGAATTTATGAAATTTAATGTTCTATTTAAAGCAACTTCATATCTCTCTTCTTCATTATCAAAAATAAAATTACCCTTATTATCAGCTTTAGCCTTACTTAAATATCCAGCATGTATTCCGTAAAGTGGCGCTCCAGCAATATCCGCTAAAAATAAAGCATTCTTTACTAAATTTCTTGACGCCTCGTATTGCTCTTTATCGCCGGCAGCCATATTTAAAACGATAGATTTTTCAGGGACTGGAAAATAATTATGTAAAGTAAATTTTATACCCTCCTCTTTATATTCTTTTAAAATAGCTGCTAACTCGTTATTAGGTTGGAAATCATGTGGTGCAGAGATTTCAACTCTATCCTTAGTGATTTTTTTACATAACTCAATAGCTTCTCTTAGGGGTCTTCTTCCATAACAACTACTTGATAAATAAACAGTCAATTAAGCCTCTATAATTTCTTTTTTACCACTTTTATGAGATTGTTTAGCAGCTAAAATTAGATTCATAGTTTTAATGCCTTCTTCTAAAGAAGTCATAACTTTATCTTTCTGATTACAACTATTAATAAAATTATTAATTTCATCTATATAATTTAAGTTAAAGTCTTTTGAAAATTTGTTGAAAACTTCAATAGATTTAGAATCAGATTTATACACAGAAACAGTATTATCTAAAAAGTCTATAAAAATATTTCCCTTCTCAGCTTTTACTTCTAAACATTTCTTATGACCTCTTCCAAATATATCCGTATGAATAGAAGCTAAACACCCTCCATCCATTTTTACAATCATTTCTGCTATATCATCGGTAGATATTTCTAAAGCAGAAAGATTAGTATTTACAGCATACACTTCTTTAAATTCCCCAAATAGATAGCCAATCAAGTCCATTATATGACTTTGGTCTAAAATAGATCCTCCTCCTAGATCTTTTTTAGCCATATAAAATGTTCTATAATCTTCATAAGGATGAAAATCAGGAAGATATTCAGAAAATTCACCTCTTACATACATAACCTTACCTAAAGTATTATTTGATAAAATATTCTTTACTTTTTGAGTAAGAGGGGAAAACCTAAAAACATAAGCTAAGGCAACTGTTAAATTATTACTATTAACTAAGCTTTTAAGCTCTGCAATATTTTCATTATTTTCATCTAATGGCTTTTCAATAAACAAATGAATATTTTTTTTAGCTAAATCTATGCCTTGTTTAATGTGTAAATTTGTAGGTGAACAAATCAATGCAGCATCAATTTTATCTTCTTGTATTATATTATTATAATCGTTACTAAAATTACTAATGCCTAAGTTTTTAATTTCTTCTATTCTATCTTCTCTAGGATCTACAGCAAAAATATTTTCGGGCTTAGTACCTATAGAAAGTAGATTTCTTAAATGTCTTTTACCAATAGAACCACATCCTAAAACTAAAAATTTCATATTTTCCAATATTTATTCTCCTTTATTTTAAATAAAATCTTCTATTCTAAATAATTGATATTTATTAATTGTTTGTTTTGCTTTTTTTCCTATAATTTTATCTATATAATTTGTACTTAAGCCATTACCAGGCCTCATTATAGAAATCATACTTTCTTCAATTACCTCACCAGGAAATATATCTCTTGATGCCACAAGGCTTCTACGCAATGCATTAAAAGTATCTTCCTCTTCGTCAGATCTAAATTTTTCATAGCTACCTAAGGAGAGTCTACTATCTTTAAGATCAGAAATTAATTGGTTTAATTCTTTAGGATTAATCGAAGCATTTTGATCTATACCAGGTAAATCCCTCGATACTGTAAAATGTTTTTCGACAACGACTGCGCCTGAAGCTATAGCAGTTACAGCTGCGATATTACTCTGAGTATGGTCTGATAAGCCCACCGGAACATTGTACCTATCAATATATGTTTTAATAACGTTTATATTTGAATTTTTTATGCTAGAAGGATAATTAGATGTACATTGAAATATTAAAAGAGAATTGTTTTTATCCTTAAATATTTTAACCGCTTTATCAACCTCTTCCATATTTGCCATACCTGTAGATAATAAAATAGGTAATCCCGTTTCTGCAGCTCGTTTCAAAAAAGGATAATTTGTTAAATTACAAGAGCTGATTTTTAAAGCACTAACATTAATATTGACTAAATTCTCTAGACTAGTTATTTCAAAAGGAGTACTCAAAAAATCTATATTGATACTTGAACTATAATCTTTTAGATCCTCCATCTCCTTAATCGTCAATTCACATTCTTTAATAATTTCCTTTTGTGACTTAGATGAGTATTCTTTCTCATCTTGATAAGAGGCTTTCTCGGCGAAAGTTGATATATATTCATCTGCAATGAATGATTGAAATTTGACACAATCTGCACCATTTTTAGCAGCTGATTCTATCATTTCCTTTGCTAAATGGACTGATCCATTATGATTAATTCCTATTTCAGCTATAAAATAAGGGTTTTGACTAGTGACTATTTTTTCTATGAAATTATTATTATTTTTCATTTTCTCTTTTATTTATAAACATAAAGAATTAGTTTCTTATACACAAAATAATTTAATTTAGAAACCAATTATATTTTATAGGTCTTCTGGCCGCCCTATATCTGACCAATGCTCATGAATTGGAAAAACTCCAATATTCAAACGTGCCTTTTTCCCATTATTAATTAATTCTGGCATATCAATTACTGAATTGTATGGAATTAAGTCCTTAAATTTAGCTGATAAAACATATATACCTGCTGCAACATATTTTTTGATATCAGGTTTTTCTAAAAGCTCTAAGAATGTTCCATCCGAGCTATACTCTATTACTCCATAAGGAACCTTATATGAATAACTTGCTACCGCTATAGTTGCATCATTTAAAGATAATCCATGAAAAGTAATTAAGCTATCAATATCTACGTTAGTAATTAAATCTGCATTTATTACTAAATAATTTTTATTTTCTTTATCTGCATTAATTAAAGATAACGCGCCTGCAGTTCCTAAAGGCTTTTCTTCACGAATGATATTTACAGGAACATTATATTTCTTTGATTTAATGTGTTCCTCTAAAAGGTCTGCCAAATAGTGAGTAGATATAAAAACTTCCTCTATATTATTTGATTTTTTGAGAATGTTAAGAACGTGATCAATTAAAGGCTTTCCATTCTTTTTCAATAGAGGTTTAGGAGTATCTTTTGTTATATTTCCTAGCCTTTTTCCAAAACCACCTGCCATTATTAATACTGAAACTTTTTTAGTATGAATATTATTATTAGCAACTAAAATATTAACTACTTCTTTATTTTTATTTATTATAGGTAAAAAATATGTGTCATGTAACACACTTGTTAATATATTTTTATTTTTTATTTCTTGGTTAATTATACCATAATGTGGCTCCAGATTTGCAGAGTTTATAATTTTAGAATCTAAATTTTTTCCAGCTAAAATACTTCGTCTAATATCTCCATCTGTAATTGTTCCTAATAATTTTTTATTTTCATCTACTAATATTAAAAATTTATAGTTCCTAGTAGTAGTTGAATTTGCTCCTAACGAATCTATTTTTTCCATTGCATTCTTAATAGAAAAATCTTTACTAACAATATGTTGCGAAAAACTTTTTAATATTTCAAACATTAATTAATATCTTTTGGCTTATAAGCAATAACCATCATATGAGAAGAATTATTTGATTTAATTAAATATTTCTGGAATTTTTTTTCTTCTTCTAAACTATCTGAATCTAATAGTTTTAATAAAAATTGTCCTAATCTATCCTTATTTATTTTTTTTGATATTAATGATTGTTTTACAATATCAAAATCTAATACTCCAGGCGTCTTCACAGTTACTTTTTCAAAACCTACACTTTTAATAAGATTGCTAATAGAATTAGTATTAAATAAATTAATATGCTCATGATCAATTGTGCCAGATTCTTTTCCTAAAACAGTTGTTTCAAATCCACCAATATTTGGACAAGTTAAATATAAGCAACCTCCGGGATTTAAATTACTAAAACACCATTGAACAAATTCCTTTGGATTAAATAAATGTTCTATGACCTCAAAATTTACTATAACATCTACTTTATCTCTAAGTTTAGCTTCTTCATAAGAACTTTCTATTACACTTATATTTTTAGATTTTAATATACCAGCCAAATCCGGTGTGGGTTCTATCCCTATAATTTCGTCAAAATAATTAATTTTTTTAATTTCTTCACAAAAATAGCCATAAGCCGCTCCAACTTCCAACAATTTACCTTTAATTTTTTTCTTCTTAAGTTTGTCAATTAAGAATTGTGCCCTAGGTTTAAAAATCTTTTCTTTCCTTACATCTGCACTTGCAGAAAAAATAAACTTTGCCCAATATGCATAATTTACAGAATTTTTATAAAAATCTTTTAGTATATTTTTTGTAGGCCTAGGATTTACATATTGAGTTCCACAATTTTTACAAGATACATGAGTTAGATAATACTTTTTGTAGAGATAAATACTATTATCGCTATTACATGCAGGACAATTTACCTTAATGAAAGCCTTTGATTTATTTTTCAACCAATTTATATCTTCTCTCATTGCTTTTTGCTGACCAGCCATAAGGTTTTTAGGTCTTATATCATCTTCATTCATAAGATTTTTATCTTTCATCTTCATTCCAAATATTTCTTTTTTGCCATACTCCACTAGCAGATTTTTTCCATACTTTTTCACTTCTAAAAGTGTCCGCAATTCTATCAAATTCATCTGACTTCATGCCTACATAATTTAACCAAACATCTGTATCATCTGATCTTATATGGTCATATTTTTTAACCATTTCAATTCCCTCTTCTCTGGTCATGTATCCAGATCTTATATCTTTACAAGCGTGGTCTGTCCCTCTTCCATAACCAAACTTTATATATTTCAAATAATCATGAACTCCATTTTCATACCTATCATCTAAATTAGAAAATCTTCTATATGTTCGCTGAAATGGTACAGGATTTTCTTCCCATCCATATTTTTCTTTTACTAGCTTTGTGTGTTTATTAGCATCCCATGGATCATAATTACCTATAAAAATACCTCTTAAGCCTAGATCATTAATTTCTTTATCCGAAGGATATTTACACCATTCCATTTCCTTTTCGCTTATTACTTCAGTTTCATCTTTAAGCATGTCAAACCAATCATATCCTCTAAGTAATTGGTCTTTCCTATATCGTGCAGTATATTCTACAAAATCATGCATTGAATGCATTCCTCCTAAATCAGTCCAACCATGCTCTCCCCAAAAAACTAAGGGAATTCCCATATTACAAGCAATTCTCATTGGAATTGTCGCAATTCCTGCATGATTATGCCAATTCATATCTCCCATCATTTTAAAACCTAACCTATTCAATCTAATTAATAGATCTACTCCAGGAGAAAATATCATATGATCAACATTAAAAACTTCTTTCATCTTTTCTAGATTCTTCCAACCTTGCTCAAGATAATTATTTCCATTATATGTTACTAATAATGGATTAAGACCTAGGACCTCTTTAACAAAATGAGTTTGAAAATAACTATCTTTACCACCAGAGACACCAATTACACATTCATATCCTGAAGGTTTTCTGTATGGTTCGATTTCTTCTAGTAACCATTTTAACCTTTCTTCCCAATCAATATTTTTTTTCTGTTCATATACCCTGCATCCGCTACATACACCATCCTCATCAAACTCTAAGGAAACTGCAGAACTACTAGGATAGACACACTTAGAACACCATTGTATTTTTGGAATAGTCATTTTATCACCTCTATTAGTTTTACCTTACGTCATTTCGTCTTATCTTGATAAATTGTTTAAATCTAGGATATGAATTTTCTGTAAAATGAAAAACATTTCCTGCAGCTATTGCCTCAACTTCTGTAGAATTATAACAATCTAGTATATGTCTTTGGTTACCAGCTCCACTGCAAGCAATAACAGGAATATTAACACAATCAAAAACTTTATTTATCATATTAATATCATATCCTAACGAACTTCCGTCATTATCTATAGACTGCAACAATATTTCACCTGCTCCAATTTTTTCTAATTCCTTTGACCAATCCTCAGGAGAAATATTTAATTTATCTTTACCAGAATTAATATATACATAATATTGCCCATCAGAAGATAATCCATAATCCAAACTTGCGACGATAGCTTGCTTGCCATAAATTTTTATAGCTTTGGAGATTAAATCAGGATTATTATAAAAACCTGAATTTAAAGTCACTTTATCTGCTCCATTTTTAATCCTTAATTCAATATCTTCAAAAGTATTAATATTCCCTCCAAATGTTAAAGGCATATGGCTTTCTTTAGATAAACTATTAATTAATTCTAATATGTTACTTACAGGTTTATATTTGTAATCCTTTCTAATATGAGAAAAGTCATTTTTTGAATCACTAATATCAATTATAATTAATTCATCTACATCCCATTCCTTCATTCTCTCAACATGCAGAACAGGGTCACCTATTACTTGATGAGTAGTAAATTTTTCACTTCTGACCATCCATCCATTTTTAAAAAATAGAACAGGAATTAATCTGCGTTTAAACAAGTATCTATTCCAAATTAATAAAATTTTCTAAAAATATTTTTCCGCCCAAACTACTTTTTTCTGGATGACATTGAATTCCTATTATATTTTTTAATCTTACTATAACAGCAAACTCTGAACCATACTCTGAAGTAGCTTCAATATATTCTTTAGGGCAATCCATTGCATATGAATGAGCAAAAAACATATCTATACCATCTAGTTCTTTTAAAAATTTATTATTTTTATTCTTTAAATTAATATTATTCCATCCCATATGAGGTAAACTTAAACCTTCAGAATTAAGTCTAGTTACTTTTCCTGGAATCCAACCCAAACCTTGAAAATTGCCAAATTCTTCACATTTTTCAGATAAAATATGCATCCCTAAACAAATACCACAAAAAAAGCATTCTTTTTCTTTAATCAAATAATTTAATGCTGTGTCAAACTGTTTTTCTTTGATGTATTTAATAGCCTGTCCTACTGCACCAACTCCAGGCATAATTACATGCGTAGGATGAAATTCTGTTAATTCTTTTCCAGAACTTATTAAATAAGGTTTTTTATTAAGCCTTTCAACTGAATTGAAAACAGAATTGATATTTCCTACACCTAAATTTATTATGGCAATTCTTTTATCCAATTTCTATAATATCTTTCCAGTCTATAATTTGGTCTTTTTGAATATCATTTTTGACTTTAGACCCTATTAATTTATCAATATCTATTGGCTGTATTCCATTACCAGGTCTTCTAATAACAAGCATTGATTTATCAATTACTGTTCCAGCACTTATATTAATACTTGCAGAAATGCTTCTTCTAATTTGCTTTATAAAATCTGAGTCCTCTACAACTATTTTGTCTTTTATACCTTTAGATAAATAAGCTATTTTAAGATCATCAACTAATTTTTTAAAATCACCAGGATTTGAAGATAATTTATGATCGGGTCCTTCAAGAGACCTATCTAATGTAAAATGCTTCTCAATTAATAATGCACCTGATGCAACAGCTGCTATTGAAACAGCATTACCTTCAGTGTGATCTGAAAAACCAATAGGTAGGTTAAATTTATTTTGCATCTCCTTAATGCATGATAAATTTACATCTTTTGCATCTGTCGGATAATTAGAAACACAATGTAGAATATACACCTCTTTTTGTTTACTAGATGAATAAATTGCATCTAATGCAATTTCAATTTCCTTTAAATTACTGCCCCCAGTCGAAATAATTAATGGTATACTAGTTGAAGCTGCATATTTTATGAGTGGAATATGTGTAATATCACCAGAAGCTATTTTAATAAAAGCAGGATCAAGTTTAACCCAAGTATCTACAGCCCACTCATCAAATACAGTTGAAAATAAATTAATATTTAAATTCTTACAAAATATATTTAATTCATTAATTTCTGATGCAGATAGCTCACATTGTTGAAATAACGAAAAATAAGGACTACTTTTTAAACACATAGTCTCTGCCCTAAATGTTTGTAATTTAACTGCACTAGCTCCAGCATTATGAGCGCTTTCAATAGTTTTTTTTGCAAGATCAAGATTACCATTATGGTTAATACCAACCTCTGCAATGATAAAAGGCTGGCTATTTAGAGCACTAAATATAGTTTTTTCAAAAGTCATTAAGATATACTCCTTTTATAAATCTAGATGAGTAAATTTTCTTTTATTTTTTAGAAGATTATTAAAAATATTTTCTGCTTCTATAAATTCAGCATTTGTATCAACTGTTAAATGAGAATATTTATATTTTCTTTGTGCTTTCACTAAGCCTATTTTAAAATCATTTTTATTAGATTTGAAATATCTAGTAACATGTTCTCTATCTAATAAATCCTTACTAACATTAGCTTTAAATAAAGCTCTATTAGTAAAAATTTCTACGTATAAACCATAGGGAAAACCGCTATTTTCTACATTATGAATATAATCATAATCACTATAATCTTTTAAATATTTCATGAGCATAAAGTCTATTAAAGATTTTTCAACAAATGGGTTATCTCCTGTAAGTCTTACTAATAAATCTGCTTTATATATTTTAGAAACCTCTATAAATCTTGATAAAACATCTTTTTCGTTACCACGATAACAATCTATATTTAGCTTTATACATAAATCCTGAATATCATCATCAACACTTTTATCAGATGTAGCTACCACAAATTTATTTACCAAATTAGCACCGTAGACGTTATCAATAAGTCTCTCTAACATTGGTTGACCTAATAATAATTTTAAAGATTTTCCTGGTAGACGTTTTGAACCCATCCTAGCTCGAATTACTGTAATAATATTTAATTTATTTTTCATATCTACTTAATATTATATCAGATATTCGTTGCAAACCATCTGGCTGCACAAATAAAGAAGCATTTTTTGACAAAATATTTCTGTTTTTGATTAATTGGTATATTTTTTCTTTTATATAATATTTTTTTTTAATAGATAACTCTCCAATAGCTAAAGCTACTTTTTTTTCTTCTAGTAAACTAGCATATTCTATTTGAAATTTTTTTTGTCCTAAAACACCTAATGGAGCTCCATGAGCTAAAGCCTCAAAACACAAATTTCCATAACTAGCTAAAACTAGACCAGACCTAGATAAAAAAGGAGAAACTGACTTAATCAAATAATGAACATCAATTTTTAAGTCTTTTCTAGAATTTAAACACTTTAAATCTAGTTTTGTATTTACCGGTGATTGTAAAATATCTATATGTTTAATTTCCAATATTGAACTTAAAATATTTAGTAACAAGTTTATCCCATCATTATTTTTATATCCACCTAAAGCTATAAAAGCATATTCATTATTTCTTTTTGAGGTTTGCATTTCTTCTAGCTTTAAAGTAGGAGCATAATTAATACTCCATAGTAAATTTTTTCTTAAATTATCCTCAATGCTAGGTTGATAACCTATACATATTATATCTTCTGGTAAACTAGGCATCTTAACCCCAGAATATAAAATAATAGTACTATTTGAGTTTACATTTACATTATTTATAAATTTTTTATCAAGGTAATCAGGGTCATCGCTATCAAACATCATATCTATAAAAGAAACTTTTGACTTAATATTTAAAATATTTTTTTCAAAAGTAATACTACTAACTTCGTCCTTCATAAAATTTTTTACTTTACTATCTATGTCTCCAACAAAACAAATAGAAAATTTATTATTTTTAAGTAATATTTTTGCTATTTTAAGGCATCTTGATCCATGTCCAAAACCCTTATGAGTTGTTGCATCTAAATAGAAAGTAATATCGTACAGTTTTATTTCCAAACACTCCTAATAATATAAAATGCCTCAGCCATCTTTAAACCTGACTCAGCTCCTCTTTTAATGGCTAAAGATTTTATAGACTTAATTGACCTTGGATGAGGATTACTTTTTATTTCTGAAGAGTAAATTTTTAATCCTTCTAGTTTTCTATCCCAATAATCAGTAATAGATACATAAAAATTGGGTTTAAAAATATAAGGATCGATATTAGGTGCCTGGTCTGTACTAGAGGGTGTTTCAAATGCTCGTATTTCTGGAATAACTTTATGATAACTCATTGGTCTAATAGCGGCTAAAGAAACTTGAGCTGCAATTTGATGATCGCTGTTCATGTCACCAGGATGATGAATATAAACAATATTAGGCATTAAATCTTCCATTGCTTTCTCAATTATTCTTACCATTTCAATTTGAGGAATAGAATCAAGTTTCTGGTCTGGAAAATTACAAATCTTATATAAATTACAATTACTATTATTGGCCCATTCTTGGGCATTATTTAATCTATTAGGATTTTTTTTATTTAATGTAGATTTTGCATCTTCTCCTTCAGATAATATTATTATATTAACTTTATCTCCTTCAGAAGCATGCCTTATCAAAGTCCCACCTAGTCCTAAAGCCTCATCATCGGCATGAGATACTACACAAAGTACATTTTTCTTAAAATTATTTCCACACCCCTCATACATCAAATCCTTGCCACCTATTTTTGCTTTTTCAATTATAATGGGGTATCCATCTCCTCCATAAAGGTGAGCACCTGGGTAAGGATTAGACAGTGCACGAATTTTTCTTAATATATTTTTAGAATTATCTAAAAGATTTAATTGACCATCTTTAATATTTCTTTTTCTTGTGTATATACCATACCTTTTTTTAATTTTTCCTTTGTTCTTTCCAGATATAATATCTAACACATGAATCTTTAATAAACTTATTAGAGCATTATCCATCTTATCTCTTATTTCGCCTGCAGTATTTTCATCAGTTATTTTTATTCTTTTACTACTGTATATTGGACCATCATCTATCTTTTGACTCATCCTAAATAAAGTCATTTCAGACTCTTTCAAACCATCAAGAATTGCCCAAATTATAGGAGAGTTTCCTCTTCTATCTGGTAATTTGGCAGCATGAGCTCCTAAAACACCCCTTTTCGGAATAGATAAAATATTTTCTTTTAAAATTTCTGAAATACCTATAGCAACAATCAGATCTATATTTTTATTATTTCTTAATTTTTTATAAACATCATCTATCTTGTTATAATAAAAAAAGTCTTTTTTTATTTTCTTACCAAAATCAATATAGCCAGCTATATTATTTGAATTTTTAGGACTTAAAGCATGTACAGAAATTATCTCTACTTGCTCAAACTCATTTAATAAGTCGTAAGTTCTTTTGCCACAATTAAGGCCTATAATGAGTACAATTTTATATTTATTTCTTGTCATATTTTTTTAAGTTCTACTTGAAAATATAGCTGGGACACCCTTAGCAATAGTTCCTTCAGGTACATTCTTTGTTACAACTGCCCCTGCACCTATTATAGAGTTTCTTGCTACAACCACACCAGGCAATATTGTAGAATTTGCACCTATAAACACATTTTCTTCTATCTTTACTCTTCCTAATAAAACAGCTCTAGGAGCAATAGTCACATAATCTCCTATCTCTGCATCATGCATTATTGTAGCTCCTACATTAATTTTAACACATCTTCCAATATTACAATTCAAAGAAATAAATGATTTCTCTTGTGTTATTAGGCCTTCATTATATTTACAAGTTACATCAAGATTATCTCTTATAATGGATATAATTTTAACATTAAATTTTTTATACCAATTATATAATTTAATTTTAGTTAATGGATC
>MDSW01011966.1_pt1 | contig 40023 bp, 30 predicted proteins | sample 811171 | NCBI WGS metagenome assembly MDSW01 (sample SAMN05326641, study PRJNA326480) | marine metagenome | isolation source: seawater | place: Atlantic Ocean: North West | collected 2012 | reverse complement strand
TCTGTACAGATGATCGAAGAGGATTGGTCGCTTACGGAAATAACTGGTCGAAATGATACTGGAATCGTTCATTGTTCTGGCCACCTCGACCGAAGTGCAGGAGAGCAAGGCGTGCTTACGCTGGAATTATCTGGTCGTGAGGTTGTGTTGGATCAAGAGCTACGAGACGCGCTTCCTGCCAGTGTCGGTCGATTCTGGGACGACCTTGCGCCGCGAGGAAAAGCAGATTTTATTGCAACCGTAAAACATACAGTTGGACAAAAAAAGACAGAAGTCATCCTTGATGCAACTCCACACGCGAACACCGTGTCGATCGAGCCGGCTTGGTTTCCATATCGCTTAGAGCAGCTGCAAGGCAGGTTGAGTTGGAACAACGGTCTTCTACAGCTTTCCAGGTGGCGGGGTGTTCATGCTCGTACGACAGTTTCTACAGAAGGAAACTGTCGATTTTTGCCGGATGGAAGTTGGCATGTGTCGCTTTCCCATCTGTCAGCTGACCGGTTTCGGGCTGACCACGAGTTGTTGCGTGCTCTGCCAAACGGTTTGCAGGAAGCATTATCAACCGTAGGGTCGAGTGGATTGCTTTCAATTGATGGGAGCCTCGATGTTTACTCAACGAGCGCTGAGCAGCAAGGCGACCTGACGAAGCGTCGTTATGCGGCTTCTTGGAATTGCCATCTCGACGTCGAGCAGGGATGCTTTGACGTAGGTGTGGCACTGAATAATGTCCATGGTGGCTTAAGTCTTCAAGGCAATACTGATGGACAGCGATGGTCGGCTGTTGGAGAAATAGATTTAGATAGCGCGATCTGGCAAGGCGTTCAGCTTACTCAGGTGAGGGGGCCAATTCTTATGGATCAGTCAGGAGTGCGATTTGGTGCCATGACGGTGTCAGACGGCATGACGCCTCGACGACTTTCGGCGAAGGTAGCTGGGGGAAAAATAGAAGTTGATGGCATGGCGTCCTCTTCAGGACTCGGGGGGTTTACTGTCGCAGCCTCCCTCGTCGATGCAGATCTTGAGCGACTTGCGTGTGATTCCCACGGAGCTCCTCATAGTTCTAAAGGAAGGGTTTTCGGGTCGGTTGAGATTAGTGGCACTCGCGCTGGAACACACTCGCTCCGTGGTCACGGCCAATTGCGGATTCGGGATGCAGATGTTTACGAACTTCCCCTTGTAGTAGCAATGCTTAAGATGCTCCGAGTGAAATCACCTGATCGGAATGCTTTTGGCTCAAGTTTTATTCAGTTTCGTATTGCAGGCCCTCATGCATATCTTGATGAAATTGAGTTAGCGGGTGATGCGATAAGTCTTGTTGGGAATGGAGAGGTTGGTTTTGACGGTGACGTGCAGATGACTTTTCGGTCAATAATGGGAGATGCAGAGGAACAACTTCCAGCAATGAAGCGCATGCTTGGCGGTGCCAGCGGGCAATTCCTCCTTTTGCACGTCGACGGTTCTTTGGACTCGCCTGAGCTTTCTACTGAAGCGTTTCCTACACTTGCCGCGGCAATACAAAAGTTGCAGTCGCAGCGGCAAGAAAAGACCAGGCCACGGCGGACTGCTAGTCGGCCGGCCCAGCAGGAAGTAAGTGGTAAAAGTGATTTATAGTTGCGGGAGTAAGTTTCGCCGTAGGATATGCGACAATCGTAGTGGGTGTTCCTGACTGGCTGCTTAATGAGGTGGAAGAGCGGTAGTATTCATTGGGTAGTTGTACGGTAAGGAAAAATTTGTTTAGGAGTGAAATGAAAGTGACGCAGGATGACAGAGTGATTCGTCAGAGTCTTTCATTTATAAAAATGCATGGTCTCGGTAACGACTATATTTATATTGATCGTTTCACCGAATCAGCGTCATTTGATCCAGCTGTTCTTGCACGACTACTTTCTGATAGGCACCGAGGCATCGGCGGAGATGGTTTGATACTTGTTGAACCGTCGAATAAAGCGGCAGCAAGAATGCGAATGTTTAATGCAGACGGTAGTGAGTCTGAGATGTGCGGAAACGGTGTGAGGTGTGTCGGGCACATAGTTGTCTCACGTGGCTATGCGGCAGCTGGTAACTTGACTATTGAGACCGGGCGAGGAATCCTTGGCCTTGTTGTATCGCCTTCAAGCTCGAGGCTTAGTCAGGTCCGGGTTGATATGGGGCAGCCTCTACTTGAGCCAGCGGATATCCCAGTTGACTCTTCTCAGGTAGATGGCCCCATTATTGATTTTAGTTCATCAGTTATTGGTAATCATTCTGACTGGTGGGATGCAGCGATCTTGGACGCTCGCATGACGTGCGTTTCGATGGGCAATCCCCATGCAATTTTTTATTGTGGTGATGTTGAGAAAGTCCCGCTGGAAACCGTTGGGCCAATCGTTGAAAATCATAGTTTCTTTCCTCATCGAGTGAACGTCCATTTTGTTGAGTGTCAGTCAAACGATCGTGTGAAGATGGTGACATGGGAGCGAGGAAGTGGGCCCACTCAAGCATGTGGTACCGGTGCTTCAGCGGTATGTGTTGCCGGGAGGCTCACTGGCCGTACTGATGAAACAATCAGGGCAGAGTTGCCTGGAGGAGAACTGGAGTTGTCTTGGGATGGGCAAGGTTCCGTCTTCATGTCTGGCCCTGCGGAAGAAGTTTTTCAGGGGGTTTGGGAGGGTTTGGCTCCTGGGCCCGTTGGTTCTCGAGGAAGCTAGCGTAATCTGAGACGTGTAGTTTTTTCTTATTTCTTGAGAGTGTCAATTAACTAGTCAAATATTCGGCGCACAAAAAGCCGATAAGTTTTGCCATGAAAATACAATCTCAATTGGCTATAGGTAGCTGTTCTCTTGTAGCAGCGGCTACTATTCGCCAATGGCTCGGGACGGTACGCTCTCGGGTGCAATATGGTGATCGATTAGTAGATCCTGTTCATCAAGATTTTCGTGGTCCAAAGATATATATTTTTTGGCACGAGAATATTTTGCTGCCACTTTACTTGCGTGGACATTGCAACATAGCGATGCTTTTGTCCCGTCATGCCGATGCCAATGTCCTTGATCGAGTTGCACGGATGATGGGCTTTGGTGTGGTTCGTGGAAGTACCTTCCGTGGTGGCTCCACTGCCCTGCGAGAATTAGCTCACAGGGCGAGGAATGAAAGTCTCACGATTACTCCTGATGGTCCTCGTGGCCCTCGTCGTCGTCTTGCTGTTGGATGTGTGTTTCTTGCGAGCACCCTGAACATTCCAATTGTTGCGATGGGGTTTGGGTATGATCGGCCATGGCGGTTGGGCACGTGGGATAAATTCGCAATTCCTCGGCCGGGTAGTCGGAGTCGTGCCGTAGTGAGCCGACCGATTTATATTCCCCCAAAACTTGATCGAGATGGCCTCGAGATACATCGTGTTGGGGTGGAACAGATATTGAATTGCCTGAGCAATGATGCTGAGAAATGGGCGATTGCGGGAGGGCGTAGACGCGGAGACTGCTCTGCGCAGCCTGAGGTTTCCCGGGTTGCAAAATGGTCAACTTCTTTAGAGGGGCCTCAAGGCATTTCTCTTACCGAGGAATTCGATCGACTAAAAATTGAGCCGAGTATGCAACAGGAACTTTCGAAGGCTATCGGATAAACTTCTGAGGGTAAGTCGGGTAGTCAAAGAAGTTTTTGATACTGACCGTTTTCATCCGTATGATCGCTCTGCTCAAGCGTCTCGATACGTCTTCTTAATCGTAGAAGTTCTTCTCTGAGCACGTGGAGTTCCGTTTCGATGAGAAGAGGTTTTTCAGCAGTGTTCTTTGGTTTTTTAAGAGGCAGTATTGAGTTTGTTGGTTCAGGGAAGGGTCGTCGAACTGTCTGAATGTCTCGAGTTTCAGACGATAAATCATGTGCAGGTACACCAATGAGTGCCTGCTCCAGAGCCGGATCGATGCGTTGTAAAGCAACATCTGTTTGCCTTGATTGGCCACCAGGCAAAACGTACTGAAGTGAAACCAATGTGCCTGGCGCGGTGTTCCTCACAAAATGATTTAGCTCATTAGGTGATCGCACGGGGCGATTGCCAAAAGCAACAATGACACTCCCGGGAGGTAAGCCTGCTTTAGACGCAGGAAGGCTCTGCACAACGCCAAAGACGTAAGCCCCTGTCTGGCTTGGCAGCCTGTATCTCGTTTGAGTTGCTAGATCAATCGGTAAGGTTCGGACTCCTAGTGCAGTTCGGCCCTGATAACTATCAGGAGTTGTGTGGCCCGAAGGCTTAATTGCAGGAGGTTGTTCAAACGCCGGTGGTGGTGAAGGAACTGGCTGTGGAGGAGTCGGTTGTGTGCTGTTTGGCGAGGAAAATCGAGAGGGTAGGTTCGCCTCGGATTGTCGGGGTCGTGTGGAGGCGATTTGCGGAGGGACTGTGACTGAGGGCGGACTGAACAGAGGAGCTTCTGACATGCTTGAACCAGATGTTCGCGTCGGTGATTGTGAGAATCGAGAAGCGTCTTTTTCCGAGGCAGACAATCCACGGCTATCAGCCAACTGAGACGGTGAAATCTGGGAAGGTGTACGACTTTCGGGAGGCCTAGTACGAGATGTCATGGTGACTTCGTTGACGCCTTCAGTGCGACCAATGAGCGCACGCACTTGTTTGTCTGGTGGAATCGCTGCCAAGAGTGCTGCCAGCTGATCCGCTGTTTGAACAGGCTCACCATCGATTGCCAAGAGTACATCTTGGGCCTGGATGCCGGCTTGCATTGCTGGGCTTGGATCAGAAACCTTCACGATGACAAGTCTTCCAGTGATGATTGAGTCATCAACAATCAGCCCAAGCCAGCCAGAACCTTGTGGTCCTTTCTTAGTTTTTAATAAATTCTTTTTTGTTGAATTGTCGTCAGTCTTTCCCTCTTCTTTGGGCAGAACGGTTACTGACTCTGATTGCTTTTCTAAATTTTTATCATCGCTATCTTCACTTTTTGTAGTGTTCGGTTTCGGGGGAATCAGGACTTCAGGTGAGGCTGGCTCGGAAGCCTTCGTTTTCGAGCCCTTCTCAACTGAAATTGCTTCCTTTTCTGAATGCAGTGGAATTTGGAGTGGTTCCCCAATCGAGATATCCTCTGCTCCAAGTTTTTCAGGTGATTCCTCCGCGAAGGAACGCACGTCGTTGGTCGTAGGAAGTGCAACAAAAACAGAGAATGTACATACGAAAAACCAGTGCTTCAAACGGATACCACTGCAACAACCAAAAGAGGATTTTAGCATGGTGATCTACCAACGAGATATTAATAGGAAGAAGCGACTACCCATAGCTTAGTAGACTTCAGCGTGGTTTTCAGGAGGCAGTCGAAAATAACGTCATTTTCGATCAAATTTGTTTGAAATTCAGAGAAGAAGCATGCGAAGAAGTCTATGGCAGACTTGATTTGGCGAATAAAAATTCTTCATGCATCAAACTCACAACTTTTCCACCAACGGTTTCAACAACATCATGACTACGAGATAGCCATGAACAGCGATTATTTGGAAGGTTGTTTGACAGCAGTGCTAGCACTTCTATACTCACCGCCGAGCGGGAGCATTTCTTTTTCATGAGCATCAGTCATGAATGGCAGGTGACCTTGTTCAGAACGAAAAGATCGATTGCATTGGATTAATGCCGGGAGCTGCCCCGGGACATGGAGTGTCGCAAAACGTGGCAAAAATGAACTCTCACCACCCTTCAGGACGGTTCCAAAAGGCATCCCAGGCTTCTCGAGGATGTTCAAGGAGAGGTCAGGTTCGGCCTATAGGAGAAGTAAGCCTTCCTGAAGTTCCGGACCCAGCCACATCGAAGCCGCCAAGAGAATCATGTGAGGTGGGAAGTTCCTCGTTTGTTGCGTCATGTGCGACTGGTGAACGAATAAAAGAGGCACTTTTTTCCAGGCTTGGACATGAGCGTTTTGCAGTATGGTTTGGAGGCAACTTTGAGGTTCATGTCTCTGAAACTGGAGCAAAAGAGAGCCTCCCTCAGGTGGCAGTCCTGTATGACCCTAATTACCCCGGAGACTGGCTCAGGAAGACATTCAACAGAGATGTGGTCCTTTGTGCCAGCGAAATCTTGGGTGGGCCTGTAGCAGTAAAATGGAGCCCTCTTGAGCAAGCCTCTTTTGAAGACTCGACATCCTCTAGCGATACAAGAGAGGCTGATACCCCGAGGGGCTCTATTCCCGTTCCAAATAGAACGGAAGTTCACAGCACTCGAGGGGGGCAAAAAAAATCGCCTCCTGCCGGGACAAACTGTTCCAATGCACGAGAAGCGTTGCTGAGGAATACCAAAAAAGCGAGTTTACGTCGCCCTGCGGTCAGGTTAGATGAATTTTCAGTCGGCTCGAGTAATCGGATGGCGTACGCAGCAGTTGAGCTGGCAGCGAGCCGTCTTGGTGAAATGTCTCCGGTGCTCGTGCATGGTCCAAGTGGTGTTGGAAAAAGCCATCTATTGGCAGGAATATGCCACCATGCTCGTCAATCCCGACCTGGCTTAGCCGTAGCCATGTTCTCAGCAGAGCAATTTACTACGAATTTCTTGCAAGCCCTGCATGGAAGTGGCCTGCCTGGCTTTCGGAGAAGTTGCCGAGCAGTTGATTTATTGGCTATCGACGATCTGCAATTCTTCGTTGGAAAGCGAGCGACCTTGCTTGAGTTGCAAAGTACGGTGGATACGCTTCACCGGGCTGGTAAGCAGATAGTATTTGCCAGTGATCGTGATATTGAAAGTCTCTCCGGTCTTGGAAGTGAGCTGACAGGCCGATTGCGCGGGGGAATGACGGCAGGAATCATGCCCCCGGATTACGAAGTGCGACGGGGTATCGTTTCTGGATTGGCCAAGAAGAGGGAAATCGATTTGCCGGCTGATGTCGTTGATTTTCTTGCCAACAGCCTTACCCGCCATGCCAGAGAGTTGATTGGTGGCATCAACAGGCTGGAGGCCGCAAGTCATATGCTGGGTGCTCCGGTGACCCTGGATTTAGCCAAAGAGGCTCTTGCTGACCTTGTCCGATCAAGTGCCCGAAGTTTACGCCTTGCTGACATAGAACACGCGGTATGTGCAGCATTTGGAATTTCCGAGGCCGACCTCAAGTCAACGCGTCGCTCACGAGCTGTTAATCATCCTCGAATGTTGGCAATGTTTCTTGCTCGTAAGCATACTGGTGCCGCCCTTGCTGATATCGGACGACATTTTGGTCGCCGAAGCCATTCTACCGTTCTTGCAGCTGAGAAAACCGTCCGTAAATGGATGACGGCTCAATCAAGTATTGTGCTTGCAGATGCGACGTGGGACGTTGATCAGGCGATTCGCCGTGTAGAGGACGTCTTGCGAGCCGGTTGAGGCAACCCCACTTCCGATTTCTAGGTCTCTACGAATACCTGTCACTTATTGTAATCGCGGGGAGTCGGAGACAAGTTGTTCTTTACGGCTCGCCTTGTAGCGAATACTCGATGCCGGTCCGTGAAATCCGACAACGCGTCTGTCGACGCTTACTGACCGTTTCAGTACGCAACCACGAACGATATCAAATGTAATTTGTCCCGACCAGATTCTCTCAAGGAGACGTGACTCTGTCTGGGTGTCGTGAATAGGTGTGAGGACCGTCGTGTCTACTTTGATGACGGCACGAACGTCATCGAGCTTCGATACCTGATACCGAAGTCGTGTTCTAACAGTCTTTCGTGCCCCTTCTGGAAGGTCGACGACCACGGTATCAGGGACAGTCCAGATCGTCCCCACGGTCACTGGGTCATCGGGCAAGGGTACCACCATGAGGTCACCCGTATTTGAAGGAGGGCTTGGGAAGAAGTTTTTACGGTTCATTATCCGCCCACATGAGTCAATCGTTAGTTCAGAAAGAGGCTTACCGAGTCCAAGTTGTACTCCCCCATACCCTTCCGGTGGTGTTTCTGGACTGTCACTATCCCACCGCACTGTCTCAGTGCCACTCGTTCGTGTCATCATTTTGACGTGGTCGACTAAATGCTCGAGTGTCGCGGATCCATCCTGCTTCACATCAATTATTTTCCAGGAATTAATTGAATCAGTTGCAGTTTCAACATGCTGAGTGGTGCCATTAATGGTTGTCTCGGTAATCGCGCGATGAGAGACCTCTGCTGAAATGGTTTCCCCTTGGCTGAATTTATAGCGAAGGAGTTGTGAAGGTTTTTCTGGCAGAGATCCTTCTTGGGCATTCAGCTTTCCACCCCAAGTGAGTAGTCCTGCAAGGAAAATGAAAGCAACGTACTTCATGTCAGTTTTTTTCTTGTGCCGGGCGGGTGCGTCAAACTTCACGGCATTCAATTTCTGATGATGTGTTTTGAATATCTCCTCCCCATGCCAATTTATCACGGAGAGTGGAGTAGTAACCATGTTGGTTTGTTTCAATGAGGCAAAATTTTGGTTTGGCGCGTGATATTCGGACTTTGTCCCCGGCTTTCAGTGATAGCAGCAGGCGACCGTCAACAACACAGGAGGAACCGTTGTTGGGAGATGGTATCACCAAGCTGTAGTTCCGAGATGCTGTGTCGATAACAGTGCGATGAGTAAGGGTATGAGGATTCAGCGGAGTGAAAATAAACGCCTCGAGTGATTTCCTGACAATCGGACCTCCGGCAGACATGTTGTATGCCGTGGACCCAACTGGAGTACTAATGATTAAGCCGTCGCCACGATAGATAGTCGCCAATTCATCATCTACGTGGAGTTCAACTTCAAAAAGTGAGAAAGGTGGGCCGGCAAGAAGTGAGGTCTCGTTGAGGCCAAGATCGCTGGCGACCATTTCATTTTCTCGTAAAACACATGTCTCAAACATCATGTGTTCGACCAGACGGAACCTCCCTGCGATGAGTTCACTGATGGCCATTTCAACTTCATTTGGCGAAAAATCAGCAAGAAATCCAAGCCGGCCAAGATTGACTCCGAGCACGGGTGTCTGCTGGTAACCCATCCACCGGGCAGTTCGAAGAATCGAACCATCTCCACCCAGGACGATGACCAGATCGGCATCGTGAGCGATGTTGGAAGCAGATCCTTTTTTGGGAGCAGGCTCCCACGCAGTTCTTGCTGCAAGCATGGTTTCGACATCGTGGCCAAGAGCAGTCAGAAGATTTTGAATTTCGTTGGCGAGTGGCTTGGTTTCGAGAACCTCTTCTGGGCCAACTACTGCGACACGAAGGCTTTCAGTCACTGGATTGCCGGAGCAAAGACGGCTTCCAGTCATGGGTTGAGGAGTACTGGCGTCTGTCAATGAAAGCTTGGTGTCATCAGCCATAAGGATTGAGCCTGGGGGCAGGACCACGAATTGTTCATTCGTGGTCAGTCTTGAAGTGGAGTGGCGACGGCAGTTGTTGCAGTGTGCCCTGAAAGTTCTCTGCAAACACCAGCAATTCCGCTTGCGTCAAGCGTCAGACTTGAAAGTAGATCGGCTCGGTCTCCGTGCTCAATAAACTGATCAGGGATACCAAGCCGTCGTATCGGGCCCGTATGAAGAGCAGCGTCATGAATGGCCTCGAGAATCGCCGAACCGAATCCAGCATGGAGAGTATTTTCTTCAACAGTAACAACCCAAGGGCTCATTTGTATTCGCTTGAGGAGTGTGTCTTTGTCCAATGGTTTGATAAAGCGTGCGTTGATCAAGCCGACATTGAGTCCTTCTTTTTGGAGTTCTTCAACTGCCTCCAAGCATGATCCAACAAGACTGCCACAGCCGATAATCAGCCCGTCTGGTCCATCGATAAGAGGTTCGCACTGCCCCACGGTTACAGGCAGTCTGTCTTCCCCAAATCGATTACTGAGGCCCGATTCGAGAACTGCTTTTGGATACCGAATGGCAACAGGTCCGTCGTGCTTAAGTGCCCAGGCAACCATTGACGTGAGGTCGTGTTCATCGGCCGGAGCAAGGACGGTCATGTTTGGAAAAAGTCGCATGTACCCTAGATCAAAGACGCCGTGATGCGTCGGACCATCTGGTCCAGTGAGTCCAGCGCGGTCTAGCATGAATACGACTGGTAAATTCTGTAAGCAGACCTCTTGAAAGATTTGGTCATAAGATCGCTGGAGAAACGTACTATAGATGTCAACGATAGGTCGGCATCCAGCTTTCGCTTGACCGGCAGCAAAAGCAACTGCATGTGATTCGCAAATGCCGACATCAAAAAAGCGATCAGGAAATGCTTCTCGTACAGCCTCAAGCTTGTTTCCTTGGCACATGGCAGCTGTCATGACGGTCACTCGGTCATCATGCTTCATGCAATCGGCAATTGCAGCACTCGCAGCATCTGTGTAGCCCCGAACCGAAGATTTCTTGACAGCAACAATACAATCGTCATCATCGCACTCGAACGGCGCAGGTGTGTGGAAAAAGACTGGGTCGTCTTCTGCAGGTTTGAATCCATGCCCTTTTTCCGTGAGTACATGTAAAAGAATGGGGCCTTCTTCATCTTTGACGAGTTCGAGGTATCGAATCAGGTTCGGGAGCGTGTGCCCTTCTACAGGCCCAAAATATCGAACCCCGAGAGCTTCAAACAACATGCCACCGTGAAGTGTGGCTTTGAGTGAATCCTTTACATTTACGAGCATTCGCTCCATGGATTCCCCAACCATAGGCACACCTTTAATAAGGTTCCCTGCTTTGTCACGCAGGCCTCGGTACCAAGGATTGGTTCGAACCACATCAAGGTACTCCGCCAAAGCGCCTACCCGCGGGCAGATCGACATCCGATTGTCGTTGAGGATGATAATGAGACGTTTTTTCAAAAATCCAGCGTTGTTAAGCGCTTCAAAAACAATTCCAGATGGGAGTGCCCCATCTCCAATGACTGCAACACTGTGGCGATCGTTGTGGCCCTGCAATGAGTCTCCACTGGCGAGGCCAAGAGCTGCGGACACACTGCAGCCGGCATGGCCAGTCATGAACAAGTCGTAAGGGCTTTCCGAAGGGTTTGGGAACCCCATAAGGCCACCACGAGTTCGAATTGTATCGAACTTGTTGTATCTCCCCGTAATGAGTTTGTGGGGATAGATTTGGTGCCCAGTGTCCCAGATGAGCCGGTCTTTGCGAAAGTCAAAAACACGGTGAAGAGCTAGGCAAAGCTCAACGACGCCGAGATTTGATGCAAAGTGTGCAGTCCGGCTCGCAGCAACTTGGCACAACGCTTGCCGCATCTCTGTTGCAAGATTTTCAAGATCGTCGGGAGAGAGTCCCTGAAGGTCGTGCGGTGACTCAATTGTTGGAAGGATAGTCGACATTATCTCCGAAAGCTCCTGCGTAATACCGTCTTCATCAAATTAACAGACTGTCTCGTCAGCGGATTTCAAGAGTCTACCTCATATAGTTGTAGGCTGGCGACAGGCCTTTGCGGAGCTAGGAAGAGAGAGAAAAGACTATGTTTGACGGCTCACAATCCATCTGGCCAGTGCACTGAGTGAGTCAGCAGCGTTGCCGTAACCAGAGATCGCAGCCGTCGCTTGCTCAGCGAGGGCATCAGCTCTTTGTCGGCTGAGTTCCTTCCCGATTACTGTGGGGAAGGTGATTTTGCCACGCTCAGCATCTTTTCCTACACGTTTACCCATACTCGATTCAGACCCCTCTGCATCGAGAAGATCGTCGGCTATCTGAAAGGCGAGGCCGAATGATTCACCGTATTCTTTCAGGTTACGTCTGCACTGGGGATGACCACCCGCAGCCAAGCACCCGAGATCAAGTGAAGCCAAGAACAAGCGGCCAGTTTTTCGTCGATGAATTCGCTCCATCCATTCCACTTGCTGTTCAGGCGTTTGGTTGGAGAGATCAGGGACCCAGCCGCGCTCTGCAGCGAGATCATCCACTTGTCCGCCAACGAGTGACTCTGCACCTGCTGCTTGAGCTAATACTCGACAGGCTTCAGGGACAACATCTACGGGCATGCCACTGGCGAGTACCTGAAAGGCAAGTGGTTGGAGAGCATCGCCGCACAGTATTGCCGTCGCTTCATCAAAAGCACGATGGCAGGTTGGGCGACCTCGTCGTAAATCGTCGTCGTCCATTGCAGGAAGGTCGTCATGAACGAGGGAGTACGCATGGATCATCTCAACCGCCAGAGCAGCCGGAGCAGCCTGTTCCCAGGTTCCCCCACACGTCCGCGATGCTTCCAATGCTAAGGCGGGGCGAAGCCTTTTTCCGGGAGCTAACAGAGCATGTCGCATCGACTCGACCAATCGAGGGGCTGCCTGGTCAGAGAACGTCAGAGCAGATTCGAGTCGCGGGTTGATGAACTCCTGAACCTTTGTGAGTGTTTCTTGAACCAGCTTTTGTAAAGAGTCGGCAGAGGCATCCATAAACGTCTCAAAAAAGTCACAAAATAAAGAATCAGAATCAGGGTTTCACTCAGACCAATATATCCGAAGGCATCCAGCCCCTTGTTCATCAACGAGTTTCTACACGTGTTTTACGGTCCAGCCGTGGGGTCGTCCATTCCGGGCAGTTGATGTCGAGGCCCTTGCCCATCGGTGGAGGTCTTTTGTCGTTTTCGTGTGGCTTTCCGCGCCTTCCCCTTTGCAGTTGTTCTTCTCGAAACGGCTTCGCTTTCAGCTGAGCCGGTGGCTTTCTCGAAGACTGGAGTGCCATCTTCATCAATTCGCACCAGAGTGACAACTCGCTGCTCTATATCACTGAGCTCTTCATGCAGGTGACGCAATAAGGAGACACCTTTTTCGTATGCGGCAAGAGATTCCGTAAGCCCTAAGTCCCGAGACTCCATCTTGTGAATGATCATGTCGAGTTCATCAAGTGATTCTTCGAAAGAAGGTTGTTTCGTTGTTTTTTTCGGGTTTTTTTCAGTCATAACCGCCCTCGTCTTATTACGTTTCTTCAAAATGTTCGCCCGCGTCGCGGTGTCTTGACTCCACGCTTCGTTCAACACGACTGTACAGTTCACCTTCGGCTAGCCTTGTGGTAATGGTGGTTCCCGACGGAGCTTGACGCCAAGATTTGATGGACTCGTTTGTTGTTGCATTCGTTGTAACTGAGTAACCTCGGGAAAGAATTCCAAGAGGGTTGTTGGCTTCGAGGAGAGCTGCGGCTGTGGACAATTGGTCCTTTGCTTGTTGTGTTTTCTGGAATCCTTCGTGCTGTAGCCGCAGAGCCTTTTCGTTGAGAAGGCGTCGCGTCACATTGATTTCACGGTATGGTGATGCAAGTGGTTGTGCAGCAGCGAGTCGATTCAAGTTTTGGCGGGCTAACGAAATGCGTTGAACCAACCCCTGATTCATTCTTTTTCCAGAAAGTCGTAGGCGATCGAGGACCTGTTGGCGATCTACAGCAATGTGGACGGCAGCATCAGTTGGGGTCAAGCCACGGACGTCCGCAACGAGGTCAACAAGAGAGAGATCAATCTCATGGCCAATTCCAGAAATAATTGGAATTGTGGACGCAGCAACTGCCCGCACGAGAATCTCTTCATTAAAGGACCAGAGATCCTCAAGGCTTCCACCACCACGAACAATTGCGATGACGTCAAGCAATGGATGTATTTGTTCTGCCTTCGCTAACTCTGAAGCCAACTCCTCAGCCGCACCAGCTCCCTGCACGCGAGATGGAAAAAGCACGACGTCAGCAATTGGCCAGCGGTTTACAAGGGTTGTGAGAAAGTCTGAAACGGCAGCTCCGGATGCACTGGTAATGAGTCCAATACGACGAGGGTACTGGGGCAGACTTCGTTTTCTGGCAGCAGAAAAGAGACCTTCCTCCTCAAGGCGTGCATGCAATTCACGTAGTTTTGCCTCGAGTGTGCCCATTCCTAGAGCATGACAGCGGTCAATCGTCAGTTGGTAGCTCCCTCTGGGAGGGTACACTTCAATCCGGCCGTGACAGACTACCTCCATGCCATCGGTAGGCTCAATGGCAAGTGAGCCTCGAGAGCCTCTCCAGATCACACTGCGAAGGAGTGCTGTTTCGTCTTTGAGTCCTAAGTAAATATGCCCGGAACCCGCAGTCACTAAATTGGTGACTTCACCTGTAACCCATACATCAGTAAACCGTGATTCAAGGTGATCCTTGACGCGAGCGGTTACCTGCGACACGCTCAGGGCATCCTTAGGAAGATCTGCAGGTTGTTTTTTTGTTCCACGCTTCATTCCACATATCATACCAATCTGCGACGAAGTCGCTCTACCCAGTTTACGAATAACGAGTTCACCATGACATCACAGCCAGTATCCGAGGGAACCCCCCCTCGGTTTGCTCTCCTCATTGTTTTTTTGACAGTTTTCATCGATCTCCTGGGATTCGGTATTGTTCTACCAGTGATGCCGAGACAGGCTGAGCCTTACTTAAGCGAACTCGGTGTATCGCCAATAGCAGCAGGCGGAATCATAGGTATTTTGTTTTCAGTGTTTTCACTAATGCAATTTATTTTTAGTCCGATATGGGGGCGGCTGTCCGACAGATTTGGAAGAAAGCCGCTCTTGATTTTGAGCCTGCTGGGTTCGGTAGTCTTTTACGCTTTATATGGCTATGCCGTGTCGTTGCCATTTGATCAATCCACACTTGCATTGGTTCTGATGTTATTTTCACGTGTCGGAGCAGGAATTGCCGGGGCAAGTGTAGGGACTGCAGCTGCCGTGATTGCAGATTGCACTACGCCAGAACGGCGAGCACGGGGTATGGCATTAATAGGTATCGCATTTGGGGCAGGATTTACGCTTGGCCCACTTATCGCGTACTTTGGCTTAATCATTTTTAATGAGCGTCCATGGGGCGTTGGTGCGCTCGCGTCACTCCTTTCATTCGTAGCACTCCTTTTAGCGGTTTTCGTTTTCCGTGAGACGAGGGTCCCAGGTCGAAATGCAGCAAAGGAGTTTTTCAGTATCAGTCGAACCCTGTCAGTCCTCCGAATCCCGGCGGTTGGTGGTCTGATTCTTATTTATTTCTTGGCAATCTTTTCATTTGCAAATTTCGAGGCAACACTTGCGCGGTTCACTCGGGCCGCGTTTGGAATGGCAGACGACGATAATTTTTTGGTATTTGCCGCTATCGGTGCAGTTTTGGTTGTGGCAGGTGGCCTTTATCGTCCTCTCGCCAAACGATATTCCGAAATATCGTTGATGACTGCCGGTCTCGTTCAAATGATCGTTGGGCTTGGTGGACTGGCTATGGTCTCCTGGTCGTTATTCCAAGGGGGAGGAGGCACAGATCTGACCGCAGTCCCTCATAATCAGGGGGGCAGTCTGAAGACTGCTTTTTATATTGCCTCGGCATTCGCGGTATGGGGATTTGCTTTTGTGAATCCCTCGGTTTCTGCGCTCGTTTCCCGGTCTGCAGATTCTTCTGAGCAGGGAGAGGTGTTAGGAGTAAATCAGTCTTTTGCCTCGCTTGGTCGCATTCTTGGACCACTCGTCGGATCTCTTTTGTTTGCCGCGCATTCATCTCATGCGATGCCATTTGTTGTGGCGGTGCTTACACTCTTCTGTGTTGGTGCAATCTTGGTGAATGTGACACGTTCTATCCGTAAATTAAATGACTAGATGAGAAAAACCTACTTCCGTCTCGGAAGTTCGGTCTGTGTCACATTATTTGAATCATCACGAATGAACGACTCACGATTAAGATCGAGCTGTTCTATTTTTCGATAGAGTGTGGCTCGACTGACCCCAAGCTCTTCTGCCGCCTCAGGTATTTTTCCTTCTGTTCTGCGTAAGGCCTCGGTAATCAATATCTTCTGCCAGTCATCCAGTCGCAGTGATCCTCTGAGATTTTCTGAAATTTGTTGAAAATCGGGAAAGGCCATCGTCTGTAATTCTTTGGGTGTCGCATCAACTGTATCAACCGAAGCGAGTGATGCTAGGAGTTTTGGTTCACCTGAGTTCGCAACTCTTCTATGCCCTGCGCATGCAGCTGAGGCAAGGCTGATGAGCGAGACAAAAAAACCAAAATCGTTTTCCTGCAAGCGGTCATTTTCGGCAGTTGCGCACAGTACTGCCCAAGGGTGATCGCCATCGAGTACAGGAACAAACATAAGTCCATAGGTGTGATTGCTATCACCCTCATTGTGGCGATCTTGTTTTACCCATACGGCATGCCCATCACGAATGAATTCATGACAGTGAGATTCTTCGAGACGCTCTGTGAGGTCGCTTGATGGTGGAACAACCAGAACGGACTCCATGGCATCCATTTCGTGAAGTTCAAACCAGCCAACTGCGTCGGCCCCGGTATGTTCGGCAGCAATTTCTACAGTTGCCGCAATAACGTCTTCGATTGATCGTGAGGCTAAAAGGTGAATGCTGGTCTGATAAAGCAGCATCGTACGTCGGCCTTCGTCAATAACCCCATCACGTGCACGCTGAAAGTTGTGTCCCTCAATTTCACCAACGGGCTCACACCGAAGAATTGTTTCAGGTTGATCCCCTGATTTTTCTGGTGTGCGTCTAGAAGGGATTCGAAAAATAAATTCGGTTGTACCGATCCGAATCGACATTTCAGGTCGGAGCAACATTTCTGTGACGCGTTGGCCATCGACCCAGGTGCCATTACGGCTTTCGAGATCACGAATCTTCCATTCGCCGTTGGAAGCATCTCTCGATATCGCTGCGTGTCCGCGACTTGTGAGTCTATCAGCCACAACAATGTCAGCCTCTGCTGCTCGGCCTATCGTGTTATCTTGGTTCGAGCGAAGCAGGAAGCTCGGCCCATTGCGCTGCGCAATTTGAAGTACGAGTGTCGCTTCGAGTTGGAACATCGAATCTCTCAGGCAGCCTTCTGGAGGCATTGGCGTACTGGGAGTTGAGCTGCTTGACATGAAGCCAAGTTCCTAATCAGAGAAGGGAACAATTTTCAAGAAGTTCTGGTATTTCCAAATTGAGTACGCAGACAATTTTCAAAATGACGGTACGATATTAGGAACAGTATAACCAAAAGGTATGAGTTTAAATGAACTGCCACGAACCGCAATCTCATCGTAGTGGCAAACTCAGGGAAATTTGCGAAGAACTTGTGGTGCCAGAAACAGGGGTAGTTGTTGTCGGTCACGGGACAGCGAATCTTGTTGGGGCAGCAGAAACCAAAAGTATTGTCGCGCAGGTTGACGCAATTTTGCCGAATATTCCAGTTGAACTGGGTTATCTTGAAGTAATTGAGCCAACAATTGAAATGGCCGTAGAGCGTCTGGCTGCTCGCGGTTGTAAGAAAGTTGTAGCTCTTCCAATACTCTTGTTTGCCGCGGGTCATGCAAAACAAGATGTCCCACAAGCGTTGCAGGAGGCAGTTGCTCGTCATGAGCTAAGTGTGATGCAGGCTGACCCCCTCGGGCTACACGGGCAGATTATAAGTCTTGCTCGCAATCGTTTCTATGAGGCCATTGATGGCCTTGCTCCCATTGAAGGCGGTAGTGAGGCCCTTCTTGTAATCGGGCGAGGATCGAGTGATCCAACTGCCAGTAATCAACTTTGGAGCTTTGTGCGATCAACCTACAGTTCGTTGCTGAGTGTTGCGAAATATCGGTTTGCAATTAGTTTCGTTGCAGCGGCGAAACCGACTGTGAGCGAAGCAGTTGATCAATTAATGCTTGGCGTCAATGGGCGGCAGCCAGTGAAGCGAGTCGTGCTCCATCCGCACCTTCTTTTTCATGGGCATGTGGAGAAGCAAGTTGAAAAGTACCTGGAAAAAATGCGAAGCCAATTTCCAGCTGTGGAGTGGGTGAAAGTATCCCGCCTTGGAGCTGCTCAAGAGGTTGCAGAGGCACTAGTTGACCGCGGATTGAGATGTCTTTGCAGCACGAATTGATTTTTAGGCGGAATTTCACAGTGCCTTTGCTAAAAAAACATCTCGTCACAGAAGCAAAAAGTCGTCACAATGAGGGTATGTATTTTGGTGCGGTGGTTAGATCTCGCGTGAGAACGCCCGTCGCAAGAATTCGTAGATACAGCTTACGTGTATTTTGGAAGGAGTTTGCTGCGTGGATTGCCACCTACCAGTAGCTATCAGGCCTGTGCCATTACGTCCCAGCAGAGTGTCGGCTTTGGCCAGACTGTTTTGTGCAGTCCTTATGGGGATCTTGTTGGTGCCTGCACGTATGTCAGCAGATGAACGTGAAGCACCGACACCGGGCCCGAATGATCGGCAGATTACTCTGGCCGTGAAAAGTTATCTTGAAAGAGAGCATTTTCTTCGTAAGCCAATAGATGATGAGATCGCGTCTCGTTGGTTTGATACATTTTTAGCAGCAATTGATCCACTCAAAATTTATTTCCTGCAATCTGATGTCGACAGTTTTTCGGAAAAAAAGACAAGCCTCGACGATCTCGTTCGCAGAGGCGATGTGAGCTTTGCGTATGAGGTTTATGATCGTTTTCTTGAGCGGGTTGATGAACGAATTCCGATTGTTGAGGAACTGTTGAAGACGAAGCTTGATTTTAATCAGGAAGAGTCCATTGTTATCGACCGTGATATAGCAGTGTGGGCAAAGACACAGAACGAAGTCCGTGACAAGTGGAGGCGACGAATCAAGTACGACCTGCTCGTCCAGAAGATGGAAAAGGTTGGGCCTGAAGAGGCAAGAGAGAAGTTGCTGCGACGGTACACCAGCTTTGCAAAGCGAATGCATCAGATGAACGCAGATGAACTATTGGAGACCTATTTATCTTCACTCACAAGTTCGCTTGACCCACACACCAGCTTTATGTCGCCAGGAACGCTTGAGAATTTTGAAATTACCATGAGGCTTCAGCTCGATGGCATCGGAGCTTCCTTGAAAGGGGAGGATGGCTATACCACGGTGGCTGAAATTGTTCCCGGAGGTGCTGCTGACAAGGATAGTCGGCTAAAAAGAAAAGATCGTATTGTTGGTGTCGGCCAGGGTCGTGAAGGAGAGTTGGTTGACGTTGTTGATATGAATCTCAATGATGTTGTGAAGCTCATCCGGGGTAAGCGAGGGACGGTAGTGCGTCTCAAGGTTATTCCAGTCGGCCAAACAGTGCCGACGGTTTATGATATTGTTCGAGCTAAAATTGAACTACAAGATAGTGCAGCCCGTGGCGAAATCATTGAAGAAGGAATGAAGCCAGATGGTAGTCCTTGGCGTGTCGGTGTGATCAATCTGCCAAGTTTTTACATGGACATGGCGGCTGCACGGCAGGGGCGGGCCGACTACAAGAGCAGCACTCGTGACTGCCGGAAGCTACTAGAAGGGTTTCGTGAACAAGGAGTTGATTGCGTTGCTTTAGACCTTCGCAGTAATGGCGGTGGTTCTTTGCCAGAATCAATTTCGCTGACGGGACTTTTCATCGATACAGGCCCAGTCGTTCAAATTAAAGATGCGGATCAGCGAGTGCAGCAGTATGACGATTTGGAGCCCGGTGTGGTTTGGGATGGCCCGCTCGTTGTACTTGTCAACAAGTTTAGCGCAAGCGCGAGCGAAATTGTCGCCGGAGCGATTCAGGATTATCGCCGAGGTCTTGTTATCGGTGATTCAGCCACACACGGAAAGGGAACTGTGCAGAGTCTGCTTGATCTTGGACGGCAGCTTTTTCAGCGGTTGCCAAATGCTCCCTCGCTTGGTGCATTGAAAATTACAATGCAACAATTTTACCGTCCAGGTGGACTCAGCACCCAGATGGAGGGCGTGAAGAGTGATGTTGAATTACCGAGCATAACGAATCATCTTCCTGTTGGGGAAGCTGATCTTGATCATGCAATTCCTTTTGATCGGGTTGATGCGGCTGAGTTTACATCAACCGATAAAGTGACTGATCCAATGCTGAAGGTCTTGCGGGAACGGTCAGCTGAGCGTGTTGCGGTCGATGAAGAGTTTCTGGAACTTGCAACAGATATCGCTCGCTATGAGGAAAGAAAAAATGAAAAGACAGTTTCACTTTTAGAATCAGATTTTATAAGAGAGTGGAACGAAGGGAAGGCTGCGGAAAAAGAAGAAGAAAAGAAGCAGGAAGACAATGCGGGGCCACGACGTCCAGTTGTGACACGCGACTTCTATTTTGATGAGGCAATGAGGGTGACAGCCGATTATCTTGCGATATTATCTGGCGAGATGCCATTTATAGCGAAGTCTGGCGGCAAGTAGAGACCTGCAAGTATCGTGTAAGGATCGCTCGACAGACGTTTGATTCCGCACAGGCAGTCATGAGGATTGTTGAAGCAGTACTTTCATGGCATCAATTGCGATTGGATGATCGGGTTGTTTCTGAAGGTCATTCCAGATGCAACTTGAATTTACTCGTTTGTTTCCACCACGTAGGCGGGTAGCTTCAGCGGCCCACCTTGGTGGTGGACTGTTTGTAAACTCTGCGAGAGACGAGTACCATTCTTTGCGACGTATTGGGTTGTTGTCTGAGACAACATAGAGGCTTTCTGGTGACGGAAATTCAGTGATGTCGCAGATGACAGAGGCTGCATCATCAACATGGATCAAGTTAAGCCAACTGTCTGGATCAGCAGGGATGGGCTTGTTTCCTCGAATATCACTCAATCGTGGCAGTCGGCCTGGTCCATAAATTCCGGCGAGTCGGAGCACGACGCCCGGACCCTTAGAGTGCTTTCCAAGAGTAGCCTCTGCTTCAAGTAACACCTGTCCTGCCTCTCGTGTAGGGTTTGTGGGCGTAGACTCATCGACATCCTCAGTGGTTTCATTTCCCCACACGCCGGTCGAGCTAATAAAGATGACCCGAGGGTTGTTGGGTGTTTGTTGAAGAATACGAAGAAGTCCCTCGACGTGAACATCGTAATAGCTTGCATGTGCATCTCTATCAAACCCGACCGCCCAGAGAACGGTGTCTACCTCTGGCAAGTTCCGGATGCTTGCTGGTGATCCGTCGGCAGCTGTTACATCTCCAATAATTGGGTGAATATCTGCTGAAGCTAGGAGTTGAGCATTTGCTGAGCTACGAGTTGTAGCAAAAACAGTTGATCCAGACTGAAGCCAACGGCGTGCAACCCTTTGGCCCAGGTAGCCGCATCCAACAATTAATCGAGACGGATTGTTTGATCTACGATTCATCGAGAGTTTTTGGTTCTGTAGGATACGAATTGTTCCGTGGTGCCACCTGTCTTTCCAGCCATGCACTGAGAATGACCTGAGCCGCAACAGCATCGTGCCGCTCTTTTTTTCGGTCGCGGGTGAGCCGTGCAGGCCTCAGTAGTCCAGATGCTTCCTGCGATGTGTGCCGTTCGTCTTGAAAGACTGTTGGTCGTTCGGTGATATCTGACAACCATGTCGCAAACTTCTCCACTTCAGATGACATTTCACTATTTCTTCCGTCGGAGTGAATGGGGAGTCCAACAACGAATCCGACAATTTCTTCCTGTTCCACAAGTTTTGAAAAAAATACAGCATCGGATTGTCTGTCTCCGGTTGTTTTATGAACCAGGAGAGGGCTCGCAATCATTCTTTCGGCATCACAAATCGATATGCCAATCCGGCGGCGACCATAGTCAACACCAGCAAGTCGACCTGAAGGGAGTGTTGTAGAATTCATTTTTCAGGAAGACTTGTGTGAAAATGTTTCTTGGCGAATTGTCCCTGCAGGAGGAAACAGAGTGTTTCCTTCTGCACATCTGTGTTCTCCATCATACGTGAGTGGCGAACAGGTATAACCAGGAAGTCGTCTGAACCTTGAAGTTGTGTTTCCGACACGCGAACAATTGCATCGTCGTCACCTTCAAGGAGTGACGAGTACCCTTTGTTGTCACCTTTGCCGCCAGCTATAATACCGTACTGGAACGAGGGGGTCTCAAGCTCACGGCTGATATTGTCCCAGTGCAGTACAAGTTCGCGAGCTGCACCAGACGCCAGGTTTCTAAGCAAGTGGTTGCTTGCGGCCAGTCGAGCAAGGTCTGATCCTTGATTGGGTGGACCGAGCATTACCATCCGATCGATTCGATTTAAAACGTCTGGTTGTGCGTCTCGTAGCCACCTCCGCACAACAAGATTTCCCATGCTATGACCAACAAAACTGATGGCGGTTGTTGGTGGTAATCCTGCGAGCACCCTGCCCAGTGAATGGGCATGTGATGCAAGGGGTGCCCGAGGGCTTGCATACCCGAAGGTTAGGATACTGGCAGTCATGTTTTCTTCAAGAAATGTAACAAGAGGCTTCATCACACTTCGCCCTTCACCAAGACCATGAAGAACAATGACGACCTCTTTTTCGACAGGAGTTATGCATCCTTCTTTCATCAGTCCGGAAAATTTAGCAGAGCAGCTTTTTAGAGTTCCCTCGATGACGACATGATCATCTGAATCTAAGAGTCGATATGCTTCGGACTGGACATGCTGCTGTATTCGCCAATTGCTGACGACTCGTACATCCGACCACTGCAAGGCATCAGTAGCGGCCGTGAAGTCATCAAAAATTTTGCTGACCCAGTGTTTTTCAGCATTATCTGTGGTGGAATATTCTGTACCAGTAACCTGCGGGATCGCAATGATGAGAAAGTATGATGAGATGACACTCAGTTGCAGTACAGGGAATATTTTTAGAAATACGCTATTTCTTAGAGATATTCGTGCCATTCTTTACTTTCTAGCTCAGCGACTACTTTGCGAATATGCTCCTCGTGCGATCTGTCAGCAACCAAGGTGGCATCATCAGTGTGTACTAGAAGAGTATTCTCTAGACCCAAAGTGACAATGAGGTGGTCGTCGCAGGTGTGCACAAGGACGTTCTTTGAATCGATTCCCAAGTGACGACCAACCACAGTATTCCCATTTTCGTCTTGTCCTCGTTGCCGAGCGACAGCAGACCAGCCGCCGAGATCATCCCACGTAAACGGTGCTTCAATTACAGCCACTTCCTTAGCGTGTTCGAGCACAGCGTAGTCAATCGAAACACCTTTTATTGCTGCAAATTCCTCTGAAAAGACCTCATTGCGTTGAGGGGTCTCCCAGTTGTCTGCGATACGTCTTAAGCGATCCAAGCACGCTGGTTGATGTTCCGAAAGCGCTTCAATGATTGTCTTTGCCCGCCAGACAAAGATTCCGGCATTCCAGAGAAAATTGCCGGCGTTGAGATATTCTTTCGCTACATCTACAGGCGGCTTCTCCCGAAATTGAGCAACACAGTGAACCGGTGCATCATCTTTTTTGTGCGGTAGGGCCTCTCCCTGTTGAATGTATCCATAGCTGGAGGATGGAGTCGATGGACGAATCCCAAACGTGACAAGTCGATCCGGGCTTTGATTGACGAGATCATTTGCCTGCAGCAGAGCTTTCTGGAAGGATTCAGTTGGATCAATCACATGATCGCTGGGCATGACTGCCATCGTTGCGTCAGCATCTTGTTGAAGTACAAGCAAGGCAGCAAGTCCGATACACGGCGCGGTGTCTCGTTTACAGGGTTCACCAACAATTGCAGTTGGCGGAAGCTCGGGTAACTGTCTTTGGACAGCTTCTGTAAGCCGCATGTTGGTGACAATGAGGGTTCGCTCCGGGGGGACAAGCCCTTGAAGCCTCCCTACGGTGTCTTGAAGAAGTGTTTCTGAGCCTGCAAGCGGCAGCAATTGTTTTGGTAGTTTTGCACGGCTTGATGGCCAGAAACGGGTGCCTGATCCGCCCGCCATAATTATTGCGTGAAGCATAAAAATATTCTCCGAAGAGGGGTGAGTTCTGGAAATCCTCAGATTGCCCGAATAATGCGCCGGCCGTCAATGCGGTTTTTTGGAAAAACACCAGACGTTGCAATGAGTCGTAGATCTTCGTCATCAAAAACTGATGCAGCGTCGAGTTCTACGTGCGCGCCTGATGCGACGATGATACCAGCTTGCTCAAGATGCCGGATGGCATACGCGTTGAGCGCTTGCCGAACTGTTTCGGGCGAGTCTTTGGAAGCACCAGATGGATTTTTTAGCGGCGCAAAACCTTCTGCCGGATCAATCTCCACGACAGTCACACTGTCTGCTAAGGGCATCAAGTCAAATATAAATCGTTCGAACTTGAAAGCATTTGGTGCCGATGGCTGAATGAAGCGACCATGCTCATTGATGAAAGGAACTTTTTTATGAGCGATGTGGAACGGAAGACTTGCTTGGGATGAAGCAACATCTTCTAAAAAATGTGTTTCGAATGCGTGGATTCCAATACTACCTGCAAAGAATCGTAACCTTCCGTCCGGAAGCCGCTCTGCAGCGATGGGCTGAGGTAGGTCACTATATTCAATGATTCTTGTTACTCCACCAGATTCAGTCACAACGCCAACCCGCTCCTCAGGATCAATCTTTGGAATAACCTGTGTTGAAAGTGAAGAACCAGAGAGCAGATGGTAGCCAAGAAATTCTGGATCAAGTGGCTTTGCAAGGGGGTTGTCTACTTGGAAACTTACAAGTGTGCGGCAATCCTGCTGACGAAACCAATCAAGACCACCACTTTCGATAAGCGCCTGCAACATCCCACCATGGCCATCTGGTGCAACTGCAACATGGTCACATGCATCAAGTAGAAGGCTGCCGGTCGTCGCATCAACTGCAGGTAGATTGCCTTGGCAGAAAAAAAAGATTTGATCGGCATCGAGGCCACAAAATTTTGCCTCGGCGAGAAATTTACGGGTTGCCGTGTCTGTGGAAGCACTTGTCATAATGCCTAGGGGGATACGGCTTCCAAATCGCTTCTTAATCGCACTGAGTTGTCCAAGGAGCACATCAAAAAGAGTTGCTTCCGATACTGTTGCAATAGGAAACGTTCCTTTTGGTTCGTTGAACCCAAGTCGAGTGCCCTGGCCGCCTGCCATCAAGATTGCACCTACCTGGGCGGTGCGTAGGCATTCATGCCCTCGCCTCAGAGCGTCTGATGTTGCCGTATCCTGCTCTCCAAGTTTTTGGCAACGTGGCGTCGCAATGTTTTCAAAACCTTTGGGTTTTATGATGCTTTTCTTCTCATGGCGGGCCTCGACTAGTTTTTTGCAAGCAGCAACCTCGCTCCAATCGATTGCCATGAGTTGGGATTGCAGACCGTTGCGTTCTTCTCCGGAGAGTTGATCCCAGTAGGCAAGGAGATGCTGTTCCCCGTGCGGTTCTAATAGATCGAGAAGCGTAGTTGGTGCTGGCATATGTGGTGTCGTGCGATTGAAATGGATGCTGGATTAAAAGCCACGAACCCAATTCCACAGTAAGAAGCAGAGCAGGGGGAAAAGGATGAAAATAAGACCATACGTGAAAAGTGTAGTCCAGATGTGCTCGGGCCAACGCGCCATGTTCAGTGCATGCCTCGGTTGTGATGTGATTATGAAATATTTGATTCTAACGGCTTGTTCACACTTAGAAAAACCGGGATAGAGGTTCCCTCATCAATTGGTTCTTCAACTCGGCATTCGATGCGAACACCCCATGGTAGTATTTCTGCCGCCGTGACTGAAACTTCTAGGGCGTCATAGTCGGTAGTAACCTCAACGATGGGGATGGTCTGGAATGCAGGGCAGAATCCAACATGGCCTGTCGTCAAGCGGGTTCCAGCAGAGAAAGCAATCATGAGTTGGCCGCGTAGGTATTCGGTCCCGTCTGGCAATTTATATCGTTCTTGCCAGTGGAGTAATGTGTCCTTGTGTCCTGATTGATGCCTTGTCGTTGGCCGGAAAATCACCTGCCCGGAAAAAAAGTTTTCGAGTGGCACTAACTGTTTGGCATCTGTATTTTCGCGATTGAATAACTTCCACCGTGGCAAAGCGTAGTTTTTTTCACTGGTAAACAGATTCGATTCGGCTTGTTTGAATCGGAAAATGTTGAGCATGTTCTTGTGAAAAGTTTGTTGTACTTTGGTCAGTACCGTCCAGTATGGAGCCAATGGCATGCGGGTCAGTTTTCTATCGCATGAACGGTGAGATGGCAGGAATGCAAGAGTCCCCACAAGAGTAATCGTTACGAACGTGGTAGAAGTAAGGAGAGGGAGCCAAATTCCGAGCGTTAGGAGTGCAAGGAGAACACCGCAACGAGTCGTTGTCGCCAACCACCGCAAGGTAGGGCTCAATTTTGGCCCTGCGTTGCTTGCAGTGGCTATGAGACCACTCCCAACGAGGGCTACGAGGAGTAGCACAGAAATGGATGGTTGGGATGTGAGTCCGCCGGCTATACGGCGGGAAAGAATAATAATCGCAATGAAAAACGATGTGCCAGCAGCAAGATAGCTTACAGCGTTGGTTGCGAACTGCAGGAAGTCGGGGTACGAACTCTCACCTGTCGCAAATCTATCCGATCGTACGTCTTGTGAGGCAGGAAGCATGAATGCATCTCTGATTTATGAACGATTCGTGGATTCTTCTCCCTTAGACGCCAATGACTCACTCAAAAGCAGTGTCGATGTCAGGTGTTATCTGCATGCACGTAAACAACGAGCAGTACTGCTTCCGTTCGTGAGTATCATTTTCTAACGGGACTGCACGCCTCAGCTTGCTGCAGCTGTCGAGGAAGCAGCCTCTGCCAAAGCACTTGCTTTATCAGTCTTTTCCCAAGGGAACTCGTCTCGTCCAAAATGTCCGCCTGCAGCAGTTCGACGGAAGATTGGTCTTCGGAGGTCGAGGTGCTCGATGATACCACGAGGTGTGAGTGGGAAATGTTCTCGAATGAGTGCACACAGCCGTTCATCATCAATTTTTCCGCTTCCAGCGGTATCAATGTGAACGCTGACAGGTTCTGTGACGCCAATTGCATACGCCAGTTGCAGTTCGCACCGGTCTGCGAGTCCTGCTGCAACAATATTTTTTGCAACGTAGCGAGCCATGTAAGCAGCGCTGCGATCAACTTTCGTCGGGTCTTTCCCGGAAAAAGCACCGCCGCCATGGCGCCCCCACCCACCGTAGGTGTCGACAATAATTTTTCGACCAGTCAAGCCAGCGTCGCCGTGAGGGCCACCTACAACAAACCGTCCAGTTGGGTTGATGTGGTACGTAATGTCACTGGTGTCTAAGTCACCGGGAAGTTCCGGCTTGATGATTTTTTCAATGATGTACGTCTGAATCTCTTCGTTGGATACATGCGGGGCATGTTGCGTGGAGACAACGATAGTATCGATTCGTATTGGTTTATCACCATCGTATTCAACGGTTACCTGACTTTTCGAGTCAGGCCGGAGCCAATCTACGTCTCCACCAAGACGTGCATCAGCTAAACGATTTAGTATGCGATGTGACAGAGCAATCGGTAGCGGCATCAATTCAGGTGTGTCATTGCAGGCGTAACCAAACATCAGTCCTTGGTCACCAGCTCCGATGTCTTTGCCTTTATCTGTATCCTCATTGACACCCATGGCAATGTCACCACTCTGTTTGCCTACTGCAACGAGTACCGAGCAGGTGTCTGCAGCAATGCCCATTTCGTCATCTGTGTAGCCAACTTCCCGGATGACATCACGAACAACCTGTTGGTAGTCAATTGTGCCTCGAGACGTGATTTCACCTGCAATAACTGCAAGGCCCGTTGTAACGAGTGTTTCACAAGCGACACGGCTGTTGGGATCTTGGGCGAGGAAGGCGTCGAGGACCCCGTCCGAAATTTGGTCCGAAAGTTTATCCGGATGTCCCATGCTGACCGATTCACTCGTGAAAAGATACTTGCCACTAGCCACTTTGGATGCCTCTTGCAGTTAAGGGGAAGGCGAACAATTTTCGCCGAGTCATATTTGTTTAGATCGTAGTATCAGGGTTTTGGGCCAAACAGACAACCGTGAGGATCAAATTACGGGAAGGAAGTCTAAAATCCTTGAGGCAGTCAGTTTGGTGCCGCCTTGTTTTTTTTCAATAAGTTTCTGAGCGCATGCGCCAAGCTTTCTGGAATACACTGGATCAATAAGACACTGAGTGACAAATTTTGTAAGTTCCACCCCGCCGTGAACAACAACAGCAGCCTCTGCTTCAAGCAGTTCGGATACTTCGGCACGGAAGTTTCGTGTGTATGGACCGAAGCAGACGGCGGCTCCGTATGCAGCAGGCTCGAGCATGTTTTGGCCGCCACGGAGCCCGTCAAGGCTGCCGCCGACAAAGGCCACGGTTGCAAGGCCCCACCACGCTGCAAGTTCACCAGTCACATCCACAAGAAGAATAAATGACCTCTCCGATAGCTGGCTGGCTTGTTCGGTGAGTTTGCTTCGGGAATACCAGGGTATGTGGCAAGCATCGGGCTGCTGCAAACGAAGTGTTAACCAGGTAGCAATCTCACGTGTCCGTTCAACGTGCCGAGGAACAAGAATAAGTTTAAGGCCGGGGTGTACTTTCTGTTGTTGCAAGAATGTCTCAACGGCGAGCGATTCTTCTGGTTCCTGAGTGCTTCCTGCAATAAAGACAAGGTCCTCTCTGTCAATTCCAGTAATTTTTCTGAGCTGCCGGATTTCATCATTGTGTTCGTGGCCGTGAATGCCATCAAACTTTAATGAGCCAATGGTTTCGACACGCGGAGCCCCAAGGTCCGTGAAGCGATCCGAATCCTCTTGAGAACGGGACAACACAAGTGATATCCGCTGGACCATTAACGCTGCGATGCAACCCAATCGCTTGTAGCCTTGGTGGCTCTGCTCGCTCATGCGGCCATTCACAACAACAACAGGGATCTTGTAGTCTTCTGCTATACGTAACAGGTTGGGCCAGATTTCCAATTCAGCAAGGACAAGCACATCTGGCCGTACCCGATTGAAGGTTTGTTTGATCGCCCAACTAAAGTCTAGTGGGCAAGGGAAAACGTGGTCCTGCTCGCGGCCTTTGGTCGCGAGCTCTAGTCCAGTTGTCGTCGAACTTGAGAGGACACAATCAATGGGTTGATTCTTTAGGCCAGCTTGATTCTCCAGTTCATTCACAAGTGTCCGGATGAGTTGTACTTCTCCGACGCTTACGCCGTGCAGCCAGATCCGACAGTGGTCCTTCGGGCAATCGGCCACGTGGACTCGCCCTGTGAGCCGCTCTCGAAGTGCAGCAACGGGCCGTTTGCCCGAAAGCCTTCGCCAAAGAACCCAGGGCAAGGCAGTAATACCCACCAGCAGATAGAGCAGGTTTAGGGCTATCACTACACCTCACCTAGTCAGCCGGTGGACGCACTCGCGGAGCGGGCGCAACAGTTTTTATACTTTTTGCCACTACCGCAGGGGCATGGGTCGTTTCTTCCAACCTTTTGGCCACTATTACGAATCGGCTGGATTGGGCCAGAATCACTGCCATCTGACATCTGCCTTTCAGGCTCTTCAAATTGTGAGGCAGAAGGTGTGTCTTCATGGATAGCGGCCGTTTCCCGCCAGGTGCTTCGAAGAGCATCTTCTTCGACCTGTTCGATTCGGTAGACGATGTCAATGACACGTTCATCAATGCCACTCCACATGAGATCGAATGTTCGCATGCCCTCGCGTTTATATTCAACCTTCGGGTCAACCTGGGCATATCCACGAAGACCAACGCTACTTCTCAAGTGATCCATCGCGAGAAGATGGTCTTTCCAAGCATTGTCCAGTATCTGAAGGAGAACGGCACGCTCCATTCTTTGCATTTCAGTCCGAGGCGAATCGGGCTGTTTATGGCGCCGGGCGCTTGCTTTACAGAGTGTCTGTTTCAGCTCATCGAGGCTGGTGGGCGAGAGTGATGTTTCGTCAAGAGTTGAGTCAAACCGGTCTTTCACCCAGGCGATGAGTCCGTCGCGATCAACTCTTCGTGACCCGTCGTCTTGGCGGCCAGTGAAATGGGCTAGTCCTACAAGTACAGGATATTCAACTTCTCGTTGCTGATAGGCCTCCCTCGCCTTTTCTCGCACGATCTCTTTGAATGCTTCGGGATCCGGATCATTTCCTGAGATTTCAGTCAGGTCTGAATCACGTAGTTCGATAGCAAATCGCCAGTCTGTCCACGATCGTGCCGAAAAAACACCGAAGTCTGGCGCAAGGAATCGTTCGCCATCATTCAGGTCAACTTTCGCGACTGCTTCACTTGCTCGCTGTTGGAGCCATTCAGCAATGTCATTTCGTCCGACACGCTTGAGGTCGCGGTCGTTCACGGAAAGCTTCCAACGTGCATTGGCAAAGCTTGCGAGAGCTGACCAGTTCCAGTCCCGTTCGTCCTCACTTTGGGGAAGGTTCTCTTCAACAGCCTCAAAGATTTGCGCTTCGGCCTGTCGTGTCGCTTGTTCGTGGGCAATTCGAATAGCTTCTTCCGGACTTAATCCACGAAAGTCAGCACTTTCAAGTTCACACGAAAGTTGAGATGAAGCCCACCCAGCAAATGTCTGCGCCCCGTAGTCTCTGTCGAGGAATGTGTCGATGTGCTGATCTATTTGACGATCGACCATTTCGAGAATGAGTTCACGGCATTCACTGTCACGATCAAGAAGGACTTCATCGTCACTCTCTGCAGCATGACCTTCCAGGATTCGTTGCCGGAAACCGTAGACCCGTTTCCGCTGCTCATCCATTACCTCATCATATTCGAGTAGATTTTTTCGAATTTCAAAATTTCGCTCCTCGACCTTCTTCTGTGCAGCTTCGACACGACGAGTGACCATCTTGCTTTCAATCGCCTCGCCGTCTTGCATGCCTAATCGAGTAAGTATATTTTTCACCCACTCTCCAGCAAAAATTCGCATGAGGTCGTCCTCGAGCGAGAGGTAGAACCGGCTGCTCCCAGGATCGCCTTGGCGACCACATCGCCCACGAAGCTGAAGGTCAATTCGTCTTGATTCGTGCCGCTCCGTTCCAATAATCTGAAGCCCGCCCATCTCACGAACTTTGCTGCCCTCCGTCTTCATCTTTTCGCGTTCGGAAATAGTTTTGATGAGATTGTCCCACTCATCTTTTGGGACATCGAGCCGTGTTTCGTAGGTGTTTTGCAGTTGGGCCCACGCCATGGTTTCTGCATTGCCACCTAGAATGATGTCGGTGCCACGCCCAGCCATGTTTGTTGCTATTGTCACAGCGCTGAGTCGGCCTGCCTGTGCGACAATGTCTGCTTCACGCTGGTGCTGTTTCGCATTGAGCACTTGATGAGCAACTCCGCGCTTGTCGAGAAGGGACGCAAGCCGCTCGCTTTTTTCAATGGAAACCGTGCCGACAAGAATGGGAAGTCCTTTTCGTTGCACGCTTTGAATCTGGTCAACTGGAATGAACTCAGTTTTCTTTGTTCCTTTGAGTTGGAATTCAATGCCCTCGTCGGACTCCTTCGCAATACTTCCGATTTTGGTCGTTTTGTTTGAGAGGTTGACTGAGTCCCAGCGGCTAATTCGCTCGATTTCGTCAGCGACGGCGATCCATTTTTCACGTTCGGTACGAAAGATAACGTCTGAGTGATTGACTCGCTGGAGAACACGGTTTGGCGGGATGGCAATAACGTCAAGTTTGTATATCTTCCAAAACTCATTTGCCTCGGTCATTGCAGTCCCGGTCATACCGCCAAGTTTGTTGTACAGCTTGAAGAAATTCTGCAATGTGACTGTTGCCAGAGTCTGCGATTCTTCTTTGATTCGAACCCCTTCTTTTGCTTCGACAGCCTGATGAAGGCCGTCGGACCATTGGCGACCAGGCATAAGGCGACCGGTGAACTCGTCAACGATGACAACATCGCCTTGCTGGACAACGTAGTTCACATCAAGTTTATAAAGGTAGTGAGCCTTCAAAGCGTTGTCGATCAGGTGGGGCCACTCCATGTTGCCCGCAGTGTAGAAGCTTTCAACGCCCGCAAGTTTTTCAGCCTGCCGAACACCAGACTCTGTCAGACTTACCGTATGTTCTTTTTCCTGAACCTCAAAATGGTCATCTGCTTTGAGTTGACGTGCGACCTTATCAGCTCGTGCGTATTTCGTGACGTCATCATGAGCAGGGCCGGAAATAATAAGAGGTGTTCGCGCTTCATCGATGAGAATATTGTCGACCTCATCGACGATTGCAAAGTTGAGCCGTCCCTGTGACTGCTGCATTTGACGGGGGAAGCGTTCGTCACCCCGAGCTGCCATCCGCATGTTGTCTCTCAGGTAGTCAAACCCAAATTCATTATTCGTTCCGTATGTGATATCGCAGGCATATGATCGTTGACGCTCATCAGACTCCATGCCAGATTGAATCGCACCGACCGTAAGGCCGAGTCCCATGTAGAGAGGCCCCATCCATTCCATATCACGTCGGGCAAGATAGTCATTTACTGTAATGACGTGCACTCCCTTGCCTTCGAGTGCATTAAGATAAGCCGGGAGTGTTGCAACAAGTGTCTTGCCTTCCCCCGTGATCATTTCGGCAATCGCCCCAGAGTGCAGGACCATGCCGCCGATAAGTTGCACGTCATAATGCCTCATGCTGAGGAAGCGGCGTCCAGCTTCACGGCACACAGCAAATGATTCTACAAGCAAGTCATCGAGGGTTTCGCCGGCCGATAGCCGATGTTTGAATTCGTCAGTTTGCGCTCGTAGTTCGGCATCCGTCATCGCCTCATATCGAGGCTCGAGCGAGTTAATTGCCTCGATCTTTGTTTCTAACCTTTTGAGATAACGAGCATTTGACGAGCCGAATAGACCGGTGATGGATCGCTCGACCCATGAACCTACGGCGGATGCAAAATTACTAACGAGGTCCCAGATGCGTTCCAGTTGTTCCATGATGGTGATGTAAGGGGAAGAGAATAGCCGGTAATCGTTGGTGTGCGGTCTTCAGCCTCACCGCTTGTCGAACGCATGTTGACTACAGGTAGTTCCAAGAACCACACGGGGAGGTGCTCACTTTGCTGTCAACATCTTAATTCTCACAGCGATGGTGGTAGGGGGTCAAGGTTACTCGCATTTTTTATTTTCAAAAGAAAGTGCCCTCATGGTCGGTTGTTTTTGGTCTTCTGCGGTCAAGTGTTTTCACAAATGGGGAAATCATGGTGGAAACAGTGATGTTCTCGGGGCTTCGCAGGCTCCGGGCAGCCTTGGCCAAGGGCCGGGTAAGGTGGCCCCGCTAGCCCATGGTTTCGTTTCCAGCGGCACACGGCAGGTGGTCCAACTGACATTTTTGCTGTGCTTCTGAAGCAAGCATGGTTCTTTGGTTGGGTGAGTGGGGCTCACTGCCGTCAAAATGTGCTGAGGGGTCCTGATGGGTGCAGTGCAGAGGGGGTATGAGCCGCTCGGTTGTTCTCTACAACAGCATGCGGTGGAATCTGGTACCTTCTGGGTTTAATGGTTGTGACCTGGAAATAATTTCCCGATGAGTAGCGGTTCGTGTCTCTATGTCTCCGTCGCATTTTGAAGTCGCATCGAGCCGAAGCCTCCAAGGCCAATTCGTTTTTCTTGGTACTGGTACAAGTGTTGGCGTGCCGGTTGTTGGGTGTGGTTGTGGTGTTTGTCAAAGTGATAATCCAAAAAATAAACGAACACGAACGAGTGTGGTCTTTGGGTTGCCTGACGGCATGCTACTTATCGATACGACTCCGGATCTTCGCTCACAGCTTTTGAGAGAACGCATCAGCTCAATTGACGCGATTGTTTACACGCATGATCACGTCGATCACGTGTACGGCCTCGATGATATTCGCCCACTCTGTTTTCGTAAGGGCGGTCCGTTACCGGTATATTGTGAGCCTCGGGTGGAGCGACGAATTCGTCGAGCATTTGATTATGCGTTCGAGGAGCCTGTTGTTGCTGGAGGTGGTCTACCCAAGATGACCCTCCATCAAATAGGTCTCGACTCCTTTGGCTTGCTCGGAGCTACAGTTGTTCCTCTGCGGCTGCATCACGGTGCTTTTGAAGTGCTTGGCTTCAGGATCGGGAATGTTGCCTACTGTACCGATACAAATGAAATACCAGACCAGACGTGGCCCTTACTCAAGGGTCTTGATGTTCTTGTTTTAGATTGTCTGCGACCAGCACATCACCCCACACATTTTTCAATCGATGAAGCCGTTGAAGTGGCTCAGCGAATCGCTGCCCGCCAAACATACTTTGTTCATATGTCGCACGAGATTGACCATGGCTCGGTGTCGTCTTTGTTGCCCACCGGCATGGAGTTGGCGTATGACGGGCTGACTGTGCCATTATCGTGACAAGGACACTGTGCCAGAAGTCAGGTTCGATGGATACGAGCCAGTTTCCTTCAGCGATGCCTGGCGTTCTTGTTGTCTCGCCTAGATTCGCTAAGAGGTTGCATCTGCCGCTGTCCTTAGTCCACGAAGAATACAGTCCTTTACGGCGGCGGATTCGCAATGAGTGAACACATCAAGGTTCGGCTTCCATCTTCGGGCATGACGGCGGTCAATAACAAGCATTCCCGAGGTGAGTTCACCAGCAGTTTCAATATCTGCGGCAACTGTTTCTTGATGGAAGAGTTCGGGGTTGGTTACTGCGACAAGAGCAACTACATCGTGCAGGTGAATGCCCTCGCTCCCTAGAAGTTGTCGATGTGCTCGAAATGCATGGCTTAACATACGATGAAAAACCTTTCCGGCAGATGTAAAAGCATCAGGAAGTTGTTCAAGCATTTCTAATCCGAATGCAACTTGTGACGTTGTCTCCAGAGGGACTAACGATTTCTGAAAGGGTTCACAGACCACGTGTCGAGCAGCAAACGGGTCACAGTAGAAGTTAAAGTCTGCAACAGGACTCGCTCCACCATGTGCATGTAAGGTGCCCCCACAAAGAATGGTGTCACCAAGCAGTTCGACGATCCTGGGGTCACGACGAAGCAAACGAGAAAGATTTGTTGGCGGCCCGAGATTCAGGAGAGTGACTTCTCGAGGATGGGCCTTGATTGTTTCCCACATGACCTTTTCAGCGGCATGTGTGCCGTGCAACGGAACTGCAGGCAGGTTGAGGCCACCGAGTCCATCGGGCCCATGCATGCTCAGGGCCCGCTCTGGCATGCTTGCGTTTTCTGTAGCAATCCCAATTCGTGGGGTTCGCGGTGGGTCGAGATAGGTGACAAGCGCCTGAAGGTTTGTTGTTGCCTGTTCAGGCGAGACATTCCCCCCAGTTGCGGTTACAGCAAGTACATCAAGGCCCGGGTCAAATAACGCAATGGCGAGAGCGATTGCGTCGTCAATTCCTGGGTCCACATCAATAATTACTTTTTTTGCCATATTGGCATCGTACCGTTCCAGAGCGAGTACGGAAACATGACATTATCGTCACATGGTGTAGTAGTCTGTAACATTGTCCGTCAGCATATATGGCGGAGAGGTGCGGTACTGACTGTTCCGATTCACTTCCTTTTGTTTTGTCCCGGGATGAAAAATGGACGGAAATTGTGTAACCAGACTACGGCAGCAGATGGCCGATGCCAGCCGGGATGGGAAGTCACTCGATCGCACAACGATCACGGATCTTCTCGATGCAGTGCTTGATGATCACATGCCACTTGCCGATTTTGAAGATTGGCTGGCAGGCTCGGCAAGCCGGCTGCCAACGGCTGAAGAAATTATCGGCATTGTTGATGCCTTAAGACGGCGGATGGTGCCGTTGCATGCATCTGTTCCTGCGCCAATTGTTGACACCTGTGGAACCGGTGGCGATGGTTCAGGCACATTTAATATCTCGACAGCGACTGCGATCGTTGTCGCAGCAGCGGGTCTTCCTGTGGTGAAGCACGGGAATAGGGCAGTTTCAAGCAAAACAGGCTCGGCTGACGTGCTTGAGCATTTTGGTGTCTGTTTGGACATTCCTGTACATCGTGTTGCTGATTGTCTCGCACGAGTAGGTATGTGCTTTTGCTACGCACCCGCCCATCACCCGGCTATGGCAAAAGTAGGGGCCGTGCGCCGTCGAATAGGAAAGCCAACCGTGTTCAACCTTGTTGGCCCATTATGCAATCCGGCCAATGTTACGGTGCAAGTAATCGGCGTCGGAAGGCCCGGTACGGAGTCGGCGGTAGCAGAGGCAGCCCGGCTTGCTGGTCTGCAAAGAGCAGTGATCGTTTCTTCAGAAGACGGTGTTGATGAGGTTGGGCTTTTTGCACCAACGCATGTGATTGATGTTTCTGCAGACGGACGGAAAGAAATGGTTTGGACTCCAGAAGACTTTGGTCTCAAAACGGCTCCTGAATCAAAGAGACAGGCCCTGTTGGTGGCGGATGCTGCTGAAAGTGCAGCGTGTATTCAACGCGTTTTAGCTGGAGAGGTGAGCCCAGCTCGCGACGTGGTTCTTCTGAATGCCGCCGCAGTGTTATGGGCAGCCGGGCGTGCAGCCGATCTTCCAGAGGCAAGGATGCTTGCGGAGCAGGCCATTGATTCAAAAAAAGCAGTGCAGGCATTAGGCAGCCTTGTGAGAATTTCCCAGCAAGGGAAATGAAAGGCAAGGCCGTAGCTGTCAGGTGAATTGTAACCTTATTGTGGAGTTTCGAATGCTTCGCGTGATGCTACAGTCACCTCGAGTGACAGAGGCTGGCCGTTTCTAAAGACACGGATCCGCACTTCCTGATTCGTCGGTGTCATACTCACCATGCTAACAAGGTGGTCGTCGTCTTCGATCGGGTTGCCAGCGAATTCCAAGATAATGTCATTTGGTAAAAGACCAACGTCCTCTGCTGGAGAGCCCGGTGTGATGCCGGTGACGCGGGCCCCTACCGGCCGAGTCATTCCGAGTTTATGAGCTGTGGCCAGAGTAAAGACTTTATCGAGGGCGACTCCAAGATAGGCCCGGGACACGGTTCCAGTTTCTACCAGTTGTCGGGCAACAAACATCACCATTGAAATCGGAATTGCGAAGCCAATACCTTCGAATCCACCTGAGTTGCTTGCTATGCAGGTGTTGAGTCCAACAACCTCACCTCGAAGATTGACAAGTGGTCCACCACTGTTTCCTGGGTTGATTGCCGCATCGGTTTGGATGAAATTTTGAAAGCGAATACCACCCTCGCCTAACTCAAGGTCTCTGCGCCCTTTTGCAGAAACAATACCAAGTGTGACAGAGTGAGCGAGTCCAAAGGGGCTCCCAATTGCAAGAACAGTATCACCAATCTGGACACCATCACCTTCTGCAAGACGGGCAGTGGGCAGATGGGACTCATTGATGAGCATGACACCAATGTCGGTGTCAGCGTCTGTCCAAACTCGTGACGGCTGGATTTCACGTCCGTCATCAAGTCGGATTGTAATGTTATCCAGGTCGGCCCCATGAATGACGTGTCGGTTTGTTATGACAACAACTTCATCAGCGAGATTTGTAATCACCCCTGAGCCAGCTTCTTGTTCGTCATCACGTGATGTGCGACCACGACTATTTGGTTTTAGTGCATCAATGTGCACAACGGCAGGACGAAGAAGGACTGAAAGTCTACGGAGTTGTGCGCCTTGCATTTCCAGTTGTCGTGCATCGCGAACTACTTTGTCGTAAAGACGTTCTCGCTCGGTGAGGCTAAGACGACGGCTAATTGATGGATCGACGCGGTCTGTGGTGTCCGTTGTTGTCGGCTGGATCGGGCGTACCGGTGTTGTGGTCTGTTCGTCAGCCATAATGGGCCCGCTAATGATGTGGGCCAGCCATGCGGCTGCAACGATGTGAGTTCGAACGGAAGAAAAAGGGGCCGCCATCATGCTCTGTCTCCACTTTGCATACAAATTCCTATCAAAGTATACATCGCGAAAACGTCAAAAAATGAGGGTCGCCTGTATTTAGGGAACGACGTAATTAGGCCTCTGCCTGCTGTTCTGCCATCCAGCGTCCACCAGATTCTTCGGTTTCTCGCTGACACTGAATGCACATCGTGGCATAGGGTAGGGCCTGAAGCCGTGCGAGGGGTATTTTTCCACTGCATACCTCGCATGCTCCGTAGGCACCAGAATCCATGCGCTCCAGAGCATTTTCGATTGATCCAAGTTCGCGTGCCTCCACCTCAGCGAGTTGAGAGCTTATCTCGTCCTGCGCGGTATCTACAGCGGCATCAATAACGTCTCCGGGCGACTCACTTCGCAGTTCTTTTAGTAACGTAAGATCACCGTTCAGTGCGTTTCGGAGAGCATCCCGTCGTCGAATAAGGATTGCTCGGAGGCTTGAGAGTGCGTCTTTTCGGGCCATTATTTTATTCCTCCTTTTGCCAGCTTCGTATCGTGGCTACTCAAATCATACGGAGCAGTCCGGGTCTTGGTTCTGGAAAAGTCCAAAAAAATCGCCCCGTCTGCCAGGATTACCCCTTTTTTAGCTGTTTCGTATTCAGGAATTCGGGAGGTACGGAGGAGATCGACTTTTTGAATTGGTTACTAGCGTGCAAAAAAAATGTGTGCTACTGATCGGCTAGCCTTCCTATTTCACCGTGTACAGTCAGGACAAGGTTGCGAGATCCTCCACGGATTCTATGTTCGCACAGGTAGACACCCTGCCAGGTGCCGAGGCATAGCTTTCCTGAACTAATGGGAATGGTGAGAGAGCAGCCCAGCATTGAGCTCTTGACGTGAGCAGGCATGTCATCTGGACCTTCGCAGGTATGTCGATACGGCAGGTCTTCAGGGGCCACCTTCCTGAAAGCCATTTCAAGATCATACGGAACGTCTGGGTCCGCATTTTCATTGATCGATAAGCTTGCAGAGGTGTGTTGAAGGAAAAGGTGGAGCAGTCCGACCCGCGGTTTTTCCATGTGTCCAAGTGCCTGCTCAAGTTCATGAGTGATTAGATGGAATCCGCGGCTGCGGGGTGTCAGTCTGATTATGCGTTGTTGCCATGCCATGCTTCACGCCCTCTACGAATGAAAGGAATACAGCGGGATCGAGAATAGGCCAAAAGAGTTTGGGATTTTGTCAGGTTTAATGGTGACCAAAACACCAGACGACACCATCATCACTGGCGAGGACGACTCGATCACGAACAACGGCTGGTGATCCAGAAAAACCACCGCCAGCGTTAAATTCCCAGCATGGTGCCCCGTCATGGTCTCGAAGAAGTTTTATGTCACCCGCTGCATCGGCAACGAGAACACTTCCGGAAGGGTTTTCTACTGATGCACCCTCTTCAATAATGCGTACTGATACTGGTGATGCGTCGACACGGTTACGCATGGGATGTCGCCAGCAGAGGCTCCCATCTGTCGTGTTAAAAGCCTCGATTGCACGGCCCCGAGAACCAACAAAAACCATGTTGCCGGCCATGGTGGCACTTGAGCGATACGCAGGTTTTTGTGAGTCTCCGCCCGCTTGCCATCGAACTTTTTCCTGAATGTAATCAACGGCAAAGAAAATTCCTCCCTCGGTGCCAAAAAAAACATCTGAGCCGCTGATCGAAGGAGTCGTTCCAGTTGGGCCTCCAAGTGGAATTTCAGCGACTGTTTTTCCATTCTTTGCATCGAGAATGTGAAGCGTGCTGTCGCAGCCAGCAAGGAATACCCGGTAGCCGTCTTCCGCAGTAGCTACGGTTGGTGAGCAACGAATCTGATCCGCGATTTCATGCCGCCAGAGAACTTTCCCGTCAGTAAGCTGAAGGCAAATAAGCGTGGCATCTTGAGACCCGACAAGCACGACGGGTGTCTCGGACGAGTGCAGGATTGTTGGTCCACCGGAAATCTCACCTTCCATCGAAAGATCCCAGACAACTTCGCCACTATTCGTATTCAGGCATCGAATGACACCGAGATCATCACCAACAACAACAAATGGAAACTCTGATTCAGTCGAGACAGCAGCTGCAGATGGAAAGCCTGAGTTAGATGAATCAAACTGCCAGAGTGTTTTACCGGTATCGAGCGACAGCGCGGTGAAGTGACCATCGAGGTCTCCAAGATAGATCGTGTCGGCGTAGATCACTGGTGTGGCAGTGAAGGCACCACCTTCAAATCGGCGGTTCCAGTGTTCTTTAAGAGGAAGTTGTAGGACGACTGTTGATCGCCCTGCGCCGCTTGGTGTGCCTCGGAACATGGGCCATGCTTCGGGGCCTGCAGCATTTTCAGCCCCGGGCAACGGGGTAGAGGAAAGGAGGAGCAGGAATAGAAGCAGTGCTTTCGGTAGGTTGTTCATGATGTGACGTTGAAAAGGGGGGGTTACGCTTTGGCTGATGCACGTTGGTAGAGATCAATAAAATCTGCCGACGAACAGGGACGGGGATTGAAGCTGCTCGTCCATTGCATGGATGCCTCTTGGGCTAAACGCTCGATCTCATTCGTTTCGGTATGAGTTCCTATGACGTCACAAAGTGATTGGCAGAGGCCTGTCATTTTAAGCAGCCTTTGTAT
>MDSW01122233.1_pt1 | contig 40037 bp, 23 predicted proteins | sample 811171 | NCBI WGS metagenome assembly MDSW01 (sample SAMN05326641, study PRJNA326480) | marine metagenome | isolation source: seawater | place: Atlantic Ocean: North West | collected 2012 | reverse complement strand
CGCGCCGCGACGACCGAGCGCCGCCGCCGCCGCCGCGCGGGTCTCCGCGCCGCCGTCTTCGCTCTCGGACGCGGCGTTTCGCCGCCTCTGTTCGAGCGCGGCGTCGCGACGAGCCTCCGCGTCGGCGAAGCGCGCGCGAGATTTCGCCTCGATGTCCGCGAGGCGGCGCGACTCCGCCGCCACCAGGGCGCGACGCCGGAGGTCGAGCGGCGACTCGCGCGTCGGCGGCGCGAGGTCCTCGAACCGCCGCCGCGAACCCGCCCGGCGCGATTCTTTCGCGGGGGGGGTCCCTTCGTCGTCGCCGTCGTTCGCGGCGGGCCCCGGGTACTCTCGAGCGAAAGGACGACTCGTGCCTCCCCGCCCCGACCTCGGCGCGCGCGACGTCGCCGCGAGAAGAGGGCTTCGCTCGAGCTGCGACGCGGCGTCCGACGCGATCGCGTTCGCGCGCTCGCGCCGTCGTCGGAGCGCGCCCTCCCGGTCGGACGACGACGCGCGGATGCGCGGCAGCGGCGCGGGATCTCCGCTCGCGCCGAGCCTCTTCTCGGGTGGCGAGCGGTCGAGCGCGGCGACCGGAACCCCGGGCGCGCGCGCGTAGAGCACCGGCGCGCCGACGTACGCCATCGCCGCGCGCAGATCCTTCGCTCCCGCGTCCACGTCGATGGGCGGGGGCGCGTACGCGAACGCGCCGGGCGGCTCGAAGGGTTTCGGCGGCGAAGCGTCCGCCGCTCGCGAGTGCGCGACGTCGCCCGCGAACGCGCGAACGCGCGCCTCCCTCGCGCGTCGCTCGCGCGCGAGCGCGTCGATCGCCTCCGCGAACCGCGCGTCGTTCTCCCGGCGGCGTCGAGCCGCCTCGAGCGCTCGGCGTTCGCGCTCGTGCGCGCGCGCCGCGACCGCCTCCTTCCCGGGAGATTCATCGAGCGTCGCCTCGACCGGACGTCGCGCTCGGAGCCGAGCGTTCGCCGAGCGTTCGGCCGAGCGTTCGCCGCGCTCGCGAGAAAACCGCCGCCGCCGAGGAAACATCCCTCCCGAGGCGGCGACGTCCGCGTACGCGAGGTACGCGCGCGCGGCGAGCGGCGCCCGCCCGGGTCTTCGCGACCGGCCCGCGTCCGAGTCGGAAGCGGACGACGCGCCGCCGTCCGAGGACGTCCATGGCGCGTCCGAGGAAGCGACGGCGTCGGAGCTCGACGCGGAGGCGGACGGCGACGCGGATTCCGCGGCGCGGCCGCCCCGCGTCGCCGCCGCGCGCCGCGGGACCCGCCGCCGCGCGGAGACCCGCACGGGCGCGTGGACCCTCGCGGGATCGACGCCGTACGCCTCGCGCGCGAGACGGTCCGCCTCCGCGGACCGCGCCGAGGGCGACGCCGACCGTCCCGCGACCCTCTTGCGCCTCGCGCTCGCGAACGACGCGGGGTCCCGAGCCGCGCCCTCGTCGGGGCGAGAAGAAGAAGACCGCGCCGCCGACGCCGCGCCCCTCGACGCCGCGCCCCTCGACGCCGCGCCGACCGCGCGTCCGCGGGGCTTCCGCCGGCGCAAGGACGCGTCGGACACCGCCTCGGACGACGCGCCGTCCGACTCGTCGGAGCTCGCGTCGCGCGCCCTCCGCCGCCGCCCGGACCGCGACGCGGTCTCGTCCGTCCCCTCCGCCTCCGACGCCGACGCGCACGAAGCGTACCCGGACTCCGAAGGCGCCCGTCGGCGCGATTCGCGAAGCGCCGCCATCGCGGCGGCGCGGCGCCATCTCCTCGCCGCCGCTCCGGCCCCCGCGTACGCGGCTTCGCGGAGCTTCGCGCGTTTCGAGCGCTCGACCTCGTCATCGCTGGACGCGACGCGACGCGGCGTCGGTCCCGCCGTCGCCGCGGCGGAGTCGTCGCGGCGGGCGACGCTCGCGGCTTCGTCCGCGATTCGCGGCGCCTCATCTTCCGGCGACGCCGAGACGTCCACCGGTACCTCTCGCGGCGGCGCGGGGCTCGGTCGCACGCCCCCGGGGAGTCCCTTCGCGAGTTTCGCGCGCGCCTCCGCCTCGTTCAGGACGACGTCGACGCGCCCGCCGTACGCCGCCTCCGCGCGTCGGTTCTTCGCCTCCGCCGCCCGGCGCCTCTCGCGCATCTGTTCGAGTTTCGCCGCGGCGCGCGCCACCGCGGTTCGGGGTTGGTGAGGGTCCTCGCTCGCGGCGGGGGCGGGATGCGGGTCGCTCGCGCGCCCTTCGACCGCGCGCGGTTGCCTTCCGGGCGTCGCAGAGGCGTTGGCGGCGGCGGCGCCGGACGCATTCGTCTCGGCGGCGGCGCGGAGCCTCGCGACCCTGGGCGAGTCGCCCGCGCGCGTCGCGTCGACGGTTCGAGCGACCGCCTCGGCGACGTCGTCGCGCCGCGTTTCGCGGGGGGACGCGGCGAGCTCCTTGGCGACGTCCTTCAGCTGCTGGACGAGCGCCTCGGACCGCGCGGAGGAGGGAAGGATCTCGTCGCGACCGCCGGCGCCGGCGACGATCGCGTCCGCGCGTGACCCGGGCCCCGGCGGCGTCGACGGTGGCACGGGCTGACGCGTCGGCCGCCGGGCCTTCTCCACGGCGGCGTTGGCGACGAGGACGCGGCGCGCGCGCGTGCGGAAGCCGAGGTACGCGGCGGCGCGCTTCGTCGCGCGCTCGACGTCGTCGCTGCGAGTCGGAGGCTTCGCGAGCACCGTCTCTCCTTCCGAGACGTCCGCCGACCGGTCCCCCCCCTCGCCGAATATCAAGCGGCCGTCGGGCAGGTCCAAGCGGCGCAGCCGCTCCCGCTCCGCCTCTTTCGCCGCGACGCGCCGCCGCGCCGCGCGGCCGCGCGGCCGCAGGCGCTGCCCGACGTACGCCAACGCCGCGAGGGCATTCTTTCGAGAAGCGACGTCGGAACCCTGCTCCTGAAGAATGACAAATTTGGATGAAGATGCGGCGTCGCCCTCGGCGTGTGCCGAGGGCGCACCGTCGCGCTCGTCGACCGAGGCGACGCCCGTTCGCATCATCTCCCTACAGTAAGCGCGCGCATCGCGGACGACGGATCGTGAGCCTATGGGTGCCCCACCCCAGGTCGAGGTGCGGGCGCTAAATGCAGACGAGGAGGACGATCGGGAGCGTCGGTCACGCGCCCGTGTACTTTACCGCACGGAGCGTGTAGTCCGACCGTCATCCCCCGCCGTTCATCTGCCGCGATCCCGCCAAATTTCGAAGACTAGATACGCTATGGATTCGCAAAATCGCAAGTCATCATCGAACAGCCTTTTGAGTCGCGACGTCGCTCGATCGACACACTCGGCCCGCGCTCCCCGGGCGGCATGGCTCTCTTCGAACCCTCTTGCGGCGAGGCGTACGCGGACGTGTTCTCCGACGCCACCGACACGGACTTTTGCGTGCTCGGGTACGAGGGTCGGAAGCTCAAGTGCGACGCCAAGGGCGTGGGAGGCCTCGAGGCGCTCGTCGCGACGTTCGACGATGACAAGGTGCAGTACGGCCTTCTGAGGCAGATCAAGATGGACGACGGCGGGGACAGCAGACGCGTGAAGTTCGTGATGATCACGTGGGTGGGGGAGAGCGCGCCGGCGATGAAGAAGGGCGCGGTGACGTCGCACAAGCCCGCGGTGGCGGAGCTCTTCAAGGGCCATCACGTCTCGAGAAACGTCATGGAACGCGGGGAGCTCGCCCAGCTCGCCGCGGACATCGCGGCGGACATCGTCAAGGCCGGCGGGGCGAACTACGACCTGGGGAACACGCGAACGGGCGTCAAGGCGGGGGCGACCGCGTCGATCAAGACGCAGTCGGCCGCGTTCTTCCGCCAGAAAGACGCGGAGACGGAGATCAGAGGCATCGTCTTTGAGAAGCGCGTCAGGGAGGGAAAAGACGTCCTTCAGGTGGACCTGGGAGGGAGGCCCATGGTCGCCAGCGCATCCGTGGCGAAGGGGTACGCGAGTGCGAACGGGACGGTGCCGGCCGAGTGCGTGAAGTAGTCAGTCGTCTTCTGCGCGTAGGCAGTCGTCTTCGGTGGTGTGACTAAAGTGTGTTTCGCTTCTACTACAAGAACGGGACGTCCCGCCGCGCCCCGACTCGGCCTCGATCGTTCGCGCCGCGAACGCCGTTCATTGCCCTCGAAGAGACTTGGCGACCGCGTGCGGGTTGGGCGGAGGCACGGGCGTGGTGCTCGTGAACGAATCCCGGATGGGGGGCACCACCACCGGAAGCACGAGCCCTGCGTAGGTCGGTTGGAGTGTTGGACCCGGTTGTCAGTCTCCGAGAATTCGGCAGCGACAGGGGCCCCGCCGTGCCTTTCGGTGCGACATCGCACTCGCGGTATTCGCGCGCAGCGCGGAAAGGGGTTCGGGACGAAGGACGACCGCGGGTCTCGCGTCGCGCGACGCGCCGTCGAGCGCGCTCGACGATCGGGAAAACCCCTCGCGGGCAAACGTCTCTGGTTTAGGGGTTGGGGGGGGGATCCGCACCGAGGGCGCCGATGAAGCAGCTCCAGATCACCACCGGCTCGCGCTGCATCGCCTTGTAGAACAGAGACATGGCGAGCGACGTCCCTGACGCGGTCTTGACCTCGCGCGGTGCTCGACTGCGCCCGCGCCCGCGTGGTGTTCCTCCCTTGGGGGAAAGGAGAGGTGCGGTGACTGTCAAAATAGGTTAGAGATCGAAATATGGGTCTCTGAAATTGCTTTTCAGGGCTCGCGCGGGCGCCCTCGCATCCCTTCCAACAAGCACTCGCTCGCCCCCTCGTGGTTAAAGGAGCTTCGTCTCCAGCTTGCGTGTCTCAGCACTCTACAAACTACTCTGCGATGAAGTACGCCGCCGCTTATCTGCTGGTGCGTGTCGCTCGTCGAGCCGCCCCCGATCTCCGCTCGCGATGGGTTTCCGCAGAGGAGCACCGCCCTCTCCGTCGCCCGGGGCGCGGCGTCTGCGTACATCGAGGGTCGCCCCGCGCTCGCAACGCGCTCGCGGCGGAAGCTCCGACGCCGCGATCTCCGGTCGCGCGCGCCCTGGCCGGCGCATCCTTGTCGCGGGCTTCGCCGACGCCGCTGGACCGCGCGTCCCGTCCTCGGCAACCGTCGCGCGTTAGGGTTTCACTGACTCGCCTCTCCTCCCGTCATCCAACAGGCGCAGCTCGGCGGTAAGGAGTCCCCCTCCGAGGCCGACGTCAAGGCTCTCCTCGCTTCCGGTGCGTATGCTCCCGTGGATCCACCCTGCGTCGCCCCTCGTCGGTCGCGCGCGTCGCCCCGGAGCCCCGGCGGAAGCGCCGGTTTCGCCGTCGACGTCCGCCATCGGTTCGCGGAACAACAGTGAAACCCCAACCGGGTGGACTCGACCCGTCCGGGACCCTCGCCCGTCCGCCGCACCTACCGTCTGGCATCGCGCGTCCATCGTCCCACCGTACCCCAGCGCTCACGTCTCTGACCGCACCTCCCCTTTCTCCCCACCTCTCTCTCTCGACCCGCAGTCTCCGCGGAGGTCGACGACGCCAAGCTCAAGTCTTTCTTCGCCGCCATTGACGGCAAGGACGTCGCCGAGCTCATCAAGGAGGGCCAGTCCAAGCTCGCCTCCGTCCCCTCCGGCGGCGGCGGTGGCGGCGGCGGCGGCGGCGGCGGCGGCGGCGGTGGCGGCGGCGGTGCCGCTGCTGAGCCCGAGCCCGAGCCCGAGGAGGAGGAGGAGGAGGCCATGGACTTCGATCTCTTCGATTAAATCTCACTCGAAGCTCGGCGCCTCTCCCTGTCGACGCTGTCGACGGGGGCGAGAGGCGTGCCCGTGCCACGAGGCGTCTCGACGCTCGTCCCGAGACACCGCGTGCACGCATCGATAAAGCAGAAGTTTGCAATGAAAATACTCATCGCGAGCCCTTCGCGCGTCCGTCCTCGCCCGACCCCCCTCTCATGAATTAGTTCCCGTCGCACTCTCACTGTGCGTGGCACAGTGACGAACTGTCTCAAAGTCAGCTCACGAGAAAATGGCTCGTCCTCGACCTCGCGCCTTCCACTATCGGCGCCGCCGGGCCGCGGTCGTCGCGTCTCGCGCGGCACGCGATGGCGGACTCGGGGGATGCGGACCCGCCGCCGCTGACGTTCCAGAGCTTCCTGGAGAAGATGCGGCACCCGAGTGCGGCGGAGCTCGTCAAGTCGGTCAAGGTGCGTCGAGTCCCGCCCCTGCTCGCGTGCCTTTCCCAACGCGCCCACCGTCCGTCGCTGACCCCTCGCCCCCGCGCGTTTCCTTCCTCCAGGCGTTCATCTCATCGTTCGGCGACCGCACGGGCGCGACCGTGGACGCGGAGGCGGACAGCCGACGCATCCAGGAGTTTTTGCGCGCGACGGAGTCGGCGTTCCGCGGGCATCCGGCTTGGCGAGGCGCGAGCGAGGGGGATCTCGAAGCGTCGGGGGAGGGCCTCGAGAAGTACCTCATGACGAAGCTGCATCCCTCCACGTTCGCGGTGACGCCCGACGATCAGCGCGCGGACTCGCTTCTCTCCCGCCGCGTCGCCGCGCTGCGCACGTTCATCCGCCCCGAGCACCTCGACATCCCCGAGCGGTTCCGCGTCGAGGCGTCGCTGCGGCTCGCGGAGGATGAGCTCGTGAAGGTGAATCTGTTCAAAGCCCCGCGCGACAAGCTCGTGTGCGTGTTGAACACGTGCCGAATCGTCACGAACCTCCTGAGCGTCTCCTCGGGCAACAAACCCGCGGGCGCGGACGATTTTCTCCCGGTCTTGATCTACGTCGTCCTGCGCGCGAATCCGCCGCGGCTCGAGAGCAACCTGCGCTTCATCTCGCGGTTCCGCCGCGAATCTCGGCTGGCGTCCGAGGCGGCGTACTTCTACACCAACCTCGTCTCCGCGACGCACTTCTTATCCTCCTGCGACCACGCCGCGTTCACGGATCTGGACGCGGACGTGTTCGAGGCGCACATGGCCGCGGAGGGGTTCGACGTGAACGAGGGATCGAACGGTGTAGAGGGGAACGAGGGCGATTCGAACGCGGCGGCCGGTTCGCGCTCGGCGGCGGCGGCGCTCGACGCGGCGCGCAGGGAGCGCGCCGAACTCCAGCGCGAGCTCGAGGCTTCGAGGCGCCTCGTCGCGGATCTCGAGGCGGCGGCGGCGCGTCCGAAGCCGCCGCTCAGGTGGGGCGGGGTGGAGGACGTCGAGGCCGAGGGCGCGGCGGCGCTCGAGGCGGAGGAGGCGGAGGGGACGCTGCGACTGCCGTACAAATTCGCGTACGCGCGCTCGGACGATCTCCAAATCGGCGACGTCCCGGATCTGCTCGCGGGGTACAAGAGTCTGCTTCTGCGGTACGAGGCGCTCGCGAGGGGCGTGGGCGCGGTGTTGGCGTCGTCGGACTCTCGAGACGACGCGGGGGTCTCGAACGGCGGTGGGGGAGGAGACGCGGCGCCCGCGCGGGAGCAGATGATCGCCGTCGTCTCGCCGCTGGAAGGCTCGAAGGCCGCCCCCGCCGACGTGGACGGGCTCGGCACGTTCGCGGACGTCGCGCCGGCCGCGGCGACGCCGCCGCCGACGGGCCCCGAGGACCCGTTCGCGCAGCTCGGGGTCGGGGGCGGCGACGCGGGCGGTTTGGGGTCGGACTCGTTCACGGACCCGTTTAAATTCTGACGGACGCGTAGAGGCGACGAGGCGCGCGAGCGTTTCAATTTAGGATCCTTCTCCTCTCACCCCCACGGCGTCCGCCTCGGCCGCGCGCCTAACCGCGTCCACGAGCGCATGTTCCGCACGAGCTTTTCGTTCGCCTCGACGCTCGGGTCGAGCGCCGCGAGCGCGTCCCCCGCGTCGGCGAGGCGCTCCCTTTGCCCGCGCAGCGCCGCCAGAACCTCCTCCCCCGCCGTGTTCGCCTCGATCGCCGCGTGCCCCGCCTCCGAGAGAACCTCTTTGCTCCGCGCCAGGCGACGCACGCCGAGCGCGAGCCCCTCCTCGATTCCCTTCTCGCTTCGCTTCGCGTGGCGCCCCGCGGTGGCGGCGTCGTACGAGGCGTCCGGCGCCCAGGAGGAGGACCCGGGCGCTCGCGCGTCACCGCCGGACGAAGTCGCGAACAACGCGTCGCGAGCGGCGTCCTCGGAGGCGAGCGGGAGCGGCCCGCGGCCCTCCGCTCGCCCCCCGCGACCGCTCGCCTCCGACGCCCCGACCACGCGCATACCCTCCTCGACGTCCTCAGCCTCCCATTCTTCTTCTTCCTCCTCTTCTTCCTCTTCTTCTTCTTCCTCCTCCTCCTCCTCTTCCGCCTCCTCGGGCGCTTCCCCCCGCGCCCCTTCCTCCCGCGCCACTTCCGCCTCGGTCCCTTCCTCCTCCCATTCCTCCTCCTCCGCCGCCTCCTCTCCGCCCGAGCCCGAGCCCGAGCCCGAGTCCTGGAGCGTTTCCTCCGCCTTCCGCCGCGCCTTCGGCTCCGGGGTCCACTCCGAGCGGCGGTCCGGGGTGGTGTACATCCCGACCAGCGCTTCGTACCTCTCGTCGTTCAGCGACGAGTCGTTCAGTGACGACGCGTTCGGCGACGACGCGTCCAAACCGCCGTCGGACGACTCATCGAACGCGTCCGCGGCGTACCGACCCTCCCCCGCGTCCCCCACCCGCGGGCTCGAGACGTCCTCGCCGCCGACGACGACGACGCCGCCGCCGCCGCCGCCCGCGGGCCCGCCCCTCGCGCCGTTCAACGCGCGCACCCACGCCTGCTCGTCCACGCTCGCGTCCTCCCACATCCGCTCGCCCTCGGTCCATACCGACTCCGCGCCGCCGTACAGCGACTCGAGGTCCGTCTCGGGCGCGGCGACCGGGGCCCGCCCGCGCGAGGCAGGGTTCCCCGCGCGCGCGGCGAGCGCCCGCGCGGCGGCTTCGCGAGCGTCGGATTCGTCGTCGGATCGGGAGCGTCGCGCGAACTCCGCCGGGGGCGCGTCCGAGCCCCTCTCGCCCGCGTCCGAGCCCCTCGCGCCCACCGCTTCCTTCTCTTTCGCCGACGGGGAGGAGGTCTCCTCGATGACGGGGGACATGCCCGGGCCGACGTCGCGGCGGCTTCGGCCGCGGCGGGGTCCTCGGCCTCCGCGGCCCCCTTCGTTTTTCCGCCGCCGCCGCCGACGACCGTCAGTTCCCGGGGGGTAATACCCCGCGGAGACGTGGTAGTTTTCCGAGTCGTCCGGGGCGTCGCGCAGCGCCTCCGCTCCGGAAATCTCCCCGCGGCGAGGGTCGCGCCGAGGGGGCGGGTGGAGGATGGGCTCGAGGAACGGATCGTCGAAGAGGTCCTTCACGAAACGCACGGTGCCTCTCCAGATGCCCTTGAGCGTGCCGCCGCGGCGGGTCTCGCGCGGGGAACCGCGACGGGGAGGGAGGGGATGCGACGGCTCCGATCGCGCGCGCGGCGCGCGCTCTCGAAGCGCGCGGAGGGTCTTTCGCGAGCTGTCGAGCGAGGCGCGGTACGCCGCGACGGGAGGGGGGTCGAGCGTCGCCGCATTCGCGAGCGAGCCGCAAAGCTCGCGGAGGAGGAACTCCGCGCCGTTGATGTCGTACTCCGCCTGCGACAGCGCGGCGTCGAGCTCGGCGACGTCCTGAGACGCGCGGTCTCCGCCTGCGCCGAAGAAAGAGCACGGGCGAGGGGATGGAGGGGGGCGTCAACGCACGCGTCGGTCGATCTCTCCGCACGCGCGGGTGTTGACGTGGCATTCAAACGCGACGAACGAGGAAGGCACGACTCGACGCGCGCGACGCGTCGCGAGGGTCGCGCACCCGAGAGCTCGGCCAGGCGGTCGCGAACGCGCTCGCACAGGTCCCTAAGCGTCCCGTTCATCGCCGCGAGGGGCGTCGCCGCGTCGCTAGGACGCCGCCGTTCGTCGCCCGCGGGACGGTTCACGACGCGACGGTGCCCACCCGCTTCGCCCGCGCGGCCGAGGAAGGCCTCGGATTCCGAGGCTGGACCCGTCGATGTCCGCGCGACGGCCACCATCGCGCCCGGCACCGACCCTTCCAAGGTCCGGTCGGACGCGCGCCGTGGCGAGTGGCGCGACGCGCGCGGCGACGGGTCCAAGAGCAAACAGCTGCCCCGCGGCCTGAGCTCAAATTGTTGTCGCTCCTCCGGCGTTTCCGGCCGCCGAGGACTGTGAAAAACGCGAGGGTCTGCTGAACCCCCAAAATCCCCACTCGTCGCAGGGACGCGCTCCAAGAATCCGCGCGAGCTGAGTCAGGATTGCGCGGTCGATAACGAAGTGCCGCGGAAAAGATACGCCGCGTGAGGAAACGTGGTCGTTGGTGCGCCTGGCGGCGGCGTCACTCTCCACATCTCCCACCTTCCCCCCAACCCTCGAAGCGTTTGCTTCAAGCGCGCTCTGACGGTCGAGGCTTCGTCCGTCTCAGTCCGCGCGGCTGCAAGGTTCACGCGTAGCGCGCGCCCTCGCGAATCTCGCGCGTCTCGCTCCACGTGTCCCCGTTCCAACCATGTCCGACTCGTTCGACGCCATGCGCAAGGCGCAGGAGGACCGGTTCTTCAAGCTCGAGCAGGAGCGCCACATCATGGCGTACATCAAGAAGCTCAAGGCGAGCGGTCGCTTCGACAGCATCCCCGCCCCCTCGACCTCGCGCGGGGTCTCGTCCACCGCGCTGCCGCAGGTGATGGCGCACAGCGTCCGCCTTTCCCAGCCCGTGGCGGAGACTCGCGTGTCGCGCCAGCTCGACCGTTCGTTCCTCACCCGGCACGTCGTCAAGGGCGTGTGCACGGGCGACCCGTACCTCATCAGTTCCGCCACCCTCGGCTCGAGGGTGAGCCTCGGCAAGAACAAGTGGAGCGCGGGCACGGTGGCGTCCGGCGTGGAGAACACCACCATCTTCAGCGTGCACAAAGCCTCCGAGCTCATGAGCCAAGGTCCCGCGCACATCGGCGACGGCGTGGAGAGCAGGGCGGCGCGCCACATGGTGGATAACTCCTTCGTCGAGGTCGCCGGGCGCAAGATCAAGCTCATGCCCGACCCGACCCCGGGCCGCGCTATGGCGTGGGGCGGCACCCTCGCCGTCTGGGGGACCGCCGCCATCGCCGTCGGCACGTGCAAGGCGCTGGGGATCGCGACGATGGAGGATCTCCGCCGGGTCATGCGCGAGCAGCTCACGCCCCTGGGCGACCGCATCAAAGCGTCGGTCACGCCCGTGAAGACCTTCTTTCACCCGAACGGCGCCCCGGAAGGACCGAGAGTGGTCACCGCGGACAGCGGCTTCTCGAACGGCGTCAAGCGAATCTTCGCGTGAGTCGATTGTGACGAAAACGAACGCGCTACGACGATACGCCATCGCCGCCTCGCCCCTCTCTCGTTCAGCATCGACGCTCGTGCCCGAAGATCCATACGTTCGATGACCCCGCGGGTGGTCCCTTCTCGCTTCGACGATTGGATCCCTCCGCGTCATCCCACGATACGCGCCCGCGTCGCATCGACCTTTCGAGCTCGTTCACGCGGTGATGCCCTCGAGCGCGGGAAACTCAAAAGCAAACGGCGGCGGATTCACCGCGTCGTCGACAGCGTCGTCAAACGGCGGCGGATTCACCGCGTCGTCGACAGCGTCGTCGAACGCCGCCGCCACAGATTCCAGAAACGTCATCGCCTGGCCGATCGATTCTTCGATCGGGTCGATCGGGTCCGCGGCCGCCTCGGGGGGCTCCGCCTCGTTCCGCGGGTCCTCCCGGAGCGGAAACGAGAAGCCGCCGAAGAGAAAGGCGTCGCCGCCGTCGTCGCCGGTGACGGTGATTTGAAGGTTATCGCCCGCCTCCACGAGCGACTCGATCGAGTCCGCCAGGAGCGCGAACTCCTCGACGAGGAAGAAATTGAACGGAAATAACCAGGCGACGCGCCCGGGCGCGCTCGCGTCGCGTCGGAGTTCCGCGCCGAGCGCTTCGGCGTCGACGACGGAGGCGTCGTACGTCCGCTTCGGGCACGCGAGCGACGCGCGAACGTCCAGGCTGAAGGTGTCGCCGGCGGAGGCGCCCGCGCGACGCAACGCCTCGCGCAGATCCATCTCCACTCTCACGTCCGCGCCGTCGAAGGCGTGCGAGAGGAGTGGCACGGGGACGCCGTCGAGGGTCGCCGAGGGAGGCGCGCGAAGCTCGCAGGGGAGAAGGCGGCTCGGAGACGACGTCTCCGGTGGGAAGGGCGTCCTCAGCGAGACGCACGAGTCGCCGCAGACCGCGAGGCCGAGCTCGTCCGCGGCCCGCGCGCGCACGCGCGCGTCCGGAGCGTCGGGCGGAAGGACGCGCGTCGCGCTCGCGACGGGCCGCCGCGAGGCGCTCGCTTCGCCATCGTTCGAGCGCGGGCGCGTCGCGACTCGCGAGGCGGACGCGTCCGCGAAGACGGGGGAAACGAGGGTGGCCACGAGAACCGCCGCGGCGGCGAAAGTCCGCGGCGCGAAGCACGGCGACGCGCGCGCGGGAAGGCGCGACATGCTCGAAGGGGCGTGTGATGTCGCACGCGGGGACGGCTCGAGGGCAGAGTGTAGCCTCGACGCGCGCGCGAGGGGCGCTGACGCGCGCACGAAGGAAGGAAGGAGCTCTCCCTCTCACACCTCGTTTTCCCTCGTTTTCGCGCACGACGGTCGCTGCTGACGAGCAGAAACGGCTGAATAACGAACCGAGAGGTGTCCGTTGACGCGTGAAGTGTCGTGGCTCTGACGCGCGACGGCGCGCGGCGCACAAGCACCCGCGGCGTCGTATCGCGACGACGCGCGTGGGCGGCCGGACTCCGCCTGAGATGGGGGGGTCCGCGACCCCAGGTCGGGCAGGCGGCGCGACGCGGTCGGCGTCGTCCGCGCCCTCCGCGTCGCGTTCGGTTGGCGCGAGGCGGCCATCGCGCGTTGGGAACGATGAGCGTACGCCGTTGACGCGGCGGGTGAAGTCGACGTCGGCGGCGGTCGATTCCCCGAGCCCGGCGCCCTCGGGCACGCGGGAGAAGCCCCGGAACACGCCGAGGACGCCTTTGGGTACCCTCGCGGACTCCCCCAACGTCGCGTCGGGCGCCGCCACCCCCGCGAGCGCGCCCCGCTCGCCGCTCTTCGCCGCGTCGGGCGTTGCCGCTCTCTCGAGCCCCGCGTGGATCTTTCCCGGGGACCGTTCGCCGGGGCTGAACGACTCCACGGTGGACGAGCGCGCCAACTTCATCGCGGAGGCGCTCGCGCGCGAGCCGACGGACGAGGACGTGCGCGGCGAGCTCCGCCGCGCGCTCGAGGCGAAGCGCGAGAACGAGGCGCTGCGAGACCACATCGAGCACCTGAAAACCGGCGAGCTCGACCAGGGCCTCGAGGCGTCCAAGCGCATGGCGGAGATGTCGTCCGAGTTCATGGCGCGCGTGGAGGAGCTGACGCGCGAGCGCGACGCCAGCCGCGCCAGAGCCGACGCCGCGGAGAGAGAGGCGCGCGAGTTCGCGGCGTACATGCGCGAGCGCGGCTTCGGCGCCGCCCCCGCCTCGGCGACCCCCGCGGCGCCGCGCGACGGCGACGTGAGCATCGGCGACGACGGCATCGACGCCGCGCCCGCGGCGACGCTCTTCGCGAGCCCTCTCGACCCAGGCCTCGACCGGGACCCCTCGGACTACATCGCGACCCCCGTCGCGCCCGAATCGGTCCTCGACGCGAGCTTCGATTTTGGCGGCGCTTCGAACGGCGTTTCGCACGCGTCGAGCGACGCGTCGTCGCTGGACCCCGAGACGCTTCGCGCGGACGCCGCTCGCGCCGCCCGCTCGCTCGCGTCCAGTCCGTCCACGACGCCATCCGGCGCGGCGGCAGAGGGCGCGGCGCGCGCGGCGATGGCGAGCATGGACCATCCCACGCTCGTCGACGAGGCCTCGAGCCTCGTCGCGGCGAACGTGCGCCTCGAGCGCGAACGCCGCGCGCTGGTCGCCAGGTTGGAGAAACTCCAGCGCGAAGCGAGAGAGACGCCGCCGCCCGAGAGAGACTCCCGCGCCCCGGGCGACGGAAACGCCGCCCTGACGCCCCTCGCGTTGCCGCCGGCGTTCTCCGCCCCGGCGGGTACGCCCGGCGTCCTCCTCACGCCCGGAGGTCACCCGGCGGCTTCGGTCGACGCGGCCGATCGTCGCGCGAATCGGGCGCCGGACTCGCGGGCCTCCGCGGGGGAAAGCCCCGGCGACGCGTCGGCGGCGTCGGCGTCGTCGGCGTGGGAGATGCTCGGGACGGCGGCGGCGGCCGCGCAGATGACGGACGCGCTCGAGAGTGCCGCGAGGGCGGCGAACGAGGCGGCGGCGCTTCTCGCCGACGGGGGCGATGAGTCGGGCGGCGGGTCGGTGTCCGCGGGGGGGTTCTCGACGAGCGCGGTGGTGGGCACGCCCGGGGGGACGCTCGAGAAGGCGCTGCGTCGGATGCGAAGGAAAGGGCACGCGATCGCCGGCGCGGGTCCGACGGAGCAGGAGCGCCGCGCCAGGGCGCTCGAGGCCGCGCGCGAGGCGGCGCAGGCCGCGACGCTCGCGGGAATGCAGCGAACGCGCCTGGTGGAGATGCTCGAGGAGGAACGCGCGCGCTCGAGGCGGGACGCCGAGCGCGCCGCGCGCGACGCCGCGGCGACGGGAAGAGCGCTCGAGACGGAGGCGAAAGAAAGCGCGCTCGCGTCTCCCTCCGCCGCGTCCGTGGGTTCCGGTTCCGACGCCGCCGCGGCGCTCATCTCGACCCCCCCGGTGCCCGTTCCCGACGCGACGGCGGCTTTGATCGCGCGCGCGGAGGCGGCGGAAGGCGCGCTCGTCGAGGCGCGCAAAAAGGCCGCCGCCGAGAAGGCGGCGGCGGAGGAGGCGCTGAGCGACTGGCAGTACCGCGCGGCGGCGAGCGACGGCGAGGCGCGGCGCCTCGCCGCGGAGGTGGAGGCGGCGACGCGAGCGACCGCGGCCGCGCAGGACGTCGCCGAGCGACGACAACGCCAAGCGGCGAGTCTCGAGGCGAAGCACACGAGGCTGTCCATGGAACTCTCGGCGGCGCTGCAGAGACTCCGCGAGACGGAACGAGGCGCGCTCGCGGAGGGCCGGCGCCTGTCGCTGTCCTTCCGCGCCGACCTCCCGGAGACTTCCGCGGAGGGGGCGGCGGATGCGGATACCCCCAAGTCGCGAGCCTCGGAGACGAGCTCGGAGGCGGAAGCGCTCGCGACGCTCGCGCGAAGCGTCTCCGCGACGCGCGAGGGACTCGCCGCCGCGCTCGCCGCGGCGGAGGCGGCGCCGGCGGAGGAGGAGGGCGACGACGAAAAAGCCGCGGTCGAGCGCGAACGCGCCGCGGTCGTCGCGGAGCTCCGATCGCGGCTCGAGGCGGCGCTCGAGGAGACGCGCGTCGCGAGGGACGAGGCGAGGGCGGCGGAGGTGCGCGCCGACGCCGCGGAGGAACGCGCGGTGATGGCGGCGTCCGCCGCCGCCGCCGCCGCCGCGAAGGCGCTCGTCGCGGAGTCCGCCGCGGCGGCGTCCCCCGCGCCGCCCGAGACGCGCCGCGCGTCCGACGCTCCGTCCGACGCGCCCTCTTCCCCCGCGCCGGCCTCGCCGGCCTCGCCCTCGCCCTCGCCGATCGCGCGTGAAAAGCGCGAGGCGCTGGACGATGACGCGCTGGACGCGGCCGCGGCGGGCGACTTGGACGCGTGGGCTCAGGGCGAGGGGGTCCCCTCGTCGCCCGCCGCGGCGCTGACGTGGGCGCGGCGCGCCGAGGCGGCGGCGCGCGAGGCGGCGGAGACGGAGCGAACCAACGCCGCCGCCGCTCGCGCCGAGGCGGCGTCCGCGGCGTCGTCGCTCGAGCGCGTCCGCGCCGAGCTCGAGAGAGCGCGCGAGGAGCCGGCGAAGATGAAGCTCGCGATGAAGGCGTGGAAGGAGGAGCAGAAGGCTGCGGTGGCGCGTTGGATGCGGGAGGCGACGACGCGCGCGGAGGCGGCGGAGTCGAGGGCGGCGGCGGCGGAGGCGCGACTCGCCGCGGCGGAGGCTTCGGGGTCTCGCGGCGCTCCGGACGCCGGCGCGCCCCCCCCCGCGTCCATCGCGCCGCTCGTCGCGGAGAACCGCGAGCTCATCGCGGACGCGGAGCGTCGCTCGGCGGAGGCCGAGGCGCTCGCGATCGAAGCCGCCGAGCTCCGCGCCGCGCTCGACGCGGCGACGCGCGACGCCGAGGAGGCGCCCCAACTCCGCTCGGAGAACTACGACCTCGCGGTGAAGCACCGAAGCGGGCTTCAGCGTCTGCACCAGGAGCTCGCCGCGCGGCGCGCTCTGGATGATCGCGTCGCGGAGTACGAACACGCCACGGCGTCGCTGGAGGCCACGGTGCGGCACCTCGAGGGCGCGCTCGGGGAGGCGATGGAGATGTGCGCGGCGGCGAAGACGGCGAACGCGGCGGCGGCGGCGGACCGCGCGGCGGCGGACTTTTTCGCGGGGGGGGCCGACGACGCGGGGAGCGTGGACGGGTCGTCCGCGTCTCCCCTCGCGGGCGCGGCGGCGGCGGCGGCGGCGGCGGTGGCGTCCGCCGCCGTCGAAGCCGCCGAGCGCGACGCCGCGAGAGCGCGGGAGGACGCCGCGAGGGCGCGCGCCGACGCCGCCGCCGCGCGGAGCGAAGCGGAGGGGGCGCGCGCGACGGCGGCGTCGCGCGGCCGGGACCTCGCCGCCGCCGTCGCCGCGCGCGACGCGATGCGCATGAAGCTCCTGGACGCGGAGGAGGACGCGCGCGTGTCGCCCTCGCCGCGGCGCGGGAGAGAGGCGAGGGGGGATACTGTTCCGACTCCGACTCCGCCGAGGACTCTCTCTACGCCGGCACGCACGCCCGCGCGGTCGCCTCGGGGGAAGGCTCCCGCGCCGGTGCCCGCGTGCGGGGAGGGCGCCCCGGGGGCGGCGACGGAGACGGCGCGGCGCATCGCGGGCCTCTCGCCGCCGAACGCCGCGGACGACGACCTCGAACGGCGGTCGTTCAAGGCCGTCGCGTCGGTGGCGCTCATCGCCGCCTCCGTGCGCGCGAAGGCGGACGCGCTTCTCACCGCGTCGTCCGGCGCGAGCGCGTCGACGCGGGCGGAGGCGGACGTCGACGCGGGTGTCGAGGCGGAGGCGCCCGCGCTGGCGAGGTCGGTGTCGGACCTGGAGCAGACGGAGGCGTGGTTGGACGCCGCCGTCCGAGGGTTCGAGGGTTTGAGGCTCGAGAACGACGCCCTCCGCGCGCGCGTCGAGGAGATGGAGGAGGAGGCCGCGGCCTCCCGCGCGGACGCCGACGTCGCCGAGGCGCGAGCGGAGGCGGCGGAGTCGCGAGTCGCCGAGCTCGAGGCGGAGGAGGCGCGCGCGGCGAAGGACGCGAGGGCCCTCGTCGAGGCGCGCGCCGCCGAGCTCATCGCGAGTAGCGACTCGGCCGCGAACGCGGTGCGCGCCGCCGAGGCGAACGCGCGCGCGCGCGCCGAGGAGGCCGAGGATGCGAAGGCACGGCTCAGAGAGGCGCAAGCCGGGCGAAGAGCGCTCCAAAAAAAGGCGGCGGAGGCCTCCGCCGCGCGCGCCGCCGCCGAGTGCGTCGCCGCGAAGGCGCGAAACGACGCGTCGAAGGCGCGCGCGGAAGCCATGCGGGAATCCGCCGCCGCCGCCGCGGCGCACGAGGCTCGTCGGATCGCCGAAGAAGCCGCGGCGAGGTTCGCGGAAGCCGCCGCCGCCGCGGAGGCGGAGGCGGCGGTCGCCTCGCCGTCGCCGCCGCCGCTCATATTCCGACGAGCGGAGGCGGCGACGAACACGTCGCCGCTCGCGCTTCCCGCCCCGCCCGTCGAGGACACCGAACGCGCCGAGGACGCCGAGGACGCGTCGCGCCGCGGGAGAGAGAAAACCCACCCCCGCCGCGAGGTGAACGATCCGAACGCGAGGGCGCTCGTTCTCTCTCCCGGCGTCGACGCGGACGGCGTCGACTTCCCTTCGCCGCGTCGCGAGGGGGGCGGGAAATTCGCCGAGGCGCTTCGCCACTACACCCGCCGACTCCGCGACGACGTCCGCCGCGCCGAGGCGGAGACGGCGCGACACCGCGAGCGCGCGGAACACATGCGCGCGGAGATCGCGCGGTTGGCGAGCGATCTTCCCTCCGCGCGCGCGAAGGCGGCGCGCGAGGGGGTGGCGGCGGCGAAGGCGGCGATCGCCGCTCCCGCGAGCGCGCTCGCCCCCGCGCCGACCGCGAGCGCCGCCGCGGGTCGCGCCGCGTCGGAGGCGAAGGCGGCGCGCTACAAGTCCATCGCGAAAAAGTGCTACGAGCGCATGAAGAAGCAGAAGGTGGCGTACGAGCTGCAGATCGCGGGTCTGCGGCAGCAGATCGAGTGCGCCGGTCTCGCGAGCTTGAACATCACCGAAAACTTGTCCTTCGCCTCGACGGCGGCGCCGACGCCCGCGCGCGCGAGGCGCGGGGCGTGAGGCGCGAGGATGTCGCGCGGCGGGACTCGACGGAGGAGGAGAATGGGAGGCGGGGCGGGGGACGAGCGCGAGGTTGAACGTCGCACCGCGCACGTTTCGAATGAATGAATGAACTAGGGCTACGTCGCTCGCGCGTCTCTATCACGACCTATCGACCGCCCGTTCAGAGGAGGGCGGTGTGCTTCACCGCCTCGATGCCGATGAGGGCGGCCATGCCGACCATGGCGGCCCGCCCGTTGAGGATCTCCTTCTCCTTCGTGAACGGGCCCACCGGGTTAGGGGGCGTGTTCGCCTGGTACGAGATGAGGGAGCCGGCGACGACCATGGCGACGGTGAGGAGGACGGCCGCGGGGGCGTCGAAGAACTGCTGCGTCACGCTCTGGCCGGAGGCGATCTCCGCGGGCGCCGCCGCGACGAAGGCGAGCATGGCGAGGCGGGCGTTCATGAGCTCGGGGCCCGAGACGGAGCCGCGGACGTGGCCCTCGGGCGCGGAAAAGCCGAACGCCTGCGCGGTGCTGAACTGGAGGGTGGAGTCCGCGGTCGCGCCGGCGGCCCACTCGGGGAGCACGCCCGTCACCGTGGACGCGCGGTACGTCGCGTTGGACTCCTTCGCGGCCATGTACTCCTCCTGGGTGCCGCGCTTCGCCTCGCCGTTCTTGTCGGTGTAAAACACGACGGGCTCCTCGCCGACGGTTTTGTCGGGGGTGAAGCCGCCCGCGCGGGCGACGACCGAGCGGCGCGCGGCGGACGCAACGGGGGCGACGCGCGCGGCGGAGGCGGTGACGGTGAAGGCGGACATGGTTCGGAAGGGGGGAGGGGGCTGTGGGGGCGTGTGCGCGCGTGTGTGTGCGGCTGGGCGCGCGCGCGATTTGCTTTTACGAAAGAAACCGACGGTTCGAGACAGAACTGGCGACGTGGCCGGACGTGGTGCCTGCGAATCGCCACGTGGCGAAGGTGGTTTTTGGAACTCGTCAATCGACGGTCTAACTTCCTCCACTGTCTTTCCCATCACGAACGCGCCACTTGCCGGAACGACGTTTTCGTAGGACGAACAGCATCCCTCAGCAGCCACGCGCGCGCGCCTACCTGTTCACCCGCGAGATGTCGCGCGCGATTTCTGCGCGGACGCGCGCGTCGCCGCTCGCGCCGCCCGCCTCGAGGCGCTCGCGGATCACCAACGCCGCGAGGGAGACGCGACCGCGCCGGACGTCTTCCGCGGCGACATCGTCTTCCTCCGCAGAAGGCGCCCCGCGGGACGACGACGCATCGGAGCCCCCCGCGCGCCTCCTCCCGAGCCGCCGCGCCCTCCTCGCGGGCACGGCGGGGCTCGTCGGCGCGAGCCTTCTCGACGCGGACGCCGGGTTCGCCCCGCCGTCCCCGATGGGATGTCGCTGCGGCGGATGCGCGTACGCGATGGCGCCTCTCGTGGACGTGGACCCCGCGCTCCGCGCCGCGTTCGACGTCGAGCGAAACGCGCGGCAAGACGAGCTCTTCGCCAAGGGCATGAACTCGGGGATGACTGGGTACGAGATGGCGGTGGCGGAGCGAAAGAAGGCGCTCTTCGCGCGGCTCTTCGAGTGCCTTCCGGCGGACCGCGAAGCCACGGTCGTGGAGGTGGGCATGGGGACGTTCCCCAACGCGCCGTACTACTTCGACCCCGTGACGTACGACTGCGCGCTACCGTACGAGATGCTCGGGTCGTCCACGCTGTGCCGCGAGCGGCGGGATGCGGGCGGGGCGATCGCGCCGACCGGAAGACCACTCGCGCTGGACCTCGTCGGCATCGATCCCAACGACGCCATGGAAGACTTCGCGCGGAGAAACTTGGCGAAAGCCTCGGGACCCCCGGGCGGCGGGACGGACGCGGGCGGAGCATCGTCCCCCGCGACCACCGCGACGCTGCGCATCGCGCACGGCGTCGCGGAGGCGCTGCCGCTGGAGAGCGCGAGCGCGGACGCGGTCGTGTGCACGTTGACGCTGTGCAGCGTCGCAGACCCGGCGCGGGCGGTGGCGGAGATTCGACGCGTGCTCAAACCCGGGGCGCCGTTCGTGTTCGTCGAGCACGTCCTGAGCGAGGACGACCCGAAACTCGCCGCGCAGCAGATAAGCCTCAACAGCCTGCAGGTGGCGATGGCGGACGGGTGTCACCTCGACCGGAAGACGCTGGACGTCATCGAAGCCGCGGGGTTCGCGTCGTTCGAGGCCGTGGAGCGATTCACGCTGCCGGGTTTCGGATTGATCTCGTCGCAAGTCTCCGGCATCGCCTTCGCGTGAACAAAAGCGTTCGATCGTGAAGAAGCGGGTGAGAGTATATTACTAGACAGGCGGTGTGAGCGTAGCGGGAGATCGGGCGGTGAGGGATGCGAACACTAGAGGGGAGAGTAGAGGGGGTGAGAGATGGGCCAGGCGGCACGTTGAAAAAGACACGATTCCCGTAATCCCCCCAAGTTGAAAATAGTCAGAGTTTTTTCAGAGATCTCCCAGGCGCCCGTTGCTGACACTTTCCACTCGCGCGGCGCGCGTGACTCACGATGTCGTCGGCGATCGACGACATGGTTGACATCGCTCTCGAGCAGAGGGGCGATGATGGCGCTGGGGCTTCGGCTGCGCCTTCGGACGGGGAGACGCCCCCGCCCGCCTTGGCGCGGATCTCGGAAAAAGACGGCACCACCCCGGGCGCGCCCGCGTCTTCGGCTCTTGGGGAGACACCGGCTGAGGAGACCGAGAGAGATAGCGCGCCACTGATGACGCGCGCGACGCGTTCGGTGGGCGGGGGCATGATCGCTCTGGAGGTCTCCTCCTCAGGCGACGCCCTCGGGGAGGATCTCGTGCTGGACGACGACCGGTGGCGGTGGCGGCACACGGTGAGTTACTGGGTGTGCATCACGTACATCCTCGGCTCGTTGCTCTTCGTCGCGGGGTGCGCGTTTTGGTACAAGCGGTACGCGTACGAGTCGCGCAAGCGCGCGCTGGTGACGTACCCGTTCTTGTTCGGCTCCGTCTTGTTCACGCTCGGGGGCTACCTGGGGCTGTTCCAGGCCATCAACGTCGGCCGCCGCGGGCGCAGCGTTTATTGGGAATGGGCGCCGGAGAAGGATGGATTCCTCGGGTACCTGTACTACTTCATCGGCGCCGCGGTGTTCAACATCTCGTGCATGGAGCCTCTGGCGATGTTCGCGGGGCTTCCGCCGTGGATGAAGCGCGAGATGGCGTGGGGCGCGGCGGAGATCGGCAGCGCGTTTTTCATCGCCGGCGCGTACGCCGAGGTGCGGCACAACCGATGCCTGGACGTTCGCGAGTGCGCGGAGAACGGGCGGTGGAAGACGCTGCCGTTCTGGCTCAGCTGGAACAACCTGTCGGGCGGGTGCTTCTTCTTCCTCGCCGCGTGCGCGGGGCGGTTCGACCCGGAGAGCCCGGGGTGGGTGTACACGACGTACCTTATCGGGTCCGTGAACTTCTTCGTCGCCTCCAGCGTGATGCTGTACATGTGGAAGGGCGAGCAGTACGGCCTGGGGTTCATCCCGAGCATCAATCGCCTCGTGCCCCTGCGCTCCGCCTCTGGCGATGGGAAGGCGTACCGCCGCGTCAGCGTGCTGCAGTACGTCTTCCTGCAGCTGTACATCGTGCTCACCGGGGCGTCGTTCATCGACTTTTGCTTCGCCACGCAGAGATTCGGGGTGTACTCGCAGTACCACGGGTTCGCGCACTTCCACGAGGCGATCGCGTCGCTCATGGGCGTGTTCATGTCCGTCGGCCTGCTCGTGATGGCGTCCGTGTTGCACCACACGCCGAGGATCCACCCGTTCGATAAGCTTCTGTACTGGGTGCAGATCTACGTGGTGGTGACGCTCGTGCAAATCCTTATCAGCATCGGCGAGTACTACACCGTCGCGTTGGCGTCGGAGGCGAAGGAGGCGGAGAACGCGGCGGCGGGGGTGGGGGTCGCGCCCCCGGCGAGGTGAGTGCCCGGGATCGGTAACATCCGCGCGCGCGTCGCGCGGTGTACGTCTGAAACGCAGACTCTAAAGTATAGTTTGAACTACTAGTAGCTATGCCTATATGGCGAGACCGGTTCGCGTCGGTCGCGCTTCGGCGAGACGCTTTTCCGTCGTCACATCTTCCCGGTTTCCTCCCATCGCTTCTCCGCGTCAGCGTCCTCTCGGAACCTGGCGAGCGCGGAGTGGATCGTCTCGCACGTCAGGAAGATCGAGGCGTGCAGCGGAAACGCGCGCAGGAGCGCCATCTCGATCCCTCGGAAGAAGACCAGCGGCCCCTCCGCCTTCGCGCTCTTCACGGCGCAGTCCCACATCCCGCGGTACGTCCCGGGCGGGAACGCCTGGATCTTACTCTTCACGACGTCCAGCGGGTACGTCACCACCCACTGCACGACCCCGGCGCTGCCCCCCGCGAGGACGATCCCCGCGGTGCCGTACTCCGGCCCCGCGACGCGCTCGCACGCGAGCCGAATGTGGTCGTAGGTGAGGAAGTACACCGCGCACTGCGGCACCTCGCGGGCGACGGTGGCGCCCGTCCCCGTGAACCACCCGCGGATGACGCCGTGCTCCCTCGCCAACGTCGCGGCGGTTCGAAACGTCCCGCGGAACTTTTCCGGGATTTTGCCCGTCCCGCAGCTGCTCTCCGCCACCTGCTGCACCGTCTTCAGGCGCTCCGCCGGGCCGCGCACGAGCGAGCTCGTCAGCCCCGCCGCGCCGCCGCCCACGAGGCCGACGAGCCAGGGGTTCTGGACGAGCGGCGGGCCCGACGACGCCTGGGGACCGTCGCCCTGGGAGGGACCGGCGCCGCCGCCAACCGAGCGGGGGTCGCGGAGATAGCGCGTCACCGCGGTGTTCGTCGAGAACGCCACGGCGTTGATGAGACCGTACGCCACCATGGGGGCGGAGATGCCGCGGTACAGCGCGAGCGGGCCCTCGCGGTTGTAAATCGAGGACGCAGTCGCGAGCGCCCCGCCGCCGTTCGCCTGAATGCGAATCTTCAGCGTGTCGACCGGGTGCACGACGGTGAGGCCGACCATGCCAGCCACCTGACCCGCGAGGGCGTGCGCCCACGTGGGCGCGTTGTCCTTCGCGCTCGAGGGAGACATTTATTGCGGCGTGTGCGCGTGCATCCCTCTCGGTTGTGCTCCTCCGATCGACGCGCACCTCGCGCGAGAGACGCGTGGACGTTCGACGCGAGCGTTCCGCTCGCTCTCGGACGCGCGCGCGAGAAGGAGCAAACGCCGCGACACCCTCGGCGCCGTCGATTGTGGCGAGGAATAGGCCGAACCGACGCGGTCGCGGACGCGAGAACCCTGCCACGAAAAAGACGGCGACTCGGATTGCCGGCGCCGGCTGCTGGCCGCGCGCGATCCGGCGACCGGCGCGCAGTCACGCGCGCACTTCCCCCGGCTGACCGCCGGGGGCGCGCGCGGCGCGCGGGCTCGCCGAAAGAGTTCGCCAGGAAATCCAACAGTTGGACTTGGGACCCGCGCGTCGTTCTCAGCCGTTCGCGGTTCGAATGGCGGTCCGACGCCCTTCCCCATGCACGCTCGCCTCGGGCGTCGCCCTTGGCGTCGCGGGGGTCCGTCCGAGGACGATCGTCGCTCGAGCGCTCCCCCCGCGCGTCCGAACGAGCACGCGCCCGTCACTGCTCGCGTTGCCCAAACACCACGCCCATCGCGTCGTCCCGGCGCGCTCGCAGACGACGACGATCCCGTCCCGGCGCGTGCGAAGCGTCAATGCGGTCCCGCCCGAGGCGCTCGCGACGGTCGTCGACCCGTTCGGCGTCTCGCCCGAGCAGTGGGAGCTCATCGAGGGCAACCTCTTCGGCGCGTCGCTTCTGCCTTATCTCGCGTTCCTGTATTTCCTCCAGATGCCCGAGTGCCGCATGCCCCCCCGCGCGCTCTTCGGGTTCAAATTCCTCCTCGTCTTCGTCTTCGGGACGATCCCGTGCGCGATATACGCCAAGCTGCAGTACGACGACATCCTCGCCAACGTGGACTGGCTCCACGGTCCCGCGGAGTCGTTGTTGACGATCACCAACTTACTCATCGTCGTCGGCATGCGCGAGGGCCTCCGCGCGGCGCGCGAGGAGAACGGCGGCGACGGCGGATCCGGCGACTACCTCGGCGGACGGAAACCCATCGACGGAAGCTCCGTCGGCGGTGCGATCCTCGGGTGGGGCGCGGGCGCCACCGCGACGACGCTCGCGCTCGCCGCCGCGGCGAACGGCGTCGGCCCGGCGGACGCGGCGGAGGCGGCGCCGGCGCTCGCCGAGCTCTCGTCGCTCTTCCGCCACGCCGAGCCCGCGAACGCGCTCTCCCTCCCGACGTGGATCATCCACGTCTCCTCGCTCATCGAGTGGCTCGTCGCGATGGGCTTGATCTGGGAGTACGCCGACGTCACCGGAATTCGCGCCTATAAAGGACTCACGTGGGGCATGGTGCCCTCGCACGCGTCCGGCATCGCCGCGTGCACGTTCCACCTCTTCTACAACGCCCCTCAGCTCAGCGCCATCGTCGCGTCGCAGGCCGGGCTCACGGTCATCGGAAACGCCACGTGCGCCGTCGCCGCTTACCGCATCGCGAAACAGACGGGCGCGGACGTGAGGATGCCTTGGGCGAAGAACGAGGGGGAGGCGACGGGGGGGGAGGAAGAGGGCGAGGCGAGGGCGGAGGCGGCGGCGGTTTCTCCGGCGGCGGCGGTTGGGGGCGCAGACGAGCTCGGCGTCGAATCGGCGCTCGTCGGGTGGGAGAATCTCGGCCAGGCCTGGTCCGCGGATTCGGACGCCGCGCTCGTGGTGAAGCTGGCCGTGGTTTCCGCGGCGCTGAGCGCGGTCGTGAAGTGGGGGTCGCTCGCGGTGGACTTTCCCTTCGAGCCGAACGTCTGGCTCGCGTTCGCGGTGGTCTTCGGCCCGACGGCGCTGAACGCGACCAAGTGGGGGCAAATCTCGAAGGAGGAGGAGGCGGCGGATCGATGACAGACGGGACCCCGTCGAGCGAGAAGGTTCTACTGTTCATCTCAATCGGTTTCCTCGGCTCGCCTCAGCGCACCCTCCCGCCACCCCCGGAGGACGCCGACGCCGAGAGCGTCTTTCGCCCGGCCCACCCCATCACGGTCGCCGGCGCCGCGGCTCGCCCGACGCGGCTCACCTCCCCCGCGTTGTTTCCGTCTCGCATCAGCGAAGCCCTGAACGACGCCAGCGCCCTCGCGGCTCGGTCCCTCCCTCGTCGCGCGTGCGCCTCGACGTCTCCCCTCGCGGCGCCCACCGCCGCCGCCGCCGCGGTGATGCCTCGTCGAGCCAGCGGCGCCACCAGCGGCTGCGTCACCGCCGCCGCGCGCACGAGCAACCCGCTCGCCTCCGCGGCGACGCCCAGGCCCGCGAGCCCCGCGCCGACGTTCAGGCCTGCCTTTTGCGCCGTCTGCATCCCCGCGCCCGTCGCTTGCGCGGCCCTGGTCGCCGCGAGCGCGGCGAGGGCCGGCGGCGCCAGTCGAACGCCGAGGCCGACGATCAGCGCGGCGGTCCACGCCTGCCCGACCCGGTCCCAGATCGGAACGTTCTCGAGGTCCGTCACCGCGAGGATGGGAAGGAGCACCGCGAGTTCGCGCGCCTTTCGTCGACGTTCCGCCTCTTTGGTTTCGTTGGGATCGTCGCGGTGGGAGGCGGCGTCGCCGGCGCCGTCGCCGCGGTAGAGCGACACGGGGGACAAGATCTTCTTTCCCCACACCTCCCCTCGGACGTACTTGCTGCAGACGCTCTCCACCCCCGTGGCGGCGGCGCAGAGCGCGTTGACGTAGTGCCGGCAGTCGTTTTTGTTGACGTTGTACGTCGTGTCTCTCGTCGCGTTGAACGCGCGGACGTCCTCGAGAGTCATCGACGTCTGACCGACGAGGTACGTCCCGCCCCCGGGGAGGGCGTGCAGGAGATTCTCCCGGACGTGGCCCGGGGTGGAGTCGCGGTCCTTCTTCGCGGGAGGCTTCCCGCCGCTGCCGGCCGCGTCGTTCGACGCGTCCGTGTCGTCAAGGAGGCGGCTGTGCACGTCCCCGCCGAACGGGCCGAAGTCGAACTGGTACAGCTCCCCGCGCTCCGATCGGTACACGACGAGATAATGACAAACCCCGCCGGTCGCGAGCGCGTCTTTCGCCGCGGGGGGCAGGCGGCCGATGACGCTGCGGTTCGCGCGGAAGTGCCGCGTCGTGACGTACACCTCGGGCTGAACCCAAACGTCGTCGAAATCGACGTCCGCGAGCGCCGCGCTCGCGCGGATCGCGTCCGACGAACCCACCGGCGGAGACGCCGGTTTGGCCGTGCCCATGTCGTCGAGCATCGCGTATGCGTCACGATGATCTTCGAGAGACGGGGAGGCGGCGTCCGCGCGCGCGCGGCCGGAACCGTCGGCGACCATCGCGAGCGGTGGTGTTACCGGCGAGAACGACGAGATCGAGGAGAACGCGAGCGATCGAGGTGCGACGCGCGGTCGCACGTCGGAAGCCCGACGCGGCGGACGACGGTCCCGCGCCGTTCGTACTGCACGCACGTCTCCTCCTTTCGACGCTTCATCCACCCTTTGCCCGCCAAAAATTGTGGCTCCGAAGCTTTCTTGATGCGGTTTCGAGAGCTGTATGGACAAACAGTTTGGCCTCTATTTTCCCATAACCTGTTTTATACTCCCGTGTTTTTGCCCCGTGGCATTTTTCGCCGGGCGTGTCGAACGGAATAACCGACGACGTGATGTTTGCTGGCTAAGCGACAGGCGCGCGGACCCCCGTACTCCACGAAGGATGGGCTCGTCTCCGAGCAAGAGCAAGCCGGCACCCCCGCCGATACCGCCGAAGCAGGGGTTCATCCCTCCTTACTACCCCGCTCCCCCGAACCATCCCACCTATAACCCTGTGGCCCCTCCGGGAACGTACGATCCATCGGGGCGTCCACCGCCAGCGCAGCAGCCGCCCTCGGGTCCCCCCGACGCGTCCGCGTGGGGGGACTCGTGGGGGGAAGAGCCGACCGCCCCCCCGGTCGCGCCCGGCCATGTGCAGCCCTCCGCCCCCCCGGTCGCGCCCGGCTATGTGCAGCCGCCCGCTCCCACGCCACCGGTGCAGCCCACGCCATCTGGGCACCGTGTGGTCGTGTCGCTCGACGCGCAACGCATCGGCTGGCTCGCGACCCCGTCGGGGCATAACCGAGAGGACTACGTGTACCACAGGGACGTGAGCCACACCGGAGACCTTTTGGACACCTCCGGTCGCGCCGTGGGTAAGATATGCGACGTGAAGCCGCACAAGTTGAGCCCCGGGGGCGGGTTACTCCTGAGCGGCCCCTTGACGTTCGGCAAGTACGTCTCCGACGACGGCGTCGAGTCCACTTTCGGCCACCTCAGCCTTCCCCCCGTGGAGGTCTCCGACGTCGCCGTCTCGGTGGCGCTTCGCGTCAAGCTCCACCGTCCGCTGCAGACGGAGTCGTGCCTGTTCTACATGGGGTCTGGGTGGAACAACCACTTCAGCATCAGGCACTACCGCGGGCGGCTCCTGTTCGAGGCGTGCCCTCAGACGGGAGGGTGCGGCTGGGGCGATCGCAGGGAGGTCAGCGAGGAGTTCGAGTGCGACACCGGACGCCAGCTCTCCATCGTCGCCGTCTTGGGCAACAATGGGTCTATGACATTGTACGTCGACGGCAAGGTGATCGCCGCGGGGCGAGGTCTCGGGGAGATCCCGCACTTCAGCGCGGACGACATTGGGAAGCGGAAGGAATGCTTCGTCGGGCGTTGGATGCGGCCAGACCAGTCGTTCCCGACGTGGGCCGAGCTCTACACGTTGGAGATTTTCGACGGCGCGTTGGACCCGGCGGCGGTGGCGCGACATGCCAAGTCGACGCCGGGGCCCTCCCCGCCCGTGTACGTGGATCCGCCCGTGTACCACGCTAACGGGTTTCCGACGGGGGCTCCGTGAGTGTGTGGGAGCGCGGAACAACTCGCGGGGTTGTACTACAACGTGAAGGTCTCATCCCTCCGCCCTCCAGTCGCCGTTCTGACAGACGAACACCACCTCCCTGTGAATGCTGAGCGATTGGTTCGGCATGAAGTACCGGAACTCAGCTTTCGAGACCTGATCCCCGATGATCTTAGTCACCTTCGCGCCGTCCGCGATGAGCGACACTTCCTCCACCAACTGCCGCCATCGCGTGGGATCCTCCTCCAGCTCCTTGGCGAAGTAGTCGGTGTCGTCCTTGTCCAGGTCGTGAGGCACGAACACGCGGACAAACCCGCGGATGTCGCCCCTCTTCCCGAGTTCCGCGAGCAAATCCAAGCGCATCTGCAGCTGCGGATTCGTCGTCTTCGCTCCCCCCGCGGTGAGCTCAGCCGCCGCCGCCGCCTCCTCAACCAGTTCCGCCCCCGCATCCGCGACCGCCTGGAACTCGCGGTCGTTCAGCCCAACGCCGCCCCCGACGTTCACGCCGGAAGCGGTGGAGCTGCGCTGTTTCTCGTTCGGTTTCTTCTTTCCCATCCCCGCTTCTCGTCGTGCGTGCGACGCGCGCAGAGGGAGTGGCGGCCGCTGGAGGCGGATGAGACGGGCGAAATTCGGGGGAGATCGAAACACACGGCGGCTGATGACGAGAGTCTGAAAAGTTGGATCGTGAGTCGTCCACCAAACGAAACGCACCGTGGTCATTCTGTGACTAACTCGCCGCGCGCTCTATTGCTTCGTCTCCGGTGCGCTCTTCATGCGAGTGAGGCAGAGCCATCGCATCTCCTTCCCCTTCGTGAGCGTGACCTCCACCCGCTTTGTCCCGTCCTTGTTGGTCAGCATGCTCCAGCTGCACTCGTCAATCTTCACCTCGAAGCACAGCTCGAGCGAGCCGTCGACCACCACCCTACGCTCCTCGGGCAGCGTCGCCACCTCCAGGTGCATGCTCTGCTTCTTGATGACGCACTTGACGTCTCCTTTGCTCGTCTCCGCGGGGACGGGAACCGTCACCACCACGTCCTCTCCCTCCTGCATCCAGCTGTACCCGTGATCCGCGTCACGATCGACGGCGCCGATGAGCGCCGGATCCGTCGGCTCCGGGAGCTGTTCCTGAAGCCCGAGGTTCTCCGCGGCGCCGTTCATCGCCCCCATCGCGCGGAGCTGCTCTTGAACGTCCCCGGCGTTCTGTTTCTTCTGCACGTTCAGCTCGAAGGCGCGCTTGACCCAGGGCGCGGAGCTGCTCACCTCCGCGAGGGTGAAATCCTTTCGCTCGAAACGATCGTCGTCGTCCAGAATGCGCGCGATGAAGGCATCGCCGACGATGTCGGAGGGCGCTCCGCACTCAGTCGCGAGGCCGCATGCGCGATCGTTTCGACTCAGGCCCTTGCTGATGCCGCGGTCGTCGACGTAACAGTTGATGTGTTCGAAGTTCGTCGCGCGCCCGCCCGGGAGAAGCGCGACGGGCTGAACCATCTGCATGCGACTGGCGATGTCCATCAGCGAGTCGTCGATCGCTTTACCGCTCTGCGACTCGAGCTGACCCTTGAAGATGGCTTTCTGCTCCTCCGAGCTCCCGACGGTACCTGAGGCGTTGCGGAAGTGCTCCTTGAGGGTATCGAGCAGACACTCGATCTCCTTCCCCTCGGGAATCTCCATCGTCAGTTCCTCCATCGCGCACGAGGCGTCGGCGGGGATGAACACATACTTGAACGACTTTGCGGGCATGTCGGCGCGCGTATGTTCCTTCGCACGAGAGATCTCGCGCGGGATGGTCCGTCGCGGGCGTCCTCGACCGTGCGTCGGCGACCTGCTGAGTGGCACCAGCCGCCGCCAAATCTCGCGCTTCTCGAAGTTTCCGGGCGGCCCGCGCCCGGAGCGCCCCGGGCAGATTTTTTAGATTCCCAGACGTCGCAGGCGTGTCCTCAGACGACCCCAGCACGCCCGTCTCTCGACAACCCGGAGCGCGCGTCTGGGTGTCAACCTCGCGAGCTCGAGGTGCGCGCGTCGCTCGACCGCGCGTGAGCTGCTCGCGCGCGTCGGGAGAGGTGTCTTGCTCGTCGCCTCCTCTTGCTCGTCACTTCCGACATCACGAGATCAGATTAATCTGACGCGAGATCAGATGAAGCTGACGCTGCTGGACCTTCCAGACAGCGTCCTGTCCATCATACTCAAACGCGTCTCTCGCGGACCCGATGGCATCGTCAATATCGCGCGTGTGTCGTGCGTTGACGTCCAGCTTCGCGCGCTGGCGCTCGAGCACATGCGCACGATGCGCACGCTCGACATGCGAAGCCTCGGCAGGCGCGCGCGAGTCGCCGCGCCCCATCTCGCGCGGCGGTGCGAGTCGCTCGTCACCCTGGTGTGCGACCGCACGAACGTCACGGACGAGTGCGTCACCGCGCTTCTCGCCGCGAGCGAGCGCACGCTCCGGAAGCTCAGCCTGGCGGACTGCAGGCACCTTCGAAACCTCCACGCCCATGCGTTCGAGGAGGATCCGCGCGACGTCGGTCGGTCATCACAGGCCATCGTCGAGGACACGTACAGGGCCATCGTCGAGGACGCGCACGGGCTCGGCGAGGAACCCTCCTCGTCGGCGCCTTGCAGAATCACCGAACTGAATCTCCACGGCTCGAGCTGGTCGCCTAAGGCTCTGGTGGCGCTCCTGCGCGCCGCGCGGCACTCGCTCGTCGCCCTCAACCTCTCCTCGACGCACGTCAGCCACTCAAATCTTCCCCGCGGGGAGGACTTTGGCGAGGTGGCGAAAATCTTACTCGCGTGCCGCAACCTCCGGCGGCTTCACCTCGGCGTGCCCGTGGACTTCGTCGTGCCGTGCCTCACGTTCAAGATCTTCGGCGAGATCGACAGAGTCCGGGGACTCAAAGGGCTCAATTTTTTTCAGGGGATGGAGGACAGGGCGCCGTTCTTCTCGCTCTCGGAGCTGAGCCTCGAGCGCAACGGCGCGGCGAACGACGTTATGCTCGGTCACATCTATCGACAGTGCCCCAATCTCAAGCGGCTCGACCTTCGAGGGTGCCCATTCTCATCCAGTGATTTTGTGTCCTTCATCGGTGGCATGGAGAACGAAGAGGACGTGTGGGTCCCCGGAGCCCGGTGCGCGCCGGGACTCGAGTCTCTCCTCCTCGGCGGGTGCGACTCCCTTGACGACGACGGGCTCGCGACCGTGGCGTCGCGGTGCTCGCAGCTCGTGGAGCTGGACCTTAGCATGCACGACCGAGTTGGGCCGGCGGGGATCGAGGCGCTGGCGAAAGGATGCGAGAGGTTGAGACGGTTGCGGATATCGCGCAACGCGAGAGTGACGGCGGAGAGTCTGGCGAAGCTGGCGAGGGGGGCGGAGATGGAGACGCTGTCCGCGGTTCGGTGTCGTCGCGCGGGCGAGCCCGCGCTTCAGACGCTCCAAGAGGAGTTACGGGGTCATGGCAAGGTGGGGGAACGGGGTTGTCGCATTGATTGGGTGGGGGACGACTTCCAGTGGGCGGAGACGCTGTCGGGGATGCAGTAACAAATACGAGGAAAAAATCAGCCGTAACGGACAGTGATTTACGTGACTCCGCGCCACTCAGACCTCAGTCTGAAAATTCCCGCCGCGGCCGCCGCGCGGCCCGGAACCCCCGCGGCCCCCTCAGGAGACACGAACTTTTTTCGGCAGTTGCCCTCGGGCATTCGAGGGGGTCCCCATTCCCATCCGCGCAGACCTTGAGTCTTGGCGCCGATCGGATCGAGACATCGGTCTTCCTCTCGGTACATCACACCGAGTGAACGCGATGTCGTCGGGATTCCGCGTCCTGCACTTGGTGCGCCCCTTCCTCTCGGTGCTCCCCGAGGTCAAGCAGGCGGATCGGAAGGTTCCCTTCCGCGAGCGCGCGCTGTACACCACCGTCGCGCTCTTCGTGTTCTTGGTGTGCTCGCAGCTGCCTCTTTATGGCATCCACACCGCCAGCGGCGCCGATCCTTTCTACTGGGCCCGCGTGATCATGGCTTCCAACCGCGGCACGTGCATGGAGCTCGGCATCTCGCCCATCGTCACGTCCGGCCTCATCATGCAGCTGCTCGCGGGATCGAAGATCATCGAGGTGGACGACGCCGTCAAGGAGGACCGCGCTTTGCTGTGCGTGCACAATTCCCTCCCCCCCCGATCGATCCGTTTCCATTCGCGTGTTTTTGATCGCGCGCGTTCCCGCGCGCCGACGCGGCGCGCACGCCCGATCGTATTCCCCCCGATCGACAATTCGCGGATCGGAGCCGCGTCCTTTTTTCGTCTGGCGGATCGCGAGTTTATTTTCGATCACGGATCTCTGACATGTCCCCCTCTCATTCCACAACAGTAACGGCGCGCAGAAGCTCCTCGGCGTGTTGATCACCATCGGTGAGGCGGTGGCGTACGTCGTGTCTGGCATCTACGGTGACGTCCGCGATCTCGGCGCTGGTAACGCGATCCTCATCATCATTCAGCTCTTCTGTGCGGGCATCATCGTCATCTGCCTCGACGAGCTCTTGACGAAGGGGTACGGCCTTGGCTCTGGCATCTCCCTGTTCATCGCCACGAACCAGTGCGAGAGCATCATCTGGAAGGCTTTCAGCCCCACGACCGTGAACACCGGTCGCGGCGCTGAATTCGAGGGTGCTGTCATCGCGCTCTTCCACCTCCTCATCACCCGCAGCGACAAGGTTCGCGCGCTCAAGGAGGCGTTCTACAGACCCAACATGCCCAACATCACCAACCTCCTCGCGACGATCTTGATCTTCCTCGTGGTGATCTACTTCCAGGGTTTCCGCGTGGACCTGCCCATCAGCAGCAAGCGCGGCCGCGGGATGCAGCAAGTCTACCCCATCAAGCTCTTCTACACGAGCAATATGCCCATCATCCTCCAGTCCGCGCTGGTGTCCAACCTGTACTTCATCTCGCAGCTGCTGTTCAAGCGCTACGGCGGCAACTTCTTCGTGCAGCTTCTCGGCAGGTGGCAAGAGTCCGAGAGCAGCGGACAGTACATCCCCGTCGGCGGCCTCGCGTACTACATCTCTCCCCCCACGAGCCTCTCCGACATCGCGGCAAACCCCCTGCACGCGGCGTTCTACCTCACCTTCATGCTCTCCGCGTGCGCTCTGTTCAGCAAGACCTGGATTGAAGTCTCCGGCTCTTCCGCCCGCGACGTCGCCAAGCAGCTCAAGCAGCAGCAGATGTTCATGGTCGGCCACCGCGAGTCCTCGCTGCAGAAGGAGCTCAACCGCTACATCCCCACCGCCGCTGCGTTCGGCGGCATGTGCATCGGCGCGCTTACCGTCGTGGCGGACTTTATGGGAGCCATCGGCAGCGGCACCGGCATCCTCCTCGCTGTGACCATCATCTACCAGTACTTCGAGACTTTCGAGAAGGAAAAAGCTCAGGAGATGGGCGGCATCCTCTTCTGAACGGCGTTTCAGAACTGGAATGGGGGTTGATTAACTTCGTGCCTGCACCCGCGAGACCTCTGTAATCAACACAAACCTTTAGAGCAAACCCTCGCTCGCTCGATCGCTGACGACGCGCGATACGGACGTATTTCAGATACCACACGCGCAGACGTTACATCACTCTATCGCTCGACTAATTGAGAGAAGACCAGACGGCGTCGCGCGGCGATTTGCGCCGAAAGGATCGAGACGTCTCGAATCCCCTCGACACCCCACAAAGAACACCCCCACACGTTTACATCACCTTGTTCTTCGCACCACCGCGGAGCTTCTTGACGCGGTTCTTCTTCTCCTTGATCTGCTTGCGGGACTGCACGACCTTCTCCTTGAGCCCGGCGCGGATGATGCGGTGCTTGGGCTCGAACTTCTTCATGGCATCAACGTTGTCATAGATCAGACCAAACCCAGTGGACTTGCCACCACCAAACTGCGTGCGGAAGCCGAAGAGGCTGATGCACGCGTTGTCCTGCACGTCGTACACCTTGGCGAGCTTCTCGCGGAGCTCGGCCTGGAATGGGGAAAGGGTGAAATGGCGGGGAGGAGGGTCAGCGAGCGCCCTGCGAGAGCAAAACCCCCTTCGCGTCGCTCGCGTAAAACCCTAAAAGATTAGCTGAGTCGCGTGGTCGTACCTTGGGCACGTTGGCGCGGCCGGGGTGCAGCACATCGAGGATCTGCGAGGAAGGGAGAGAGAAGCGCGTGGAACTGTTAGCGTCGGAATCGAACGCGTGGGCGCCGTCAACGCGCGGTCGCCGAGGACGCCTCCGCCGACGCCGGCGACAGGAAAAACACCCGCCATCGGGCCGCAGCGTGCCGGGATTGAGCACTCACGAACTGGCGACGGGCAAGGAGACGGTTCGTCATGAACTTGCGCGTGCGGAGGGTGACGGAAGTGGGCGACATGGTGTCGACGCTTCCTTCGCGAGGATGCGTGGCCGACGTGCGTCTCGAAAGGGCGAGTCCGCGAGCTGCTTGTACGCTTTCTGACATCGAAGTGTGGCAGGCGTGGTATCGAGAATATGGTAGACTGGTATCGAGTCTTTTTCACGGTGTCGAGTGAATTGGGGAGTTAATAGACCCTCAAATTCGACGCACGGGTTGTGCGACCATGACCTGAACTGAGGATCCGGGGATGGTCACACACGTCTGCGCGAATCGTCTCGTCCGCACGCCGGCTCGTCGCGATGTCGAAGGCTGCGTTCGCAGGCCTCAAGGCCGTGCAGGAGATCCGCTTTCACCTGTGCCAGACCTCGAAGGGGAGCGAGGGCGTGCGCAACTTCTTGCTCAAGAGCTACAAGAACATGAAAGCCGCGAGCCCCGCGACGCCCATCCTGATCCGCGAGGCGAGCGGCGTGGAGGGTGGCCTGGTCGCGCGTTACGGTGCGTAATTTCCGGCGACGTGCGAGTGTTCCCACGCCGCGCGCGCAAACCCCGCGCACGAGGCCGCGTCGGCCGCTCGATCCGCGCTCGCGTCCGAAGGCAGGTTCGACTAGCTAACCTCGCACACCCCCCAATCGCTCTCCCGCAGACTTCGGGGTTGAGAAGAAAGCGTCGCTGGAGGGTCTGGACGAGAAGGCGGTGGAGAAGGAAGTGACGGCCATGCTCAAGAAGTGAACGCGCGACCGCGAGGTGCGGGCTTGGCGAGGCTCCGTGGCCGCGGACGTGTAGCCCTAAACTGTATACCATCAAAAATGCTGGAAAACCCCTGAAACCGACCGCTCGCCTTCGCGCCAACCGCACACGCATCCCTGGCGAATGGCCGCTCTGGCGGGCGTTTCGCACGCGTCTGTTGACTTCTATCCTCCCCGCGTTTCGTTCATGGTTCCACTTCCATCTCTTCCGCGGCGGCGGCTTTCGCCTCCGGCGCGTCGGCTTTGACGAAGACGTGGTTCGTGGCTGCTTCAAACGCCGCCGTCGCGCGCGCGAGCGTCTTCCCCGCCTTCTCCAACTCCTCCTTGAGCTCGCGCTCAAGCCGGTCGTTCTCCTCCTGAAGCGCCGCTATTCGCTTGAGCTGTGCCGCCTCGTCCAGCTCCACCTCCGGGAGCGCGGACGCGAGCTCAACCACGCGTCTGCTCGACGCCACCACCGACGCGGCCATCTCCTTGATCCCGCCCTCGTCCACCGGGCCGCCCTCGGGGATTTCATTCCCGAGCTGGTCCTCGGACGTGCCCGCGGGGCGTGCGTCCCGCTGCAGGATGCCGGTGTAGTTGTAGAACAGAGCGTTGATCTCGTTCACCTGCGCGTCGAGGGAAGGGGGGAGGGATCGTTCAGCGAAGGGCGAAAAGCGCGAACGCGGGGGTGGGGGGGCCTGGGCGAGCGAGCCAGTGAACGCCAGGGGAGGGGGCGCGACCGAGGTGAGTGCGGTCGCGAGCGTTCGCGCACCGAGTCGTGAAGTTGAGTCACGATGTCCGCCATGCTGGCGAAGGAGAACGCCGCGTCGCCCCAGCGCTCGAGAAGGAATGAATGAGTGGAGCGTCTCGTTCAGCTGCCGTCGCAGTGCTTCGACGCGTTTCTCCATCACACACGCGGGTGTTCGTCGTCGTTGTTGCTCACGCTCAAAAAAAGGCGCGCAAACTTTTCAAGCATGTTGAGAGACGCACGGCGCGCGACGCGGTGGCAGAGCAACGACGCGGTCCGTCACGCGGGTGCGGATTCGCGAGCGCGCGTAGGCATTTGGGGGTCGCACCCGCCGGTTCGCGCGTGGCAAGGGGCAAGATGGGATCGGCGCCAGGGTTGACCGACGTGGAACGCCCTCGCGCATCGGCAGAAGCCACGACTCCGACCAAGGCTGTGGACGCGATGCGCGTGCCCACGGGCCACCGCCTGAGCTTCGGCATCGGCGGGGTGAGCGAAAACGATCCGAAGCCCGCGATCGGGACGCACGAATTCGGGAAAACGGTGCGTGAGCGGCAACACGCGAGCGTCACGCGCCGCGCGTCGAGGATCGCGCGTCGATATCCGCGCGTTGTTTTGCCGCCACTTTTTCGTATGGTGAATTTTCCTCGAGCGGCGGTCGGATCTCGACTGGGTTCCCGCGCGAACGCGCGCGCGACCCTTCCGAAGGCGCAGCTGACAACCCCCGACGTGATTTCGTTCCTTTACCGGCAGGCGATGTTCGGCGCGAGCGGCGACGCCGTCCACGGCGCCGACGCGAGCGACAAAGAGCGCACACCCCAGACGAAGTTTAAGACCACCACAGCTGTTCTTGGCAAGAGCCCCAACACGGTGTTCAGTCCTCTCTCCGTCATGAGCGAGGCCACCGCCCCGGGGGATAACAGCTTGGACTCGAGCTTCTCCGACGATGTCGCGGAGATCGCGACCGAGGGACAGCGTCGCGACGTCGCTTCGAAGGTTCTCGCCGCCCCGGCGAGCCCTCGCGACGACGCCGAGGTCGGCGCGTCTGAGTCTGCGACGCCGCCCGTCGCCGCCGACGTCGACGCCGCCGACGAAGAGGATCTCTCGCACAGCTGGCTGCGACGCCGGCGTCCGTCTTCGTCCGTCTCTCCCGCGTTGTCTCCGAACGCCCCTCTGCTCACATCGCTCGCCCCGAGCGCGGACGAGGCGATGATCCACCGCCGAGTCTCGGAGCTGAGGATCGCGCTTCGCGCGGCGGAGGGCGCTCTGGACAAGACCCGCGCGCGTTTCGAGGACTCGGAGGCGAACCGCCGCGAGGCCGAGGCGGAGTCCGCCGCTCTGCGCGCGCGCGTGTGGACGCTCGAGGGCGCGGAGGCGCTCTCCGGGTCGCGTCTGCACGACGGGTCCCTCGATTTGCTCCGCGGCGAACTCCTGAACGAAGCCACCGCGGAGCTCGAGGAGGCGGCGCGCGCCACCGCCAACGCCGAGTCCCGCGCGAGCGACGCCGTCGACGCGCTCCGCCAGGCGGAGGACGCCGCGACCGCGGTCGTCTCCGCGGCGAACGCCGAGGTCGAGGCGCTCTCGCTCGAGGCAGCGCAGGCGAGGTTCCGCGCGCAGGCGGAGTCGCGCGACGCCGCCGCCGCGAGGGAGGCGCGCGACGCCGCCGAGGCGAGCCGCGCCGAGGCGGAGGCGGAGGCGGCGAAGTGGCGAGACGCGGGCGAGCGCGAGAGCGCCGCCCGCGCGGTCGCGGACGAAGCCGCCAGGGTCGCTCTCGCCGAGGCGGAGGAGGCCCGGGAGGCTGCCGCGAACGCGATCGCTCGCGAGGGGGAGGCGGCGCAGCACAACGCCTGGTTGCAGCAGCGCGTTCGCGAGCTCGAGGATGCCGAGGGCGCGGACGCGGGCGCGCGCTACGGCGCCGAGCTCAGGCGTCTGCGCGAGAAGCTCGCGGCGGACGCCGCGAAGGCCGAGGACGTGCTCGCGGCCGAACGCGCGGTGCGCCGCGAGCTCGAGGCGAAGTTGGCGCACTCGGAGGCGGGAGACCGTGGCCAGAGCCTGGACTCGTCCGTCGCGGCGGCGGGGCTCGAGGAGCAACTTCGCGACGCGCGAGAGGAGACGGCGGAGCTCCGACGCCGACTCGCGTCGGCGAACGCGCCCACCCCGGACGAGGACAGTTGGGACGATGCCCTCGGCCTGGCGAGCGATGAGGAGGCGTCCGAGCGGGGCGACGCCGTCGTTTCCGCGAAGAAGCCCGCGTCGGCGTCCAAGGAGGTTCAGGCGAGTGACGCGTCCCTCGAGGACGCGCGCCGCGAGATTGACGAGCTGAAGCGCGCCAACGCCGCGCTCCTGGAACAGCAACAGGCGGCGGCGGCGGCCGCCGCCGCCGCCACGTCTCCCGCCGCCATCGACGCCGCGCTGTCTCGCAACAACCAGGCGTGGGCGGCAAAACTGGCGCAGGCGGAGCTGGCCGCCGCCGAGGCGGAGGAGAAGGTGGAGCGCGCCGCGAGACGCGTCGCGGTGCTCGAGGCGGAGTGCGCCGCCGCGCGCAAGGACGTGCTCGACGTGCAAACCCGAGAAGTGGCGGTGCGCGACCGGGAAGTCGCCGTCAACACCGCCGTCGAGGCGGCGACGTCCGAGGCCGAGCTCGCGGCTGAGAAGCGATGGGAAGCGCGCGTCGCGGACGCGGAACGCGCGGCGTCAGATGCGCGCGCCGCGCTCGCCCGCGTCGTCCAGGCGGAGGAGGAGAGGGAGCGCGAGTCGGCGGAGGCGGAGAAGGAATGGGAGGACAAGCTCACCGAGGCGAGGCGCGCCGCGACGGAGGCGGAGTCGCGGCGCGCCGAGGCGGAGTCTCTCGTCGTCGAGGCCAAAGAGGCGGCCACGCGCGCCATCCTCCGCGTCGAGGAGGAGCAGCAGGAGCATCTGACCGAGGCGAGGCGGACCGCCGCCGTCGCGGAGGCGAAGATGGCCAAGGCGGAGGCGGACGCGGCGGAGGCGAAGAAGTGCGAGGCGGACGCCGCCGTGCGCGCCGCGGAGCTGGAGAAGGAGTGCGCCGAGGCGCAGCGCGAGATTGAGCTGCTGCGCGAGCGCGAGGCGACGGCCGAGCTCGCCGCCGAGGCCGAGGTGGCGTTCGCCGCCCTCGAGGCTGGCGAGGAGGCGAAGATGGAAGCCGCGGAGGCGCTCGCTCAGGCGCGCGCGGAGGCGCTGACGGCCAGAGGCGAACTCGACGCGCTGCGCGAGTCGCTTCGCGTCTCCGAGATGGAAAGGCTCGCGCCGGCGCCGGTCGCCGCGCCGGTGCCGCCCTCGCCCACGGCCACGCCGCAGGGCAGCGTGTTCGACGAGCCGCACAAGTCGTCCGAGTCGCCCATGCGCCCAGCTGGCGTCACCGTCGTCCAGATGACGGACGACGATACGGGGAGCGAGAGCGGCGTCGAGGACGCCAAGGAGGAGTCCCTGATTGAGCGCGCGCTCCGTCGCGACCGCGAGGAGCGACTGGCGATTGTCCCGGGCGGGCCCGCGCGGGAGGCGTCCGAAGACGAGGCCGAGTCGCCACCGGCGTCTCCGGTGCGCGCCGGATCCGGCACCGCCGCCGCCGCCGCGCGGCGCCTCGGCGTCGATCCGGAGGTGCTTCGCTCGCTCACGTCCAGTCCGCGGAGCCCGGGAGGGAAGCCCGCGCCGCGAGTCGAGGCGCGCCCGGCGCGCGGCGCGAGGCTCTCGTCCTCGGACCCCGACGGCGAGGACGATATCTGCCGCATGTCCTCCGAAGACGAGGCGGAGGGCGAGGACTCGACCGCGGCGGAGTGGCGCGAACCGCGCGAATCGGAGCGCAGACCGCCGCGGAGCTCGACGAGCTCGGCGGCGGGCTCGGGGCGGGCGAACGCGCGCGCGTCGGAGGCGTTTGCCGCCGTCGCGGCGTCTGCGCG
>MDSW01127339.1_pt1 | contig 40056 bp, 37 predicted proteins | sample 811171 | NCBI WGS metagenome assembly MDSW01 (sample SAMN05326641, study PRJNA326480) | marine metagenome | isolation source: seawater | place: Atlantic Ocean: North West | collected 2012 | reverse complement strand
TGAAAGCATCTAAGTGGGAAACTCGCCTCAAAACTAGTTCTTCCTATAGAGCCGTAGTAGACTACTACGTTGATAGGCTGGGTGTGGAAGCGCGGTAACGCGTGTAGCTGACCAGTACTAATAGCTCAATTGGCTTGATTAATGCACTGAAAAAAATTTTTAAAATGATGTTGATAATAATAGTATCTTTAAAATAATATATTAATAGATTACTTATTGTAAATAATGTTTCTTAAAGTAAAAAATAAAATATTAAAAGGCAAAGTTAACCTCAACCCTTTCCCTTATATTTTCATTAAAAACATATTCGATAATAATTTTGTAAATGAACTTAATGATTTTTTACCATCTTATGAAAATTTGAATGGTAAGGAAATCATGTATCAAAGCAAATCAAAATCAAAAAAAACTATTTTGCCTAGCTCAGATACATATAAAAAATTATCGAAAAATAAATTTTTTCGAATGCTTAATATTTATTTCGAAAACTTAAAACCTGTAATTACTAAAAAATTTGATAAACAAATTAAAATTCACGTAAACAAACAATATCATCAAAGTAAGCTGAAATATCATTCATCTTTTTCTGTAATGAAAAAAGGGTACAAAAAAAGTTCTCATCTTGACAGAAGAGATCATCTTATTCATATGATATACTATTCTGACTCTGATTCATCAAAAGGTGGAGAAATTTGTTTGAATAAAATAAAAAATAGATACAACGGGGCTTACGATATCTTTCCAAATAAAAGCTCCTTAAAAACTTACAAAAAATATAAAATTTCAAAAAATAGTTTATTAATAATTTTAAATGTTCCTTGGGCATATCATTCAGTAAGTTATTATCACGGTAAAAAAGATAGAAAATATTTTTATATGGTCTATGATTTTCCAATTAAAAAATCTGGTTCAATGACAAAAAATCGAAAAAAAGGTTTTAATGCAAATGATTTTTGGGTGGAAAAAGTTGCAGTGAAATCAAATAAAAGAAAAAAAGTTTTTCTTACCGAATAAGCAATATGCCAGCATTAAAAAATATAGACTCAAAATTTTTTGAATTTAAGGATTTAGATGGTACAGACGATTGTGTTGTTAAAATGCATAAGGGGTGGAATAAATCAATTGTAATTAAATTTTGCATAAAAAAAAAAAATTTAATAAATAATTTTTTTATTAAAAAGCACTTTCCTTCACTCATAAATAAAGAAAAAATAATAGTTGTTACATCTGGCGCAATTGAAATCAAAAAAAAAAATAAAAAATTGATAATGGAAAAATTTGATGCGTTAAATTTTTCTTCTGACGAGATAAGCTATGAAATTACATGTCCCCAAGATTCAGAATTCTATTTAATAAGCTCTGAAATTTTGCCTGAAAAGAATTTTGACACTGTTCATTTTAATTTCAAGAAAGATATTATTGCAAAAGATATTTGGGGTGGACAATGTATTTCAAGGCCTTATGAAGGCAGGGATTTGAATCTAGTAATGTTTGATCTTAAATCTGGTTTCAAATTTGACGACAAAGGTCATCATAATGAGCAGATAACTTGGTTAATTAATGGCAACATGGATTTTTATTGTAATAACTTAAAAGCTAGGCTCACTGAAATTAACGGAGTTGATATTGGACCAAACCACCCACACGGTGGAATTTCTAATGGAGCAATTGGTTTTGATGCTTTTTTTCCCAAAAGAGATGGATCTGAGTATAAACAATCAGTAAGAACAAATAAATTCTAATAATACTTTACAATTTTACTTTTTCAAATTAATGTTCAAATATTGAACAAATATGAAAACAATTAAAATATTGGACTGTACGTTAAGAGATGGTGGTTATTATAATAATTGGGATTTTTCCAAAGATTTGGTTAATGACTATCTCAAAGCTGTATCAGATTCTGGTATAAAAAATATTGAGATTGGATTTAGGTCTCTCAAAGAAAATAAATTAAATGGGCCTAATTTTTTTTCAACTGACAATTATATTAATGTTTTAAAAATACCTAAAAATCTAAATATAGGGGTAATGATAAATGTTTCAGAACTTACAAACCCAAAATTGAATTATAAAAAAACCTTAGACAAGTTATTTAAAAACAAAAATAAAACTAAAGTAAAATTTATTCGTTTAGCTACACATTTTACAGAGATCGAAGATGTTGTAAAAATTTGTAAAATTCTTAAATCAAAAGGTTATTTTGTAGGGATAAATCTTATGCAAATAACTGAACAAAGTGAGGATAAAATTATTAATGCTTCTAAAAAAATCAAAGATGCAAAACCAGATGTTCTTTACTTTGCAGATAGTCTTGGAGCCATGGGAACATCAGAAGTTTCAAAATATGTTAGAAACCTGAGAACTCATTGGAAGGGCGAGCTTGGAATTCATACTCATAATAATTTAGGAAAAGCAATATCAAATAGTATTGCCGCTATAGAAAGCGGTGTTACTTGGATAGACTCAACAGTCACTGGAATGGGAAGAGGCCCAGGAAATTCAGAGACTGAATATCTTCTAATTGAAATGGCAAAATTTTCAAAACAGAAATTTAATCTTTTACCAATCACAAAAATAATAAAAAAACATTTTGAACCATTAAAAATGAGATATAAGTGGGGGCCCAATCCATTTTATTACTTAGCTGGAAAGTACGGGATACATCCAACTTATATTCAAGAAATGCTATCAATAAAGATGGAAGATATAGAAATATTGGAAGCAATAAATCAACTCAAAAACGGAGGTGGTAAAAAATACGATGTTAATTTAGTAAAATCTGAATTTCAAAAGCCAATAAAACTGAAAAGAGGAAGATGGTCTCCTAAAAATAAAATTAATAACAAAGATGTAATATTGATCTCATCTGGACCTCAATTCATGGAGTATAAAAAAGAAATTGAAAAATATATTTTGAAAAATAGACCTTATGTAATTGCACTAAATACCTCTGTTAAAATCAACAAAAAACTTATTGATTTATATGTTGCATGCAATCCATTGAAATTATTAGCTGATGCAGATTTATATAAAACTATTAAATCTCCATTAGCAGTACCAGTCTCACTTCTTTCTGAAAAGTTAAAAAATAAATTTAAAAAAATTAAAATTTTAGATTTTGGTATTGGTTTAAAAGATAATTCTTTTAAATTCTTCAGTGAATGTTCCTATATTCCTAAATTGTATACCGTAGCTTATGCACTTTCTATTGCAGCAAGTGGAAGAGCAAAACAAATATTTCTCGCCGGATTTGATGGATATCAAAAAACTGATAGAAGATCAAAAATTGTTGATGAAATTTTATTCAATTATTCATCAAGCCAAGGTTCTCGTCCAATTATCGCTGTAACACCAAGTTCATACAATATTAAGAAAAAATCTATATATACTCTATGAGCCTAAAAAACTTAGTCACAGTGCTCACTATAAGAAAAGGTTCACAGAGAGTTAAAAATAAAAATTTTAAACCTTTTTATAAAAAGAGCCTATTGGCCTACAAAATTGAAGTTTTAAAAAAAATAAATGGGATTGATGAGATTATAATTAATACAGATTCAGAAGATGCAATTAAAATGGCAAAAGACTACGGGGTAAATTTTCACAAAAGAGATCCTTATTATGCAAGCTCAGAATGTCCAAATAGTGAATTCTGGGGACATATAGCCGAAAATACAAAAAGTGAATATATTCTTTTTACTCATTGTACAAATCCACTTATTAAAAGAGATACGTACGAGTCTATGATTAATTTGTTTAAAAAAGAAAAAAAAAACTATGATAGTTTTAATAGCGTTACAGAAGTTAAAGAATTTCTTATACACAATAAAAAACCATTAAATTTTCGTTATGGCGAAGCACCTAATTCACAAAATTTACCGGATGTTATAAAACTTAATTTTGCAATAAATATTCTACCAACGGAAATAATGAAAAAGAAAAAATCTCTAATTGGAGATAATCCCTATTTTTACAAAATAGATCAAACCGAGTCATTTGATATAAATACTAATCATGACTTCGAGGTTGCTGAGGTTTTATTTAAGAAATTAAATTTTTAAAACAAAAAAATCCAAAAAATTATGGAAAAGGAAATTAAAAATTTTATAAGCGATAAAAGATTATTGAATCCTTTCAAGGTAACTAAAATAATTCTTAGAAAAATAAATATACTATCTAATTCAACTATTTCTAATAAATTAATTTGTGGTTTTTCAAATATATTTGATGTTTCAGATAGTATTCTCAAAATAAAATTAAAAAAACTGATTTACAATAATTTCGATTATAAAAAAGCAAAATTTAAAAAAATAAATTTACTTTGGATTTTTAATGACTTACTTCAATCATTCTATATTTTTGGGTTAATTTTTTTTGCAAAAAAACCAGGAAAAGTATCGAAATATGATTTTATTTTGCATGGAATAATTGATACGAGAAGTTTTGAAAGATACAAAAAATTGATGTTAAAATTTAACAGATCGTTAGTAATTTCCTATAATGCACCTCGAAATGAAATTAAAAATATAAAAACAATTAAAATTTCAAATTTCACTTCAATATCATCAAATGTTGTAATGGGAAAAAAAATTGAAATTACAAAATTATTTATTTACGTCTTTGTCCAATCTCTTTTTTGTAGATTTAATTATATTGGTTATTTTAATTTAATTCTTCATTCTATTCTTAAAAATTTTACTCTTTTTGAGGTGAATAGAGCAAAGTATTTTATGGAAGATAGATTTTATAATACTTGCCCAATTAGAAATCATTATTTTAAAAAATTTGGTGGTTTGAAAACTTCGGCCCCGCAAAAAAATATTTTAGAAACGACTATTAGTTTCTTTATAGACACAGATATTTTTTTTTCACTTGGAGATGAAAAATACTCTAAGCAAAGAATATTGGATTTTCAGGGAAGAGTAGAAAAAATTGTACCAGTTGGCTCTTTTTTCATGGAACATGGATGGTATAGGAAGACAAGGGATCAGAATTCAATACCTTTTTCAGATATTTTAATCATGGGCATGAATCCAAATGTCTGGTCAATTGTAAATAAAAAAATTTACAATAATTACGAGTTTAAGTTTAAAGATTGGATTAAAAAGATTTCAGAAGTATATCCAGATTTAAAAGTAAATATTAAGCATCATGATAATTTTCCTGGAAATAAATACGAGGAAAATTTTTTTAAAAATTCAAAAGTTGATATTTTGCATAAAAAATCAAAAAATTATAGTTATGGTTTTATGAATAAAAGTAAAATCATTTTTTCCTTCGGTTCAACAACTATATTAGAGGCATTAAGCATGGGGAAACAAAGCTATTTTATAGACCCAGATGGAAGTGCAAAAAATTTTTATTATGGATTAGGTAATCTAGACAAATTGAGGATTAAATCATTTAACGAATTTAAAAATATTATAAGAAAAGTGGTTATAAGTAAAAAATGCAAAAAATTTAATACGAATGTTTTTTGTTTGAAAAGTGATAAAGTAAGCGAAAAAGTTTATAAGTATTTAAAAAAAGCCAATAAGTAATGTACAAAAAAAAATCTAAAAAAATTTTAATTACTGGTGGTGCAGGCTATATAGGTGCTCATCTCACTGAAAAATTGATTCAAAAAGGACATCGAGTTTTAGTAGTAGATTTATTAAAAATTCAAGGCGGAATACCTTTTGTAAATAAAAAATGCAAATTTATAAAAGGTGACATCACAAATAAAAGAGTTGTGGAAAAAATAAAGAGATGGCGTCCTGAAATAATTTTTCACTTAGCAGCACAGTCAGCTGTTGAACCGGCTTATCAAAACCCAAAATCTGATATCTTAACTAATGCTTACGGTACTTTCCTGATATGCAATATAGCAAAAAAACTTAAAGTTAAAATTTTAGTTTATACTAGTTCAGTAGCTGTTTACGGAAATAGTAATAAAAAACTTTTAGAGGAAAATTCAATAATAGCTCCCGACTCATTATATGGGGTTTCAAAACACTCAGGCGAAATGTTTGTTCATCAAATTTTAAAAAAAAGTAAAACAAAAACTATAATCTTTAGATTGTTTAATACATATGGTCCTGGAGATAATTTAAATAATCAAAAAAAAGGCATGGTAAGTATTTACAGTAGTTATGTTTGGAAAAAAAAACCTATACTTGTCAAAGGTTCGTTAAAGAGATTTAGAGATTTTGTATATATAGATGACTGTGTTGAAGTTTTGGCTAAGTCCATAACAGTTAAATTAAAGAATAAAAATGAGATATTTAATTTAACAACGGGAGAAAATTTAACTGTCAAAACACTTTTGAGAAAAATTTTAGAAGCTTCAAATAATCCAAAAAATTACCCTATAAGAATTTTAGAAGAAACTAAGGGTGATTCTTTTGGATTTCATGCGTCGGGGAAAAAATTAAGAAAATTTTTTAAATTTAAACCTAAATATAAAATTAATAATGGTTTGAAAAAATATTTTAATTGGATAAACAAGATATCATCAAAAAAAGATCTTAGTTCCTTCCACCCTCTGAAGATAAAAAATTAATATTTTTTTTGATACAAAATATTTAAAATTCAATAATTTTATGTTTTTTTAATATTTTAGCTATTCTTAAGGCCTGTGAATTTGTAATTTTAATTTTATTTGCTATTTCTTCAATTAAATAATTTCCATTACAGAAACTTAAGAAATTCCATGTATCATTTTGAATTTTGGATATATTTCCCGCCTTACTTAAAGTGGGGTACATCTGTCTTTTTGACAGAAAAGGTTCACAAACTATATTTGATGTTGGGATATGAGATTTTTCAATTCTTTTTATAATTTTTTTAATAAAATTATAACTTTGAAAAAGTCCATCGGAAGTAACAAGTTTTCCTAAACTGTCAGCAGAGGTATGATATTCTTTAAAAGTTTTATATTTAGATCTCATGATCGATCCTATATTTAGCTCAACACCCGGGGCATTAAATTGTCTCTCATCACTACCTCTTTGAAGCCAATTGTAAATCTTTTTTTTATATTTTAATTTTTTAAATACTGGCAAAGCTATTTTGTCTGAAAGTGAATTCTCTGATTTAGATTTCAGATAAGAAAATAATTTCTCATCCCCGAGGCAAGTAAGTACATAGCCAGCTAAAACTTTTGTTTTTAGGTGTTTAAAATTGTGATTAATATAACCTATTGTTCCTATAGTCTCAGAAGAAAATAATATTCTATATGAAAATTTCCTTTTTTTCTTTTGTATCCATTTAGATAAAAAAATTAAAACTGCAGGACCAGATAATTCATTATTTGCCATAAAAGGATGACATATATAGGTTGTCAAAAGGATCTCTTCCTTTCTTTTGCCTGGAATAAATATTTCTCCTACACTCAAATCACCATTTTTTTTTTTGGAATTGATGAATACTCTATATTTGCTATTTTTCGAAAGTTTATTTTTTATTATTTGCGGCATACAAAATCCCCAATCTTTTTTATAATAAGATGTCACATATGGCGTAGATCTAGGATTCATTTTTGAAGTATGTATTTTTTTTATTAATTCTTTATATGACAAAACTTTATTAACCGAGTCAGAATAGCCAACAACACTTAACAAATTATCCTCAAAATTAATTATTTTTTTTCCACTATTTTCGTTTTTAATCCATGCATTTTTAATCTTCCAGACTTTTGGTATAGTCCAGTCAAAAACTTTTTTTCCTGAAACAAATTTTAAAATCTTTAAATTTTTATTTATTTTTTTTAGAATTCTAAGGGTTTGAACATTCCCCGGGCCAGTAATGGATCTGTATATTGGCTGTATTTTTTTGCAGAGATTATATATCTCGTTTTTAATCATTTTTTAAAATGAATTTATCAAATTATTCAGTTATTTTATTATAATCAACACCGACATAAGGAATTTTTAAGGATGCATCTTCCTTTTTTAAAAATGGAATTTTGTCTAGTGGATTAAATCTTTCAGTTATAACAAATCTCACGTGCTCTTTATTTTTAAGAGGGTAGCCAGAATGGACCAAAGCTGAATGTGCCAACACCACAGATCCTGCTTTTACTTCTAGATTTTTTTTCTTATAATTTTTTAGTTTATCTTCTTTGATATGAGTATAATTTTTTGTCCATGCTTTATCCTTGAGGACCGGATGATCTAGAGAATGTTCTAGATATCCATTTTTGTGCGAGCCAGGGTAAATTGTCAAACCACCATTTTGTTCGTTAGTGTCCGATAAGGGACACCAAAATAATATTATATCCCTAGCAATTTGATTAGTTTCTTGGTGAGCATCAAGTAGTTTGTCATTTTCTTTATCATGAATATGGATAGCAGGTCTACCTGAGAACAAAACTTTCGTATTAAAGAATTCTTTTATAATATTAATTATTGGTTCACAGTGAATCATTTTTAACATATTGATGTCTCTAGTCATTAAATCATAAAAATGCGACTTAAGTTTAGGATTAAATTTTTTGATTTCATAGTATTTCTTCTTTAAATCAGTTTCGCTACTTTTGTGGATATAATTTAAAGACTGTACAAATGAATTTTTCAAAAAATCTAAATCTTTATTATCATAAAAATTTTCAATTACTGAGTATCCGCTCTCTTTTATTTCGGATATGATTTTTTTGTTATTTAAGTTTTCAAGCATATAAATAAGAAAATGATTATTAATTCATATATTTTTAACTTCAAAATTTGATAAGTCAACAAAAAACAAATTAAACACCCAAAAATCAAACCAAAAAAGTAGTTTTTTTTCTTTACAGTTCAATATTTGAACGGTAAGTTTTAAATATAATCAATTCAAGATTAAAGAAATTTATGACTTTAAATTTCAGAAAAATATATAAAGACCTAGGTTTAAAAAAAAATGATAAAGTTTTACTGGCATCCAGTCTTCTAGGCATTTCAATTCTATACAAAAATAAAAAAAAGGTTTTTGATCCCAATACAGTTTTAAATGAAATTCAAAATACAATTGGTAAAAAAGGCACTTTATTATTAAATGCTTTTAATTGGGAATTTTGTAAGAAAAAAAAATTTAATTACAAAAAAACCAAATCACTTAGTGGACATTTAAGCAACCTGGCTTTATCTAGAAATGATTTTTTGAGGTCACAAAATCCTATTTATTCATTTGCTGTATCGGGAAAAGATAAAAGAAAGATTTTTAATTTTAAACACACAAACTGTTTTGATCTTAACTCACCTTTTGGGTATTTAATAAACAATAACGTTAAAGGTGTTTTTATTGACATAGATTATAAGAAGACTGGTTTTGCACTGGTTCATGCCGCTGAACAAAAATGTAAAGTAAAATATAGGTATCTAAAAAGTTTCACGGGAGAATATTTTAAAAATAATAAAAAAAAAAAAGTTACAGTAAAGATGTTTGTTAAAAGATTAAATCTGGGAATAGATACACTTATAACAAAAGCTATGGACAAACATCTAAATAAATTGAATGCAATTAAAATAATCCAAAGATCTGGAATAAAGTTTACAATTATTGATTTGAAAAAATCTTTTTATTTAATGGTTAAAGACTTAAATGGAAAAAAAGAATTCATTAAAACCAAAAAAATAAATTAACTCGTTTTATGATATTTAAATCTAGCTATAAAAAAAAATCAATTGCAGTATTTGATCCCATCAAGAAAAATACAATGTCTTATGCTGATCTTTTAGAAGAAAAAAATAAAAAAATATATAGAGGAAAAAAAAGTTTAATATTAATTTTAGCTGAAAATTCAGTTGGTTTTATTGCAACTTATTTTTCATATATTCAAAATGAACACACAATAATGATTTTGGGTAGCCAAGCAAACACAGAATATATTAATGATACAATAAAAAGATTTAATCCACATATTATTGCTTTAGAAAATAATTTTAAAATTAATAAAATTAAATTTAAAATTAATAAAATCCACTCGATAAATAATTACAATATATTTAAAACAAATTTTAAAAAAAAATATAAAATTAATAAAAATATTCTTTTACTTCTGGGAACTTCTGGTTCTACTGGAAATAAAAAGTGGGTCAAACTTTCTAAAAAAAATTTAATTTCAAATTTATACTCAATAACAAAAGAGCTAAATATAACTCAGAATGATATAACTATTACTACTTTGCCACCAGAATACACATATGGTTTATCGATAATTAATTCACATTTATTTAGTGGAGCTAAAATAATTTTAAATAATCTGAGTGTCATACAAAAAAATTTTTGGACTTCATTAAAAAAAAACAAAATCACAAACTTTGGGGGTGTTCCATATGTATACGAGATACTAGATAGAATTAATTTTAAGCAATATTTAACAGGCACTAAATTAAAACATATAACTCAGGCAGGGGGAAAACTTAACAAAGATTTACACAAGAAAATCAATTCTATATGTGAGGAAAAAAATATTAATTTTTATGTAATGTATGGTTCCACAGAGACTAGTCCGAGAATGACAGTTTTAAAAGATGTAGGAAAAAATAAAAAATTTGATAGTATTGGAAAAGCTATATTAAATACCAAAATTTGGATTGAAAAAGATCAAAAGAAAGTTACTCAGCCTTTTATAAAAGGTGAAATAGTATTTCAGGGCCAAAATATTTTTGGAGGTTATGCATCTAACCAAAATGACCTAAAAAATTTTAAAAATATCAAATCTTTTTTAACTGGAGATCTTGGTTATTATGATAAGCAAGGTTTTTTTTACGTAGTAGGAAGAAAATCAAGATTTCTTAAAATTAAGGGACTAAGAATTAATTTAGAGGAAACAGAGAGTAAATTAAAAAATAAATTAAGTTTTGAATGCAGAGTTACCGGTAAGGATGAAAATTTAAATGTCTATATAATAAAAAATGTGAAAAATATAACTGAAATAAAAAGATCAATATCTAAAATACTATCAATTCATCCATCTGATATTAATGTAAAAATAATTAAAAATTTTCCCAAAACAGTTAGTGGCAAAATTAAATATAGCGAATTAAAATGAATATAAAATATTTAAAAACAAGAAACTTTTTTTTACAAGATGAGAATTTGTATTCAGACAGGAATTCAAAAAAAGAAAAATTTTTGAAAGCGATATTATATTTAGATGAGCATCATAGAAAAAATTGTAAAGAGTATGGTATGATAACTAGATTAACAAAAAAAAATGTTAAACAAATTTCTGATTTAAGTTTTATTCCAGTTGATTTATTCAAAAAATTTAATTTAGCAAGTATTAGAAGCAAAGATATAGTTAAAAAGCTTACATCATCAGGTACATCAAATAATCTATCAAAAATCTTTTTAGATAGAAATAATGCTTTAGCCCAAAGTAGAGTTTTACAAAAAATACTTTTTAAAAATTTTGGAAATGAAAAAAAACCGATTATATTTCTTGAAAATTTAGGAGTAAATGAGGAAAATTTAAGTGCAAAAAAAGCTGCCATATTAGGTTTTTCTTTATTAGCATCAAAAAAATATTTTCCATTTAATAAATCGGGAAAATTAAATTTTAATATGATTAATCAAATTATAAGTAGGCACAAAAATGAGGAAATAATAATTTTTGGTTTTACTTATACAGTATGGAACGCTTTTTTGAATAACAGCAAAATCAAAGGAAATCTCACTAACGCATCAATTATACATGGGGGTGGCTGGAAAAAAATGGAAAATAATAAAATATCTTCAGAGAATTTTAAAAAAAAGCTAATTAATAAATATAGATTTAAAAATATTATAAATTATTATGGCATGATTGAACAAGTTGGTTCTATTTTCTTTGAATGTAAAATGGGATATTTCCATACAACCAGTTTTTCCGATATTTTAATTCGAAATAGGATGTTAAATAAAAGCTCAGATAAAAAAACAGGCTTAGTTCAATTGTTGTCTATTTTGCCAACAAGTTATCCTGGGCATTCAATTTTAACTCAAGATCTAGGAGCAGTTTTTGGAGAAGATAACTGCAAATGTAATTTAAAAGGTAAATATTTTAAAATTCTTGGAAGAGCCAAAAAAGCAGAAATAAGAGGTTGTGGTAATGTTTGAGGATAAAATTAATACTTTTATTGGAAATAAATCAGTTGTTACATCATCTAATGAGATCTTTGATAAGTTAATTTTAGATTTTTTATCAGATTTATCAAAAACTATTTTTCTTAACAGTAAAAAAATTAAATATAAAGAAATTATTGCATTTGGCTACTGGTGCCGTAAAGCCAACTTAGAAAAATTTAAAAAAGTTTACCTTTCAAAAAATATTAAAGTAGGCAAAGGTTTAGTTTTTCATGTAGTCCCATCTAATGTACCAATTAATTTTGCTTATTCTCTTGTTTTTGGACTTTTATCTGGAAATTCAAATATTGTAAGAGTCGGTGAAGAGAAGAATGATATAGTTAAATCTACGTGTAAATTTTTTAATTTGATTATCAAAAAGAAAAAATACAAAAAAATTTATAATGAAAATACAGTAATTACATACAAAAAAGATGAAAATATTACAAAATATTTTTCACTAAAAAGCGACTGCAGAATTCTTTGGGGAAGTGATGAAACTATTAAAACATTAAGAAATTATGATAGAAAAGTAAATTGTACAGATTTGATATTTGCAGACAGATATTCTATTAGCGTAATTGATATTAGAGCAGTCAATAAAGGAAATTTAGACAGATTGGTTTATAATTATTTTAATGACACCTTTTTAATGGATCAAAATGCATGTTCAAGCCCACACCTTATGGTTTGGATTAATTTGAATAAAAGTAATGAAAAAATTAAAAATTTGTTCTGGGAAAAACTCGCTAAATTGTCTTTGGTAAATTATGATTTTGATATTAGCAAATCATATGAAAAATTATCGAATTCTTTTGAAAATATTTTAAAACTAGAAAAAAATACTTCGAAATTTAAAAATTTTAATCAAATTTTGCATATTACGAAAATTAAAAAAATTCCTAAAAAAATTGAGAATGTCAGGGGAAAATTTGGAAGTTTTTATGAGTTTTATGGAAAAAATTTTGACTTTTTAAATAAAATTCAATCAGATAAATTACAAACTATAAGTTATTTTGGCTTGGACAGCCATTCGATTGAAGAAAAAATAAAAAAGATTCAGCTTAAAAAATTATGCAGATTTGTTCCAATTGGATCTACACTTGATCTTGATTTAATGTGGGATGGGTATGATGTTATAAACAATTTATCAAAAACTATTGTAATAAAATAATGAAAAGAGAATTAGAATTAAACAGATCTAAGATATTAGAATATCAAAAAAATAGGGATCCATACCTTATGATTGATCATGCAAACAAGGTGGTCCCCGGGGAGCTGTCAGAGGGCTATAAAGATTTAAACGAAAACGAATGGTTTTTTAAAGTTCATTGGGAAAATGATCCTAATATGCCTGGAATGTTACAAATAGAGTCCTTGGTTCAAATGTGCGCCCTAGGTATTCTAACTTTAGATGGAAATAAAGGTAAAGTCGTTTATCTGGTAGGAGCTGACAATTTGAAATTTTATAGAAAAATTTTGCCTGGTGAAAGATTAAATATAAGCACAAAAATATTAAGTTTTAAAAGAGGAATAGCTAAATGTTATGGAGAAGGGAAAGTAAAAGAAAACCTTGCTTGTAAGGCATCATTCACACTTGCCTTGACAGAGAAGATAATTAAAATGTAAAGTAAATTATGCCAATTGCATCTTCATTATTAAATAAACCGAGACTTGTTAAGAAATTGAGAAATTTCTATGACTATGTTCAAAAAAATAACGGACAAGTGGGAACGAAAACTCGTGGAATTGACTTAAATTTTAACAATGCATGTAATCTTAGATGTAAATACTGTTTTACCAATTCTCCAAAAGGAGACCACGCAAAAGAATATTTAGATATTGATGCTATTAAAAAGCTTGCAGATGATGCAGACGAACTTGGTTACTTTGAGTTTGATTTACAAGGAGGTGAATTGCTTTTACAACCAAAAAAACTTTTTTCTGTATTAGAGGCAATTAAACCTGAAAGATTTTATCTCTACTTAACAACCAATGGTTATTATTTAGATAAAAAAATGGCTGAGGAATTAGCAAAATACAAAGTTAGTAGGGTGTCCGTAAGCATTGATAGTATGGATGAAAAAATACATGACGAAATAAGGGGAAGAAAAGACTCATGGAGAAGGGCAATTGAAGGACTTGAGCATGTAAAAAATGCTGGTATGGATCCTTACTTAAATATTACTGTTGGCCATTATAACGCGAATACGGAACACTTTAAGCAGTTATTAGATTATTCAAAAAATAAAAAATATAGAACTTTATTAAATGTAGCAGTGCCTTCTGGTATGTGGCAAAAAATGACCGAAATTATTTGCGATGATAAAGATAGAGAATATTTAAGAAATATAAGGAAAGAATATAAAAATCTCGTAAGAAATATATGGAATCCTTTTGATAAAAATCATGAAAAAATTTTAGGATGCACAACGGTGAATCGACTCTACATAACACCTATCGGAGACGTTTTGGTTTGCCCATATGTTCATATTAAAATTGGAAATATTTTTGAAAAGTCATTAAAAGAAATCGTAGATTTTGGATTTAGTATTAAGTATTTTAGAAATCATAGCGATCTTTGTTTAGCAGGGGAAGATAAAGATTTTATAAAAAGGTTTATGACAAAGAGTGGTCAGTCTATTTTTAAACCAGCTTTAGCAGAAGATATTTTTTCAAAAGAAGATTTTGTTAAATAGTTAGTAGAAAAAAAAATTTATTATTTCTTTTCAAGTATTACATCCGGTTGGTAATTTTTTTTTAAGAAAACCCTTCGGTATTTGCTTTTATTTTTTTTATAAAATTCATTCAAGGCTTTTTTCTCACCCTTATTAATACCTCTATTTCCTTCATCAAAAGCAATAATGCCACCTTTGGATATTTTTGTGTTTAATGTATTAAGTATTATTTTCACTGGTTTATAGATATCACAATCAATATATACAAAACTTACTTTACCTATTTTTTTTTTATGATTTTTTAAATTATAGATATCGTCATCAATGATTTGAATACTTTTGAATTTAAAAAATTTAATTATATATTTGATTAATTTTTTATTACCTATGTATTTACCTTTTTTTTTATTTTTAGTTGGATTTGGAAAACCAGAAAAGTTATCATATCCAATAACTTTTTTCTTTAATTTAAAATAATCTACAATTTTTTTAATTGAGAAAAGATTATTACCATTCCATATTCCAAACTCTATAATATTTCCCTTGATTTTTGATGTCTTTTTGATTAATTCGTGACACTTTAAAATTCTATAATAGGATTTGTTCCCACAAAACATTGCAATATTTTGAAGTAGAAATTTTTTACTAATAGTTCTGTTATAATTTGTTAAAATTTTTAGATACTTTTTTCCAGATATATTATTTACATAAAAATTCATTTAAGATCTAAATTGAAACCTTGTACTTAGAGAGTATTTTCTTCCCTTTTTCATATGAGCTAAAATCTACAACATCCTCAGTATCTATGCTAATTTTAAAACCCTCTTCCAAACCAGAAATTAAAGTCATGTGACCAATAGAATCCCACTCCGGGATATCGTTGTACTTAAGTTTTTCATTAAAAGAACCAGGATCAATTCCTAAACTATCAATAAATATTTTTTTATATTTTTCCGAACTCATCAATAATCTTTCTGCTTACAAATTCTATATTTAAATTATATTTTGTTTTCAAGTAATTATACTCTCCACCTTTTTCATAATAATCATTCACCCCAAAAAAAAGTTGTTTTGGAGCATTTGCTATTGAAGATTTTACCTCAGCAATTGCAGATCCTAAGCCACCTATTATATTGTGCTCTTCAAGTGTAACTATTAGTTTAGAATTTTTACATGCCTCGTTTATGGAATTATTATCAATAGGTTTTATAGTATGCATGTTAATCACTGTGGATTTTATATTCTCTTTTTCTAGACTATCTGAAATTTTCAAAGCATTATTAACCATTGCGCCAGAAGCAAAAATAGCTATATCTTTTCCACTTCTTAACTTTATACTTTTACCAATTTTAAATTCATAATCTTCCTCATAAACTATTGGGTTATTAGTCCCTCCAGTTAGTCTTATATAAGTACTTTCATTATGGTTTATAGAAGCAATTATAGCTTTAGCAGTCTCTAGTGAATCAGCGGGAGAAACTATTGACAAATTTGGAATTGATCTTAGAACACCAATATCTTCAATGCTACAATGTGTAAAACCTAACGTACCCAAAACCAAACCACTGGCTAAACCAACCATTGATATTTTTTCCTTCATGTACCCTAGGTTTACTTTTATTTGCTCGCAACATCTTAAAACTTGAAATGGAGAAAATGTTGTTGTTATAACATTGTGACCTTCACTTGAAAGTCCAGCAGCAACCCCAATCATATTTTGTTCAGCTATTCCAACATCAATATAATTTTCTGGATAATTTTTTCTGAATCTATCTAATCCTGCAGAAGTTGAAACATCAGCAGTTACAATAAATAAATTACTATTTTGTTTTACAATATCAATTGAAACCAAACCAAATGTGGCCCTAGGTCCTATAGCGGAATATAATTTTATTTTTTTTTTGTCAAAAATCACTTTTTTTCCAACTCTTTTATACATTTATTATAAATATCATCAGTAATCACAGAATGATGCCATACATTATTATTTTCAAAATCTTTTATACCCTTGCCCTTAATTGTTTCAGCGTGAATTAATTTTGGCTTTTTTGAATTATCATTAAATCCAAATGCTCGATCTAAATCTTTAATTGAGTGACCATTTACTTTTAAAACATTCCATCCAAAAGACTTGAATTTTTCATCTATATTATTATTTTTCATAATTTCATTTGTTGAACCAGTTTGTTGGTATCCATTAGCATCTAATATTACAACTAAATTTTCTAGATTTAAATTTGGTGCTAGCATTGCTGCTTCCCAAACTGACCCTTCATTACATTCACCATCACCAATTATTACATAAACTTTATTCGATATTTTTTTCTTTTTAAATGAAATGGCAACTCCGATACCTAAACTTAATCCCATTCCTAAACTACCAGTAGAGAAATCTATACCAATTTTTTTATTTTTAACGGGATGCCCAAGTAGTTCACTTCCAGATTTTTCAAAAGTGTTCATCTGTTCTTTGGTAATTAATTTATTTTCATAAAATAATGAATATAAAGCTAAGCATGCATGCCCTTTGCTTAATATTATTCTATCTCTATTAATATTATCAGTTCCGGTTTTAAAAAATCTTTTGAATAATACGCCAATGATTTCTACTAATGATAAAGCTCCTCCAATATGTGCACTTGCGGATGATCCTACTTTGCCCATGTAGATAATGTTTTTTCTCAGGGCCAAACAGTAGTCTTTAATTTCATTTTCAGGCATAAAATAAGTTACTATATTTGTTATTCAATTTTTCCACCATCTACAACAATGTTTTGACCATTAACATATGTAGATAAATCGCTTGCTAAAAATAAAGCAACATTTGCTACTTCAATTGGTTCCCCCAATCTTTGAAGACTAAAATTTTTAATTTTATTTTCGATTTGTTCTTTTGGTGTATTTTTAATCAACATGTCAGTTTTAATAAGGCCTGGAGATATAGAGTTAACTCTTATTTTAAGTCTGCCCAGTTCTTGACTAAGATTCTTAGTAGCACTTTCGACAGCTGCTTTGCTTGCTGAGTAAGAAAAACGACCAGGGTTCGCCTCTTTAGCAGATATTGATGAAATATTAATTATTGAAGAGTTTTTATTAGAGTGCATTATTTTAATTACATATTGAACAAACATAAATGTATTAAAAAAATTTATATCGAATATTTTTTTCATATCTTCAATTTTTGTCATTTGAAAAAGCGAAACTTTTAAAACACCTGCATTATTTACTAGTATATCTATCTTTTTATTAAAGTTTTTAATTTCATCAAATGCTTTTTTTATAATTTCTGGGTTATCTAAATCAAAAAGAATTGGTTTTATAAAAATTTTATTTTTTTTTTCTAAATCTTTCCTTATTTCATCAAATTCTTTGTTTATATTTCTTACACACGCATAAATATTTGAACCATTTTCAGCATATTTCTGAAGTATACTTAAGCCTATACCTCTATTACATCCGGTTATAATTGAAACTTTATCTTTTAACAAATTCATTTATGAAAATTTATAATTGAAACTTTTTAAGTTCAATTTTTTTTCTTTTTTGTAAAAATTCCCTATACATTTGGTTTGCCCTCCCGCCGCTATCCATTTTTTGAGTAGGGTCTGATTTTCTTGTTGCCAAAAGATAAGACTGTTCGGGAGTAAGCTTTTCAAGCACAATCTTATCCAAAAATTTTTTATAATTTAATAATTGATCTTGATCTCTGCTTTTTACATTAACCATAATCATTTTTCTTGGATCACCGCTATAATTTTTTGCTCCTGCGTGCCAAATGTTTAGGTTTGCAACAATAATTGTACCAGCATTTACTAAAACTCTTTTTTCATATTTGTTCTCTTTATTAATATCAATATACTCGTCAGGATAACCAGGTATTCTATGTGATTTAGGAACAATCCTAATTGCACCATTCTTTATTGTAGTATCATCTAAAAAACAGAAGCAAACAACTCCCGTGAATTTTTCTTTAGTTGAAAATCTTGGGTTTCCATCGATGTGTATTCTTTGTTCACCAAACCCTTTTTGTGGATTTCTCAGATTTACCCCAGCAATTTTCAAATCAGATTTTAAGACATGATGTGCTGCAGCAAGTATTTCTGGTATTGTGATTAATCCTAAAAAAACATCATGTTTATTTACCAATGCTCCTAAGCGATCTGCACCTTCTTCAAATTTTTTCCCTGGCTTATAATGTTTTTCTTTACCTTCCCATCCTCCTTTATCGTTCTCTGATTTAATTAGTCTGTTTGCTTCTTCATTAAGGGAACGGAGGTTTTTTAACATGTACCCACATTTTTCAAAAATAACAAAACCATCTTGATCTAGCTTTTTTTTCTGCGAAGAGGATAAAATATCTTCTTTTATTTTTAAATTTCTAAAAAGTTCTTTTGTATTTTTGATCATTTTTTACTTACGTTTATTTTGTCGTAGTTCTCTTTTAAGTTCATCATATTCTCTCATTTTTCTTTTCATGAAATTTAATGTAAGCTTCGTTCTCACCGAAATACCTTTTGGAGTGATTACATATTGTAAATAATTAATTTTATTTGATTGATTTTTAAAATTTTTGATTTTTACGAGACCTTTTTGTTTAAGTGCATTTAGGCAATAATTAATTTTGCCAAGGCTCATTCCCAGAGATGAGGACAAATCTCTTTGTGAAACATCTGAATCTTTTCCTATTTTCCTTAAAAGCTTTAAATATTCTTCATTATCATCAATTTTCATTACTCCAAATATAACTTTCAAATTCTTGACTGTAAAGCTTAATGTTCAACTATTGAACTGTATAATATTATGTATATTATAAGTGCTTTAAAATTAAATATTTAATGAATTATATAAAAAAAACCTGGTCATTATTTTCAAGCAAAAATAGATTAAACGCAATTTTTCTATACTTTTTAATTATTATAAATGTTTTTTTAGAAATTTTAAGTATAGGTTCAATTATTCCAATTTTAATTTTTTTTTTAGAAGATAATATTGCAGTTAAATATCCAATTATTAAAAGTATTTTAAATCTTTTTTCATTTGAATATCAAGATAATACATTTTTTATATTTTTACTATTTTCAATTTTAGTTTTATTTATAGTTAAATCAATCTCATTAACTCTTCAGGTTTTTTTAGAAAGCAATTTATCTTCAAGAGTTCATTACGATGTCAGAGGCAGATTATTTAATAAATATATTTTTAGTGACATAGCATTTCACAATGAAAAAAACTCAGGAACAATAATTACTAATCTTACAAAAGAAATTGATTTTCTACACCACGCTGTATTTCATATGTTAAATCTATTCTCTCAAGCAACTCTGGCACTTGCAATAATTTTTGCTCTTTTCATTTTTAAGCCATATGAATTTTTAATTATTTTTTCAATTATCGCAATGGTTTTATTAATTTATAATATTTTAACTTCAAAAAATTTAAAAAAAATTAGCAGTGAAAGACAAGAACTAGATCAAAAAGTTGTTCAAAAAATTCAAAGTGGCTTAGGTGGTATAAGAGAAATAAAAGTTTTTAATGCTGAAAAAAAATTTTTAGACTCGTTTCGTTTAGTAGATAATAGTTTATTTAAAATAACTAAACTTACTCAAATTTTAACAAATTTGCCTAAATTATTTTTAGAACTCTCAATTGTTGTGGCAATTTTAATAATTTTATATTTTTTAATGAGCTCAACAAACGATACTAGTGTAATTTTTACTACTGTTGGTGTATTTACCCTAGCCTCAATAAAACTTTTACCTTCAGTAAATAAAATTTATCAAAGTTATCAATCATTTAAGGTATGTTCGCCATCTGTAAATGTTTTACATAGTGAAATTGAAATTATAAAAAAAAGCGCACAATTACTAAATAAAAAAGTAAATGGTATGAAAAACCAGGAAAAAATAAAATTTTTAAAAAATATAGAAATTAAAAATTTATTTTTTAATTATTTGTCTGGGAAAAAAATCTTTGAAGATGCTTTTTTTTCAATATCAAAATTTGATTTTATTGGAATTAAAGGCAAAAGCGGAATCGGGAAAAGTACACTAGTGGATCTAATTATTGGTTTACAACTTCCAAATAAAGGCGGTGTATTTGTTGATGGAGTAAATACAAATACAAATATAAGAAACTGGCAAAATAAAATTAGTTATGTGCCCCAAGAAGTTTTTCTTCTTGATGATACAATTAAGAATAATATTTTGTTTCAATTTGGAGCAAAAGAATCAAATGATAAAAAGTTCATAAAAGTTTGTAAAGACGCAGAAATCTATGACGCTTTTTTTAATCTACCAAAAAGTTTTGAAACTAAAGTTGGTGAAAGAGGATCTAGGATTTCTAGTGGACAAAGGCAAAGAATTGGATTAGCCAGAGCTTTATACAGGGAACCTGAATTACTAGTATTAGATGAAACTACTAGCTCTTTAGATACAGATACTAAGAACAAAATATTACAAACTATTAAAAAAATAAATGAGAATGTTACTATAATAATGGTCTCACATGACAATGAAGTTTTAAAAAATTGCAATAAAGTTTTTGAAATTAAAGATAATAAAATAAACCAATTGAATTAAAAAAATTATGAAGAATAAAATTTGGAATGGGAAATATGGACCACTAATTATCGCAGAAATTGGTGGAAATCATGAGGGAAATTTCAACTATGCGAAAAAGTTAGTTCAAAAGGCAATAAAATCAGGTGTAGATGTTGTAAAGTTACAAATTTATGATGGACAGAATTTGGTAAGCAAAATTGAGTCAAAGAAGAGATTTAATCATTTCAAAAAATTTGAACTTACAAAAAACCAGCATATTTACCTTGCAAAACTTTGTAAAAAAAATAAAGTTGGATACTCTGCTTCAGTTTGGAGCGTAAATTCAATTTCTTGGATTAATAAATATTTAAATTTTTATAAAATTGGTTCGGGAGACTTAACAGCTTATCCAATTATAAAAATAATCGCAAAAACAAGTAAACCAATTATTTTATCAACAGGTTTGTCTAGTTTAAAAGAAATTAAAGAAACTCTTAATTTTATATTTAAAGTAAATCCAAAATATAAAGATAAAAAAAAATTATCTGTTTTGCAATGTACATCACTTTATCCAACCTTGGATAAGGAAGTAAATTTAAATGTTATTCAAAATTTAAAAAAAAATCTTAAAATCACAGTCGGCTACTCACATCATAATGAAGGATCCCTTGCTCTATTAGCAGCATATACATTGGGAGCAGAAATTTTAGAATTTCACTTTACTGATGATAGAAAAGGAAAAACCTTTAGAGATCACAAAATATCTCTGAATCCAAAAGAAACAGTCGAACTTATTAAAAACATAAAAAAAATAAAAAATATTTTAGGACGAGGCACAAAACTTCCTATCAAAAGAGAAATTACATCCAAACACATCAAAACATTTAGAAGATCAATTTATGCAAAAAAATTTATTCAGAAAGGCAAAAAAATATCTGAGGATGATCTGACGGTATTAAGACCCAATACTGGTTTAGACTCGAGAAAATTTTATGATTTAATTGGAAAAAAAATAAAACGAAATACAAAACCATTCGAAAAGATAAAAATATGAAAAATAAAATTATAAATCCTGAAGTTACAGTATATATTACCAATTATAATTATGGGAAATATATTTCGCAAGCAATCAAAAGTTGTCTAAACCAATCTTTTAGAAATTTAGAAATATTAATTATAGATGATGGGTCTACAGATAATTCACAAAAAATAATAAATAAATTTGCAACTAAATATTCCAATGTTTATGCAATTTTTAAAAAAAATCAGGGTCTAATCAAATCTTGCAATACCGGCTTAAGAGCAGCTAGAGGAAAATATATTCTTAGATTAGATGCCGATGATTGGCTAGATAGTAATGCTGTAGAAATAATGCACTTAAATCTTGAAAAAAATATAGACAAGGAACTTATTTTTCCCGATTATTATGAAGTTGACACAAATGGAAAAATCTTACACACGATAAGAAGACATGATTTTAAAAAAGTAAAATTATTTGACCAACCAGCGCATGGTGCATGCACTTTATTTAGAAGAAAAACTCTATTATTAAATGGTGGTTATGACGAAAATTTTAATGCCCAAGACGGCGTAGATATTTGGTTGAGATTTCAAAAAAAATTTAAAGTAATGAATTTAAACATTCCATTATTTTACTATAGAAAACATGGAACGAGCCTTTCTGACAACAGTGGCAAAATCCTTAAAAATAGAAATAAAATACTATTCAAAAATAGCAAATTAAAAAAAAAGGTTGTAGGTTTTATCCCAATAAGAGGGGAAAAATTAGACAAGTTTTCAAATGTATTTAGAAAAATTGGCAAAAAGTATTTAATAGATTGGACAATAGATAACCTATTAAAATCTGAACTTATTACAGATGTAATAATTTCTAGTCCAGATAAAAAAATTTTAAATTATATAAAAAATAAAAAAAACCCAAGACTTTTACCAATTAAACGGGAGATATCTTTGGCCTCAATGAATGTTTTACTTGATACTTCAATAAATCACGCACTAAAAAAATACAGAAAACTCAAGGGTTTCATGCCAGATTATACCTTGGTTTCTAAACTAAATTGTCCATTTAGAAATTTCATGCATATAGATAATTCTATTAATACTATGCAAATATTTGAATTAGATATGGTAATGGGTGTTTCTTCTCAAAATAAGATGTATTTTAATCATAATGGAAAAACTCTAACCCCATTAAGGACATACGATAAAAATAAACTTCAAGTTCAAAAAGGAAAAAAAATAAATATTAAAATTGAATCTGAAGAACTTTATTCAGAGAGTGGCAATTTTATTTTATACAATAATCAAAGTGATAAAAATTTCGACAATTTTAAAAAATTAAAAATTGGACATGAAATATTAGATAAACTTTCGGCTTTTGAGATTAACAATGAATTTGAATGGTTGATTGCTGAAAATATTTCTAAAAATATAAAAAAATTTAATCGTTTAATATAATTAAAATGAAAAAATATAATATTTTAGGTGTTATACTTGCTAGGGGTGGTTCCAAAGGTATTAAAAAAAAGAATATAAAGTTAATTTGTGGTCATCCTTTAATAAGTTATTCAATTTATGCTGGGATAAAATCTAAATATATTGATAGACTAATAGTTTCAACTGACAGTTCTGAAATAAAAAATGTATCACTAAGTTATGGGGCAGAGGTTCCTTTTCTTAGACCTAAAAAACTTTCAGAGGATCATGTTTGGTCAAGAGATGCTCTAAAACATGCTGTGCTAGAAGCTGAGAAAATTTATAATGAAAAATATGACTACATAGTAGAGCTGCCTGCAGTTGGTCCACTTAGATCATCTTCTAGTTTAGATAGCTCGATAAAGAAATTAATCAGGACTGGTTGCGACTCAGTGATAGGAGTCACAAGAGTTTATGATCGACATCCTTTGAGAATTAAAAAAATCAAAAAAGATAAAATTTTTGATTTTTATTCTAAATACAAAGAAGGAGAGTCATCCAGAAGACAAGCCCTAAAACCAGCTTATGTAAGAAACGGATCTATATATGCCATGAAAAGGAAAACAATTATAGATAAGTTTTCAAGAGTAGGTAAAATTTCAAGACCTTTTATTATGGATGGGGTCGAGTCTGTAAATATTGATGAGATAACTGATTTATATACTACAGAAAAAATTATTCAAATAGGTTTGTGTAAAAATAAACCAGCAGATATTTATAATGATAAAAAAATTTCAATATCAAAGAATAATAAAAATAAGGAAAATATTCTAGTATCATATCCAAAAGAGATTTTCTTAAGTGTCAAAAATAAAAATATAAATAATTATAATTATATTTTTTGTGATATTAAAAACATCAATGAGATTGAAAAAAGCAAAATCGAAAAAATTAAAGCATGGATAGTACCTACTAATGGCCTGGTTAAAATAGATAAAAAAATATTAAATCTTTTTTCGTCTCTACAATATCTAGCTTCAGCTGCGACTGGTTTTACACATTTAGATCTTAAAGAAATAAAAAAAAAGAAAATTACATTAATTAAACTTGAGAATATTAAAGATACAAAAAATATATATGCATCTTCAGAATATTGTCTGTTGCTAATTCTTGCAACAATTCGAAAACTAAGAAAAGCAATTGAAGTTGTTAATCAAGGAAATTGGAGAAACCATGAAAAAATATTAAGAGGAAATGAAATTTCTAAATTTAGATTTGGTTTGTACGGCTTTGGAAGAATAGGAAAAAATATTTTTAAACATTTAAAATTAATGAGCAATAAAATTCACTTTTTTGATCCAAATGTAAAAAAAACAAAAGGTATTAAAAGATATAAATTAATTAATGAATTTCTAAAAAATACTGATTGTTTAGTTATTTGTTCAAAATTAAATGATAAAAATTTTAAATTTTTTAATAACAAAACTCTAAAATTGCTTAGAAAAGGATCAGTAGTAATCAATATTTCTAGAGGAGAAATTGTTAACGAAAATGATCTAATTAAACTTTTGAGAAGCAAGCATATATCAAGTTATGGGACAGATGTTATCTCGAATGAAAATAGAATTTTAAGAAAACAAAATCCCCTAATTAATTTCTCTAAAAAAAATGATAATATTTTAGTTTCCCCTCATATTGGTGGGCTTACCTTTGAGTCGGAATCTAAAGCTTTAAATATAATTATGAACAAGTTATTTAAAAAAATTTAATATGTGTGGTTTTTTATTTACTATTGGAAAAAAAGAAGAAATTAAAAAAAACTCAGACTTATTTAAAAAGTCAACTGAGCTTTTGAGACACAGAGGGCCAGATTTTGAAAAACTTATTACGGGTGATAACTTTATGCAATATCACGCTAGACTTTCGATTGTCGATCTTTCAGATAGAGCCAATCAACCATTTCAATCAAGCGACAAAAGATACTCTCTTTTATACAATGGAGAAATTTATAACTATCTTAGTCTTAAAAATGAATTAAAAAATAGTTATAATTTTAAAACCAGCAGTGATACCGAAGTTGTTTTAGCATCATTTATAAGATGGGGCTCCGACTGCGTAAGTCATTTAGATGGCATGTTTAGTTTCGTAATTTTTGATCATCTAACCAATAAAGTTTTTTTTGCAAGAGATAGATTTGGACAAAAGCCGTTATATTATTTTATTAATAACAAAAAAAATATATTCTTTGTTTCAAGTGAAATTAAGCCATTATTAAAACTATCAGGATCATCTAAATTTGAAAATTCTGAAATAAAACAGTATTTAATTTCAAATATTTATGGACAAAATGAGTCTACTTTTTTTAAATCAATTAAACAACTTAAACCAGGCTCTTACGGAACATATGAAAATGGAAAAATAAATACTTATCTTTATTCTTACAATGAAAGTTTTGAAAAATATGATTTTTTTAAATTTAACAAAGAAGAACTTATTTTAATTTTAAAAGAATCTATTGATAGACATTTAATGGGAGATGTAAACGTTGGATTAGCAATTTCTAGCGGATTAGACTCATTAACACTTTTAGGACTTATTAAAAAGTCCAATAAATCTGAGAAACTTAAAAAATGTTTTTCTATTGATTTTGGTAAAAAGTTTTCTGAATTTGAAGATGCAAAAAAATCGGTTTTAAAACTAGGCATGAAAACTTACAAAGTAGAATATTCTATTGATGACATGGTGAATGATTTTGAAAAATTAGTTCTAAGTAACGAAGCCCCCATTGGTGGTTTGATGCATTTGGGAATATCCAAAGTTTGTAAAGTTGCAAAAGATTTTAAAATAAAAGTTTTGTTTAATGGATCTGGTTTAGATGAAGTTTTACTAGGTTATGAAAGTTCAAAAATTTCATTAAAAGACAAAAAAAATAACATTCAAAAAAAGATTCGGTTCATTGATGGGTCAGAAACTAATGTTTTAAATAATTTAAACAAAGAAATCTTTTATAATGATGATAATTTATCAAATAGTTTAATTTTAGACTTATTATTAAAATCCAAATTACCAAAAAACTTACATATGTTGGATAGAGCTTCAATGGCACACTCTGTAGAAATGAGAAGTCCTTTTGTTGATAATAAACTTAGCCATTATTGTTTAGAACTAAGTAAAAATAATTATTTTAATAATAAATTAACAAAATTACCTTTAAGAAAAGCTATTTCAGATATTTATCCAGGTTTTAATTGGAATGTTAAGAAAAAAAATTTAAATACTCCTCAAAATAAATGGATGTTAGAAAAAAAGGGAAAAGAATTTTTTGGAGATATATTAAATTCTAAAAATAAATTCGATAATGAATTATATATAAAAAAAAATATATTAAAATCTTGGGACATGTTTAATAAAAAAAAATTAAAAAATGCATTCCCAATATGGCAATATGTTAACATTTATTTTATAAACAAACTTAAATCAAAAGATAATTAATTTATGAAAGTTTTAGTAACAGGCTGCGCTGGTTTTATAGGTTTTCATGTTTTAAAAAAATTAGCCGAAACTAACAATATGATAGTCGGTATTGATAATATGGACAAATATTATGATACAAAACTTAAAAGAGATAGAATTGATATTATAAAAAAAATTGTACCTAAAAATAAGTTTATTTTTGTTAAAGGAGATATTTTAAATAAAAATTTATTAAATAATTTAATTAAAAAACATAAAATAAAAAAAATAATTCATTTGGCAGCCCAAGCAGGTGTAAGGCATTCGATAAGTAACCCTAAAAAATATATCGACGCAAACATAGTTGGTTTCTTTAATATTCTAGAAATAAGTAGAGAGAATAAAATTTCTCACCTAATATACGCAAGCACTAGTAGCGTTTATGGTAGTAACAAAAATTATCCTTTCGTAGAAAAAAAATCTGCTGATCATCCCATCCAGTTATATGCTGCTACAAAAAGATCAAACGAGATAATGGCACATGCATACAGCAGTATGTTTAAAATACCAACAACCGGATTACGATTTTTTACCGCATACGGCCCATTCGGTAGACCTGACATGGCTTTGTACTTATTTGCAAAAAATATTTCACAAAATAAAAAGATAAATGTATTTAATAATGGAAACCATACAAGAGATTTTACATATGTAGATGATATTGCAGATGCAGTTGTGAAAATTTTTAAAGCAGGATTTAAAAAAGAGAAGAATTGGAATAATAAAAACCCGGATATTGGCTCAAGTGAAGCTCCGTTTACAATTTTAAATATAGGTAGTGGAAAAAAAATAAAACTTATGAAATACATTAAATTGATAGAGAAAGAAATTGGAAAAAAATCAAAAAAAAAATACTTAAGTTTACAAAAAGGTGATATTCAAAAAACACAAGCAAATATAAACAAATTAGAAAATTTATATAAATTTAATTGCTCAACTCCTGTTGAGATTGGCATAAAGAAATACATAAAGTGGTTTAAACAATATTATAAATATTAATTTTGAAAATGAAAAAAGAAAATATAACTGTAATAGGACTTGGATATGTTGGTTTACCATTGTTAATAGAATTAAGTAAGAAATTTTCTGTCACAGGTTTTGATATAAATAAAAAAAAAATTTTGCAACTCAAAAGTGGTATTGATAATGATCTAATTTTAGATAAAGATGATTTAAAAAGACTTTCAAGACTTAATTTAACAAATGACTCTAAAGTTATCAGATCATCAAATGTTTACATAATTTGTGTACCCACGCCAGTACTGAGCAATAAATTGCCAGACTTAAGTTTACTTAAACATGCATCCCAGATTGTTGGCAAAGCAATATCAAATAAAGATCTAGTTATTTTTGAATCAACGGTTTTTCCAGGAGCTACAGAGGAGATTTGTGTACCAATAATTGAAAAATATTCCAATCTAAAATGTGACAATTCAAAAAACAATAAAAATAATTATTTTATGTGCGGATATAGCCCAGAAAGAGTTAATCCTGGAGACCCAACGCGTAAGTTAAAAAAAATTAAAAAAGTTATTTCTGCATCTTCTAAAAATGGATTAGTAAGAGTAAATAAAATTTATAAAAAAATCATTAATGCTGGTACGCATATTGCCAGCTCGATAAAAGTTGCTGAGGCGGCAAAAATTATTGAAAATACCCAAAGAGACGTAAACGTTGCTTTGGTAAATGAACTATCAAAAATTTTTAATATATTAAAAATTGATACTAACGATGTTTTGAAAGCAGCAAGGACAAAATGGAATTTTATTAATTTTGTGCCCGGTTTAGTTGGTGGGCATTGTATTGGCGTTGATCCGTATTATCTAACTTATAAAGCTAAAAAGTCAGGTTACTCTCCCAAAATGATTTTAGCAGGCAGGAAAATCAATGATGATATGAGCAAACATATTTCAAAAGAATTTTTAAAATTAATGAAAAAAAAAAAGAATTAAAATAAAAAAATCAAAAATTTTAATACTAGGCCTAACTTTTAAAGAAAATGTTTCTGATACCAGGAATTCAAAAGTAATCGATTTAATCAAATATATAAAACCTAAAGTAGCCAAGGTACATGTCTATGACCCATATGTAAAAAAAAATAAATTTAATGTTAATTTTAAATTAATCAATTCATTAGATGGCAACAATGTTTATGATGGCTTAATATTTGCTGTTGCCCATGATCATTTTTTTAAAATAAGTAAGAAACAAATATTTAAAATTTGCAAAGCTAATTCAGCAATATTTGATCTAAAAAATATCCTGCCAGACTCTTTAGTGGACAAAAGACTTTAAAATCAATGTTCAACTATTGAACATTTGATTTAAATGTGTATTATATAAACGATGAATAAATCCAATGGAAAAATAATAAATTTTAAGGATATTTCAAAATTTAAACACCCCTGGGCAATTAAAAATGATTTTTTAATTTTTAAAAAAGCAGAAAAAGATTATCAAAAATATTTATTTTTTTTGACAAAAAAATTAAATAATCATTTTAATAAAAATTTTTCTGTAAAATTTTGGGAAATTATTTTAGGAGAATTTATCATAGGCATTATTCATATTTTTTATGAAAGGCTATTATTTATAAATAAATATAAAAAAAAATATAAATTTCAAATTTCAAGCAATACGATAAACATCAAAACTTACGAAGAATTCAGATTATACTCCGAAAACATTCACGAATATATTCATAACTATATTTTAAAGCATTATAAAAATAAAAATTTCATTTTATCTAAACAAAAAAAAACAAGTGAAGAACTAAATTCAATTGATATTAATAAAAAAAATTATAAAGAGAGTATTTATAAATTATTTTATGGATTTAGAAATAGTATTTCAGGATCTACAAAAAATCATTATGTAATTGCCCCATCAACCGGATTGAATAGAGATAATTCCTTCTTAAAAAAATTTAATATTTTTTATATAGATAATAAAAATAAAAGTACGATTGATTATTTATTAAGGAAAAAACTTTCAAAATGTAATCAAAAAAAATATGATCAAAAATTTATTAATTTAATTTTTAAATTAATGCCAATTTCTTATCTTGAAAATTTTGATTATAATTATTCTCAAATTTTAAAGAAATATTCCTCTACTAAATATTTAATATCAAAATACTTGAATGACCAAGTTAGATTTTTATCTGCTTACCTTATAGAAAAAAAAAGAAAAATTATAAGACTACAGCATGGTGGCAATTATTGGATTTATAAGTATAATTTTTTCACAAATTTCGAAGTAAGAAATTGTACGTATTATTTGCCATGGGGCAAATATCATAACAAAAATAAAAAATGTATAATATTTGGATATTCAAATGATCTCTTAATAAGTGACAAAAATTTTAATATTAAAAAAAATAAATCTAAGTGTTTAATATTCTTAGATAGAGGCAAGCAATTTCACAGAGGCTGGAACTCGGGTTTTTTTAAAAATTTAGATATGAAAAATGAGTTGAATAGAAATTTATCACCTCTTTTAAAAAAAATTAATAATAAAGACTTTAAAAAAAATATAGTTTTAAGAATGCATAAATCAAATGAAGATTTTAAAAAACACATTAAAGAAAATTACAGTAACTATGAAATTTCTGATTATGATAAAAATTTAAAAAGAATTTTAGATAATTCTAAAATTACTGTGCATACTTATTTTTCCACTAGCTTTGTAGATACAATTATTTCAAATATACCATCAATTTTAATTACAAAAATTGACTCAAACGTATATAATAAATTTTCTAAAAAAATTTTAATATCTTTGATGAAAAATCATATTGTATTTGAGTCCCCAAGTCTTTTATATAAATTTATTGGAAAAAACTGGAATAATATTGATAAATGGTGGCATCATAAAAATACCCAATTAGTTAGAAAAGATTTTTTAAAGAATTACTGCCTCGAAAATCAAAATCTAAATGAACATTTATCAACTTTAATAAAAAAAACAAATTTAGAAAGGAGAAAGTAATTTTAAATGGATCCGATAATAATCATTCCCGCAAGATATAAATCTTCAAGATTAGAGGGCAAACCTCTTAAAAAAATATTAAATAAAGAGATGATACTTAGAGTTGCTGAAACTTGCCAAAGGGTAGTAAAGAAAAAAAATCTCTTCGTAGCTACAGATGATAAGAGAATTTATAAAAAAGCCACACAAAATAATTTTAATGCAATTATGACCCCATCAAATTTGAAGACTGGAACTGACAGAGTAGCATATGTGGCTAAATTAAAGAAATCGTCTATGATTATAAACGTTCAAGGAGATGAGCCATTAATAAAAGCCAGCGATATTAAAAAAGTTATTAATTGTAAAAAAAAGTTCCCTAATCACGTAATTTGTGGTTTTGCATTAATAAAAGATAAAAAAGAAATTACAAATGAAAATGTAATAAAAGTTGCAAAAACAAAAAAAAATGACCTTGTATATTTTTCTAGATCTAAAATTCCGTGCTCAAAGAAAAAAAACTTAAAAGTAGATTACTTTAAGCAGGTTTGTGTTTATGCATTTACTAATAATCAACTCAAAAAATATTTAAAATCCGGAAGGACTTACTTGGATAAAATTGAGGATATTGAGCTCTTAAGATTTCTTGATTTAGGTATAAAAATTAAACTAGTTAAAATTTCGTCTACTACAGCAGTAGATGTTCATGAAGATATAAAAAAAGTTGAGAGGATATTAAAGTTAAAATGAAAAAAATCCTTATTATGGGTTTACCTGGTTCTGGAAAAACGACATTAGCAAAAAAATTAAAAGAAATTTTAAATGCACATTGGTTAAATGCTGATGCAGTAAGAAAACTTTATAAGGATTGGGACTTTTCCAAAAGGGGAATAATTAGACAAAGTCATAGAATGCGAAACTTAGCTAATAGATCAAAAAAAAAATTTGTAATTGCCGACTTCATTTGTCCTTATGCAGAAGGTAGGAAAATATTTAAACCTCACTTTTTAGTTTGGGTGGATACTATAAAAAAGAGTCGTTACCAGAGAATGAATAAAATTTTTGAAGTACCTAAAAAATATAATTTTATTGTGAAAGAAAAAAATGCTCATCTTAATGCTATTAAGATAGCAAATAGGGTAAAAAAATATAAATGGCAAAATCAAAGTAATACTGTGCAAATGCTTGGGAGATATCAGCCTTTCCATGATGGACACAAGTCACTTTTTGAAAAAATTATATTAATATCAGGTCAAGTAATTATATATGTAAAAGATGTACATAAATTAGGTGATAATCCTTTCTCATTTAAAAAAATAAAAAAAACTATTTCATCAAAATTAGATAAAGATTTTAAAAACAGATATCAGGTTAAGTTAGCACCAAATATTTCACACATTTGTTATGGAAGAAAAGTTGGATACAAGTTTAAACATATCGATCTTCCCGCAAAAATAAAAAAAATCTCAGGGACAAGAATAAGAGCGAAAATGAGAAAAAAAGGCATCCTATAATGTTTTTAATTAAAATATAAAAGAAAATGATAGATATAAAAAATCAACAAATTTTAATATTTAATAAGATCAAAAAAATTTATAAAAATTTTACAAAAGAAAAATTTCATCCAAATTATGATACTCCTATTTATTTTAATTCTTCACACAACTATTCTTTTGGTTTAATTCAAATGAAGAAATTTATGGGAAAAGACGAAAATTTTTTTTCTAAATTGTTTATTTTACTTAAGGATTTTTCTTATTCGATGTTTATTAATAATAGTAAATTTGAAAATATAAAATTAGATGAAAATTTTGACAAAATTGTAGTTACTTGGGCTTTTAAAAAAAATTTTAAATCAGATGGATCATTAAATGACAGATATTTTAATTATAATTCTAAAAATTCAAAAAACATTTTTTGGTTTGTGATTTATATGGACAACGATTTACCTAAAAAAATTGGAAAAAATATTTTTATTTACAAAATGTTTAGCAAAAAAAAATTTAACTTTTTTGTATTAGTTAAAATTTTAAAAAAAAACATTAATTATTTTTTTAAAAACGTTGATTATTTTCTATTCTCAATATCAAATTTAAACTTTCTATCTAGAAATATAGTTGATTGTTTTGAAAAGCTGCTATCGAAAAATATAAAGTTAATTTTAATTCCATATGAGGGCCAGCCGTTTCAAAACGAGATTATAAGGTGTGCTAAGGAAAAATATGGCATAAATACTATTGGTTATATACACGCACCACCATTGGCATTTCCGTCTAATTACATTAAAAAAAAATTTAGTCCTAGTAAAATTTTTGTAAATGGATTAGACCAAAAAGCAGTTTTTTCAAGGATAGGCTGGAATAAAAAAGATATAAAAATTTGTAATTCATTAAGGTTCTTAAAACAAAAAACAAATTTTAAATATAAAATATTTTTACCAATAACAATCAAGTCAGAAAATTCAATAATTCAGGGCATATATCATTTAACAGATTTTATGAAATATGATTTGAGCAAATATGATGTAAAAATCCATCCTGCAGCTTTAGAATCAAAAAAGTGTATTAATTTAAGAAAAAAAATTTTGATAATGATAAAAAATTCAAAAAATAAAAAAAAACAAAATCCAAATTATCCCATTTTCGCAGGCGCATCCGGAAGTATCATCGAAGCTCTTGAAAGAGGATATAAGGTTCTTCATATTTGTGAAATTCCAATTATTGACTCTTACTCAAATAAAATTTGGAATAGTTTGAAATCCGAAAAGCTAGCTACAAATATATTTTTATATAAAATAAAAAAATATGGAAATATTATAAAATTAGGAAGTAAACCAAAAAACCTTAACATTTTTTTTAAAAAATGAATTATTTAAAAATATTTAAAAACAAAAAAGTTATTGTTACCGGTCATACCGGTTTCAAAGGATCGTGGTTAGCATTTTGGTTAACTCATTTAGGAGCTAAAGTAATGGGAATATCAAAGGATATACCAACAAATCCGTCTCATTTTAGTTTGATAAAACTAAACAAAAAGATTTTATCAAAAAAGATTGATATTCGTGATTTAAAAGCCTTAAAAAAGATTTTTAATAATTATAAACCTGATTATGTATTTCATTTAGCAGCACAATCAATTGTTAAAAAATCTTACTCCGAAACAATCAAAACTTGGAATACAAATTTAATTGGAACAGTTAATATTATGGAAGCTTTAAAATCTTTAAAGAAAAACAAAAACATAATTGCAGTTTTGATAACAAGTGATAAAGCCTATAAAAATTTAGAAAAAAAAACAGGATACAAAGAAACAGATTTGCTAGGAGGGTTAGATCCATATGGAGCATCAAAATCAGCAGCTGAAATTGCAATAAGTTCTTATATAAAATCTTTCTTCTCCTCAAAAAAAAATAATACTTTTATAACAGTAGCAAGAGCAGGCAATGTGATAGGGGGCGGCGACTGGTCAAACGACAGATTAATACCAGACTGTATGAAATCCTGGTTAAAAGGAAAAAGAGTTTTAATAAGAAATCCGATTTCAACTAGACCGTGGCAACATGTATTGGAGGTATTAAATGGCTACCTTAAACTAGCAGCAAGTTTAAAATTAAATAAAAAATTGCATGGGGAAGCTTTTAATTTTGGACCCGTCACCCAAAAAAATTACAAAGTTTTAGATGTACTTAAAAATGTTAAAAAAACATGGCCAGATATAAACTGGAAAATTAAAAAAAATAAAAATTTTTTTGAAAACGTTCTTTTACAGCTTGATAGTAATAAAGCAAGAAAAATTATTAATTGGAGACCAGTTTTGAAATTTGATGAAACTATAAAGCTAACAGTAGAATGGTATAAATATTACGCAAGGTCCAAAAATAATATTTCATCAAAATCATTAGAGCAAATTATTTATTATCAAAAGGTTTTAAAAAAAAATAAATTTATATGAAAGTCATAATTTTAGCTGGTGGAATGGGAACTAGGTTATCTGAATACACAAAATCTATTCCCAAACCTATGGTAAAAATTAAAAAAATTCCAATAATTATTCATATAATGAACCATTATTCCAAATCGGGGTTTAAAGATTTTATAATTGCAACAGGGTACAAAAGTAAAATTATAGAGAAATTTTTTAGAAAAAAAATCTTTAATTGGAATGTAAAAATTATCTACACAGGAAAAAATACAATGACCGGAGGCAGATTGAAAAGACTAAGAAAAGTTGTTGGTAATGAAACATTTATGATGACATATGGAGATGGTGTTTCTAACATAAATTTAAAAAAATTGATTAAATTTCATAAAAAAAATAAAAAAATGATTACTTTAACAGCAGTTAGACCGCCAGCAAGATTTGGTGCTATTAAAATTAACGGACATCTTGTCAAACATTTTAAAGAAAAATCAAAATTAGATGAAGGATGGATTAATGGAGGTTTTTTTGTGATAGAGAGTAAATTTTTGAAATTTATTAAAAATGACAAAACGTATCTTGAGAGAGAACCATTAGAAACAGCAAGTAAGAAAAGACAATTATCAGCATTTAAACATGAGGGTTTTTGGCAATGCATGGATACTAAAAGAGATAAAGATTATTTAGAAAAAATTCTTAAAACAAAAAAAATAAAATTTTGAAATTTAAAAAAGAAATATTAATTGTTGGTGGCACAGGTTTTATTGGATATCACCTGGCAAAAAGATGTTTAAAAGATGGTTTTAAAGTTACAAGTATTTCAGCGAGTAAACCAAAAAAAATAAGATATTTAAAAAGAGTTAAATATTTAATTTGTGACATATCTAAAAGAAATAATTTAAATATATTATCAAAAAAAAAATTTTTATATGTTGTAAATTTAGGTGGATACGTAGACCATTCGGATAAAAAGAAAACTTATAATAGTCATTATTTAGGATGTAAAAATTTAACTAATTTTTTTATAAAGAAAAAAATACAGTCTTTTGTACAAATTGGAAGTAGCAGCGAATATGGAAATTTACCGTCTCCACAAAGAGAAAATTTTACATGTAAACCAAAATCTATTTATGGAAAAGCAAAATTACTTGCCACCAATCACACAATTGGCTTAAATAAAAAAAACGAATTTCCTTCAACAGTTTTGAGATTGTATCAAGCTTATGGGCCTAGACAAGATCTTAATCGTTTCATACCGATTATAATTTCAGGATGTCTGAAAAACAAAAAATTCCCCTGTTCTGAGGGAAAACAATTTAGAGACTTCGTTTATGTTGATGATGTTGTTGAGGCAATTTTAAAATGCTTTAAAAATAAAAAAGTTTTTGGTGAAATAATTAATATTGGTTCAGGTAAAACAAAAAAAATCAAAAAAATTATAGAATATGTGAAGGATATTACGAAAAAGGGTACCCCTTTATATGGCAGAATAAAATTAAGAAAAGATGAAACCTTAAAAATTTATCCGGATATCTCAAAAGCTAAAAAAAAACTAAAGTGGAAATCAAAAATTACTTTTGAGGCAGGACTTGCAAAAACAATTAATTTTTATGAAAAAGCACAATAAACAACCGCTAGTAAGTATAATAATGAATTGCCGAAATGGTGAAAAGTATTTAACTGAAAGTGTCAAAAGTGTGGTTCAACAAACGTATAAAAATTGGGAACTTATATTTTTTGATAATTGCTCCACAGATAAAAGTAAAAAAATAATAAAAAATTTTACTGATAAAAGAATAAAATATTTTAATTCTAAAAAATCTTTAAGTCTTTATGACGCAAGAAACCTTGCTATTAGAAAAACTAAAGGAAATTATGTATCATTTTTAGATACCGATGATTTATGGACTAAAGACAAACTGCAAAAACAAGTTTCTTTTTTAAAAATGAATAAAGGTGCAAAAATTTTATTTTCTAACTACTTTATTTTAAATGAAAATAAAAATAAAAACTCAATAAAACATAAAAAAAACCTACCTTCTGGAAATATTACACAAAAGTTATTAGACAACTATTCAATAGGTATTTTAACAGTCTTTATAGAAAAAAATATATTTAAAAAATTTAAGTTTAAAAAAAATTATAACATTATAGGTGATTTTGATTTTTTTATTAACATAAGTAGAAAATTTAAAATATATAGCATTCAAAAACCATTGGCTTTTTATAGAATTCATGGATCCAACTTATCCTCGACTAATATTAAAGTTTTTATTAAAGAGCTTGATGAATGGATTAAAAAAAATAATAAAAAATTAAATAATTTGGGGTTTTCACTAGAAAAACAAAAGTTTTATTTGAAAAAGTTAAAATTAAAATTTTTTATTAATAAGTTTTTAGGGCGTGTAGTTCAATGGTAGAACGCTACGTTGACATCGTAGAGGTCATAAGTTCGATTCTTATCACGCCCACCAATTAAAAATTAATTTTAAGATTTAAAATTTTTTTTAAAATCAGATAATACAATTGCTATTATAAAGAATATATAAGCAGAATTCCAAGTTGAAAAAAATCCTCCCGAACTTCTAAATGGAAAGAATTCAATCAATAAAACAAAAATAAAAACCCAAAAAATAAAATAATATTTGTTAACTTTTTTTTTATAAGATTTAAATTTTTTAAATAAAGATAAAAACAAACTTGATATTATTAATATTAATCCGATCAAACCTGTGTCATTTAAAATATCCAAATAATAATTATGGGGATGACTCTGACAAGTTCTATTTGGTAGATGTCTTTTTTTGGCACAGTTTTTTCCAAAAGATTTAATTCCATTTCCAAGAATTGGCCGATCCATCCAAGTATCTATTGCAGTTATAAAAGTTACGGCATGACCGCTACCAAAGTGAAATATTTTATATTTTTTTTTATCTTCCTCTCCTTTTTTTTTAGGTAACCAGCCGTAGAGAAAATAATTACTTTTAGTATCCTTTTTCGCATCCCACTTATGATACTCAAAAGTTTTATTTTGATCGTCTTCAAGTTCAGGGTATCCTCTACCCAATTCATCAAAAATCATTGGAAATATTGAAACTGCATTATAATAAAAACTACTATACATTCTTTTCTTCTCTTCATCGGTGTTTAAAATTGCAATCGATATTATTAAACTTAAAATTGATGCAATCATTATGGGTATTCTGATCTCCTTTATGAAAATTAAAATTAATAAAGAGTAAATTATAAAAAGTACTACTGGCATCCTATTTCCTGATAAAAATATTCCAATAAAAAAAATAATAAAAATAGGAACTAAAATGTTAAATAGCTTTTCTTTTTTTTTAAAAAATAAAAAAGGAATAATAAATATTCCTAAACTTCCAAATTTTTGAATGTAACCGCCAGCAACATGCTCATCACCAAAGAATCCTGAACTTACATGGAGATGTTTTGGAAAGCCAAAAAAATCTTTACCTGAAAAAAATTGATAGATTACATCTATAGATAAAAAGACAGAACAAAAAAGACAAGAAATTAAAAAGTACTTAATATTAAAATCATTATTTTTAATTAAACATTTAATAACTAATAAAAAAATTAAATATCTCAAGAATAAAAACGACTTTAAAACTGTATTTCCATTTTCTTGAAAATAATTAACTAACGTACTCAATAATACTACTGCAAAAAAAAATAAAATTAATAATGTCTGAATATCTTTAGTTATTTTAAAAAGATCTTTTTTATAAAGAATAATACCAAGAATACTAATGAAAAAAATTTCGAGGTTTATAATAAAATTTCCTAATATGAATGAAATTGGAAATAGGAATAACAAAAAATTAATTAAATTGACGATTGAAAAGGAGATTTTTTGAATGTGCATTTTATTAAATTTTATACTGTAGCATTATAAATTACTGCTAAAATATTACAAAAACTGTATTTACATCAACTTTAAAACATACTATATAGACTTGCCTGGCGATTATTGCGAGGGGGTAATACCCGATCCCATTCCGAACTCGGAAGTCAAGCCCTTCAGCGCCGATGGTACTTTGTCTTAAGATACGGGAGAGTAGGTCGTTGCCAGGCTATAGAATTTATGAAAATTTCAAGCTCACTTAAATCACTAAAAAAAAGAGACCTCAATTCAAAAATGGTTAAGAGGAGAGGCAAGGTTTATATTATAAATAAAAAAAAACCTAAATTTAAAGCTAGACAAGGTTAATCTTCTTAATGAACGTTGGGTCAACAAAAGAGATAAGTTCAGAAAAAAGAATTTCAATTACTCCTGAAACGGCCAAAAGTTTTAAAAATTTAGGATTGAATGTATTCATAGAAAAAGGGTATGGAGAAAGTCTAGGTTATTTCGACAAAGATTATAAAAATAACAGCGCTGAAATTTTAAATAGTTCTGATGAAGTTTTATCTAAATCGAACTTAATTTGTAAGGTAAATTTTCCTACAGAAAAAGAATTTAGTTTGATCAAAGAAAATTCACATGTGATTGTATCAAATTATAATCCAGAAAAAGAAAAAAAATTTATAAAAAATAAAATTAAAATTTTTGCATTAAATTTGCTTCCAAGAATAACTAGGGCTCAATCTATGGATGTTTTATCTTCCCAGGCTAATCTGGCTGGTTATAGGGCTGTAATAGAATCAATATATGAATATCAAAAAGCTGTACCTATGATGATGACAGCCGCAGGAACAGTTCCGGCAGCAAAAGTTTTAATTGTTGGAGCTGGTGTGGCCGGACTACAAGCAATTGCAACTGCTAAAAGACTAGGAGCAATAGTTTCTGCTACAGATGTAAGACTTTCTGCAAAAGAACAAGTTGAAAGCTTGGGCGGAAAATTTTTAAAAGTAGAAGGCTCTGAAGATTTGGAAACAAAAGGCGGATATGCAAAAGAAGCCAGTGAAGATTT
>MDSW01005219.1_pt1 | contig 40085 bp, 53 predicted proteins | sample 811171 | NCBI WGS metagenome assembly MDSW01 (sample SAMN05326641, study PRJNA326480) | marine metagenome | isolation source: seawater | place: Atlantic Ocean: North West | collected 2012 | reverse complement strand
TGGGGGCGGGGGGTGCCCCAATCCTTAAGAGATTAAAGTTCTGCTAGCATCTCGTCCATCTCGTCGGTGTCTACATCGTCAGACAACCAGGAGATGCCGTCGCCTGTGATGTACTCGCCAAACTCATCGATGAATCGCTTTGCCCACTTGCGATACCCTAGATTCTTGTTTGCTTTGGCGTGGCGGTATATCATCTCATCGTTGCCGATCCACAGGGCAACGTTCCAGGTGGCGTGGTTTGCCCATCCGTTGTAGGTCGTGTCCTCGTGAAGTGCCATCAGTTGCTTGTCGGTTTCGAGAGCGAGGGTGCAGGGGTCTGCCATGTTGTTTGGTTTGTTTCTTTGATTAGTCTACAGGGTCAGGGGTCAGAATCAGACCAGCAGTGCCAGCTCTTGCTCTGTCACACTACCGACCTGCTCGTCAGCGTAGACCCTCACCCATGCGATAGGTTGACCAGAGGTCAGACGCCAAATCATTTGGTCTCCCTCTCCGTTGCCAATCCTGATGGCAGCGATACGGTAAGCACCTGCGATGGTGGGTGTGTATTCTGCACCATACTCGTCAAAGGTGCCGAAGGAGGTTGGTTGAGTGGCAAACATGGTTGGTTTGTTTCTTTGAATAGTCTACAGGGTCAGGGGTCAGTGTCTGTCGCTGATGTTCCAGTTAGTAGACTGGACCTGCTCGATGCGACCTGCTCTCACTGCCATGCGATACTCATGCTCTGCCTGCTGCTGCTTGAGAATCTTTTGCATCACGGTCTCCATCAGTGGCGAAGGGGTGCCAGTGGTGATGAATTGTCCGTTGTGATGGCGTTGAATGTTTTTCATGTCCTTATTATAGGGGCTGTGGGAGGCAGTGCCATCCCTGCTGTGCCACTTCAGTGGTCGTCACACTCCAGCATGATTTCCATGGCAAGGTCTACTAGGTCATCGTCTGCCTCAAAGGGAGCGATCTGACTGTCCACAAAGTCCATAATCATTTCAAAGTCTGCCTCTGGATTGACCAGGCAGAAGGAGCGGATGCTAAGAGCGATTTGGTCTAGTGTTTGTTTCATGTGTCTACAATACAGGGTTTGAGGGGCAGTGCCTATTTTGTGTGGCACTAGTGCAACTGTCACAGACCAGCGATGTAATCTGCCAGTTCCTCATCATACTGTTCCTTGGTGTCAAAGGTGCGACCATGAATCACACGGGGATAGGTGGCATCCAGACCAGCAGCAGCGACCATCTCACAGTCTGCCCGATCGTATCCCATCTCAACGAGGGTGTTCACGTAGGGGTTGTTTGATTTGCTCATGTCCTTATTATAGGTGCTGTGAGAGGCAATGCGAGAGACTGTGTGCCACTAGGTCAACCGACCGGCCGCGGCTGACTAGTTTGTGTTACTTAGTCTCAATAGTCTGTGTCAAATGAAATATCATTCATTGTCACATCTTCAACGATTAAGTTACCATCATCAAGGAAGATGTCTGCCATCTCTTGCTCTACCATCTCCTGATACATGTCTTCGGGTGTCATTGTTGGGTCTTGCATGATGTTAGATAGTGAAGTGATTAATGAAGCGATTAGGATTAGTTAATCGCTTCAGTGTGTGTTACTTAAGCAAACTCGCAGAAGGTGTAACCATCAACGAAATCATGGGTGACTTTGTTGTCACGAATAAACCACTGATAGTCCTTCTGAAAGACACCATCAGTGAAGGCACAACAGAACTCGTTGATGATAGCGTTGAGACGAGATTTGGTGGTGTTAGTCTGCCAACCTCCATCAAATACAGTGACGAAATCATCACCAACCTTTGCAATCAAGTTGTCGTGCAAGTATACTTTGGACAGTGTACCTTCGGTGACAACTTTAGTATTAGCGTTTTTCCAGTTGGTGTTTGCCTTGATGGCATCATTCATCTGGGTTTCAATCTTACGCAAAATGGTGTCCGTTTGTTTGACTTTTATAGTATGGCATCAAATGAGGGGAGATGCAACCCATAGTAGACACTAGGTCAACTGGCACACCCTACCTTGTTATTACTCTCCAACCATGCTAGTTCTGATTCAATAGCATCAACAATCGTTGTGTGAATGTTATCGTAGTCTTGCAGATTGCATAAGACGCTATTACATAACGATTGGGGTTGTTGTACTTCATCACCCTCTTCATCGTACTTGACAATATCTTCCGAGGTGTAAATCCATGCTGCACAATGTGAATCTTCGCCCTGTGCTTCAATGAGACTTTCGACCCTTGCTTTGAGTGCTTTGAGTGAATAGAATGGTGAAGACATTCAATTGAATTGCTTTGATACTAATAGTATGGCACAGACTACCTCTGCTGTCAACTACTATAGTATTAGTATCACTTATCTATCGAGTCTTATCGATAAGATATACTGATTTGACTATACTATCTTACTAGTCTATAGTAATAATCAATAACTTTCAAATAGTTTTCCACAGTTTATAATAACTTTCTAGTTATTATAATATATTTTTGTTTATATCTTGTGGAAAACTATTACTATTTTGTGGAATATCTGTTAATTGTTAACATATATTCTGTTAATTACTGAGATTATAACGATATCTTATAAATTATAACTCAGAAATACTCAAAAACCTAAGAAAAGTCAAAAAACTTTAAGTTATAAGTTATGAAATACTCTGAGTTTTCGAGTTTTTTGACTTTTCTCAGGTTTTATAATACCATAGTTTCTCAAAAAAGTCAAATGTTACAGTTTTTGAAGTTTCTGAGTTTTCTGAGGTTTTTCGATACTTCTCGTGCTAAGACCGCTATAAATCTCAACCTTTCTCCTCTATCTAAACAATCAAAGTATATTTAATTAAACCTTTTTAATTATCCACAATTAATCCACAGTCATCCGTAGAGTTATACACAGGGTTGTGGAAAACTCAGTTATACTCTGGAGTGTGCTAGTCCGCATACTCATGATAACCATCGAGAGAATAGCGTCTTAGTCATTAGATAAGGACAATACTTAGGTTTACCTGAGTTACGATGGTTTTCATCTAGTATATGTTGAGGTGGTTTCTTTTTGACTAGTTTAACTCTCTCATCACCTACTAATGTGATTGCTGCTAGTGCTTGTCCTCTCTCTACTTTGATTGTATTGTTGTCTGGTTTGATTACTAATCCTATTGATGTATTACGTGTGTATTCACCTATGGGTATCATACCTGATGTGACATAGTATGTTGGTGTATGGTTTACTTCATATAGTGGTGGGTCAGTTAGAAATAATTTTGTATTTGTTTTCTTATCGGACCAGAAGAGATAGTATGTTGCAAGTTGTAGATATGGTTTGTTATCTTCCTCTAGCATGAGCATCTCTTGTATCTCTGGTGATGCTGGAGGTGATGACCATTTGTTGTTAGAGTATTTTAAATTAAAAGAGATTGGTGACCTGATGATATATGTGTGCTGGTCATATGTTGACATAGCAGGACATAGAGTCATGTTTGATTTGTATGTTGAGTGTGGTGGAGTTGTTAGGTCCAATGGATACATTAAATCAAACAGTGGGTGTTGCTCTATTGGTATATGTGGTAGATGAGGATAATAGTAGATAGTATTCATTCTGCCACGATGGTGATAAGTTTAACGAAAGATGTGTTTGGTCCTTGTTGTACAACACCTGAGAGCATAGTATATAATGTTTGAATTTGGTGTGTGATTAACTTAGATGGTAACTTCTTTATATTATTATACCAGTAGAGAGAAGAGTTGTAAACATCATTGGAAGTATCAATTTCTTCGTGAGTGATGTTGTATTGAGATAGTATAGTATGATAGGTTGATTGTTTACGCATATACATTTCCCACTGTGTGTTATACCAATCAGAAGACCATATGTAATCTTTGATGATTACCTTATTAGTGTGTGGTCTTATGTTAGTGAGGACTTGTGGTGTTAGATGACAGAGAGATTCAATAAAGAGTGTGGTGTCATACTGTTGTTGTGGAATGAAAGTATTAGCGTCATCATACGTTACTGGATATGGATAATAATCATATTGTTGATATGAGTTAGTAACACCATGTAATTTACATGCTTTTTCATTTGCTAGCAGTCGTGCTGGTCCACCCCATCCGCAACCGATATCAAGAATTGTGGAGTTGTTATCAATATATGGATATAGGTCTCTTATTGCATGATTACCACCAACATGATAATGCATTGATGGTCCTAGTACAGATTGCCATACTGTGAGTGGATTATCAGTATAGAATGTTGTCATGCTACGATAGATGTAGGTGGAATACCTTTGACAAAGATAGCATCAACAACGTTTTGCAATCTCTTGACTGTGTGTGCATTACGCTTGCCGAAGGTAGGGACAGTTACGAAACCGTAACTCTTAGTATAATTAGGCAAGTCACCTGCTGCTAGTGTGCCATTCTGAATACGCTTGATGTCTGTGGTTGACATACGAATAACTCTTCCGACTGTTTGTGCCATCTCTACGATGTTAAGATTGCGTAGCAGAATGCATTGTGTGAGACCTGGGCAGTTGATACCTTCAGACAGAATAGAGTAATGAAAGAGCACAAACTTACGCTTGGGGTCTTTACCGTAGGCAGTGAGTGTGTCAAAGAATACCTCACGATTGACCTTAGTTTGATTGACATAAGCACCTAGTTTGCTGGTGATATGCATCACGTCATAACCAAGGTCATGCAGTCGCTTGAGAATATCAGTGTGACCGATGATGTTAGCAAGCACCTTGGATGATGGCACTGCAACCAATACTTTCTGATTGTTGGTTGTGTTAGTGACAATCTCTACAATAGTATTAGCATTGATTTCATGTGCGTTTGCTTTGGTGTAATCTACATCAAAGTTAAACTCTTCCATCTGTGGTGGAATAATACTACCGTTGCTGATAAGATGAGGAGCAGGCACATTACATAGCACAGGACCATAAATCTCCTGGTTATTCATTCCACGGGAGTGTGGGTTACGTGAAGTACGTGGTGTAGCAGTAAAGAAATATGCTTTTTTAGCGGTGAGTGAGGCAGAAGCGACACCAACAAAGTGATGCCTACCGACTGCATTGTGCGCTTCATCAAAATATACCACATCGATGTTGATGCCTGCGTTGATGATTTTCGGTAGCGAATGATAGGTCGTAAAGATGAGTTGACGGACCCCTGCTGTTTTGCAAATAGCGTCATGTAATGCAATCTGGTCGGATTTAGTAGAAGAATTATAGTGTGTCTCACCACTATGCACATGCATAATCTCTGCATTGGTGATAAACTCTGTAAACTCTGCACAGAGTTGATTAGCAAGCAGAATACGTGGTGCTACAACAACAATAGTATTAGCACCATTGGCAAAGTTACGTTGAGCATCAAAAATCATGATGGGTGTCTTGCCGCCACCAGTCGGGCAGTAGACCTGTCCTTTGTTAGCAGTAGCGAGGGCGTCAAGTGCTTGCTGCTGGTGGTCGCGAAGTTGCATGGTGACTGCGTTTCAATACATGTATTATGGCATAAAAAAAGCACCCCGTCAAGGGGTGCAATGATAAGTATTACTGATGTATGTCAATCATAAGCATCAAAATCCTTAAACTTAGAAACCTTCTTGTTTTTAGGTCTACGATGTGCGTTTTGCACGTCATAACCGAATGTTTCGTAGTCGTCTGCATAAATGTCTTTGACATTTTCAGACTGAGACTTGTTATACTTCTTGAATGTTTTACCCATTGTTAAGTGTCAAATGTGGATGACGTTTTTATTTAGAATAATCAATCAGTCAAGAGAGTGAGGTTGCCCTTACTCACATTACTGTTGATAAATTTACCTACAGAGAAGTCCTGACTATCAAACTCAGACAAGAATTGCTGGTCAAATGTGTCAGCATCCTCTGTGCTATAAGTATAACTCTTTTCAGAGGATTTGTAAACTACCTGCACTTGATTGGTGTTATTGTCAATGATAACACGGTCAATAGCAGATGAAGGAAGGTCGTCGTAAGTTTTCATAATCAGCCTTGAATACGTGATAGGTTTACAATACGGTTATAAAGAGAGGTGTAAGGATTATCCTTATCCTCAAGATACTCAAGCAAGTCGTCATCAACTTTACCTGTGCTAATAATATCTTGGAGAGTGTCAGTGAGCAACACCCAGTCACCATCATCTAGTGCTAGATTGAAGTTAGTAGTCATAATAATTTACTGAGTAACGATGAGTTTCATTTGAAGGTGGTCATAAGATTGCAACTTTGCACCTTCAGGTAGTTTGGAGACAAGAGCAGCAGCATAATCTGATGGATACTTATCTCTTAGACGAAGATAACGAGCACGTTTGTCTTCGTCGTCAAACTCAGGCACATACTTGGTGACATAAACATCACCCTCCAGTGCGAAGTCTTCCCATGTCAAGTCAGGAAGGATTGATTGTAGGTCTTCTTTGATGAGATTCATTTGGTGAAGATAGCGTCGGTGTACTCTTGAGTCAGTGCCTCAATCTGTGACATGTAGTATTGCAAGTGAGCGTAATACTCTAGCGTGTCATCATCCATCTCATTACCTGAGACCTCAGTAATTTCACCGTTTGCACGACAGTGTAATGCACCATCACGCATAAAGTAGATATCATCGCCAAGAGCGAGATAATTCATAGCAGGACGTTTAGCGGGTGTAATTAGTGTAGCAGTGATGGTTTGCATTGTCAAGTCGTTTTGAGTGGCGTTACAGGCGATTAGGTGTGCCCTACAGGCATCATACCATGGATGCCATGACATATCAAGCATGAGTATTTAGTTTAACCGTGATTCTCCATAAACTCATCGAGAGTGTAACCTTCTCCAGTTGAGGTTTCTTCGATTAATTCTTCAATAGTAAGTGATTCCATGTCCTTTCGGTATTCCTCTGGTGTTGGGTCTTCAGGGTCATAATCATCATGACATAAGTAATCCCATTCATGCACCAAGGCATCAACTAGTTGCTCTTTAGTATAATTCATATCAACGGTAGAGATAACCACCTGCCCAATCAGCATGCTCAAACAACCAATTACGTTGTGAGATAATTAATAGATTGAATCTTACTCCCTTAGCAGGTGCTTTGTGTGATGCCGCCTTGTAAACCTCACCAGACTTCCTATCAATGAATGCATGCACTGATTCAGTCTCACCATCTATACACTGCATCACCTTGTGATACTTACGACCAGAGATGAGAGCGTAAGAATAGTTACGACCATTCGGATGTGAATGCTGATAGTTTTGTTGCAGTGCGTCACATAACATCAGACTATACTTTGTGACATTCAACTGATTGGTGTTACGCGCATCTTGCTGTGCTTTGAAGTCAGTGAAGGTGGTGCCCAAGGTGTTTTCCTTTGTTGATGAATCAATCATAGCAGAGTCTAGAGCGTGGGGAGCAGGTGAGTGGACAGTCTGTCGAGTGTCTACGAAAACTTAACGTTAACACCCATAACTTTTGCGCTAGGATTGCGGGCCAATGCTGTACGTCGCGCATCTTGTGGATTAGCAGCAATAACTTCCTCTTCAAATACTGTGCCAGCAACGTAAAGTTTTACAAGAAAAGTCATGATTCAAAAAGTGAGAGTTGCTCGAAATGAAGATGGTCACAGCACGAATCATCATCGTGCAAGTCAATCATGTCAGTGTCAACATGACTTAATAGTTTGTCAAATAGGTCGTCAACGAACTCTTTGTTGGATTGTTGAGTCATAGTAATTCATCATTTTAGTGTCACGCTGCGCTAGGAATAGCAGGTAACATGTGAGAGCAACGACGGTAAAGATGCCGCCTAGGAGATACTGAGTGAATTTCATATTTAGTTGAGGGTCTTACGCTGTGAATCAGTCTCCCAATCCTGTGCAGCCCTCAGTGTTATTTAATCAACCGACTGCCATTGGAGCATACTCGGAGCGTGGCATCTGCTCAAGGTTAAGGTCAGTCACCTCAGCACCGTTAGCAAGACGCTCAGACCACTCGTTACGTGCTGTGAGCATGGTCACAGTGCTGTAGGACTTGAGACCATTCTTGCGCCATGTGACACGCTTCTGAAAGCGTTTGACACCCTCGTCAGCAATGAATGCCTCAGGGAAGAAATCGACGATGGTGACGTTAGTAGTGAGTTGCATGGAGTGGGTTGCTTGGTTGATGAATTAATTATAGGGCATCGAGTGCCCTGTGGGGTCAGTTGGTGGGCACTTCCTGAGGTGGCACAGGAGCGACGATGATACGCTTAACGTCGTAGGCTCTCCATGCTTCGTATGCTTCCTTTGTCAAGCGGTCATGCTGCCTCTCCTCACCGCCTAGTGTGGTGCATTTGCCTGCCTTGCGGAAGTATACAATAGGATTCTTTGGAGACATTGCAGTGGTAATCTCAATGCGGTAGTGCTGATGCTTGACGATTTGGACTGCCATGAGGTGCCTTGCTGATGAATATAGTATAACGGATCAGGAGCGTGTTGGCACACGGACTGTGACACTATGAGTACCGTCCTTATTCAGTTGACGGCAGAGCAAGTCAGAATGTATGCTACGTGCCAACTGCTGATCGAGCGTCTCATAACTTACCTCACCATCTTCAGGAGTGACAGCACTGACCATGTAGTATTCGGAGACGAGCATTGGGGTGGTTCCTTTGACTCTCTTACTATACACGGTTATGGGGTGCTGTGCCGCTATGGTGGACACTTCACGAGGTGGTCAGCTTGGATACACTAATCACTAATAAAAATACAACCATTATCACCACGTCCCACGACTTAGTGCGTATAAAGTAAGGAATACTAATCATATCAGCAACACAATTTAAACATACTCCTACTATTACATTCACATGTAAGATAATAAAATATGCAGTGATAACACCAATACTACCTAGTACTCTTGCTTTAGTATCAAGTTTCATACCATACTATCATTGCTCTACATATGATTTAAGAAGTGGCATAGCAGAGTATGCACTAGTCCTATTCACATCTATGGGTTTACCTGGACGCTTGTGAGTGATGGGATAGATGTAACATTGTTTCTTTGTGTTGTAAAACCCCCAGATTGTGCTGACTGGAGCGCCACTATTGTAATTGTAATGGTTAAGATGGTCACACCAGATACTAATAACATTTGACTTAAAGTCAGCGGTTCGATATCTGTATCCTGTTGGTGCTTCATGTGGGAAATCAGTTGGTAGTTTTTTCATTCAAATACAGGCATTACACGGATACGCATTTCTTTTAGTTGCTGAGAATCATTACCATAGTAACCCATATTCATGTAGACACAATCCAAATAACGCAATTCGTTACGTTGAGAATCTACTGTAGAATAGTCACAGTATATCAAAATCTCTTGAGGCACCTCTATCTTCTGATAGTCATAGTCAATAATCATAGTTAAGCAGTCTCAAAAAATGAAGTTAGATTTGCTCCTAGCGTCTTAAGACGTGACTGACAAAGGTTGTAGTATTCGTCATCAATCTCGAAACCAATGTAATTACGTCCTTGGTCAATTGCCATTGCAGCAGTAGTCCCACTGCCCATAAAAGGGTCAATAACAACATCGTTAGGATTGCTCCAGGTGATGATATGGTCCCTCGCAAGTGCCTCTGGCATTGTTGCAGGATGCTTGTATGCTTCTTTGCTGGATTGTCCAAAACCACCACTGTTGATGATTCTCCAGATGTTAGTACGAGCACCAAACTCTCGCGTTGCTTTACTCTTTTTCCCAGCATCTTCCAACTCTCCACTCTTCTTTCGTGCTTTAGCATTGCCCCATGATGAAATACCTGCCCACTTATTCTTCTTGTCCATGATGATATTGACTGTCTTAGGTTTACCCTTGGACAGAATAAAACAATACTCAAATGCTTGTGAGTAACGCACACTGTGTGGACCAGCAGCAAATGCAATACCAGACTTTTCGTAAATCATAGTATCATGCAGGCGTAATCCACACTCCTCCATGAAATATAGTGCCTGACGGAAACTACTACCAGACTCACCACCTTTGACGGTAGCATCACCCACATTCCACATGATTACACCACCTGGTTTAAGCACACGGGTGAGTGATTTAGCAACACGTTTGAATACTTCATGGTCCCACTTGCTGCTGTCGTTGTATGTCCTCAGGTCATCATATGGTGGTGATGTAACACATAGGTCAACAGATTCTGCATCCATGGAGTCCATACCATCGACACAGTTTTGATTGTAGACAGTGTTTAATTCAAGCATTGGTGGTGAGCAAGTGATAGTATTTACGGGCAGGGTGTAATTCGCCATGCAAACAGTCTACAGCAAGTATCTCACTTTTGGCAACATGCAGTTGAGAGTATGAATCAGTGTTGCCTTCTCCACTGTGCCAACCACTAGATTCAGAGAAGAATCGCTCAGAGTTAGTCAGTGCAGATGCAAACTGACAGATGTCATTATCATCACCCATGACATACTTGATGCACCACACCAGAGGAGATTTCTTGCCGATGCAGTTACCATCTTCATCAGTCAGAGCACTGATTTTGTTACCAGTGGCGAAAGATGCTTTCATGCTGTTAGTGCCAGCAATCAACTTAAACTCTACCTCATAACGTTTGCCATCATAGTTGAAGACATAATCATAACCATCAGCACCAACTGCTTTACCATCAACATGCAACTCATTCATTGCCTCAACAATACAGAAGTTGACAAGTGTTTGTAATAGTTTAGTGAGAGTTTGTGTCATCTGAGTGTCATCCACAAACAACTCTTTAAGAGGGATGTCAATACCCCACAGACCAAGTTTAAGACGCTTATTGACCTTTACAATAGCAAGTGTAGCAACTTTCTTGAGTGTGGACGAGAGAGGGTGATTGAATCCAGTAGTCATGTCCGTTTTGTATTTCTATAATTATGGCATAAAAAAAGAGGGGTGTCAACCCCTCATCACCTCTCATCAATAAGTATATCTTATCAAATTACTGTTAACCACATAGGTTCGCTAATTACAAAAGGATTATCTTCATCTGCTACTAGTGTGCCATCTGCGATATATCCTTGGATAATAGGTCTGAAATCCCCAGCATCTACACCACCTTGAACTGCACCCAAAAATTGTGGCATTGAAACTGTATCAGCAGGAATAGAATATACAAATTCTGTCAACTCTCCACCAAACTCAAAAGAAAGAGTACGTTGCTCAGAATCAATAATCAAAGCAGGAATATGTTGCTTACTTGTAAGAATTGTTGTTGTTGCCATTGGTATAATTTTCTCTGTGTATATTATTTATTAAAAAGGAAAGCAAAGGGACACTTTGATGTTTCTTGCTTCCGAAATAGATGTTTTGTGAAACGAGTGAGATATTGTTTTACACCCACAGTATTAACCATCTTTTGCCACTCTTTTACTGGTATCTCAGGGTGCTCTACTAGTTTAAATTGGTCATCTAAATTAGTAGAATAAAAACAAATTTCAAACAACACATCACCACGAGAAACCTTTACAGGTTTACTCATATCATAGATTTGCATACCAAAAGCACTAGGTCTTTGCCAAGTAGATAGATTAAACCAGGCACCAATAGCTGTGAAATTATTCTTTACAGATGTTATCGCATGTGGTCTAACTTCATACCAAATATTTCTTTCTTTAGTCCACATTGCAAGGGTTGGGTGTAATAGTTGAATTGCTGCTGTTTCAGCATTATTCCATCCATTATCTAATCTAATCATATCATCAAATGATAACTCATTTTTATTACTCCAACAAAGACCATATTCACCAAGTGGATTTGTATTAAAAGAAAACTCGTATGAAATAGGAGATTTAACTAGAAAAGTTCTACTTGCTTTATGTGACCAAGCAGGACAGTTAGTAAAAACATAATCAGTGTCAACTGCATTTTTATATCTCTCCAATGGAAAAGAAACTCCATCAACACCAAAAGGAGAAGATTGTGCTAATACTCTATCATCCTTTAATTTATGAGACCAACAATAATTAATTACTTTCATTTATTTTGTTTTGCCAACCATCATAAAAATATCCATAGTTTTTAACATGGGTTAAAGAAAAAGGTTTACCGCAACAATCACAAATACCCTCATGATAATGGTTATCCTGAAGTGAATTTATTTTTCCTGTAGATACTCCATCACCAAAACTAGTCCAATAACCAAATTCATAAGCACAATCTCTGCAAACATATTCTGGTTGCTCTTTTGCTATGAGACTCAAACAGTATCCATGCACACTTGCTTCAGGATAAAAATATGGGGCTACTCCATCGGCATCTAACCAGTAGTTTCTACGTGATTTTAACATTATAAGTATTCAAAAAATTATTTAGATGAGCGCATGAATGCTTCTAGAGTAGCTATACGTGCCCTAACCTCACACATTTCGTTGGCATGCCTGATAGATTCATTAAGGAAACTATCACGATACCCAGTCATTTCCCCCTCAGTCTCAACATAAATGTTTTGCAATTGCTCGTAATCAGTGAGGAGAGTGTCATACTTTTCTTTGAGTGATTCAAACCTATCACGCCATTGTTTAGCGTCATTAGTTGCAATAATCAAATCCATTTCCATGTCAGTATATCCAGAATCACTCATCTTGGATTGCCTCAGCAAGTGCTTTTCTGATTATAGTATGAACTTCTTCTTCTGTCAAGTCATTCATCCAAGAGTATTTCGGGTCTTTTTCGTCCCAGGAGACTTCTAGTCCTCCATCTGGTGATTCAGTTACAATTAGAGAGTCATTTTGCATTGATTTTCTCGCCATTAATTACAGTATAGTTAGTCAGAGCATCGAGTTGTTGTTGTAAACGAGTTTCTATTTCATATAATGCATCAGTTGTGCCATGATTTTCTCTCTCAAGAAGAGTAACTCTCTGCTCTAGAAACTCAATTCGTGCAAGTAATTCAGATTTTTTCATATCCAATATAATTAAATGAAATTGCTATTCTTTCTTGATTTGAAGTATATGTAGGGACACGATGACGCACCCACGTTGGAAACAAAATGAAGTCATACTGTTGACATTCTACCTCTTGAGAAATAGTTTCAATTCCATACATATACTTATTTGGTGTTAGTCGTTTGACATAATCCATAGGGTCACAAATTTGAATATGTCCATCTTGAGATGGTTTTCTTAAGTAGTATACCCCAGAAATATGTGAATTGCCACAGTGACCATCACTATGAGAGTGCTCGGCAGTAGTATCTGTAGAGTAATGTAAATTTGCCCAAGAATCTTTCAATGTTACATTAAATTCAGCGTAATTAAGTTTATTCCAATATGAAATAATATGGTCAGATAGACCATCAAACAACCAGTTAAACTGAGAGTTATAATGTAAATTTAATCCCTTATTTCCTGTAGTTTTACCAGTCTCTCCAGACCAAACACCAGATTCAGACTCACGAAACTTTTTCATCAAAAGCAGATACATTTCTGCATCTTGCTTATCTGATGGTCTAAGTGTCCCTTTGTATATATTTAAAGGAAATAAGTCAATAATCATAGTTTACCGCTAACTACACCAGAATTAACAACTCTACTATATTGCCCTAGTGTGCCATCTTGTAGACATTTAAGATGCCATCGTGTCATTTGTAACACACCATCTTCTGTTGCACCAGAAAGAAAGTTGGCACCTAATGGAGATCTTAATACACTAGTATAGAGACCAAAACGTGTCTTCTTAATATAGAAAGCATTATCAATCCACACTACATCATCAGGAATAATTTTGTCAACCGTATTATTAGGACCGAGAGAGTCTTGAAGTGTAGGATTATGAGTCTGCGTCACCTTCTCCCTCCTTTACTTTATTGAATCCAAATGGACCTGCTCCCTTTTCTTCTAATGCTAATTTCAGTGCAACACCACCAACTGCTTCCATACATTTAAGGATGTCCTCTGACTTAGCATTCTCACCTAGTTCTTTGGCAACATACCAATACTTAGGCCAGAATGTTTCGCCTGCTCTTTGATAGTCGTCCAGTGTTAGAATTTTCATTTGTTTGGTTTAGTAGGTGGTTTGTGCAGATTTACTTCTGCTGAACTTTTATGCAATTGCTTGAGTGCTTTACGAGTCTCTTCAGTCTCTTCCCATTCCCATGTATTACCATTTTTGTCAATACATCCTTTCGTCGATACTTTCAGTTTCATTTTGCATTCTTCCTACGTTTTTGTTTAGGTAATCCGACTAACTTAACACCATTAGTACTAATAACATAGTCTTGTGGTGTTAATTTCTCGCGAATGATTAGTTTATTGAGATGTTCTTCACATTCAAACCAGCATATACGCTTCTCCTTCTTAATATCTAGACGAATTGGCATAGATTCCCAAGGAAACTTGTCCGTAGTCTTAGAAGTCTTAGAGGGTGAAGTTGTTGGAGTCGATGCCAGTTTCTCCCAAGCGGTGTCTGTGGTGGCCTCTACTTTCTTCTTTTTTGATGTTTTTGAGCTCGTATTCTTCCGTGAGTTTGTAGCAGGCTTCGTAGAAGTTTTCTTCGGCATAACCAGTAGCGATTAGATACGATCGATAGAAGTCAAGCATATTATACACGGTTTCGTCCGTGCTGTCAATAGACATTTCCACTTCTAATAGTGGACGATAATCTGCTAGAGCAGAAAATCCTTCACGTTTATATGAAATTGTAGTTTTAGCATCACCTTGCATTTTGTCTCCTAGTAATAATATTATCCAAAACCTTTAGTATTTGATTTTTTATCCAATACCTCTACATGTGAGAGTAATTGTGTTGCTGTCTGAAACCATGTAGATTGGACACTCTCCCATGATTCATAGATTTTATCATTCTTATCACGATAAACAAGTTTATAGATATGTCTATCATATAATCCATCTGATGATCGTTGAAAATACAACGGGTCAGATGGGTCAATTAGTTTCATATTCATGTTAGATTTTTAACCTCCCAAACCGATAATTTTTCATGGATATTAGTGTGTGTAGAAACTCCCATAGAAGATTCTATGATATCACATCTAACATTACCAGCAATAACTGCACGTCCTTTCACATTAGTTTCTTCTACTTCATGTGATGCCCACGAAGGAAATATTATAAAGTCATTTTTTTGCTGTGGTGGGTAAAATTTATTACCTTCAGTGTCAATGAAGAAAAAACATTTTGTATCTAATGGATTGATAAAATGCACCCAAGAAAATAATGTTGATGAACTATAGTGGTCATGTAAACCATGACCTGATGTTTTATCATATACCTGTGCCCAAATATAATTTGTGTATTTAGATCTATGATTTAGTCCCAGGTCTTTAGTTACAGTATCAATTACATCGTGGTAGTACGTATCACAATCTATATCTTTTTCATTAAAATATGTTGTGTATAATCCAGAATAATATTCTGGAATAATAGATTGTAACAACTTATCAGGAAACTCAAAGTTATATAATTTATACATCATTGGGATTTACAAGCACAAAAGAAACAGAATTGAATTTACCTACAATACCTTCTAGGGATACTTTAGTATGTTGTGAGCGCACTTCAACGGCAGTCACAGTATATATTCTGCCAACAATACATGGTGGAAAGTCATTGTTTCCCCATCGTTGCTGCTCTACTGTGCAACCTAAGAATTTAACTTTGTCATTAGCATGGAGAGTAGTATTCATGATATTTTCACAATATTGTCATTCCACAGTTTGAAGCAGAAAGTATTCCACTGTGAGTATTCTGCTTTATCTGGAATATATGTGTCTGCTTTGAGAAACTTCTTAAAGTCTTTATTAGGTGTAAATGGTAACGACTTAGCATATTGCCAGAATGGTGTGTCATACTTAGACCCACTCTGATAATGCCACAGAATAAAATCTTCTATCTTCTTAATCTCTCTCCGTATTTCTTTATTGAGTTCTTCTTTAGGCAGCAGTCCATTGATATAATCAATATACCCTTGAGCAATGAAGATATATGTTGCAACTGAAGATGCCTCTAGAGGCTCAACAAAAGAATATCGATTACCATTTAATAATATGTTGTCGCCAACTGTGCAATCTTTAGCAACATAATTCTTAAAGTCCATAGAAAAATCTACATCAACATCAAACATTTCTTTGAATGACTGTGTAGCATCTTCTTTTGTAGTAATAGTATTATTATACAAATACCCATATGAAACAGAATCAACATTTGGTATAACAAATGTCCACCCATGTGGTGTTGCAATACACCTAGTGTATGTCAATTCTAAATCTCTACCTGGTTTTCTATGTAATAATGCAGAGTTAATTGGATTGACTAGCATATCATAGTCTTCCTCATAATTATTGTATTGTCTTCCTCTACAATCAATAATCCAATCTGCTTGTATATCACTCAAGTCAGAAATATCTGTATCAATAGCATTAACTATGTCAGAAGATATTACTTCCTTTGATAACAAATGAGGTTGATAGTGGACTGCATGCTCACCAATAGGAAAGAAATGAAAGAATTCTTCTGCTTTACCCCACCCTTCATACTTGATACCTGTCTTGTGTGTCAATCCAAGATTATTCTCATGCATATTAGTAGCAAGACTATAACCAGCATCAAGACCTTGACCGAGAGGAGGAAAAAACAATCTATTGAATCCTAATGTGCTACCTTGCCCAACTCTTTCGATAGGTTTAGTAGAATCATAGTAAAGGTCAATTTCTTCATCACATGTATCAAATAGATTATATCGTAATCCATATGATTTCATGGTCAGTGCTGTTGTGATGCCACCGATACCAGCACCAATAATAGCAATTTTTTTCTTAGTCATTTCTTTTACAAATCAATCTTCCATCTCTGAGATTCTATCATCAAGTGTATCCAGAATATTCTCAAACGACCCAATGCTTTCAATATCACTAAGACACTTAGCAATTTGTGTGCAAACAATTGGACGCTCCTGCCTAGCAGCATATGCTAATGCATTGCGTAGATGTGTTGATGCTTCGTTGAGTGATTCTTCAACCGAGTTAGATAATGCCATTAGTCACTTGCTCTCCATTGTTGTTTTTTCCAATCTGATCGTGACTGTTGAAACTCTTCGACTATTTTCAGAATAGCATAAGATTTATCTCTTGCTACCTCATCATCCCACACATCCTTTTCCCAGATAGTATAGATTTCTTTTGAGATGCTATTCATCATCTTGTCGTAGTGCATCATGATTTAGTCGCTACCTTGACATTATATATGAATATTAAAAAGATGTCAAGACAAATCCTCTATGTAGTAGACTTTGACCTGCAAATTGTCCTTAGTATCCCATTTATACTTAAACATGGTATGACTGTATTTTCTTATAGGCATTTCTAAGAGTGTATTACCTTGTGCCTCACAAATAATATTATTAAAAATTAACAGTTTTACTTCAGACTGATATTGTGCAACACTAACTTCTGACTCTATTGCAATAGCATCTGAATTATCAGGGACAAACTGCATAGTAATGTTTGTTTTTTCATTACTATCTTTAATGCATTTAATTACATCATCTATCTTAGAATAACTTCTATATGTTTCTTTAGGATTTCTCTCTAAGAAATCTTCTCTCGGAAATTTGACAGCATATTTCACCACCAGATTCTTATCATTGAATCCAATGTAATTAAACCTAAGGTCAGAATTTAGACTACACATAAAATCTATGTGTATATCATCTACATACAGAAACTGAAAGAATAATCTTTTTTGCTCGACAGTTGTCCTATCAAGAATTGTTTGATTCAACCAAAAATATAATCCCTCATAAGTCTCATCATCTCCAGAATATATGAGACCATATTCTGAGTTGTAATCAAATACACAATCACTAAGTCCTATATCGTTAAAGATATAATTGGTAATTTTATTACAATCACCAACATTTTTTACAGGACAATATTCATGGTATTTGTATTGATACCCATAACCAACACTGACGAGTTTCATATCGTCAGTTACTTCATATTCAGATGACCTTAATATGCTTTTGAATTTATCAGCATCTCTTTGACCAATAAATTTCAAATACCTATCATATGACTCATGCAGCACAGGACTAATCTTCTGGACACCATTCAAATAATCTTTGACATCCTCAAATGTCAATGAAACACCAGAATCATCTAGTATTTTATTGACCTGTGCTATTTCTTTTTCTAAAAGTTTAAACTTATACTTGCGACCCATTTACAAAGTGTGCTCCACTAGCGACATCAACTAATTCAACAGCGACATAATAATCTTTTTCGTTTTCTTCCAAATCAGATTCTTGAGGAAACCACTCATTAAAAGCATCAGTTGCTTGCTGAATAGTTTGGAAGTAACAATAAACCTCACCTTTATCTCTTAGACTAGAAACAATAGTGTTATCTGCTTTATTCCAGTAAAACTCCCAGATTTCATCAGACCTCTTACCATCAACTTTAAGATGCATAACTGGTTTACCAGCATTTTTTGAAAGTTGATGCATCAAATCAACTGGATAGAAAAAATCTGTGTTATATGAAGTAATCATTCTTCTTCAACCTCTCTTACTAATGCTTCTGCTTCCTCATCTAAATCATGTTGAGCAGCTTGTAGTTTAGTATCTTCTACATATTTTGTCATGATGTCAGCGATAGTATATCCTACATTATATTCTGCTAGTTTAGCATTAATTGCTTCAATTTTCAAGTCAACTGATTCAAGTTGGTCATCTAAAATAGACTTCATCGTATCAGGAGTAGATTCATCTTCAATTTCTTGAGCACTTTTATATCTAGTATAAACATCCAGTGGGATGAGTTGTAATTTTGATAGACCCAATTCAATCTGGTCAATATCGTCTGATGGGTCGCCAATATTATTGTTGAATGGAATTTTTAGTTTTGCTAAAGTCTTCAAAACCTCAAGTTTAAATGACAACTCACCGAAACGTTTAGCAGCATCTTCATATGATGCACAATCAACAGCGATTGCCATATCTTCTAGTAAATCATCAGTAGCTGTTACATTAACTAAACTTTTCCTCAACTCTGCCAACATAACTTCAAAAGTATCTTGAGGTCTTGGTGCAACAGGAACTGAAATATTGACAAAATCATTATTTTGCCATGCATCTGTTTGTGGGATGTCTCTCCACTCTTGCCTATATGTTTTCCACTTTTGCGCTAGGTCAGGGTCACTAAAAGTATAATCACTATTAAACATAAAGTCAGACCTGAATAATGCCTCTGCCCTCATATTTTTTAGTTTCTGCTTCATGTATGACATGTCAGATAAATTTGCCATGACAGTATCATAAAAGTCACCAACTTCAGCAATCTTTTTAAGACCAAAGAAATCTGTAACAATCTTTGACAACTGTGCGACCTGCTCGTCAGTAGCAGCATCATAGAAATACGTTTTCTGCTCACTCTCTTTTCTAGAGAAATTGTAGATGTCTTTGCATCTTACAGACATATATGTGTTGTCTTCAAACACAACGAATTGTGTCAATCTATCTTTATCCGTATTCCAAACTTCTGGAATTAACGCTAATAATTCATCATACAGTGCTTCAGTAAGCTCTAACTTACTCCCACGATATTGAATATATCTTTCTGTTAATTCTGCGGGATATCTCTTTCGCTGTAACTTGAGAGATACCACACGATGTTGCGATTTTGTGGACATCGGTTTTCCTTTTTGTAAAATTATTTAGTATGCTTTAATCAGATACTTTAATCTAAAATATGGAGAATTGAGAGGCACCTTCTCATTATTCCTCAAGAAAAATTGCATGTTATTATTCAAGATAGATGAATTAGCACCAGTAAATCTTAATGTAGTATCACTGATATTCATACCAGCATCAACTACCATATTGCGAGTATTTTGCCCATCAGAGGTGATTTGATGAGAATGAATTGCACCAACTGTTGTTGTAGAAGCACTAAGTGACCCACCATCTCCAGTAGTAAAAGGAAATGTGCCACTATTTAATGATCCATATGTGCTAAAACACGACGCATTACTAATAGGTTGTGTTTCCCTCCAACCAACAGAAACAGCAGTATGATTATGAGTTGGTAGGTCTGTGAAAGAAGGTCCAGGATCTCCTACTTGATAGGTTACACTACCAGCAAGTGATGGTTGCACAAAAGCATTTACATCATCTACACCTGTAGTTTGATAAGACCCGATACTAAATGTTCCTGCATTAGTAAATCCATCTGCAGTACCATCAGGTAGACCTGAAACACCAGGAGACCCTGGTGGTAACTGAGCAGATTTAACATAATTAAAGACACCACCCATACTTCCAGGGATATTTTTATCACCACCAGAAAGACCATCTGGTCCAAAGGTAGGCACAACAGATACAGACCCAGCATTGTTGTCTACATTACCAGTGCCCATCATTCTTTTGCCATATGTCTCTGGCAATTTAAATGTGCTACCAGAAGAATAATTTGGAAAAAGTCCACTGATAGACCCACCAAATTTTGTGCCAAACATTCTCGCCAATTCTGGATATTGTAGAGCATCGTATGATTTTCCCTTCAATGGGAGATAACCTGGGAATCTATCTAAATCCCATCTATTAACGTCATCACCATAAGTAGAATAACTATTAACATATCCTGGTGGTTTAGCAACACAAATTACTGATCCTATTGCTGCTCCAGTTTTAGCAGTTTCATCAGAATAATATGTTGGTTCTGATGGTGCTACAGTAGTAGAAAATGTAATACTTACCGTGTAAGTAGCGCCAGATACAGTATTGGTAACTTGAGTATTATTTCTAAAATACCTATGCTCTGTGCAGTTAATTAATGTAATTAAACATCTGTAAACTGCCCCATTATATGAAGAATCAATACTCGGTATAGTTAAAGTAGACCCAGTTTCTCCTAAACTAACGCCATTTTTCTCCCATGAATATGCTGCATTACCACCTGTAAAAAATGGATTTAAATCAAGTGTAACAGGTTCTCCAATAGTTACTGTTTTTGTTGCTTCGTCAGCAAAATAACTAAACCTTCTAACAACCGTTACTGTACATTCATTTGTATATACTTGTCCAGGGACACCTGGTGCTGTCATCTTACATCTAATCTTGGCACCATTGTCTGTACCAGTATCAAGTGCTCTTAAAATATATATTCTATTAGTATCAATACTATTATTAAATCCTGCACCAATAGGACCAAATGATGCATCACCAGTTCTCTTGATTTCCCATTGATATTCAACTTCTGTATTAATTGAAGATAGTCCTTCACATTCAAAAGTATGTTCTGCTGATGTCCCTTCTAATACCGAAATAGAAGTTACAATATCGTTAATAATACTAACGTTAACTTCCTGCATAGTAAGTTTTGCAGCGTTACTATATAATACTTCTCCACCTGATGATGTACATTTTACACGATAAAATCCATCATCACTGGTCGAAATACTTAATAAAGAAAGGTCAGAGGTTGTTTCTCCAGAAATATTTGTCCATGTACCAGTATCAGTTGCTGGATTGTAGTTTAAACTTTTTTCCCACTGGAAAGTAATTGGTCCAGCAGAAACTGAAGATGCAGTAACACTAAAAGTATGATTAGTAAACTCTCTAGCAACAACATCATTCAACGCTGATAGTGCTGTAAAATAATCTCTCAACACTGTAAGATATGCTACTTCAGAAGTTACTGATGATAGTTGATTTGGTATGCTCAATACACATCTAAAATATGCATATGCAAGAGCGACAGGCACTGGATCGATTGTTAATAAATCAGTGGTTGCACCAGTATATGGTGATGTATTAGAAATATTTACCCATCCTGTAGCCGAATTATTATTCGTATTATATTGCCACTGATATGTAATATCAGAAAGAAGTCCACTGGAAGGTTCCACACTTACAGAAAATGACGAAGCATAATTTGGATATGACGCAGAATCTCCTGGTTGGTTGGTTACATAAATTGTGGGGTAGACATTGATATCAATTTCATCTGAATAATATGGAGTAATTACTTTATTTGCTCCACTTAAAGTAAATATCGATGAAGATTCTACCTTCAATCTATATTTTGCACCATCATCAACAGATACACGAAGAGGTGGTGTTGAAACAGTAATATCTACTTCTTCTGCACCAAGAGTAGTTGGAAACTGTGAATAACTTACTAATGCATCTGTTGTAGTAGTTAATACTGGAGCTGGGTCTGCTAAATCTGCCCACGTAGAAGACCCTGGGTCTTGGCGTTGCCATGTATAAGTATTATTGCCATTCTGACCAGTATTTCTCTGTACATCCTGCAATGCAGTAATAAGAATTTCTTGCACTGAGTCATTTATATATGTGTCTCTGTCAGGAATATCACCATATCTATCTTCATCGATATCATATGTGGTAGCAGGAAGATCAACCGTGCCCTGCACGTCTGTCATGTAAATATAATGTGGTGTTGAAGTTACTGTTGCTTCTCCCGAATTACCAGAAATTACACACCTAAATCCAGGTCTCTCATAGTAAATAAACCTCTCTAATTCTAATACATCAGTAGTAGCAGTTGTCCCTGTTTTCAACGAAAAGACAAAAAAGTTTGTAATTTGGTCCACGGTATACCACTCGCCAGTACCACTAGGACCAGAAAAATTAACTTCCCATGAAAATGATAATCCAGTGCCTGCTGTAGTCAAAGCACTGACAGATACTTTTACCTCGCCACTATTTGAAATACTAGTTTTATAACAATCTGTGGATTGTGTATCAGTATTGTTAACTCCAGGTTGCGTGATAATATTAATTACTGGGTCAATAATTAATTGTGAAACAGGTGTATCTACTGGTGTGTTTAGTGCTCCAGTATAAGATATTCTTGCTCTATATTGGACCAAGTTGTCATCAAATGTAATATTTGTAATACTCAATGTTGAGTATTTCATATATGTTGTTGCACCAGTAATCTGAGCAACTGTGTCTGTAACAGTCGTGGTGCCACTTTGAATTATATCAAACCAAGTGCTTCCAGAGTCTTCACTATATTGCCATTGAAAACCTAAATTAGTAACTAATGTAGCATTTGTAATATCAGCATTTGCAAGAGATGCTGATATTGATAAGACTAAAGTAGTTCCAACAGTTTTAATTTGTGATGTTGGAAAGAAATCTACTGAAGGATCAACAAACGTAAGAATACTAGGGTCTTGGAAAACTGAAACTATTCTGTCACCAATACCAGTATATTCATTACTATTTACTACCTCCAAAGAAGTGCTAACCACACATCTAAAGTAAATTCCAGTTTGAGATGCTGTTAATGGTCCAGTGTCATAGCTATTGCTAGTATTATTTGAAAGACCAGAAGAGCTATAATTTGCGCCATCGGTAGAATACTGCCATTCATAACTTAAAGAAAGACCAGTATTATCAGATGCAGTAATATTGAATACTACACTAGAACCAGCTGGTGTAGTTGGGCTGGTTGGTGATAAATTGGTAATTACAATTGCCATGTTTTTAGAATTTAATTAAGTATTCTGCGATGATAAACTTTGGAGAAATGTCATCCATTTTAGTAAGGTCTCTAGTCCTCATATTTACAGTTGTAATTAGACTGGAGGATGGAAGAGTAACTGTTGGAATTGTACTAGTTGGACCAGATGTAGTAATGGATGGTGTGCCTAACGGGTGATCATGTGCTGTATCCTCTCCAGCATCTTCATAACTAATAGCGACGTGCTGCACACCTGCTTGTCTATCACCACGAGCAAATTCGCCTCTTTGTGTGCAATAATATCCACCATTCCATCTACATCCTTTCAATGCTTGATTGTTTTGGTTAACTACTTTACCAATAGTATAAGTACCTTGGTGTCCATGAGAAATAAAATTGCCAATAGATAAAGTAGTTTCAGGTGATCTAGATGGTGGACTTACAAATCTCCATTGTCCAGTAAAAGATAATACTACTGCAGGAGCAGAAAAAACACCAGTATATCCAAATTCAACTGAATCTGATGCCGAATCTAAAGTTACAGCAACACCTGCTCTAGCAACAACATTACCATCAGAATCTTTAGTAGTAGAATTGATATATTGACCAGGATTACTAGAAGCAGTGATAAACTTACTACCTAAATCTGGTAATTGAAATGTACCTCCCGTGCCATCTTCACCAACCTCTTCTAAAGTAGTATCAGCCTTTTTGTATATACATTGAGCACCAGTACCCAATACTTCCGCCAAAGCTGGAAATTGGTCAGCCTGCAGGATTTGCCCTCTACACTTCAAAAATCCCGCAGGACAAAAATTTCTATAATCTTCATCAACAGGAATTAGACCATTGATGTCAGCAAAAAACGGAAAGATAGTGCCTGTTGGTCCACCATGTTTTCCTTTCTCGAAAGAATAAGTTTTCATCTTAGAATGCTCTGATGATGTACGACATCTCTAGTGATGGAGTAGAAGTTTCCACATTAATAGTGCCAAAGTTAATACCTGGAGAATTATTAATTCTAACAGTATTTAGTGCTAAATTAGTTCGTAATCCAGGAGAGATAACCTGATATTTTCCATCCATTGAGTAATTGTTTGGTCCATGTACATGAGGAGCTCCTGACCAAGTGGTGTTATGACTTTTACTAGTAAATAAAATATCATTACCACATCTCATATTTCCTGAGCAGTAACCATCACCATCTCTATAAACAGAAGCAATGGTTTCTGCATATGCAGTAGTAGGGAAAAATCCACCACCGCCACCACGAGAAGTCCACCCTGTCCTACTATCAGTGCCATAAGCAAGATTTCTTCTTAGAGATGCTTGGTTATCAGCTTTAGATACCGATACATGCATACCAGGATCTCGTGAAACTCTCCACGCTGATGTTTGACTACAACCAATGTCACACCAAGAATTTCTTCCACCACCACTACAATGAGATGCTCGACTACCTACTAGAGAATATGATGTAGACTCTTCTGTGGGGTCTCCATGACTATGTGAAGGAAGATGCTCTACACCTAATTCAACATCATTATAATTTACAGTGAAGAAAACAAACCCATCCGACACTTCCATTTCATCATAAATTCCTTGAAATTGTACTGCAGTTGATACTTCTTCTCCAACTAAATCTAATGTAGAAATCCAAAATGTCTGGGAATTATTTCCCGTATCACCATTCGTACCTTTTCCAATAATAGACCAAAATGGGTCATCAGATATAGAAGTGGAGAATGGTTTGTGTGCATCTCCTGCGTTTTTCAGGTAATTGTAATGACCACTATATGCATCCATTACTCCTGGTTGACCTTGAGTTAATGGTGGCAACTTAAATGTGCTACCAGCAGTGCCCCCATAACTATTACCTATAACTCTGAATAGGATAGGATACTTTGTATTTGAAATTGTAGAGCCATTACATACAGTCCATCCAGCAGGTATTTGACCTTGATCAGATGCCCATGGGATAATAGCCCCCACAGGCAAACCTTTCATGGACCTTACTCTATTGTATTTTGTTACGTCTGCGAATGCCATTAAGTTAAATCTCCATTAAGAACCAACCTTGCTGCTCACCAGCGACACCGTTACCATCTGCATCAGTATTACCAACATAGATGAGACCGAATCCAGCATTTGGTGTATTAACCACCAATTCACCACCACCATAGTTAGAAGCACCACCAAGACTACTACCAGTTGCTCCACCTTGAAGTTTAACTCCAAGTGGTGCTCTGACAACTAAATTAACATTAAAGTTGAGTGCTCCACCAACATCAACAACTCTGATTGTGTCACCAGTTATTGCTTCAGATGGCAGACGTAAGACCAAAGTAGAAGAAGGTCTTACGAGATATTGTAGATTTGGAGCAAGTTCGATTGCACTAGAATCATTATTACCTTGTGTAGAAACAAAAATTGTCTTTCTACCACCATTTCTGTTGTAGAAGTTTTCATGACCAAATGCTTCAATAGAAGCGTCACCTCTAATTCTAAATGGTTTTGCGTTATTCTGACCTAAGTTATTGATGCTTAAGTAGTTTTCAGCAACAGAAGGAGAGTTGGTATATGTGCCATGGACAGTAAGAGTTGCACCTGTATTAGCAGATGATAACGCTCTACCAACCACTGTGCTACCAAGTTGAGCATCAACAGAGAATCTAGTAGTGAAAGGATTACTAGCAGTTTCAGTATTAGCAGAATTTTGTAGAGTGCCAACTGTAAAGTCATCACCCGCTCTCAATGTGCCTGCTACCTTGGTGTTGCCAGTGGCACCCAAGACCTCAAGAGCAATGTTTGTAGCAGAGTCAGTCCTACTCTTATCGAAGTTTCCTGTAGCAAAGAAGGAATCCTTGAAGATTTTAAAATCTGCACCGTTGTATAGTTTGGTATCACCAGAAGCAGACTCAACATAGAATTTAGGTAGAGCACCATTAGTAATTACAAAGTATTGCTTAGCAGGATTGGTGGTATTTGTATTACCACTTAACTCAATAGAGTTGTGGACTGTTAAGTTACCACCACCTGTAGTCTGTATTGTAGACCCAGTAGCAGTGCTACTTGATAATCCAGTCTCATCAGCAAAATTCTGGTCATTTGCTGCATTTACAAATGGTTTTGCAGTATCATAACCAATAACAACGTCACCAGTAACTTGTGTCTGACCAGTTGTTGAGATTACCTTAAATACTTCTAAGGCATCCTTTGCAGCTCCGAAAACACCAAAGTCACCATTGTTGATAGTGAATGACTGAGCATCTGCTGGATTAATAACAGAAATTTTGACATATTCACCACCAGTGTCTAGGTCAGTCTTATTCAATCTGAATAAGTCATCAACTTTAATGTTTGCAGAGAATTCAGCAACATTGATAACCTGGTCTGACGCAGTTAGCGGTGATGGGAAGATATATGAAGCATTTTGCTGCTCAACCAATCTAAAGATTCTAGAATCATCTTCATGAGCGGCAGCTGCGGTGCCTCTTTGTCCTCTAATAACCTGGACAGAATACGGGATTGGAGCATCTGGGACTAGTGATGTTGGGTAATCAACTGTCTTGACAATTTCAGCATCAATCAATAGAAGTTGGTTAATGCTAACACCTGATGGGTTATTGATAGGCAATTCATAAATTTCCTGTCCATCAGTTGTAAGATTACCAGTTTTGAAAGAGTCGTCTCCCCAAGGTACGTCACCAGTTGTATCAATTCTGGTAGACTGCAGTTGAATTCTTGTATTACCAGCATCTGTTGCACCACTTACTAATCCGATAGTAATAGGATTGTCAGATGCATCTTTAAGAGTGAATCCTGTAGAATCTCTATCATCAACATAATATGTGGTGTTAGCAGATACTCCAGTTAGACTGCCTGTATCGAAGAAGACAACAGCATCATTTGCACTATATGGTGCAGATGCGACAATCAGTTTGTTACTGGAAACAGTAGTAATACTTAGTAATTCGTCTAGATTCTTAACTACTGAGAAGTAGTCAATGTTGAGGTTTGCAAGGCTACCAACTGCTTGGTTTTCACCAACATTATCTCTAATAACAGTACCTGTAGTAGATGTTGATGCAACATTACCACCTGCATTGCTATATGTGAATGTATTTGAGTTAATAACCGTTACGCTAACAACACCAGTTGGATTGAATGAGTTGAAACTTGTTTCAATTTCAACATTATTTCCAGTTGTTAACTGATGTGAATCGATTGTAGTAATAGTAGCAACATCAGAAGTTCTAGAAACGCTAGCAACTCTGATTAAACCAAAGACGTTTCTATCAATACCAAGGTTAGTATTCTTAAGACCACCATTCTGAGTCATGTCTGACTCGAATAGAGAAGACCCTAAGACATGAAGACCATTTCTAATCTTAGAAGTACCTGCAACGCCACCAATCTCCAATGTGCCAACACTGAGACCAATCGATAGTTTGGTGAGACCACTCTCAAACATCTTAAACTCACCAGTTGGTGATGTGGTGTTAATTTCACCACCATTGAGTGTTAATACACCATCAACAATTGTCTGGAAGTTTTTAATGTTGAAGAAACTATCTTGGTTATTAGCAAATGCACCACCAACAGTAATTTTAGACTTATGTGAAGTGTTATTATTTGCTACCGTACCAATATTGATAGTAGAATCAGTAGAAGAAGTATGGATGTCTAGTGTGGTAGCAGCAACAGATGCTGTGCCAATGTCAATATTCTGGAATCCTGTAGCAAGATCACCAATCTGAATGTTTTGTGCATAACCAGCAACAGTTAAACCTGTTGTAGTTGACTGGTTAGCGATAGCAAAGTTTGTGTTAGTGGAGCGAATATCGCCACCATCTACATCAATATCACGCTCAAACGTGAAGTCGCCAGTAATTCTAGCATCACCAGAAACAACGAAGTTTTTATCTAGTGCTGCATCATTGACGTTAATACCAACTCTACCGTTATCTGTATCTGCTGTTGCACCCTCAGTCCTACCCGCTTGTGATAGAGTTGTGGTTGCTACTCTAAATTCTGCAGTTGAATCTTCATTTGAGCTATCACCACCAACCAAGAGAGCATAATTAGATGCCTGAGGTGTGCCGCCAGTGCCGTCAGATAGTGTTGTTTGCGTCCTACCACTAATGTATGTCGTGCCAACAATATCAAGGTTTGCTCTTGGATATGTTGCAGTAGAAACAAATCCACCAGTATAATCACTGGAAACTGCTCTAGCAACTGTGTTAATACCTAATCTATAGTCACCATAAACAGAAGTTTCTGTGCGTAGTGCTTCTGCACCAATAACACCAGTTTCTTTCCATTCAGATTCTCCTAGTGCAATCTCAATAGTTGGTTGAGTAGCGTCGGAGTTGACAGAATAGATATATGGACCACTACCAACTAAGAGAGTCTCAGATGCTCTTTCAGTGATGAGATAAACATAACTGTTTGACTCTAGATATTCGTAACCTTCAGCAGCATTATTGTATACAGTATGGACACCATTTAGTGTTGCCAATGTATCAATAGCACCCGTAATTTTAATCTGACTGGTTAATGTAATACCTAAAGAAGCACCAGGATTAGACGCGCTGAAGTTAGTCTTACCAACTTGGAAGATAAGTTTAACAACATTAAGGTTTGGATAGAATTCAACACCTGTAACATCAATTGCAGATTCATTACCAGTAGCAACTTTTAGAGTATATGGGACGTAAGCGTTTGAATATACCCAACCAAGTGACCCTGTAAATCCAACTTGTCCACCTTTAAATACAATGTCGCCAGATAATGGGACAGTAGACCCAAAGGAGATAGATTGTGAAGAGTCGAATCTAGCCTTGGTGCCAGATGTATCCTGATTAGGTGCCATGTTAGTAACACCAGACCTCAGAGTATATCTCTGTGTGCCTCTTGGATTCAGGTCAAAAATAGCAGCTCTGACTCTATTCTTATCAATAATAATATCACCAGCTCTTGTAGTATCAAGTAGTGGGTCATCATCACCAGGGAGGACACCTTGTCTATCACCTGGACGTGATACGATTGTGAGTGAAGGAGGAGTCATCTTCGCTTCAAACTCAGGGTCCACGTTAACAGTAACAGGAGAGTTGAAGAAGTTTCTTAAATTAGGTGGAGCATTGAGAGTAATAATATTCTCAAACGTTACGGGGTCTTCAAAGACCGTAACAAGACTACCGAATTCACCATCTTCAGAATCTTCCTCTTCTAGGATTAATGCATCTAAGAATTCTTCTTCGCCAGTAATAGCGTTAATCTTACGATTACCGATATACAATTCACCATTGGAGTTGATACCAGTGTAGAAAACAATACCTGCATCTTGCTTCTTAGCTTGTGCATAGTAGTCTTGGATGTCAGTTAAGATAACTGTCTGTCTGACAGGGAAACCAGTTGAGTAGTTACCTGGACCAAATCCAAGATACTCAAATGTGTGGTTACCTGCACGAGCAATAGATGGACGACGCAATTCAATAAAGAGTTTCTGCTCTAGTGGGAATCCAGAGTCACCTGCAATAGGAATTAGTCTCTCTTCTGCTCCAGATGATGCAGCACCAGTTTGTGCCTTAATTTCATTACTACCAGTATAACTGTAGTCCCCAGACCCAGGATTAGAAACAAAATCTAAGATTGCTTCCTTAGTAGCAGAATTCTTAGCATCGTTGATTGTAACTAAACCATGGATATAGTTGTCAGCAGCACAAGATGCTGCTGGTGGGTCAAGAAGTGTAGCATCCTGATTACCACCCTGCTCATCACTACCATCATACTGGAAGAGTAATGGGTCATTTTTGTAGGTGAGAGGATATAGTCTAGATACGGGCTGACTAAACTTGAATTTTCTAAAGTTTTGACCAACACCAGACCCAAGAGGTAGAGGTGCGATATCACCACGAACTACAGTTAGATAGTAGACACCATCTTGCTGACGTGGAATTCTTCTCTGAATCTCTTCGATACTATAGATGTAGTATGTTTCGGTTAGGTCAGATGTATCTTCAACGCTAACAACTCTGTATTGTCTAGCAGCATCATCAGTAATAACATCACCAGGAGTGATGCAGTAGACGTTAGATGCTTCAACACCATACAGGAAGTCTTTCTTGTCTTCCTTACCAAAGTTAGGTCTATCCAAGACCTCAGCAGTAACGTCTGCTTGACCTGCAATAGTTTGTCTGATATATGTTTGCTTGTTATCAGCAAAATCTAAAGATCCGTTTACACCTTTAAGGATTAGATAATTAAACGCTTCTAGACCACCTTCTACATTCTCAGTGCCAAACCACGAGTGGACAGTTGCACTACCAGTATAATCACCATACCAAGTAACAGTAGACCCTTCAACAAAGTCACCGTTACCACCTTGAGGTTGTCCAACCTTAACTGATACAAATCTTTCTGCTTTGAGTGACTCTAGGTCTAGACCATGGTCAAAGACAGTCATCTCTAGATACCCATCAGCATTTGTCTTTGCAGACTGAATGGTGAAAGATATATTAGATTCTGTCTTTGTGCCCTCAATACGCTTAGCGAAGACTGGATTGTATGGGTCATACTCAGTTAGAGCAGCAGATACCCCAAGTCTTTCTCTTGGTGATGGACCTTCTTCAAAGAATGTAGCATCTTTCTGGACGCCAGCAGCAACTGGTTTGAGAAGTAATTTCTGTGGTAGAAGTTTTCTCTTCTCATCAGTTCTGAGTCTGATTGCAAAACCTTCAAGAGGGTCTCTAACATCATCGCGATAGTTAGGAATGACATAACGTAGTTTGTATGACTTATCCTCTTTCTTTCTAGAATCATCTGCTCTATAGAAGAATGAGTCAGGAGTGCGGGGTGGCTTGTTGACATAAAGACTTCCTCTCGATGCATCCGCCATCGTGATTCTTTGATAAATCTCATTGCCAGATTGCAGAGTTTTGATATACCAAGATTGCTGTGCAGCATCATAACCTAGAGGACTTCTCTTCTTGGTTGCAAAGACATGGAATGACTGACCACTTGGGAAGTTAAACTGGACAGCATTCTGCTTGTCGATAGCATTCTGGACAGTAAGATATAGCGAGAATTCGTTATTCTTGGTGTAAGTTGCTGGGCGACCGACATAATATGGTCTATCAATCTCTAGTCTACTACCAGTAGTCTTAGTGGGTAAAGTATCGAGAGCAGCACCAACTGCTTCTCCGTTAACTAGATTTGCTTCTAGTGGATAGAAGAATACTTGTTGAATTTGGACACCATTGATAGCGGTATCAAAGACGTGGTTGGTAGTAGTCTCAAATACTCTAGAGCTAATTAACTCACAAGTATAACGATGTAGGTCATAGTTAACATCAGTTAGATACTGATGGACTTCAATCTCAATATCTTTACTGATTGTAGCAGTTTCAGACGAATAGATATAGTTACCTGCAGTAGCATTTTCAGGGCTAGTCGCAAGCATGAATGTTTGAGAATCATTAAACTGTGCTGTCGCACCACCAGATGAATAATCATTTGGTTGTGTAATCTTACCAGGAGCAATAACATAATACTTGGTATTAGTATCAAATCCTTTAGGTAGTCTAATAAGGCGCTTATCAACAGTATCATTTGCTGCTTTAGGCACAAGTCTAACAGGTGTGCCAGTTTCCATGTTATGAGGATTAGCACCACCAACACGGAATAGTGTTGCTCTGGTTGCAAAGTCAGAAGTATTGACTAGTTGAGAAACTAGAGGTTCTGCATCTACACCATTACGGATGATGCTGTCAACCACGCGCATCTTCTCAATAATAGCATCTTTTGTGCCTGCACACTTATCTGCGCCAGTATCAAGAGTAATGCTGTCATCTTTCTGTGGAGAATATCTAACAATATATTCATCACTTCCAGAATTTCTAGGAGGTAGTGGTCCTGTGCTCTCAAGTGCATCAATAAGGATATCAAACTCAGTAGCAATAGTATAAGCAACATCAGCACAAACAGGGACACCTGCTGTAGATGTATCAATAGTCAAATCTAAATTATAATCTAGAGTATTGCTTCCGTCCTTAACATATAATGGGTCTGTAGCAAGACCATCACCAGTTCTCCAATTACGCATTGCAAGAATTGCAAGGTCTCTTGCCTTCTTATATGCATATACACTAATATTCAATTCTCCTACAAGAGAATATGCACCTGCATTATATGTTGTAGCAGGTATTGCTAGAGCAGAATTGTTAAGTTTATCAATTAAGATACCGAATAGAGTATCAATATTATTTCTTACATCTAAACAAGCATTAGGATTGTTGTTAGGGATATTAGGTCCAGCAACAGTCAGTTGAGCAGGACCAGAAGTAATATCAAAGTCTCTGATATTAAGTTGATTAGTTACTGCCTTGAAGCATAGGTCTCTTGCTTCTGCAAATGCAGTGATTGATTGTGCCAATTCACCTGCAAGACCATTATTAATAAGAGTATTTCCAGTGCTATCGAAGTAAGATAGAGTTGCATTAATAATATTATAGTTACCACCAAGACCTAAATCTTCTGCGATTGCATCAACAACAATACCAATATCACGCTTGCACTTCTCTTGGAAGGAAGGTGAGCTGCCATAATTGATTTCAGGCACGGCAGGATTAGTTATTGTGCCAGTAACCATATCACCCTGGCGGATTCTACCGAAAATAATCTCGGATAGAGTGTTTACAGTTGCTTGGATATTAGAGCAAGACTGTGAATCTTGGTTATTTGTGGTAACACCAGGAGTGCCAAATACACTAATACCAGACCCAGCATTACCAGGTTGTGGGTCACCAGTAAGAGTCAAATCTTTGACAAACAACTGATTGTTAAATGCCAACTTCATGGTCTCAATCGCTGAAGTAAATGCAGTGATTGAAGGACCTTCTTCTCCTTGTAGACCTGCAGCAATCCATGCTTGCTCAACAGTATCTACAGTAACTACTAGGTTATCAGCAATATCTACACCGCCGATAGACCCACCAGGAATAGTGATAATGTCACTGGCAACGTAACCATATCCACCATTTAGAATAGTTACACTGTCAACTACACCACTAGAATCCCTAGTTACACGGAAAGTAGCTCCTACACCAGACCCATTAGTAGTGGTTTCCACACCATTATAAATTCTATCTGCTCGGTTGAGTAAAGTTGTGCCTGCTGCGGGAGTGAAGGTTAATACCTTACCATTTACATTACCTTCAACAAAGTATTGCTTAGCAAAATCAATGGTGTAAGAGTTACCAAGTGTTGTGAGGTCTGTAGAGATGGCATCAATAAACATGCCAACATCACGCTTACACTTAGATTCACCATCAGTGATAATACTACCAGCAGACTCATTAGGTAGTGAGTTGGTATTTCCTGCTGAGAGTGCTGCAATAATAATACTGTTTAGGTTATCAATATTGATGCGGACATTAGAGCAGGATAGTGGAGACTGATTATCACCAGTAACACTATCTGCAGTAATTGTTAAATCTTTAACTGTTAACTGATTGGTGACTGCTGCCTTCATCAATTCAGTTGCCTTATTATAGGCAGTAATAGTCTGTGCCTCTTCACCAGTTAGTGACCCAGCACCAGGACCATTGAAATACTCTAGAGTAAATAGTCTGGTATATCTGTTACCACCTTGGAAAAGGTCAAGTGAAACAGAATCTACGAAGATTGTAAGGTCGCGAATACAAGATGCAGGACTTGGATTTACAAATCCAGGGTGCTGAATAACAATCTCATCATATGCACTTTGGACAATTTCCGTTTTATTCTGCTGAATTAGACGATATCCATCTGCAAATCTACCACCAGCCTCTGTTTGTGGGTCACCTGGGAAATAGAAATCTGGATGAGCAATAGCGACTTCAGCGACTGCTTTATCTTCAATATGTTGCTTATTCTGTTGGATTAAGCGATAAGCATCCTTATAACGTCCATATACGTTAGTCTGAGCATCGCCACCATTGCTAAATCCGCTACCACCATAGTAGAAATCAGGATATTCAATAGCAAGTTTTGCTGATGCTTTGTCAATAATCTCTTTTCTATTGGAGAGAATTAGATTCTTACCATCAAAGAAACGGTCTGCTGCTCCAACATATGAAGTTGCAGCATCTACAATACCAGCATTGCCAAATGTAGCAAGGTCTTGGATTACACCATCAAGGATTAACTTGATATCACGCTTACACTTAGTATCATCTGGGACATTAGTTGCAGGATCCCACTGTTTAGCAAGAATAAGTGCTTCCTCAGCAATAAAGTCTTTGTTAGCAGTGATAAGGTTTCCAGCATCAAGTCCTCTACCAGAAGAACTAGCAAATTTCGCTTGATTTAACTCAAAATTGAGTGTAACACCACCAGAAACTCCCTGAGCAGTAATGGTAGCAGTAGCGTTTACAGTATCAGTATCATTAGCATTACCTAATCTGAATTGAGTAGTACTAATAACTTCTTTAACATATGTGCCAGAAGGAATCGGATTTGTTTGACCAGAAGCAGGAGATGCTGTAACAAGCATACCCTCAGCCAAACCAATGGTTGTATATGCTGCAGGGACATTAATAACATCAGAATTCAATCCAGTGCTGCAATTCTCAATACGGAATTCCCAATTACGCATTGCTGCAATAGCAAGACCTCTAGCATAATTGAATGCATCGAGCGACTCTTCTTTTTCTCCTTCGATAAAGTCTAGGTTGTTACCAGTATAGTATGATTGACCTGCTTGGACACTATTAACGTTACCACCAACACGAAGGTCATTGGCAACTGCTTCTAAGACATATCCAACGTCGCGGCGACACTTGCCAATAGTAATACCTTCTCTGGTGAGTAGATATGGATATTTGCGAGTGATATACCCGTATGTCTCGGATGCAATAAAGTCTCTGTTGAGGTCAATTGAATTTGCTGCATCTTGGTCTTTATCTGAGATAACAGCATTATTTGAGGTTGGAGAAAGGATGGAGAGAGCAACATCATACTTTCTAAAACCAGCAGGAGATACTTCTGCTGCACGAATAGACCCAGTAAATCCAGTTGCAGGGTCTAATTTTACATAGATTTTTTCATGTGACTGAGCACCTAGTCTGTAACCATTAACAGTAGTTGCTGGTTTTGATAGTGGGTCACTAGCTTCGTCTGTGCCAAGATAAAGTCTTACAACATTAACAGGACCACTAGTATCTAGAGAGCTACTACCTCTGACTTTAATCTGATTGAAAGTAAAGTATTGATACTTCTTAGTTGTAGTGGTAACTTTCCTGGGAGGAATAATATGTGAAATGTAACCACCTTGGTCCTGAGAGAATGCATATCCCTTGTAACCAATAGCATGTAGAGAGGTGTTACCAAAGTTGGAGTTAGAGTTGGTGATAGACATATCACCACCAGATTCCATCAGGAAGTGGTCAGCGAAACCAACAGCGAAGATAGAAACGTTTTGAATGAATGCATCATTAGATGCCTTAACGTGGAAGTTTCTCCAGTCATCCTTCCAATATGCGTCACCCTTGGTGTGGTATGGAGTGGTTGCAAATGCGTCAGTTAGAGGTGCTTGATTCCAAGTGTTGGAGAATTCATCATAGCGGATAAACGCACGGTCGTCTCTTTGTAGCGAAACACCCGTATACTGTGCGATAACCATGGATTTGAAACCACTCGCCTTGCTACCATCAGCGTGGATACCACAAATACCCCATGTGGAGCGAATAGAGACGTTAAAGACGTATGGTGATGCAGATTCTACAGAGTCAATTTCTGCTTGTGTAGATGCGTTAGTATCGAGGTCTGGTGGAGTGATAGATGTGCCAACTTTATCACCAAGACCAACTGCTGCAGCATTCTTACCGATAACACGGTAAGTAAATTCTTTGGGGTCAGTAATGCTAATTTCTCTAACTGAGAATACACCTGTTAGAGGATCATTAGAAAGAGGAATGGGCTCTGACGCTCCTGCTGGTAGCGTGGAGCGAAGACTAGCCACGGCAACCGCCTGGCCCACATAGTATCCATGATTTGTTTTCGTTTTAACAGTAACATCTAATGCTGAAGTGCCAGCAACATCATTGACTTCGATAGAGTCAATACGAATAGCATCTTGAAGAGGACCAACAATTCTATTTTCCTGTGGTCTCTGCTCGAATTCGCCTGGATCATCAATAGTAGGTTGGAATAGAGAGAATGCACGAGCAATCTTTCTATAAAGTAATCCTAGGTCATCTCTACTTGCAAATTCAAAGTTGCAAATTTTGTGGTGAGAATAATAAGGAATTGTGGTAAGAGTATTACCTGGTTGATAATAAACCTTACCAATATTCTCTTGAGTGTTAAACAAAGGAGAATTACGCTCAACGTCACCATCTAGAATGGTAAACTGCCAGAAGTAGCAACCACCTGTAACGTTGAAGAGTGTTGTTCTGCCAATGTCAGAATCAGCAGGGTCAGGTACATAAAGAGGGTGTAAACGAGTCCTACGAAGGTCCATACCCACCAGCGAGGTGCCACGGGGAATAGTGGCACCACCATTAGGACCATTAAACTTGTAAAGAATATTATTAGGATTGCCGAGGTCAACAATAGACTCATCTTCCCATTCTTGAGTTGCTTGATTGTAAGCAAAAGGAGCAATCTCCTCAGGATTTGCAATACCAGGACGGTTGTCAATATAGTGGTTGCCTGGTGACAACATAATAGTAAACTGGTCAAATCTGTCGTTTTCCTGACCAGGAACATACGAATATCTACCTACTTCTAGGAATGCTCTCTGAATTGTAAAAAAGGGTCTCGTAGGAGAGTTACCTCTATTGTCTAATGCATCCGAAGCATTGAAATCATCAGGTGAAACGTATAAGTATCTACCAGTTTTACTGGAAATTAGATTCTCTAACTTGGTTAATGGCATAGTCTTCAGGGACCCTAGTTTGGCACAAGATTTCTTCTTGAGTTATTTATACATACTATATCTAAGAATCTTGTCATGCTGCCTACTTGTGACTACATCAAATTAAATAACCAGAGATTACACAATTCTGTAAAAAATTTAATGATAGATTCAAAATATTCGTCATTTTCACCACCAGAAATATACAAATCTTACTGCACGGATAAATCTAAACCGTTGGAATACTACATTCAAAATTTTAACACTTATTTACTAAAACAATACGATACAGTGAATAGTGATATTGTCACTGATGACGATTTATTCAGGATTTTATCTGACAGACGTATATTAAACGTATTTTACTTTGAAGTATGGGGGTCTGTAATGGAGCATAAAGACCCCAAAGGAAGTTATATGGGATACCCAGATGATGAATACAAAACCGCCATCATACCAATAGATATACCAACATCAGATAAAAGTGTATTCAATACTTTTTATGATAAAGAAAGCGTAGATTTAAGAGAAGGTGAGGTTTTTTATTGGGATGTCACTAGAATTTCTCATTCCTGGGAATTTGACTATTCAAAAATCAATAAAAAGTTTAAACTATTGCATCTCGATTACATAGAGTAAAACCCCCTAAAAAGGGGGTTTGCACTTCCTTCACACGGAAGCCAAACACAGGATTTGAACCTGCGACCTGAGCTTTACAAAAGCCCTGCTCTACCACTGAGCTAGTTTGGCAAATTTTTCTCTTCTTTCTTTGTTTTGAAATAAAGTTTATAATATTTTTTCTTCATTTCATCTAATGTATTCATATCTTCTTCAAAACCCATATATTTAAGATTCTGATAGGTCCCCTCCATTTCACTAATAAGTAAAAGAAGATGAGTGGCAGTTACAAGTCTGCCACCAAGAGTATAGTGTTCGGAGGATTTCATGCGATGTTAAAATTGCAGGATAGCGTTTTACGAAGCACATTACTTTTATGAGGACTTACTCCATGCAACATAGTGCCAGGGAAGAATAAAACTTGCCCTGCTTTATATTCTGGCATCCACTTATCACCTGCATTAAATTCTTCATAATTTAATGCTGCCATTAATTTATTGCTAGCAACATTGTTATATCTATTGTAGAAATAAAATTGACTAAAGTCTTCACCGTCATTTAGAAAAAAGACACTGGCGATATCTGTTTTGTGGTCATGTATTTCTTGAAAATAACCTTCTTTGTAGTAATTAATCCATGGATACATAATATTCATAGTAACACCACTATGAAATGCTTCATCTATAAACAAATCTAATGAAGGTTTAATAATATCAACAAACTCTGGTGAAGTAATATAAGTAGTATCTATTTTACACTGATCTTGCCATGGTTCACGATGATTATTAACTTCGTTTTTAGAATCTGTATATTCTTTCAATTCTTTAAAATTGGGAATATCGTATTTCCAATAAAAAAGAGTAGGATAACATTTATCAAACATTTTTTAATCGTCTACAGGCAACAAGGCAGGGTCATTCACTTCAATATCAAACATTAATGGATGACATTCTTCCATTACAAGATAATTACACACTTGAAACAATTCTTCGTCATCAAAATCGCGATATTTTAATGCTTCTGCTTGTATTTCAGGATGGTCTTGCAAGACTTTTGGCAATTCATCAAAAGTATATGGCATACCTTGAATAAAATACATTCTAACTACTTCGCCTAGGTAAAAAACATACGATTGAGATAGTGTGTATTTCATGGTCTTTTCACTAATCGATAGTATTTAGTGGAAATAGGGCGAGAGAGACTTGAACTCTCACGAGCATATGCCCAACAGATTTTAAGTCTGGTGCGTCTACCGATTCCGCCACCGCCCCATATTATCGCAGTATTACATTATCAGTCTTAATCAGTTTCTTACACTGGTCTAATAATTCAATTAATTCATTGATACTACCACATTTGAGGGTGATGACTGATTTATCTTCACCCTCTACGACTATTTTCTTATTATACAAATCTACTCTAATAATGTCAAGCAGTTTTGTAGATTTATCAAGCATCGCTCATATCGCTCAGACGGGGCATAAACAGATAACCAATATCATCACCTTCTTGAGCATCACCCCACTCGTGGAATTCTTGACAGATAGACATAATGTCACGCCAGGACTCAGTTTCCTCAAGTTGCTTCATACGTGCTTCCATAGTATCGAGAATTGGGTCGATAACATCTTCAACGCTGGTTGATTCAACTTCGTTGATTTGACCGTCGTTTCCGTAGTCGAGCATAGTCCTGTCCATGTTTGTTTTTGTATTATAGCAGAGTCTCTAGAGGCTGTCAACCCCCTTCAACCGAGCACATCGTTATTATAGCGGCAATCAGGGGTCTTGTCAAGTATAAAAACCTTTTGGGGTCAAATTTTGGCGGCGATTTTATAGGTGCCTTTTGGTAACCAGAGGTCGATTTTCAATTCAGGTTGATTCCTGCAGGTCCATCGATGTCCACCGTGGTGCCTGTAATCTTGATTGCACCCTCACTGGTCAGGTTGAGACTGCTATACTTCTGATTTACAACACCTGTAACCGTTTCAGTCAATGCACCAGTCTGGGTGGTAGTAATGGCACCTGTAATAGTATTTGTGATAGCACCAGTAATGGTGTTTTTGAAATCACCTGTAAGTGTCGATGTAACTGCTCCTGTGC